>Ga0182018_10001020_pt1 | contig 33816 bp, 27 predicted proteins | sample 812P2MmetaG_FD_120490 | JGI IMG/M metagenome (GOLD analysis project Ga0182018, IMG submission 120490) | Permafrost microbial communities from Stordalen Mire, Sweden - 812P2M metaG | ecosystem: Environmental > Terrestrial > Soil > Wetlands > Permafrost | place: Sweden: Stordalen | collected...
ACGATCCCGAAGATCCCCGAGCCCAGGGCGAAGATGCCGCCCAGCATCTTGCGGCGCTTGACCACCACCGCCGACCGCTCGACCAACGCCGCTGCCATGGCCCCGCGGGCCTCGGGTGAGGACGCCACCGGGTGGCGCTCCTCGACGAAGGGCCCTTGCGGCATGAGGTACTTGCCCCAGGCGGTCAGACCGAAGCCGAGCAGGAAGAGCCCGGCGCCCATAGTGCCGCCGAGGATGACGGGGTTCCAGTTCTGCCAGTACGCCGCGCCGAACCCGGCCATGAGCACGGTGCCCACCAACAGGATCAGCGCGATGATCGCCTCGACCCGAGACGGGTGCGTGGCCGAATCACCCAAGTGGGGGTCGCTCAGGGTGGCCAGCGGCATCGGCACCTTGGTACGCGAGGGCTCGTGCTCGTCGCTCACGAGCGATCTCCTATCCAGAAGCAGATGAGGGCCAGCCCGCCCACGCCGATCAGAAGGGCGACGAACCCTTCCGCCACCGGGCCCACGCCGCCGAGTCCGGCGCCGCCGGGATTGGTCGGGTGCTGGATGTACTCCGTCACGTACGCCACCACGTCGCGCACCTGGGCGTCAGTGAGGTTGCCGGAGAACCGCGGCATGTTGGCCGGCCCGATGCGCATGGCCTCGGCCACCTGCTGGGGGGTGACCTGGCGGTTCTGCAGCGACGGGGCGTTGGTGCCGAAGGCCAGGGCGTCGCCCGCACCGGTGATGGTATGGCAGGCGGCGCAGTTAAGAGCGAAGAGGGAGGCGCCGTCGGCGACGTCGGCTCCCTTCAGGTTGGGCGTGGGCACCGCCGGCACGGCGGGGTCGAGCGAGTTGATGTACGCCGCCACCTCGAGAGCCTGGGCGTCGGTGAGCCGGGGCGGCTTGCGCTCCGCCTCGACCGCCGCGATGTCGGTGGCGGGCATACGCCCGGTGGTGACCCAGAAGTCGATGGTGGCGGTGCCCACCCCTTGGAGGTTGGGTCCGATGGTGGCCTGGCCGGACGGCGACACGCCGTTGGCCTCGGAGCCATGGCAGCTCGAGCAGGTCTGGTCGAACAGCAGCTTGCCGGCGGCGACGGACGAGGCGGGCGGGTTCGCGTACGTGATGGCTTTGTCGCCATAGTGGAGCAGATGACCGCCCGAGCAGGACACGATGGAGCTCTTGAAGGGGTTCCCGGTGTTGAAGACGTCACTGACGCCCTTGAGGTTGAGGGAGCCGCACGAGCCGGACGACGCGCTGAGGTGCACCGCCTGTACGACCGGCGTCGCACCCTGGGCGGCCGCCCCGGGGAAGACAAGCGCAAGCGTCCCGAGGGCGGCGATGGCGAGGAGGCCTCCGGGCAGCAGGAACTTGGTGCAGAGTGTGCGTCGTAGCTGGGGGCGTGCGCCTGACATGTCTACTTGAGGAAGAACAGGCAACTGAAGAGCCCGATCCAGACGATGTCGACGAAGTGCCAGTAGTAGCTGACGCCCTGCACGACCGAGAGCTCGCCGGGGTCGCCGCCGGCGTCACCGCGCATGCGGCCCAGGAGGAAGATCATCGCCACCAGGCCGAGGAAGACGTGGAGGCCATGGAGGCCCGTCATGATGAAGAAGAGTGAGCCGTAGGAGTTCGTGTACCAGCGGGTGGTGATGAAGAGCCACTCGAAGAGCTGGTTGAGCAAGAAGCCGCTTCCCAGTATGAAGGTGATCACGATCCAGCGGCGGGCGGACTTGCGGTTGCGAAACTCGACCAGACGGACGGCGTACTGCATGGTGAAACTCGAGGAGACGAGCACCAGGGTGAAGATGATGCCGCGCACCGTGTCGAGGTGGGTGCCCGGCGGCGGCCACACCCCGTTGGCGGCGTTGGCACGGATGGTGAAGAAGGCGGCGAAGAGGCCGCTGAAGAACATCAGTTCCGAGCCCAGCCAGATCATGACCCCGATGGCCAACATCGGGGGCCGATCGTGGACGATCCTGCCTGACGCCGCGGGTGGCTCGACCGAAACTGCCTGGGTCACAGCGCAATTTCTAGTCGAAGCGGGCCGAGACGCGCCAACAAGCAGGTGACAGCGTTTTCCGTTCCACCCCTGGGTACCGGCTGGGTCAACTCCCCGATGGCACGAGGTCGAACGGGAGTGGATCGGCGTGCACAATCGCCAACCGTCGGGTGGGTCGGGTGACGGCCACATAGAGGGTGCGCAAGCCCCGTGTGGTGGCGACTGGAGGCCCCTCGCCCGCGGCGTCCTCGCCGACCGCGGCCACCCGGGCCGGCTCCACGACGACCACCGCGTCGAACTCGAGCCCGTTGGTTTCATCGGCCGGGAGTAGGACCAGACCGGCCGCCAACCCCTCGCCCGCCGGGTCACGCGGGTCGGTCGCGTCCAGGCCGGCGTCGGAGAGGGCGCGGGCCAACTCGGGCAGCATCACGGCGGGGCCCAGCACGGCGACCCGCCCCGGCGCGACCGCAGCCACCTCTTCTCGCGTGGCCTGAGCCACCGCATGGGCCAGCCCGCCGCGCGACGCCGCGATGATGCGCGGGGTGAAGCCCGACTGGCGCACGGGTCGCGGCGGCGTGATCTCCGGGGCGGCGATGGCCAGGACCTGGGCGGCCACTTCGAGCACCTCGGACGGCGTGCGGTAACTGACAGTGAGCTCGACCAGCCGCGTCGCCCGTTGCGGGCTCAGGTGCCGCGTGACGTCGTCCCAGGTCGAGGGCGACCACGGTCCCGTCGCCTGGGCGATGTCGCCCACGACCGTCATGGAGCCCGACAGCGACCGCCGGGCCAGCATCCGCAGCTGCAGGGGCGAGAGGTCCTGGACCTCGTCGACCACGATGTGGCCAAAGGAGTGCACCTCGTCCTCGTGGCCGTTTGTGGTTCCAAGGGCCGGGGCCGGCGAGGCGGCGAGGCCCTGGGGCCAGAACCCGCCGTCTTGGGCGCTGCCTTCCTCGGCGCGGCCCGGGCGGGGTCGCCCGGGCCGGGCCCCGCCGCGGCGGGGGCCCAGGATGGTGCGGGCCTCGTCGATGAGGGCGGCGTCACCCACGGTCCAGGGCACGTCGTCGAGCGATCGGCTACGCGGCCGGTAGAGCCGCTGCGCCTCGTCGGGAGCCAGGATCCCCTGGGCGGCCGCCTCGATGAGCGGCCGGGCACCGAAGAGGTCGTGCAGCAGCTCGTGTGGTGACAGCCGCGGCCACATGCGGTCCAACGCCTCGGCCACCTGGGGGGTGCGCCGCAGGCGTTGAGCCAGATCAGCCTGCTCCTCGGCACTCGGGCCGTCCTCGTTGAGCGTCTCGGTCCCCCGGGTGAGCCGGGCCCGGTAGTCGTCGGCCAGCGCCCGCAGCACGTGCGCCTCCACGAAGCGGCGGCGCACGTTGTGCGTCCCGGGACGCCGCCGCGCCAGGGCGATGATCTCCTCAGTGGTCTGGGCGCGCAGTCGGAGCACCCCGGCGCCGAAGGGCACCTCCACGTCGCGGCGCAGCGGCCGCTGGCGGGTCCGCACGGCGCGGGCCAGCACCTTGACCATGCGCACATCGCCCTTGAGCCGGGCCACCGCGGGGTTGTCGGTGCCGCGCACCCGGATCTCGGGGACCAGGCCCGAGACGGTCGAGAGGCTCACTCCGGTCTCGCCCAGCGAGGGGAGGACCTGCTCTATGTAGCGCAGGAAGAGCGGGTTCGGGCCGACGACGAGCACGCCCTGGCGCTCCAGCGGGAAACGGTGGGTGTAGAGCAGGTAGGCGGCGCGGTGCAGCGCCACGGCGGTCTTGCCGGTGCCCGGTCCGCCCTGGACCACGAGCACCCCGCTGAGCGGGGAGCGGATGATCTCGTCCTGCTCGCGCTGGATGGTGCCGATGATGTCGCCCATGTGGCCCGTGCGGGCCTGGCCCAGCGCCGAGAGGAGCGCCCCGGGGCCGCCGAGCACCATCCCTTCGGAGAGCAGGCGTTCGCCACTGGGCTCGCCGTCGGCATCGGCGCCGCCGCCGGTGGAGGCAGGTGCGGAGACCGGGAGCAGCGGCGCGCCGGGCCCGCGCCGGGGGTCCACGAAGTACTCGTCCTCCAGGCCGAGCACGGCGCGACCACGCACAGCCAGGTGACGGCGGCGGGCCAGACCCTGCGGATCGAGCCCGGTGGCCCGGTAGAAGGGCTCGGCCACCGGCGCCCGCCAGTCCACCACCAGAGGCTCGTGATCGGGTCCGGAGACCGCCAGCCGGCCGATGTGGAAGGACTCGCCCAGGCGGGGGTGGTCGGCGTCCGGGCCGGCGTCCGGGCCGGCGTCGGGGTCGGCGTCGGGGAACCGGTCGATGCGCCCGAAGTACAGCGCCTGGTCGCCGATGTCGAGCTGCTCCAGGCGGGCCAGGCTCGTGCGCACAACGATGTCGCGCTCGGTGCGGGACTGGAAGGTGCCCCCCTTGCCGAGGTCCAGCACGCCCTGGAGCATCTGGCGGGCCTCCCCCCGCATCGACTCGAGACCATCGTGGGCTCGGTTGAGGAACTCCTGCTCAGCCTCCAGATCGGGATGGTCCGGCACGACTCCCCTTCCTCCCCCGCCCGTCAGGGAAACGGTTCAGCTTAGGCGACGGCCGACCGCATCGGAGCGCAGCGGCCGCCACGCACCCGCCGCCTACGATGAGCCGCATGCTCATATCGACCATGAACGACGTGCCGGGCTACAGGGTCACGTCGGTGCTCGGCGAGGTCTTCGGCCTCACCGTCCGCTCCCGCAACGTCGGATCCCAGTTGGGGGCGGCCTTCAAATCCCTGGCCGGCGGCGAGCTCAAGGGAATGACCAAGAACCTGCAGGCGAGCCGGGAAGAGGTGGTCGGGCGCATGGTCGCCGAAGCCGAGGCCCGGGGGGGCAATTGCGTCCTGGCCATGCGCTTTGACACCTCGGAGATGGGCGGGAACTGGACCGAGATCTGCGCCTACGGCACGGCAGTCGTCATAGAGCCCCTCGGGTGAGCCCGGAGGGACCCGCCGACCTCGCCGACACCGACCTCGTGCGTGCCTGCCGGCGCCAACCGGTGCGGCGCACGCCGGTGTGGTTCATGCGCCAGGCGGGGCGGGCGCTGCCCGAGTACCGGGCCGCACGCGGGACCGGGTCGATCCTTTCGGCCATCGACGACGCCGCGCTGGCGGCCGAGCTGACGCTGCAGCCGGTGCGCCGCTACGGGGTGGACGCCGCCATCTTGTTCTGCGACATCGTGGTCCCGCTCCACGCCATCGGGTTCGGCGTCGACGTGGAGCCCGGCAAAGGACCCGTGGTGGCCCACCCGTTCCGCAGCGCCGCCGACCTGTCCCGCCTGCGCCCGCTCGAGCCGGCGCTCGATACCCCCCACGTCAGCGATGCCGTCCGCCTCGTCGCCCGGGAACTGGGCGGCAGTGGCGTGGCGCTCATCGGCTTCGCCGGCGCCCCTTTCACCGTGGCCAGCTACCTCATTGAGGGTGGCCCGTCGCGGACGTTCACCAAGGTCAAGTCGCTCATGCACAGCGACCCCGCGCTGTGGGGTCAGCTGATGGAGCGGCTGGCCGCCATGTCGGTCGCCTTCCTGCGGGCCCAGATCGAAGCCGGCGCCCAGGCCGTGCAGCTCTTCGACAGCTGGGCCGGCTCGCTCTCCCCCTCCGAGTACCAGCGCTTCGTGCTGCCCACGACCCGAGCCGTGCTCGAGGGGATCGCCGACCTCGGGGTCCCCACCATCCTCTTCGGCGTGGGCACCGGGGAGCTGCTGGGACTGATGGCCACCGCCGGCGCCGACGTGATCGGCGTGGACTGGCGGGTGCCGCTCGACGTGGCCCGCACCCGGGTGGGGGCCGACCATGCCGTGCAGGGCAACCTGGATCCCGCACTGTGCGTGGCGCCGTGGCCCGTCGTCGAGGCGGCCGCCCGGCAGGTGCTGGCCGAGGGCGCCGCCGACGGAAGCGGCACCGGCCACATCTTCAACCTCGGGCACGGGGTGCTGCCCGAGGCCGACATCGGGATCCTGAGCGCGGTGGTCGACCTCGTGCACGCCGAGAGCCAGCGCGCATGAGTCAGGTCGGGGTGCTCGTGATGGCGCACGGCACCCCGCGGCGTCCCGAGGACATCGCGCCCTTCTACACGCGCATCCGGCGCGGCCGGCCGCCCTCGGCAGAGCAACTGGCCGACCTGGAACGGCGCTACGCGGCGATCGGTGGCGTCTCCCCGTTGACCGAGCGGACCATGGCCCAGGTCGACGCCGTGCGCGCTGCGCTGGCCCAGCGGGCGCCGGAGCGCTACGTGGTGGCCTACGGCGCCAAGCACGCCGAACCCCTCATTGAGGACGCCGCCGCCAAGCTGGCCGCCTCGGGGGTGGAGAAGGTCGTCGGCCTCGTCCTCACCCCGCACGGCTCATCGATGGGATCGGGGGAGTACCTCGCCCGCGCCGAGGCGGCGCTCGGCGGGAGCTGCCCCTTCGTCCCCGTGTGCTGCTGGTACGCCGAGCCGGCACTGGTGGACCTCCTGGCCGGGCGCGTCACCGCCGCGCTGGCGTCGCTCGGTGCGGCGGACCGGCCCGGGCGCTCCGACGTCATCTTCACCGCGCACTCGTTGCCGGCGCGGGTACGCGACGAGGGCGACACCTACCCTGACCAATTGGCGGATTCGGCGCGGCTGGTGGCCGCGGCGGCCGGCATCGACCGCTGGCACGTCGCCTGGCAGAGTGCCGGGCGCACGCCCGAGCCGTGGCTGGGTCCCGACGTGCGCGACACCGTGCGCCACCTGGCGGACCCCAGCGGCGCGGCGCGGCCCGACGGCATCGTGGTCTGCCCGATCGGCTTCGTCGCCGATCATCTCGAGGTGCTCTACGACCTCGACGTGGAACTCGCCGCCGTGGCGGCGGACGCCGGGGTGGCCTACGCCCGCACGACCTCGCTGAACGACGATCCGCGCTTCATCGGCGTCCTGGCCGACGTCATCGCCCGCGCCGCGGCTGGCGTCGCCGGGGCACCACAGAGCTGAGACGAACGTGCGCCGCGTGGTGGTGGTCGGTGGCGGCATCAGCGGGCTGGCCGCGGCCTGGGAGCTGGCCGGTGGCGACAACTCGGTCGTCGTGCTCGAGTCCACCGCCCGACTGGGCGGCGCGCTCCGCAGCGAGCCCTTCGGCGGCCGTACGGTCGACACCGGCCCGGATGGGTTTCTCGGGCGCCGCCCCGAGGCGCTCGACCTCTGCCGCGAGATAGGCCTCGGGCATGCGCTGGTCCCGATCGCCGGGCGTGGTGCCGGCGTCTGGGTCCGCGGGCGGGTGCGCCCTTTGCCCGAGGGCCTGGCGCTCGGCATCCCCACCCGGTTCTGGCCGGCGTCCCGCGCCGGCGTCCTCGGGTTGCGTGGCCAGCTGGGCCTCGCCCGTGACCTCGTGCTCCCGCGCCCCGACGTGCGCGGCCCCATCGGCGACCGCTCCATCGGCCCACTGGTGGCGCGCAAACTCGGGCAGCGGGTCACCGACCGCCTGGTGGACCCGCTCATCGGCGGGATCCACGCCGGATCGGTCGACGACATGTCGGCGGCGGCCACGTTCCCGCCCCTCCTGACCGCCGCAGACAAGCGAGGCAGCCTCATGCGGGCCCTGCGCAACGAGGTGTCCCCGCCCTCGGACGATGCACCACCGTTGTTCTGGGCCCTCGAGGGCGGCATGGCGTCACTCGTCAGCCACCTCGCCGCCGCCCTCGCCGCGCGGGGGGTGGAGATCCGTTGCGGAACTCCCGTCGAGGGGCTGGAGCGCCACGGCGGCGGGTGGGCCGTCACCGCCGGTGGGACGAGCAGCGAGGCCGACGCCGTCGTACTCGCCGTCCCTGCTCCGGCGGCGAGCCGCCTCCTCCAGGCGCACGATGACGAAGCGGCCTCGCTGCTCTCCCACATCCCCTACGCCTCGGTGACACTGGTCACCGTGTGCGTGCCCGTCGACGCGCTGGCCTCCCCGCTGGTCGGCACCGGGTTCCTCGTGCCCCGGCGCAGCCCGCCCGGGCCCGGCGGCGAACCGCTGGCCGTGACGGCCTGCACCTACCTCTCGCAGAAGTGGCCCCATCTGGCGGTGGAGGGTGAGGTCCTGCTGCGCGCATCGGTCGGGCGCTTCGGCGATGACCGCGCCCGCTCGTGGAGTGACGTCGAGCTGGTCCACCGAGTGTGGGAGGAGCTCGCTGTGCTCATGGGCGTGACGGGGGAGCCGCCGGCATCCATGGTGGCCCGCTGGCCCGAGGCCTTCCCCCAATACCGGGTGCACCACCTCCTGCGCACGACGGGCGTGGAGTCCGCCGTGGCCCGGCTGGGGGGGATCGCCGTGGCGGGGTCGGCCTACCGGGGGGTGGGGATCCCGGCCTGCATCGCCAGCGGAAAGGCAGCGGCGCGGGCCATCACGTGAGCACCGCTGGGCGGCGCGGGCGCACTGCGCTGCCGTCGCTCGGCGCCGGCGTGCTCCTCGCCCTCTCGCTGCCACCGTGGGGATGGTGGCCCCTGGGACTGACCGGCGCCGCCCTGCTCTATTGGCGGCTGGCCGGCCTGCGCCTGCGGTCCCGGCTGTGGTCGGGCTGGTTGGCCGGGTTGGGCTGTTACGGCCCCGGGCTCATATGGGCCAAGTCCTTCAACTGGTACGGGGCCGTCGTCCTCATCGCCCTCGAGGCGCTCTTCTTCGCCGTGGCGGCCGGGCTCACCCCACCGTTGCGGGGCAGGGCGCCCGCCTTCGTCGGCGCCGCCACCCTGGCCGAGGCCATCCGCTGGACCTGGCCGTTCGGCGGCCTCCCGCTCGGCGGCGTCTTCTTGGGGCAGGCGGACGGTCCCCTGTTGCAGCTGGCCCGGCTCGGCGGACCGCTTCTCCTCACCGCCGGGGTGTGGGCCGGGGGCGTGGGCCTGGCGAGCGCGTGGTGCGCGTGGAGGCGGCGGTGGCGGCGGGCAGCGGGCGGAACCGGGGGTGGCGCGTCGCCGTGGCGGGGCATCGGGATCCTCGCCGCGCTCGGGCTCGCCGTCGTGGTCGGAGCGGTGGCGCCCGACGGCGGGCCACCCGTCCGTTCCCTCTCGGTCGCCCTGGTGCAGGGCGGGGGGCGGCGGGGAGTCGACCACGAAGAGGTGCCACCCGCCAGCGTCTTCGCCGCCCAGGTGGCCGCCACCCGTGCCCTCGACGCGGCGTCCCCGCGCCCGGCGCTCGTGCTGTGGCCCGAGGACGTCATCGCCCTTGCGGAGCCGCTGCGCGGCTCGGCCCAGGCGGCGCAGATGTCGGAGATGGCGCGGCGTCTCGACGCGACGCTGGTGGCCGGGGTCACCGAGCCGGCTTCGCCCACCACGTTCCGCAATGAGATCGTGGCCTGGGATCCCGCAGGCCGGATTGTCGGCACCTTCGAGAAGGTGCACCGGGTCCCCTTCGGCGAGTACGTCCCGTACCGGTCCTTCTTCGCCCATTTCGCCGGCCTCTCCGGGGTTCCGCTCGACGCGGTGCCTGGACACGGGAGCGGGCTGCTGCGGACCCCGGCCGGTCCGCTCGGCACCTTGGTGTCCTTCGAGGTCTTCTACGCCGGGCGCAGCCGCACCTCGGTGCGGGCCGGGGCCGAGTTGTTGATCGTCCCCACCAACACGTCCTCGTACGCCACGACGCAGGTCCCCACCCAAGAGGTGGCCGCCGACGCCGTACAGGCAGTCGAGACAGGGCGCGATCTCATCCAGGCGGCACCAACCGGCTACAGCTCCGTCGTGAATCAGAGGGGGCGGGTCCTGGCGCGCTCTGTCCTCGGACGGCGCAAGGTCCTCACGGCGACCGTCGCATTGCGCCGCGGCTTCACCGTGTATGACCACCTCGGCGACCTGCCCATCTTGCTGCTGGCTCTCGTCGCGCTGGGAGCGGGCTGGTCGCGTCGTGCACGCGTGGGTCGTCCCTCACGCGTAAGAGCTCACTCGTAATAGCCAGAGTGGATGTAGACGCAGGGAATGCCCTCGGCCACGTACATGGCGTGATTGGACGGATCGTCCTCGAAGGCCAGCCGCAGGTCGAAACCGTGCGCCCGCAGGTCGCCCACGACCCCGTGCTTGAACGACGTGACCTGCGCGTGATCCGTCCGATCACGCATGACGAGAAGATCCCAGCGCAGGCCATAACGGTGGAGCCAGGCCACCGTCTGGGGCTGCACGCGCAGCGGCCGTCCGGTGAGCAGCACCACGGCGAGTGACGAGTCGAGCAATTCGAGGAGCCGGGCGATCTCTTCGATCACCGGATCGTCGCCGCAGGCTTCGAAAAAGGCCGACCAGTCGCGGGTCCCCCGCTCCAAGAAATGCTGTCGTCCGGCGGCATCGGAGAGCACGCCGTCGATATCGAAGACCACCGCCGGGCCCCCCGCCGGTGCCGCGTCCTCGTCGTGCCAGCGCCAATTGGGCGGGCGGCTCAGGTCGGGCCGTCCCCTGCCACGCACGAAAGTCCAGCTTATAGGCCAGGCCGGTGGCCCATTCGGGACCAAATCCGACTCAAGACCGAGGTGTCGGGCCGCCGTAGGTGAGACGATGGGAGCAGCATGACCGAGAACAGCAGACTTCAGCGCGCGGTGCCCGTCGAAGTGGCCCTCGGCCGTCGGGTCATGGTGCTCGGTGACCTGCTGCTGCCCCGCCGGCCATCACCGAGCTCGGAATCCACCTGTCGCGACATCGCGGCGAAGCTGGCCGACTGGCAGGGCCCGGGCATCGTCGTCATCTGCGGCCAGCTCATCGCCCTCGGCTGCCCCGACGAACCGGGTCCGGCCGACGCACTGCGGGCCCATGGAGAACTGACCGCGGCCTTGGCCGCCTTCGCTTGCCGGCCCGACTCCCAGGTGCTGGTCATCATGGAGGCGGACTCGGGCGACGAACTGTCCGGCGTCCTCACCCCGCTGGGCGTGTCGCGCGAGGTGGCCCTCGATCTGCACTGCATGACCGGGACCGGCGCCCGCACGGTCCTCGTCCGCACCGGCACGCTGCGCCCGGACACCAATCCCCCCACCGACGAGCGGCCGAGCGAGGAGCGACCGTGGCTGGCCGGGATGGATCGCCTGGACGACCCCCGCCTGGCCCGACGCTTCGTCACCTCGCGCTTGCTCTATCGACGCCTGCGGCGCTACCTGTGGGCGCCTCCCTTGCTGTTCGCCGCGGTGGCGTTCCTCTTGCGGTGGGACTTCGTCGTCGACGGACTCGGGCACGTGCTCCGCTCCCCCCGCCAACAGAGCGCCCTCCAGCATGCCTACGACGCCTCGTGGTTCTCACGCCTGCTCGCCACCCTTGGTCTCTGCATCGTCGTCTTCGCCGTCCTGGCGGTGATCGTCGCCGTCACCTCCCGTGCCATCTGGCGCGCCCGGGGGGGCGAAGGGCTCCCGTCGCCCTGGTCGATGGGAGGGGCCCGTACCCAAGGTGCGCGCTCGACGGCGCACGCCCTGTTGACACTCGACGGAGAGGACGTGCTCGACGTAACCCGAGCCGCCATTCACAGCGGCGCTGCGGGGGTGATCGTCGGTGGTGCGCTCGTGCCCGAGCTCACCCAGCTCGACTCGGGCTTCTTCGCCTGCCCCGGTGCCACCTCGGAAATCGTGCACGAGCACCGGGGCCGTTTCGGTCTCCCGCCCACCTTCTTGCATCACCGCCAGGAGTCCGTTCTCGAGCTAGAGACCGGCGCCGATCTCCACATCCGGCTCATGCACGCCGAGGTCGACCTGCCGCTGTCCACTCTGGGCGAGCGCCTGCTGACCCAAGACGCCGTGGTCAAAGGGCGGACCAAGGCGGCCGATCTCCATCCCGAGTTGGTGGCGAGCTGGCCCGGCGGCGCCTCGTGGCCCCCGGCTCCCGATGTGGCCGCCGACCGCATCAGCGTCCGCCGCATCCGCCGTATTGCCGCCACCGCGTTGTTCGCCGCCGGACTGATCGACTTACTTTCCTCGGTGACAACTCCTGTCCGCGCCCACCTGCACCTGATTTCGCAGTACCTACCCATTGAGGTGGTCCAGGCCGCTGGAGCCCTCGTGGCCATCTCGGGGATCGGGATGATCATGCTGTCGCGTGGCGTGTTGAAGGGTCAGCGGCGCTCGTGGCTGGTGGCGGTGACGCTGCTGGCGGCGTCCCTGGCCCTCCACATCGTCCATGCCGCCGACGTGATCACGCTGTTGGTCTGCGCGGGCGTCCTCACCCTGCTCATTGTGCAGAGGGAGCGCTTCCGGGCCCAGACCGAGCACGGCACCTTGCGCTCGGCCTTCCTCATCCTGGCCGCCGGAGGCGTCACGGCCACCCTGGCCGCCTTCCTCGGCGTGGAGTTGGCGGCGCGGGTGCACCACCGGACGCTGCCCGGCTGGCCCCATGTGCTCTTGGGGGCGGCCGAGCGCCTGGTGGGGATCCAAGACGTCCGTTTCCCGTCGCACATCAACCGCTACGCCTCGGTGAGCCTTCTCGCCATCGGCCTCAGCCTGATCGTGCTGTGTCTCTACCAGCTCACCCGACCGGTGGTGGACCGGCGGCTGTCGACGGGCCGGGCGGCGGCCGGTCGGCGCGCCGCCGAACTGCGGGCGCGGGACATCGTCCGCCGTCACGGCACCGGGACCTTGGACTACTTCGCACTGCGCGACGACAAGCAGTGGTTCTTCCACCGTGACTCCATGGTCGCCTATGCCGTGTTCGGCGGCGTCTGCCTCGTCTCCCCCGATCCGATCGGCCCCTTCAGCGAACGGGGCCACGTGTGGGACGCCTTCCGCCGCTACGTCGACCGCCAAGGCTGGGGGCTCGGTGTGATGGCGGCCGGCGAGGCCTGGCTCCCCACCTATCAGGCATCGGGGATGCGCTTCCTCTACATAGGTGACGAGGCGGTCGTGGACCCCCGCCGCTTCTCGCTCGAGGGCGGCAAGATGAAGGGGCTTCGTCAGGCGGTGAACCGGGTGGCGCGCTACGGCTACACGGTGCGCTTCTTGGACCCGGCGCATCTGGACCCCGAGGACGCGGCCCGCCTGGTCGAGCTCATGCACAAGAGCCGCCGGGGCGATCAGGAACGCGGCTTCTCCATGATGCTCGGCCGCCTGTTCGACGCCCGCGACACCGGGCTGTTGCTCACCTTGGTCGAAGGACCCGACGGGGCACCGGTGGCCATATGCCAGTTCGTTCCCTCGACGGCCATCGGCGGCTACTCGCTCGACCTCATGCGCCGTGACCCGGGCGAGCACCCCAATGGGCTCTTGGATTTCGCCCTCTGCTCGACCATCACCTTCCTCAAGGACATGGGCATGAAGGGACTCAGCCTCAACTTTGCCGCCATGCGCTCCATCCTCGACGGCGAGTCGGGGGACGGGGTGACCCAACGGGTGGAGCGTTGGGCGCTGCGCCGCCTCTCGGGGATACTCCAGATTGAGTCACTGTGGCGCTTCAACGCCAAGTACGAGCCGCAATGGCTCCCCCGCTACATCGTCTTCGACTCGGCCGAACAGTTCGTCCCCGTCGTCGTCCAGATCATGCGGGCCGAATCCCTCACCGAGGTCCCCGTCATCGGCCGCCTCCTCACCACCGGCACCACCAAGCGCTCCGGGCCTGCCGTGCCCGAAGAGGTTCTGGCGGCCATGCACGACGGCGACAGCAACGGAAACGAAGGCGCCAACAGCAATGGCGACCGTGAGGCGAGCGAGGTACGCCGGGCCGCGCCTACCGGGACTGCGGGCACACGGCGTACATGACCGGTCCCCCGCCGACCACGTGCGCCCGCTGCGGGCACTCGGGGTGCGGCGGAAAGTGCGACACGTGCGACACGTGCTGGTCTGAGCGCCAACAAAGGGAGCGGCCCCCGCATCACGCATGACTGGCGCATCCGTCATGTGGGGATGGCGGAGGGCGATCGGGGCCGCCAAAGTGGTCAGTGACCGAGAAAGAGCAGCGTGGCGCGGTTGGCGAAGTCGACCAACGGGGCAGGGATGATCCCGAAGACCACGGTGGCGGCTACGCACAGCCCGATGGAAACGCCGGTGAGCGCGGGGACCCGCACCACCGTCGGCTCCGCCTCACCCGAGGGCGCGGCCTCCTCGCCCGCCAACAAGAGCTCGGCGTTCAACGTGGTCACCGTGCCGGACGCGGCTTGCGGCGTGGCCCAGCCGATCTGGGCCCCCGGGTCGGGGCAGGCCGGTGGGCGGGCACCCTCGTCGCCACTCTCTCCCGTCTCCCCGGTCACCTCGGGCTTCGAGGCGTACATGAGCACGGCCACTCTGAGGTAGAAGAAGGCCGCCACGGCGGCGCTGACCATGGCGATGACGCCGAGCGGCACCGCGCCGGCCGAAACGGTGGCCAGGACGACCTCCAGCTTCGCCCACAGACCGGTGGTGAAGGGTACCCCGGCCTGGGCCAGGAGCAGTACGGCAAAGCAGAGGGCCAACAGGGGCTGGCGCTGGGCCAGGCCGCGGTAACGAGTGAGGTCGTGGTCGCTGTCACCCTCACGACCGAGCACGGTCACGATGGCGAAACTCCCGATCGTCATGAACATGTAGGCGAACAGGTAGTACAGCGACGCGCTCACCCCGCGCGAGGTGCCCGCTTCGACGCCGAGGAGGATGAAGCCGGCGTGGTTGATCGACGAGTAGGCCAGCATGCGCTTGACGTCGCGCTGACGCAAGGCGACCACCGCGCCGAGAACAAGGGAGAGCACGGCCAGGGCATAGACGATCGGCTGCCAGTCGCTCGTGATCACCCCCAGCGAGGAGAACAGCACGCGCAGCAGCGCCGCGAAGGCGCCCGCCTTGGCTACCGCGGCCATGAAGCCGGTGACGGGCGTGGGCGCGCCCTCGTAGACATCGGGAGTCCACATGTGGAACGGCACGGCGGCGACCTTGAAGGCGAAGCCCACCAGCATCAACGCCAGACCGGCCAGGAGCAGGCCGTTGGTCAGCACCACGTTCTTCGAGAGGTAGTCGGCGATCTGGGTCAGATTGGTGGAGCCCGTCGCGCCATAGGTGAGGGCGATCCCGTACACGAAGATCGCCGAGGAGAACCCACCCAGGATGAAGTACTTGAGCGCCGCCTCGCCCGAAGCGGCGCGGCGGTGGTTGAACGCCGTGAGGACGTAGAGCGCGATGGAGAGGATCTCGAGCCCCAAGAAGATGATGATCAGGTCGTTGGCCAACCCCATCAGCATCGCCCCCGCGGCGGACACGAGAGCCAGGACGTGGAACTCCGCCCCGCTGATGCCCTCCCGCGTCAGGTAGCCGTCGGCCACCAGCGCCGTGAGGAGCATGGCGATGGCGATGAGCATGGTCACCAGCACGCTGAAGCCGTCCATCACGACGGCATGGGCGATGTAGGTGTGCGCGCCGTGTGACTGCACGTCGGTCCACTGCCAGATGGCGACCCCCAGCGCGCTGCCCGAGATGATGACGCTCCCGATGGTGCTGACCCTGACGCGCAAGGGGCGCGAGACCAAAGAGGCCAGGCCCAGGAGGAGCACCGCGCCGCCGATCATGATGATGGGCGGCATGATGCTCAGGTAGCGGATAGAGGGGATGGGGATCCGGTCGGCCGCGCTCGACACGGTGGGGGCGGAAGCGGCCAGCAGCGCGCCGATCATGGCCGTCCCTCCGCCGCCGCTGGTCCCCTGGTGGCCACCGCCGGCTGGTAGTGGCCGGTGGCCTTCTCGACGTGCGCCACCAGTTCGTTCACCGAGGGGTCGATGCGATCAAGGACGGGCTTGGGGAAGACGCCCAAGAAGACGATGAGGATGATCAGGGGCGCCACCGCCACGCGTTCCATCCAGGACAGATCCCGGGTCTTCTCGTCCTCGGGCTTGGGCACCCCGTGGAAGACCTGCTGGTAGGCCCACAGGAGGTAGATGGCGGCGACAATGACCCCGATGACGGCCACCACGGCCCACCAGCGATGGGTCAGGAAGGTACCGACGAGGACCAGGAACTCGCTGACGAACCCGTTCAGGCCGGGCACCCCGATGGAGGCCATCATCAAGACGGTGAACACCCCCGCCATCACCGGCGCCACCTTCTGCAGCCCGCGCAGCTCGCCCGTCTGCCAGGTGCCGCGGCGTTCATAGATGAACCCGATGACGAAGAAGAGGCCGCCCACGATCAGTCCGTGGTTCAACATGAGCAGTACCGCGCCCGACAGTCCCTGCGTGCTCAGCGCGAAGGTACCCAGCGCGATGAAGCCGATCTGCGCCAGGGAGGAATAGGTAACGAGGCGCTTCATATCGCGCTGGGCGCAGGCCACGATGGCGCCGTAGATGATGCCGATGACCGCCAGGGTGAGGATGAGCGGCGCCAATGTGCGGGTGGCGTGCGGGAAGAGGTTGAGATCGAAGCGGATGATCCCGTACGTCCCCAACTTCGCCAGGACACCCGAGAGGACCACCGAGCCTCCGGCTGGGGCCTCGGTGTAGGCGTCGGGCGACCACGTGTGAAAAGGGAAGAGTGGCGCCTTGATCGCGAAGGCCGATGTGAAGGCCAAGAACAACAGGATCTCGGTGGAAGAGGAGAGGTGGGTGTGCTCCAGGGCTGTCAAAGAGAACGTGAGCACGTGGGTCTGGGACTGATGGATGAAGGCCAGGGCCAGAATGCCCACCAGCAAGAAGGCCGAGCCCAAGAACGTGTAGAGGAAGAACTTCACCGCGGCGTAGGCGCGCCGCTCGTGCCCCCAGCCCGCGATGATGAAGTAGGAGGGCACGAGCGTGAGCTCGAAGAAGAGGAAGAAGACGATCAGGTCCAAGGAGAGGAAGCTGCCGAGCACGGCTGCCTCGAGCAGCAGCATCCAGGCGGCGTACGCCCGGCTGTTCGTCTTGGACTGCCCCAACAGCAGGACGATCGGGAACAACACGACGGTCAAGAGGACGAGGAAGATCGAGATCCCGTCGACGCCCAGGAACCAGCGCACGCCGAGGGCCTCCCCGGTGTAGGTGTGGTTCGAGACCAACTGGTACCCGCCGAAATGCTCCTTCATGGTGACCAGCGCGACGACGGCGATCACCAGGGTGGCCAGCGATACCAGGATCCCGAGCGCGTCGGCGAGCTCCTTGTTGAAGCGGCGGTCGAAGCCCAGCAGGGCGAGGCCCAGTGCGCCGGCGGCCGGCAACAAGATGAGCAGGGTCAAGAAAGGGACGCTGTGGGTCACGACCACCACGTCCGGCTGAGCAGGAACACGATGAGCGCGGCCATGCCCACGGCGATGCCCAGCGCGTAGTTGCGCACGTACCCGCTCTGCAGCTTGCGGGTGGCGGAACCGGTGGCGCGCACCACACTGGCCATGCCGTTGACCGCGCCATCGATGATGCGGACGTCGACCACCCAGGCGCAGAAGGTGGCCAGCTTCTGGCTCGGACGCCCGATGAGGGCGTCGTAGAAGTCATCCCAGTACCAGACCCGCTGGAGGAACTGCGGCTCGAGCTGGGGCTTGTCCACCTGAGCTCCGCGCCACAGGGCGAAACCGACGATGACGCCGATGAGGGCCGCCGCAAGGTCAGTGAGCGCGAGCGCCCACTCGCCGCCCGCGTGGAGATGATCGTTGTAGAGGCTCCCGGCGAAGACCGGGCCCAGCCAGCCCTCGAAGGAGTCGTGATGGATCCACGGCAGGTCCAGCAGGCCGCCGAAGAAGGCGGCCACCGCGAGGATGACGAGGGGCAGCCGCATCACCCACGGCGATTCATGCGGCGCGTGGAGCGGCGGCTCGCCGTGCGGACCGATCTTGTCCCAGCGCGGCTCGCCTCCGAAGGCCAAGACCTGCAGGCGCGTCATGTAGTAGGCGGTGAGCACGGCGGTGATCAGGCCCAGGAACCAGAGGACCTTGTAGTGGGAGTACACATTGTCCAAGACGTCGCCCTTAGACCAGAAGCCGGCAAGGGGAGGGATGCCGGCGATGGCCAGCCAGCCGACCGTGAAGGTGATGGTCGTCCACTGCATCGTCTTGCGCAGCGCACCCATGCGCTTGAGGTCCTGTTCGTTGTCGAGGCCATGGATGGCCGAGCCGGCACCCAGGAACAGCAGGCCCTTGAAGAAGGCGTGGGACACCATGAGGAAGATGGCGGCGACATAGGCCCCCGAGCCGACGGCCAGGATCATGTAGCCGATCTGCGAGATCGTCGAGAACGCCAGCACCTTCTTGATGTCCTGTTGCGCGCAGGCGATGGTGGCGGCCACGAACGCGGTCACGCCGCCGATGATGGCGATCACCTCCATGCCCGCGTGCGTCAGCGCCAGCAGATGGTTCATGCGGCAGAGGAGGTACACCCCGGCGGTCACCATGGTGGCGGCGTGGATGAGCGCCGAGACCGGCGTGGGGCCCTCCATGGCGTCGGGGAGCCAGTTGAACAGCGGGATCTGCGCCGACTTGCCGGTAGCGGCCAAGAAGAGGAGGAGCACCGCCGCCGTTCCCGTCCCACCGCCGAGATGGTGGAGCTGCCCGAAGATCCCCCCGCCCGGGCCTCCGGTGTACTGCACGGTCCCGGTCTTCTCGAAGATCAAGAAGATGGCCAGCAGGAAGCCGGCGTCGCCGATGCGGTTATAGATGAACGCCTTTTTGCCCGCCGAGGCGGCCGAATCGCGGTGGAACCAGAACGAGACGAGCCAGTAGGAGCACACGCCCACGCCCTCCCACCCGACGAAGGTGAGCAAGAGGTTGTTCGCCAGCACCAGGACCAGCATGGAGAACACGAAGAGGTTCATGTAGATGAAGAACTTCGGGTAGTCCGGGTCACCCTTCATGTACGCGATGGAGTACAGATGGATCACCATGCTCACCCCGGTGATGAACATCACCATGGTGACCGAGAGCGGATCCACCAAAATCCCCACGGGCACGTTCAGCCCGCCGACATGGAACCACGTGAAGTAGTCGTGCACGAACAGCCGGTGGGCGTCGGGCTGATTGAGCAGACCTCCCAGGGTCAGGCAGGCCACCACGAATGCCGCGGCCACGGCGAGCGTGCCGATCCACCCTGCCACCGGGTCGCCGATGCGACGCCCGGCCGCCACCAGGACCAGGAACCCGGCCAGCGGAAACAGAGGCATGAGGTAGGCGACATGGAGCACGGTACGGGTCAGCCCTTCAGCGAATGCAGGTCGTCGGCCACCGTGGTCGAGCGGCGCCTGAAGTTGGTGACCACGATGCCGAGGCCCACCACCACCTCAGCCGCCGCCACCACGAGGACGAAGAAGACGATGGCCTGCCCGCCGATGTCGTTGAGCACCCGGGCGAAGGTGACGAACGTCAGGTTGGCGGCATTGAGCATCAGCTCGATGCACATGAACATGATCAGGACGTTGCGCCGCACCAAGAGGCCGATGGCGCCGATGGAGAAGACCAGGGCCGCCAAGCCGAGGTACCACCCGGCAGAAAGGCTCATGACGCCACCCCCTGACCGGAGCGTTCGGCCCGCTCGGCCTGCTCGGCCCGATCGGCCTTCTCCGACAGGCCCGGCCGGCGGGCCAGCACCACGGCGCCCACGACGGCGATGACCAGCAGGGCCGCCGTGGCCTCGAAAGCGAACAGGTAGGTCGTGAAGAGTTGCTTGCCCAGCTGGGCCACCTCGCCCGATGGCGCCCCGGCACTCTTGGTGATGGGTCCTTGGATCGGACCGACAACCTGGTGGGCGCCGGTCACCCAATGCGCGGTGGCCAGCATGGCGATGACCCCGGCCAGGGTGATGGCGAGCATGACGAACGCCAGCGGCCGCTGGCCCCCGAGCGGTTCCACCTCCACGTCCTCGCGGCGGTCCACGCCGAGGAACATGATCACGAAGAGGAAGAGCACGACGATGGCGCCGGCGTAGACGATGATCTGCACGGCGGCCAGGAAGTCCGCATCCTGCTCAATGAACAGGACGGCCACACCGAACAAGGTCATCACCAGGCTCAACGCGGCGTGAACCGGGTGGCGCGACGTCACCACGCCGAGGGCGCCGACCACGATCACCGCGGCGCTGGCGGCGAAGACGAGGATGTCCGGCCAGGTCGGGCGCGTCGAAGCCACGACGAGGGAGAGGTGGAGCATCAGGCTCCTTCCTCGCTGTGGTCTGCTGCGTCGGCCGACGTGGGCGATTCGGCCGGCTCGACCGGCGTCGCCGCCTTGGCCGCCTTGGCTGCCTTGATCGACTTGCGGGCGGCGCGCATCTCTTGCATCCGGACCCGCATTGCTTCCATCTTCTTCTTGTTGCGCTCGGCCCCGATCTTGGCCCGCCACACCCGGCCCTGCATGCCCCGGTGGGCCAGGGGGATGTCCTCGGCGAGCAGGTGCGCCTCGAGGATCTGGCGCAGGGGCTTGGACCCGGTGCGCTCGTCGTCGCGCTGCCCCGACTGGCCGCCCTCGGGGGCGCGGACGCCGTAGCCGAGCTCGGCCGACCACTGCACCTCACCCTCATAGGCGGCACTGCCGGACGGCGACGTGGCCCGCATCCAGCCCGAGGTCATCATGTCGTCGCCCTCGCGCCAGTCCTCCCACGGGAGCTTCTGCGGGAAGCCGCGGTCGTCCACCAGCAACTCGTTCTTGGTGTAGATGGCATCGGAGCGGTTGGAGAAGGAGAACTCGAACAGCTTCGACTCGGTGATGGCCTCGGTCGGACAGGCTTCCACGCACATGTCGCAGTGGATGCAGCGCAGGTAGTTGATCTCGTAGACGTAGCCGTAGCGCTCCCCCGGCGAAACCGGGTGATCGGGCGGGTTGTCCAACCCGCGCACGTAGATGCAATCCGCCGGGCACACGCCGGCACAGAGCTCGCAGCCGATGCACTTCTCCATGCCGTCCTCGTAGCGATTGAGGACGTGGCGGCCGTGCTGGCGCGGCTGCTTGGGTTTCTTCTCGTCGGGATACGACGTCGTGACCCGGGGGCGGGTCAGATGCTGGAAGGTCAGCTTGAACCCGCCGAAGAAACTGAGTTGGTCCTTCAACTCGTCGCCCACGCCCACTACGCATCCACTCCTTGCGTCGGGCGCGGGCGAGGGGCCGGGGTGACCCGCCGTCCCACCGCGGGGAGGACGGACTCCTGCTCGCTGCGGTGTGCACCCAGGCGGGTGGCCCGGACGAGCAGCACTGCGGCCGCCACCACCACGGGCACCATGATGAGGCCCTGCCAGTGCCAGATGACCACGGCGGCCACCACCAGCAGCCAGGCGAGAGTCAGGGGAATGAGCCGCTTCCAGCCCAGGTCCATCAGCTGGTCGTAGCGCAGGCGGGGCAAGGCGGCGCGGAACCACACGTAGATGAAGCAGAAGGCCACCGTCTTGAGGAAGAACCAGATGAGCGGCATGTAGATGGTGGCACCGGGGATGGGCGGGATGAGCCCGTTGGGACCCCCGAAGAAGAGGGTGACGACGACGGCCGACATGGTGATGGTGTTCATGAACTCGGCCAGGTAGAACATGCCGAACCGGATGGACGAGTACTCGGTGTGGAAGCCACCCACCAGCTCGGAGTCGGCCTCGGTGAGGTCGAAGGGGGGCCGGGTGAGCTCGGCCGTGATGGCGATCATGAAGAAAATGAAGGGGAGGAAGCCCAGCCGGATCAGGTTCCAATGCCAGAACCCGTTGGACTGGGCCGCCACGATGGCCCGGGTCGAGAGCGAGTGGCTGACGAGCACCACGGTGACCACCGTCATGCCGAGCGCAGCCTCGTAGGAGATGACCTGGGCCGACGCCCGCACCGAACCGAGGAGCGGGTACTTCGAGCCCGACGACCAGCCGGCCAGCATGACGCCGTAGACGGCGATGCCCGACATGGCCAACACGAGCAGGATGCCGATCGGGGGATCGGCCACCTGGAGCTCGAAGGTATGCGAGCCCAGCGTGATAATGCCGCCCACCGGCACGACGGCGAACGTGATGAAGGCCGGGATCACCGAGAGGTAGGGCGCCAGCTTGAAGGTGAAGGTGTCCGCCTCCTCCGGGAGGAGGTCCTCCTTGAAAACGAGCTTGGTACCGTCGGCCAGCGTCTGCAGCAGGCCCCACGGGCCGGCGCGGTTGGGGCCGATGCGGCTCTGCATGTCCGAGATCACCTTGCGCTCGAACCAGATCATCATGGCCGTCGCCACGAGCAGCGCCACGAACGCGGCCAGCACCTTGACCACCACGATGAGCAAAACGCCCCAGTGCACCCCGTGGACGAAGAGGGGATCACCGAGGCCCTGGTTGGGCGTGTTCTGCAGGCTGGTGAACACGGTGCCGATCACACCGACTCCAGTCGCACGTCGGTCACCGGGTTCCGGCTGTCGATGAGCGTGGCCACCGCATTGCCGGGGGCGCCGGGCCCGACCGGCACGTTGAAGTCGACGGCCACGGCACCGCGCGGCACCTCGTCGTCCGCCTCGGCCGGCAGCACCAGCTCGCCCCGGGCGGAGCGCACACGGACACGGTCGCCCGTATGGGCACCGAGCCGGTCCAGATCGTAGGGATTGGCCCGGGCCACCAGCTCGGGCACCAACGGGGTGAGCGAGGGCGACCCGGTCATGGAGCTCCCGGCGTCGTAGAGGCGACGGGTGGCCACCAGGCGGAGGGCGTAGCTGTCGGCCGGGGGGATGTGCACGGCGGCAGCGCCGGCGTCGGCGACGCCCGAGAGCACGGCCGGCCGCGCGCCCAGGGCGCCCATGCGGGCCCTGACGGCACCGTCGCCCCCGGCGGAACCGCTGCGGGGCGGTGCACCCTGCTGCTCCACGGACTCGACACCGGGCAGAGCGATGGGATCGATGGGGTCGACCTCGCGGCGTGGCGCCCCCCCGGCGACGATGGGCAGCAGGACCCCGTCGTGCGCGGCGTCGGATTCGAGAACGGGCTGGGTCAGTCCGAAATAGGCGGGCGCGGTGAGGTGCATCTCGTCGGCCAGGTCGTTGGCCCCGCTGACGCCCAGGTCGGCACCCAGTGCAGCCGCGAGCTCGGAGGCGATCATCCAGTCGGGCCACGCGAACCCGGGAGCCGTGAGCTTGTGGCCGAGCCTGCTCACGCGGCCCTCGATGTTCGTGGTGGTGCCAGGCCGCTCGTGGGCCACGGCGCAGGGCAGCACGACGTCGGCGTGGGCATCGACCGACTCCGAGGGATGCCCGGTCACGGCGACGATGAAGTGACCGGCCGAGAGCGCGCGCTCGGCCACGGCGCGATCGGGGAAGTCGCTCAGCGGATCGGCGCCCAACAAGATGAGGGCGGCGACAGGTCCGGCCGCTTCAGGTCCGGCCGCATCAGGTCCGGCCGCCTCACCGGCCATGGAGGAGAGGATCCCGGCGGTATCCAGACCGGTCGCTGCGGGCACCGCGCCCCAGGCCGCCGCGAACCATTCCCGGCCGGTCTCCAGGCTTACCCGGCCGGGCAACAGGCCCGGGGCCAGCCCCATGTCCAGCGCCCCGAAGACGTTGCCCCGGCGCAGGGCCGGGAGGAACGTGGCCTTGGGCAGGGAGCGGGCGAGCGCGCGCGCGGCCTCGGCCACCACCTCGCCCGATTCGGCGTAGGACGGCCGCCCCAGCACGATGACCACGCCCTCGCCGTCGGCCCGGGCCGAGAGGGCCTGGCGTGCCCGCTCGAGGGCGTCGGCGCTGACGGCGCTGCCCTCGGGGTGCTCGGCCAGGCTCGTCGTCGCCGCGGCATCGCCGCACAGGGCCCGCGCCACCAGGGGCGCCTCGCCCGGACGGATGCGCAAGGTGGCCGTCGCCATGGCGGACAGCGCAGTCGGGGCGGGTGCGATCTCGATCAGCTCGGTCGACCCCGCCACCGCCTCGCGCAGGCGCAGGAAGAGGACGGGGAGCTCCTCGCGCAGGTCACCGGCCAGGGTGATCAGCACGGCGGCGGCGCAGGCCGCGTCGATGGTCGCCCGTGGCAGCCCCAGGACCAGGTCGGCGGGGAGCCCGTCGCCCAGCTGCGCGTCGACCGAGTCGGTGCCGATGATTCCCTTGACCAGCTTGGCCCAGGCATAGGCGGACTCGTTGGTGAGCCGGGCGCCACCGATCATCGCCACGGCGGCGGGACCGCCGGCGTCCTTGGCTCCCGACAACCCGGCGGCCGCCTCGGCCAGCGCCTCGCTCCAGCTGACGGCGATCAGCTCGCCGTTCTTCCTGACCCGTGGCTCAACCAGGCGGCCGTGCTCGAAGCGTCCCGTCTCGTGGGCCTCGCCGAGGAACTGCCCCCGGGAGACCCCGAGGCTGACCACCTGGGAGGCCGTCGCCGGTGCGACGTCGACTGCCGCGTCGGCCACGGCCTCTGCGACCGGGGAGGCATCCACCTCGTCGCCGTTGACCGACTCGTAGGCGAAGCGCCCCTTGTCGCACAGCCAGCCGTGGTTGACCGGGTCGGAGTCGATGCCGAGGAGCCGGGTGAGCCGGTTCGCCGAGGACTGCACGGCCACCCGGCACCCGACGGCGCACGTGGTGCAGGTGGACTCCACCTGGTCGAGGTCCCACGGCCGGGCCGTGAAGCGGTACGGCGTCGCCGTCAGCGCGCCCACCGGGCAGATCTGCACGGTGTTGCCGCTGAAGTACGAGGAGAACGGCTCGGTGGGGAACGTTGCCACCTCCACCCTTTCGCCGCGGCCGGCGAAGTCGATCTGGGCCTCCCCCGCCACCTCGGCGGCGAAGCGGGTGCAGCGGGCGCACTGGATGCAGCGCTCGCGGTCGAGCAGCACCAGATCCGAGATGGCGATCGGCTTCTCGAAGTGGCGCTTCTCCTCGACGAAGCGGCTCTCCCCGGGGCCGTGGGCCAGGGTCTGGTCCTGCAGCGGGCACTCGCCGCCCTTGTCGCAGATGGGGCAGTCGAGCGGATGGTTGGCCAGGAGGAATTCGAGCACTCCATCTTGCGCTTTCTTGACCTTCTCCGAGGTGGTGTCCACCACCATGCCCTCGGCCACCGCGATGTAACAGGCCGGCTGCAGCGTCGCCCCCCGCGGGCTGTCGACCTCGACCAGGCACATGCGGCACATGCCCACCGGCTCCATGCGCGGGTGGTAACAGAAGCGAGGGATGTAGGTCCCGGCTCGCTCGGCGGCGGCGATGAGTATCTCGCCCGGCCGGCCCACTATGGGACGCCCGTCGACCGTGAGGTTGATCTGGTCGGAGTGGGACTGGGTCTGGTCGGACTCAGGCAAAGGGGCACCCCCCTTCTTTCACGTGGACGAGGTACTCGTCACGGAACATGCGGATGCCCGCGGCGATCGACGAGGGGATCGACGGGCCGAGCACGCAGATGGTCGTCTGCTGCGGAGGCCAGGCCACACCGGGGGAGATGTTGTCACACAGGTCCATGAGAAGATCGAGATCTTCCTCGCGTCCGGCGCCGTTCTCAATTCGATAGAGGATGCGCTCGAGCCACCCCGAGCCCTCACGGCACGGGGTGCACTGCCCGCACGACTCGCGGGCGAAGAATTTGGTGATGCGCCAGGCGGCCCGGACCACGCAGGTGGTGGAGTCCATGACCACCACCGAACCCGAGCCCAGCATGGAGCCGGCCTGGCCTACTTCGTCCTGGCCGAGCGGAAGATCGACCTGGTCGGGCCCGAACCAGGGCGCCGAAACGCCGCCGGGGATGAAGGCCTTCAGCGCGTTCCCGCCCCGGATGCCGCCGCCGAGGGTCGGGGCGTACATGAGGTCGCGGAAGGTGGTCTTGACCATCTCGAGCTCGTACACGCCGGGATTGCGCACGTGTCCGGCCAGCGCGAAGAGCCGCGTCCCCGTGGAGCGCCCCTCGCCCAGCGCGGCGAAGGCGGCGCCCCCGTTGGTGATGATCCATGGGATGTTGGCCATGGTCTCGACGTTGTTGACCACCGTGGGCTCGCCGTAGAGGCCGTGCACGGCGGGGAAGAACGGGGGCTTGATGCGGGGGAAGCCGCGCTTGCCCTCCAAGGACTCGAGCAGCGCGGTCTCCTCGCCGCAGATGTAGGCGCCGGCACCGGGGTGCACCACCACGTCGACGGAGAAGCCCGAGCCGAAGATGTCGGCACCGACGGCACCGTGCGCGTAGGCGTCGTTCAGCGCCGACTGCATACGCTCGAGGCCGAGGGCGAACTCACCGCGCAGGTAGATGAAGGCCTGGGTCACCTGCAGTGCATAGGCCGAGATCAGCACGCCTTCGATGATCTGGTGCGGGTCCCGCTCAATGAGCAGATGGTCCTTGAAGGTGGCCGGCTCGCTCTCGTCGCCGTTGATCACCAGGTAGGTGATGTCGTTCTTGCGCAGCATCGACCACTTGCGCCCCGCGGGGAAGCCCGCGCCGCCCCGGCCCAGCAGGCTGGCCGTGTCCACCTGGTGGGCCACAGCTTCGGGCGTCATGGTGAGCGCCTTGCGCAGGCCGTCGTACCCCCCTGTGGCCAGATAGCGCTCCAGGGTGTGCGAGTCCTCGTGGCCGAGACGGGCGGTGACGATCTTGGGGGGATCGGTGAGCGCCATCAGGCGGGACCTTTGTTCTCGGCGTCGGGCTTCTTGGCTGTGGGGGACGGAGGCGTGGACGCGGGGACGGAGGTCGTCGTCGGGGGTGGTCCCGCCACCTTCGGGGCGTCGGGGGGCGGGGCTTGGGCGGGGCCGGGCGCGGGCGCGGGCGGCGCGGCCTTTGCATCGGCGGCGTCCTTTGCGGCCTCGGCCGCCTTGGCCCGCGTGGCCTGCGCCTCGGCCATGGCGGCGCGCTCCGCCACGATCGCTTCTTTTTCCGCCATGAGGCCCACGTTCCTCTGGACCCGCACCAGGGTGCCGTGCGGCGGCACGGTGTCGGACAGCGACCCGTTGCGCAGTCCGGTCATCAGCTGGTCGAAGCTGTCCGGGGTGTGGCCACCCATGAAGCGGTGATTGACCTGTACGCACGGGGTGCGATCGCAATCGGCCAGGCACTCGGACTCCTCGAGGGTGATGACCCCGTCGGAAGTGGTGCCCCCGGCGCGCACGCCCAGCGAGGACTCCGCATGCTCGAGGAGCTCGAGGGCGCCGCCCAGCAGGCAGGCGATGTTGGTGCAGACCGACACCACGTAGGTCCCCACCGGTTCGGTGTGCAACATGTCGTAGAAGGTGGCCGTGCCCTGCACCTCGGCCGCGGTGACGCCGACGAGCTCGGCGATCTCGCGCATCGCCTCGGGGCGCAGCCAGCCGTCCTGCTGCTGGGCCAGGTGGCACAGGGGGATCAACGCCGAGCGGCGCTCGGGATAGAGGGCGATCAGGGCCTCGGCCTGGGCCTGCACTTCAGTCGAGAGGTGGCTCACCGGTCGACCTCCCCCATGACCGGGTCCACCGAGGAGATGATGGCCACGGCATCGGCCATCAGACCGCCGCGCAACAGGACCGGCAGGGCTTGCAGGTTGACGAAGCTCGGACCGCGGATGTGCATGCGGTACGGCTTCGAAGTCCCGTCGGAGACCATGTAGCAGCCCAGCTCCCCGCGAGGCGACTCGATGGCGACGTAGACCTCGCCCTCGGGCACCCGGAACCCTTCGGTGAAGATCTTGAAATGGTGGATCAAGGCCTCCATGCTCTCGTCGATGCGCGCCCGCGGCGGGGGGGTGACCTTGCGGTCCTGGACGCGGTAGTCGCCGACGGGCATGCGGTCGGCGATCTGGCGGATCATCTTGATCGACTCGCGGATTTCATTCAGGCGAATGGAGTAGCGGTCGAAGTTGTCGCCGTAGGTGCCCACGATCACGTCGAAGTCGAGCTTGTCGTAGTCGAGATAGGGCATGGTGCGCCGCAGGTCCCAGGGCACCCCGGTAGAGCGCAGGATCGGGCCCGTCACCGAGAGCGCCAGTGCCTCTTCGGCTGTCAGGTTCCCCACGGCCTCGGTGCGCTCACGGAAGATGGGCTGGCCCGTCAACAGCTCGTCGTACTCGAAGGTGCGGGCCATCACGGTGTCGCAGATGACGTCGACGTCATCTTGCCAGCCGTCGGGCAGGTCGGCCGCCACACCTCCCGGTCGGATGTAGTTGTGGTTCATGCGCAGACCGGTCGTCTTCTCGAAGAAGCTCAGGACCATCTCGCGCTCGCGGAACCCGTAGATCATCATGGACGTCGACCCGAGGTCCATGCCGTTGGTGGCCATCCACATGAGGTGTGACGAGACCCGCTGCAATTCGGCCATCAGCATGCGGATCCATACCGCGCGCGGCGGGAGCTCGACGCCGAGCAGCGCCTCGGTGGCCAGGGAGAAGACCAGCTCGTTGGTGAGGGGCGACAGGTAGTCCATCCGGGTGACGTTGGTCGCCCCCTGGACGTAGGTCAGCTCCTCCCCGGTCTTCTCCATCCCGGTGTGGAGGTAGCCGATGATGGGCTTCGTGCGCAGCACGGTCTCGCCGTCGAGCTCGAGCATGAGGCGCAGGACCCCGTGCGTCGACGGGTGCTGCGGCCCCATGTTGATGATCATGGTGTCGTCGTCGCGCCGCTCGATGTCGATGTCGTCGGGGTTGACGAAATTCCCCTCGGGGAGGCGCAGCACGGCCCCGACTTCGCGCCGTAGCTCGCCTGCCCCGGTGCTGCTGCGGTCCATGAGCTCCTGGGCCCCTTCGGAGGTCTCGGCGTTCAGGGCGGCGGCCTCGGCCAAGTGGCGGCTGGTGCCCACGGTCCGGGCACCTTCGGCCTCGGTGTCCGGCTCGGTGTCGGTGGCCTCGGTGTCCTCGTCGTGCTCGCTCATCGGGGTCCCGGCGCTTCCTTGAACTGCACCGGCACCCGCCCGACGCCGTAGTCCTTGCGCAGCGGATGGCCTTCCCAGTCCTCGGGCATCAAGATCCGGGTCAGGTCAGGGTGCCCCTCGAAGATGATGCCCATCATGTCGAAGGCCTCGCGCTCCATGGCCTCGGTCCCCGAGTAGATGTCCACCAGGCTGGACACCACCGGGTCGCCCTCGGGCACCTGCACCCGGATCCGGACCCGCTGGCGCATGGACAGCGAGAGCAGGTTCACGACGACCTCGAAGCGCTCCGCCTTGACGCCGTCGGGCAGCGATCGGCCCGGATGGGTGAGGTAGTCGACCGCGCACAGGTCGGCGCAGGTCTCGAAGCCGGCGTCCCGGAAGGCCTGCACCATCTCGGCGTAGCGCTCCCGGTGCGGGAAGGCGAGCTGCACGACCGAGCGGTCGGGCAGGCGCGGCACCTCGGGCAGAACGGCCAGGAGCGCCCCGGCCTGGGCACCCGCACCCGTCTCCGATCCGGCATTGCTCACCGCGGTGTGGCCACCCGCACGGCATCGGGCACGGTGGGCACCCAGCCCCCTGTCGCCTGCTCACCCGCCGGGACGGTGCTGCCCGCGCGGTGGGTGATCTCCCCCGTCCGGATCTTCTCGTGGAGGGTGAGGATGGCGTGCAGAAGGGTCTCGGGCGACGGCGGGCATCCCGGCGCGTAGACGTCGACCGGCACGATCTGATCCACTCCCTGGACGATGGCGTAGTTGTTGAACATGCCCCCGGTCGAGGCGCAGACGCCCATGGAGATGACCCATTTGGGCTCCATCATCTGGTCGTAGACCTGGCGCAGGACGGGGGCCATCTTCTGGGAGACGCGCCCGGCGACAATCATGAGGTCGGCCTGGCGGGGGGAGGCCCGGAAGACCTCCATGCCCAGTCGGCTGATGTCGAAGTCGGCGGCGCCGACCGACATCATCTCAATGGCACAGCAGGCCAGTCCGAAGGTGGCCGGCCACACGCTGTTGCGCCGCGCCCACTTGACCAGATCCTCCATCTTCCCCGTCAAGAAGTTGTGCTGCAGGTCCTCGAGACCCACCGCTCAGGCCGCCTGTCCGGGTTGCCCGGAGCCCGAACGCGCCGCGGTGATCCGCGAGATGGTCGACTCCGACGTCCTCGAGGGCATGCCCGACTGCAAGGTCTTCGGCGGGCCCCAGGTCAGCGCACCGTTCGAGATCAGGTAGAGGAACGAGATGAAGACGACCGCGGCGAAGACGATGACCTCGACCAGCCCGAACGTGGCGATCTGGTGGAACACGACGGCCCACGGATAGAGGAAGACGATCTCGATGTCGAAGATGATGAAGATCATCGAGACCAGGTAGAAGCGCACCGGGAATCGCTGCGGCGGCTCCCGGTTGGGGACGATCCCGCACTCGTAGGGAGAGAGCTTGGCCAAGGTGGGCTTCTTCTTGGGCGCGAGCATGGCTGAGCTGACGAGCGAGAAGACGGTGAAGAGGGCTCCGAGCGCCGCCAAGATGATGATCGGGAGGTACTGGTCCACAGGAGACGTTTCTACCATGTGACCGTTTCCCCAGGCACATCCGCGGCGGACCGAAATGCCCTGGCGACGGCGTACGATGCAGGCGTGTCGCCACCCGCCGTGCCTCCGCCGGAGTTCACTCCCCCGACGGCCGATTCCCCCGGGGCGGGCTCCGCCGGGGCCGCTTCCGCCGGGCGGACGCACGATGTGATCATCATCGGCGGAGGACCCGCCGGGTCCTCCTGCGCCTACTGGCTGGCCGACGCGGGATGGGACGTGGCGGTCGTCGAGAAGAAGCACTTCCCGCGGGTCAAGACCTGCGGCGACGGCCTCACCCCGCGGGCCGTGCGCCAGCTGGCCGACATGGGGCTCGAGGATGCGCTCGCCGGTTCGCACCGCTACGGCGGCCTCCGGGCTTTCGGTTTCGGGCAGTCCGTCGAGATGCAATGGCCCGCGCACCCCAATTTCCCCAGCTACGGCTACACCATCACCCGCCACGATCTCGACGGTCTGGTGGCCGACCGGGCCGTCAAGGCCGGTGCCACCCTCCTGGCGGGGACCGAGGTGATCGCCCCGATCATCGACGAGGCGGCCGGGCCGTCCTCAGCGACCCCGCCGTCCTCACCCTCCTCGGGGCCTCTGCCCTCTCTGGCGGGCGTGACCATCAGGGACAACGACTCCGGGGCCACACGCGCCCTCCACGCCCGCTACGTCGTCGTGGCCGACGGGGCCAACTCGCGTGTCGGGAGGATGCTGGGCACGAACCGTCGCCGTGATCTCCCGCTGGGCATGGCACTTCGGGGTTATTACACCTCGGACCGCCACGACGATCCTTTTATCGAGTCCCACCTCGATATCCGGGACAGCGAGGGCAACGTCGTCCCCGGCTACGGCTGGATCTTTCCCCTGGGGGACGGGCGGGTCAACGTCGGTGTCGGCTTGCTCTCCACCGACCGACGCTGGAAGGGCATCAACACGTCGCACCTCATGGATGCCTTCGTCGACTGGGCGCCGAAGTCATGGGGCCTGTCGCCGCAGACGTGCCTCGGACCGCCCACCGGGGGCAAGCTCCCCATGGGCCTCTCCGTGGGGCCGCGTGCCGGCGCCAACGTCCTTTTGGCCGGAGACGCTGCGGGGACGATCAACCCCTTCAATGGCGAGGGCATCGCCTACGGCTATGAGACCGGCCGCTTCGCCGCAGCCGCGCTCGGCGAGGCCCTCAGCGGCGAGGGAGCGCAGGCACTCGATACCTACGACCGCCAGATCCAGGCCGCCTACGGCCCGTACTACAAGGTGGCGCGGGCATTCGTGCGCATGATCTCGAACCCGCAGGCTATGAAGGTCTGTGTCGGCGTCGGCATGCGCTCCGAGTTCCTCATGAGCCAGCTGCTCCGGATCATGGCAAATCTCATGCGCCCCGACGCCGTCGGTCCGGCCGAGATCGGCTTCCGCGCCATGGAACTCGTGTCCCGCCTCCTCCCCGACGACGCGCCCGATCTGGACACCGCTGCGCCTGCAGCGTGAAGAAACGGCACTGAACGGTTGTGAGCGGCAGTCAGCGGCAGTCATTCGACGATGCGTCGCGCGCCTGTCGACAAGCCGCGTAACCACTCGGCATAGGCGCCGTCGAAACCCTCGGCCAGGCGCGCCCCGGCAACCACTCGCACCCACGAGTCGCACGCGCCTGCATCGAACCCCCGTTCGCGCAGGGCGTGACGGTGCACCGACTTCACGAAATCCAAGCTGGAAGTGCGGCCCGGCTGGGCGCAGAGAACAAGAGTGCGGGCCACGTCCGCTAGCGGTGGGCCGTTGGCCACGGTGAGCCAATCGATGGCGACCCAGCCGACCGGCGACCCAGCCGGACCGACGAGGGCGTTCTCTGGGATGAGCACGTTCTCAGGATGGAAGTCGAAGTGGCAGACGCGGCGCTGCCCGTCATCGAGCGTGGACAGGAGTTCGATGAGGCCGGAGATGTGGGTGTCGCCCAGGTCACTCATGGCGATCTCGGACCGCATTCGTGTCACCAGGTCCGGCAAGCCCTCAACCGTGGTGGCGTTGATGGTCGCTTGCAGTTGGGAGAACCGCGCGGCGAGCTCCGTGAGGGCGGCGGCGTTCCCGCGGCACTCCACCAGTTGGGAGGTGAGTGATGTTCCTTGGACGCGATCGAGAACGACGCCGCGTCGGCCGTCCACCGTCACCACTTCGTGCGCTCGAGCCACAGGGAGCCCGGCAGCGGCCAGCCGCGTGAGGACGTCGAACTCGAAATCGGAGACCCCGCTCCATTCCGGGCGATCGAGTTTGAGGACTCGCCGCTCGTCCAGGGCGAACACTTCCGCCAGGCGACCCTCGGCCAGGAATTCCACCACACCAGAGTGACTGCCCATCCGCGCTGTCACAACCCTTTTCTAGGCTTTTCATGTGGTTGCAGTGACAAATGGTTTGGAGACGACCGGGCGATCGGCCCCCGCGCGACCGGCCTCGGGGCGATCGGCCACGGACCGCTCGGGCACTGACCGTGCTGCTCGCACGGCAGAGTTCCTGAACAAGCTCGAGAGCACAGTGCGCTCGCTCCAGGAACTCGTGCGCCGCGCTGCCCCTTCTACATTCTCAGGTGAACAGGCACGAAGCACCGTGGACCTCTTGGCCGCCGCCGAGCGGGCCGCGTCTTCGGGGATCGCCCTGTTCACCCCGGTCGTGGTCGAGACGGGCGCGTACGCTCAGGCGGGGCACGGTTCGGCCGCCGACTGGCTGGGGGCGGTCTCCGGCTCGTCGGCCGCGGTAGCCAAGTCCCGGCTGACCGCCGCCGAGCGGGCGAGTGGGGACCGTGCCCTGACGGAGGCCCTCCATGACGCCGAGCTCTCGGCACCCCAGCTCAAGGTGCTCGGCGAGACCGCCGTGGTGGTTCCCGGGGCCTCGGAGACCTTGTTGGGCCTGACCGAGAAGGGCATCTCGCACCAAGAGCTCAACGACGCCGCCACCCGCCTGCGAGCCGCCGCGCTGGCTCGGCATTCCGAGGCTCTGCGGCGGGCCCGGGTGCAGCGGGCCCGTCATCTTCGCTGGCACCAATGCCCCGAGGGCGGCATCCGGGGCGAGTTCTTCTGCGACGAGGTGGCCTGGGCCAAGGTGGCTCCCACGCTCGAGGCGGCCACCAAGGAGCGCTGGAAGGCGGCCGGGAAGAGGGGGGGCACCGCCTTGGAGGCCTACCGCCTCGACGCCTTCCTGGACCTGCTCGCTGGCTCGGGGTCGGCGAAAGGATCGGCGAAAGGGAGCCGGGTCGAGACCCTTGTCCTCGTCGACGCCGCCGCATTGCGCCGAGGGAGCACCCAGGGCGACGAGCTCTGCGAGATAGAGGGGATCGGCCCGGTCTCGGTGGCCGCCGCGAGTGAGTTGATCGGCGAGGGGGCACTTCGCTATTTGATCAAAGAGGGCTTCGATATCAAGACGGTGACCAAGGCCACTCGCGACGTCGCCGCCTGCATCGACGCGGCCCTCATCGCCCGGGACCGCACCTGTTGTGCCCAACCGTGTGGCAAGCGCCTGGGCCTCGAGCGCGACCACGTCCGGATCGACTACCGCGACGACGGAGCGACCGAGCTCGAAAATTTGGTGCGTTTGTGCCCCGAACACCACGACTTGAAGACCTAACGGGCTCGCGCGTTAACTGCGCGGGCACAAGATGTGGTGTCACACCGGTAGTCGATGATGGCGGGGATGACGTAGCGATCTACCTGGAACCTGTCGGGCGACCTGCCGCAGGCGGGCTGGCA
>Ga0182018_10001022_pt1 | contig 33788 bp, 32 predicted proteins | sample 812P2MmetaG_FD_120490 | JGI IMG/M metagenome (GOLD analysis project Ga0182018, IMG submission 120490) | Permafrost microbial communities from Stordalen Mire, Sweden - 812P2M metaG | ecosystem: Environmental > Terrestrial > Soil > Wetlands > Permafrost | place: Sweden: Stordalen | collected...
AGGCCCCGCCTCCGAGCCGACTTGGCCAAGACGGCACTCCGGTACAGTCGCGCCGGTGATCACGCAAGGAGACGAGGCGACCGGGAGCCCCGCCTCACTCGAGCACGCCGACGGCGTGGGCCGGGTGATCGTCTCGGCCGAGGATCTCCAGTCCCGCATCGCCGAGCTCGGGGTCCGGATCACCGCCGACTACGCCGGTCGGCCACCCCTCCTGGTCGGTGTGCTCAAGGGTGCCTTCATGTTCATGAGCGACCTGTCGCGGGCCATCGACCTCCCGGTGCAGGTCGACTTCATGGCCGTGTCCTCCTACGGCAGTGCCACCCGCACCTCGGGAGTGGTCCGCATCGTGAAGGATCTCGACGTCGATCTGGCCGGCCGCCACGTCCTGGTGGTCGAGGACATCGTGGACAGCGGCCTGACTCTCAGCTACCTGCAGCGCTATCTCCTGGCCCGCGAGCCGGCCAGCCTCGAGGTGTGCGCACTGCTGGTGAAGGACGGACAGCAGCGCACCGACGTCGACTTGGCCTACGTCGGGTTTCACATTCCGGCCGAGTTCGTGGTGGGATATGGCCTTGATGTCGACGAGCGCCTGCGCAACCTCAGGGCGATCTACGCCCACGCCAGTCGCTCGTCCTAGCGCCGTGCCCACCCGATGACCGTCGACACCACCCGCGTCGAGCGGGCCATCCACGAGCTGCTCACCGCGTTGGGCGAGGATCCCAGCCGCGACGGCCTGGTCAAGACACCGGTGCGGGTGGCCCGGATGTACGTGGAGCTGATGGCCGGGTTCGGGGAGAATCCTGCCGATCAACTCGAGGTGACCTTCGCCGCCGAGCACGACGAGATGGTGATGGTGCGCGACATCCCCTTCGCCTCCTTGTGCGAGCACCATCTGGTGCCGTTCATCGGTCGGGCCCACGTGGCCTACATCCCCGGTGACGATGGCCGTATCACCGGGCTCTCCAAGCTGGCCCGACTGGTGGACGTCTTCGCCAAGCGGCTCCAGGTCCAAGAGCGGATGACCACGGAGATCGCCGACGCCATCGAAGAGGCGCTGGCCCCGAGGGGCGTGCTGGTGGTGGTCGACGCCGAGCACCTGTGCATGTCAATGCGTGGGGTGAAGAAGTCGGGCACCTCGACGGTCACGTCCGCCGTCCGGGGGCTCTTCCGCAATGACGCCGCCACCCGGATGGAGGCCATGCAGTTCGTCCGCGGCCACTGATCGCCGCCCCGGGGCGGGCGCGCGCCAACCGGGGCTGGTTTACGCTGTGGCCTCATGCCTAGCCCTGCCCGAGCGGACCGTCCATTGGTGATGGGAATCCTCAACGTCACCCCGGACTCGTTCTCCGACGGGGGAGCATGGTTCGAAAGTGAACGGGCGATCATGAAAGCACATGAGATGATTGAAGGAGGGGCTGATGTCATCGACGTGGGTGGTGAGTCGACCCGTCCCCGGGCCGAACCGGTGCCGGCCGCCGAGGAGCTGCGTCGGGTCCTCCCGGTGATCGAGGCGCTGGCCGGAATGGTCAGACTCTCCATCGACACCACCAAGGAGGAGGTGGCCGAGGCCGCCGTGGACGCCGGTGCCTCCTTGATCAACGACGTGTCGGCGACGCTGTGGCCGGTGGCGGCCCGCTGCGGGGTGGGCTGGGTGGCGATGCACCGACAGGGCACCCCCGCCACCATGCAGGTCGATCCGCACTATGACGACGTGGTCGCCGAGGTCTCGGCCATGCTGGTGGACCGGGCCCGCCGGGCCAGCCACGCCGGGCTGTCGGAGGTGTGGATCGATCCGGGCATCGGGTTCGGGAAGACCGTCGACCACAATCTGCGCCTGCTCCACTCACTGGGCGACCTGGTGGCAACCGGTTACCCGGTGATGGTCGGCACCAGCCGCAAGAGCTTCATCGGCTCGGCGTCGACGGCCGACGGTGGGTCGGTGATCCCGGTGACCGAACGCCTCCCCGGTTCGCTGGCCACCGCCACCTGGGCCATGCAGCAGGGGGCCAGGATGGTCCGGGTCCACGACGTCTCCGCCACCGTCCAGGCCGCGGTACTGGTGGGACGGGTCGATGCTGGGTCACCGGTGGAACCAGACCGGCCCGCCGGTGATCGGACGAGCGCCAGTTCGGAAGATCCGGAGGTCGGATCGTGAAGGGAAAATGGGCGGCGGGGATCCCCCCTCGCAATTTCACCTGGGTGATCAAGGATCGCCTGGCCATGAGCGAGCGACCGGGCGGCTTCGCCCCCAACCACCGCAAGGTGCGCCGGCAAGAGGAGATCATCTGGCTTCAGGTGCAGGGGTTCACCCGGGTCGTCTCACTGCTGCCGTCCTCCCACAACCTCCAGGCCTACGAGGAGCGGTCGATGGCCAGTGTGCACTACCCCCTCCCCACGTCGGGCGACGCCCGTGCCCTGCTGGCCGAGCTCTATCGCGACCTGCACGGCCGCTTGGCCAACGGGGAGCGGGTCCTCGTCCACCAAGAGGAGCTGGGTGACCGGGTCACCGGCGTCCTGGCCGGCTACCTGCTGTGGTCCGACCGTCTCCCGAGCGGCCCCCAGGCCATCACCGTGCTCGAGCACATGACCGGCCATCCCATGGGTCCGAGCGGTCGCGAACTGGTCTCGTTCGCCAGCGAGCTGACGCCGGCCGAGGTCCTGCCCGGCTCCGACGACGGACCACCCCGGAGCGGGTGACGGCGCCGTCCGCAGGGTCGACGGCGGCCGCGGTGGGCAGGGACGGGGCGGACGGCGACCGGATCCAGCTCCGCGGGATCCGGGCCACCGGGATCCATGGCGTCCTGCCCGAGGAGCGGGTCCGTCCCCAGCCCTTCGAAGTGGACCTCGACCTCTGGGTGGACCTGGCGACGGCGGGGGCCAGCGACCGGTTGGCCGACACGGTCGACTATGCCGGCATCGCCGACGTCGCCGTCGGAGTCGTGTCCGGGTCGCCCTCCTACCAGCTACTCGAGGCCGTGGCCGCCTCGATCGCGGCGGCGACGCTGGCCCGTGACTCGCGCATCGCCGCGGTGACCGTCGGCCTGCGCAAGCTGCAGCCCCCGTTGGAGGTGGACATCGCCACCGTCGGGGTCTGCATCACCCGGCGACAGTGACCGCCCCGACCGCCGAATCGCTGACGGTCCGGGCGTTTCTGGGGCTGGGCTCCAACCTCGGGGACCGATGGGCCCACCTCCGCCGGGCCGTCGACCAGTTGCGGGCGGGAAGCCGCGCCGCGGTGACCGCGGTGTCCCGGGTGTACGAGACCGAGCCCATGGGAGGTCCCGAGGGCCAAGGGCCCTACCTCAACGTGGTGGTCGAGCTGGCCCTGGCCCCCGGCGCCGACCCGTTCCGCCTGCTCGAGGAGTGTCGTCGCCTCGAGGCGGCGGCCGGGCGGGTGCGCGCCGCCCGGTGGGGCCCGAGGACGCTGGACGCCGATGTGGTGTGGATCGACGGCGTGGTGCTCGATGACCCGGAGCTGACCGTCCCCCACCCGCGCTGGCGGGAGCGGCGGTTCGTGACGGCACCGCTGGCCGAGCTGGCCCCCGACCTGGCCGACGCCACCGACGTGGCCGACGCTGGTGGCGAGGTCGCCGTCGTGGGTACACTGTGACCTGGACAGCCAAGATTCTCTGACGCGAACGGCACCCGTGAGGGGCCGGAACGTCGAAAGGGGTCTCGTGACCACATTCCGGATTATCGGACCGGGCCGAGCCGGCCGGTCGATGATGGCAGCGCTCGACGCCGTGGGGGGCTTCGAGTCGAGGGGCGCGCTCGGCCGCCACGATGCGCTCGGTGGTGCCGCCACCGATGTCGATCTGGTGATCATCGCCACGCCCGACGATCAGGTGGCACGGGTGGCGGCCCTGGTGGCCCCGGCGGCGGGCACCGCGGTCATCCATCTCTCGGGATCGCTGGGGCTCGACGCCCTCGAACCCCACCCACGACGGGGCTCCCTCCATCCCCTGGTTCCCCTTCCCACCGTCGCCGTCGGTGCCGAGCGGCTGCGGTCGGGGATCACCTTCGCGGTAGCCGGCGATCCGGTCACCACCGCCCTGGCCGATGCCTTGGGGGGTACGGCCGTCACCGTCGATGACGCCCATCGCAGCTCGTACCACGTCGCCGCCTCCATCGCCGCCAACCATCTGGTCGCCCTCATCGGGCAGGTGGAGCGGGTGGCCGCCTCGATCGGGCTGCCGCTGGAGGCCTTCGCCGGCCTGATGAGTGCCGCCACCGACGACGCGCTGGCCCTCGGGCCGCGTCAGGCGCTGACCGGCCCGGCGTCGCGAGGGGACTGGGACACGGTGGAACGCCATCGGGCGGCGTTGTCGGCCATGGCTGGCCACCGAGCCGAGCTGGCTGCCTACGACGCCATGGTCGGGCTGGCCCGGCGGCTGTCGATGGAGGCGGCACCGGGCGGCGTCGATCGGACCGGTCCACACGCCATCGAGGACGGCCGGTCCACCGTCCTTCTCGGGTCGGAGCAGGTGGCGTGAGCACGGTCCTGTCCCCGACCACGGCCCTCCAGGCCGGTGACACCCTCAGCGCCGACCGGGCCGCCGGCGTAGCGGTGATCGGGACCGTGGCCGAGTACTCGGGGACCCTCGATGCCCTCCGCCGCTCGGGCCGATCGGTCGGGGTGGTGCCCACCATGGGCGCGCTGCACGACGGCCATCGCTCGCTCATCGAGCGGGCCGCCCGCGAGTGCGACGTGGTGGCGGTGTCCATCTTCGTGAATCCCACGCAGTTCGGCAGTGCGGCCGACCTCGCCCACTACCCTCGAACCCTCGACGCCGACCTCGGGATGGTGGCGTCGGCGGGGGGAGATCTGGTCTTCGCCCCGTCGGTGGCCGAGATGTACCCGGACCTGGGCGACGGGGCTCAGGCCGGCACGACCGACGGGGCTCAGCCCGGCAAGACCACGGTGTCCGCCCCGGCGCTGGCCGCCCGATGGGAGGGAGCCTCCCGACCCGGGCACTTCGACGGCGTGGCCACGGTGGTGGTCAAGCTGTTGTCGGCGGCCGGCCGGTGCCGGGCCTACTTCGGCGAGAAGGACTTCCAACAACTGGCCCTGGTGCGCAGGGTGGCCCGCGATCTCTGCCTGCCCACCGAGGTGGTGGGCTGCCAGACGGTGCGCCACCTCGACGGCCTGGCCCTCTCCAGCAGGAACGTGCGGCTGTCCGCCGGCGAACGCCGTGCGTCGCTGGTCCTCTACCGCGCCCTTCGGTCCGGTGCCGACCTGGTGGCGCGGGGGGAGATCGATCCAACCGTGGTGGAGGCCGAGATGACCCGGGTGGTCGCCCGTGCGCCGGCGGTGGCACTCGACTACGCCGCCGTGGTCGACGCCGACGACCTGGAACCGGCACACACCTGTGCCGCCCGCCCGCTCCGGCTCCTGATCGCCGCCGCCGTGGGCCCGGTGCGGTTGATCGACAACCTCGACCCCCACGGTCCCGAACCCACACCCCCTTCCCGACTCCCGGGCGTCTGAACCATGCCCTCCTCGGGGAGCGAGACCCACCCGTGCCCGACTGGTTCCACCCCTCGCATCGCACCCCGGCGGATGGCGGCGTGAGCGGTCCGGACCGGGACCCCGGCCCCCTCGACGTCCTGGTTCTGGGGAGTGGGGTGGCCGGCCTGTCGGCGGCGGTTCGGCTGGCCGCGCCGATGTCGTCGACCGGAGACCGGCCCTCCGGCGGGCCCGGGCTCCGGGTCGGTGTACTGACCAAGGCCGAGCTCTCCCAGTCGGCCACCCGCTGGGCCCAGGGGGGCGTGGCGGCCGTGCTCGGCGGCGACGAGGACTCGACCGATCTCCATCTGGCCGACACCCTGGCCGCCGGCGCCGGCTTGTGCGACACCGACGCGGTGCGGGTGCTGGTGGACGAGGGCCCGTCGCGTGTCCACGAGCTCATCGCCATGGGCGCCGTCTTCGACCGGCAGCCCGGTGGGGCGCTGGCGCTGGCCCGCGAAGGCGGCCACTCCACGGCGCGGGTCGTCCATGCCGGGGGAGCGGCCACGGGAGCCGAGGTGGAGCGGGCCCTAGTGGACGCCACCCGGACCACGGCCGCCGCCGTCCTCGAACAGTGGTTCGCCCTCGACCTGCTGGTCGAGGGGGGACGGTGCCGTGGCGTGCGCGCCCTCAGCGCCGACGGCCAGATCGTCGAAGTGCGGGCCACCCACACGGTGTTGGCCACCGGCGGTGCCGGCCTGTTGTTCGCGGTCACGACCAACCCGGCGGAGGCCACCGCCGACGGCCTGGCCATGGCCCTGCGGGCCGGGGTGCCGGTGGCCGACGTCGAGTTCATGCAGTTCCACCCCACCGCCCTGCACCATCCGGCCATGCCCCGTCCGCTCCTGTCCGAGGCGCTGCGAGGGCACGGCGCCCTGTTGCGTGACGGGCGCGGCGAGCGATTCGTCGACGAGCTCGCCTCCCGTGACGTGGTGAGCCGGGCTATGGCCGACCGCATGCGCCTGCAGGGGGTCGAGAGCCTGTGGCTCGATGCCACCGACCTGGCCTCGTTCGACTCCCGCTTCCCTACCATCGCCGCATCGCTGAAGGCGATCGGGCTGGACCCGGCACACGACTGGCTGCCCATCGCCCCTGCCGCGCACTACCTGTCGGGCGGCGTGCTCACCGACCTGTCCGGGGCCACCGCCGTCCCCGGGCTGTGGGCCGCCGGCGAGGTGGCCTGCACCGGGGTGCACGGGGCCAACCGGCTGGCCTCCAACTCGCTCCTCGAGGGCATGGTCTTCGGTGCCCGGCTGGCCGAGTCGATCCTGGCCGGCGACGAGGGACCGTCCGCCACCGGCGCCATGGGTGGGTTCCTGGCCGGGCACCGTGCCCCGCTCGACCCGGGGGGTGCCACCCGGGTGGCGGCGGCCCCGGTGGCCACCCCCGCGGAGGCGCCGTGGCCGGACGTGACCAAAGCCCGCGACCAGCTGCAGCGGGCGATGATCGAGGGGGCCGGCGTGGTCCGGAGCGCCCAATCGCTCGACACCGCCGCTCGGGCCGTCGAGGCCGTCGCCGTCGCCGCGGGACCGGGGACACCCCGGGACCGCGCCCACGGAGAGCTGGCCAACCTGGCCACGGCGGCAGCCAGCCTCCTGCGCTCCGCCGAGCTCCGATGTGAGACCCGGGGCGCCCACGCCCGCAGTGACCACCTCCAGACCTCCGACCGGTGGCGGCGCCGCATCGTCCATACCGGCGACGGCGTCACCCTGGTCAGCGGGCCTCCACCCCCGCACGGGAACGACCACCGGGGAGCCGGCGGGGAGGCGTCCGGTCGTTGACCGCCGCCTCCGAGGGTCCCGCCGCCACCGACCCGACGTCGACGGCCGATCCACCCCGTGCCGCGGTGGTCGAGGCCGTGGCCCGGGCCATCGCCGAGGACGTGCTTCCGCTGGGCGACCTGAGCGCCTTGCTGGTTCCCGGCGACGCGGTGGCCTCGGTGGCCATCGTCAGCCGCGGCGCCGGCGTCATCGCCGGGCGGGCCTGTGCGATGGAGACGTTCACCCAGATCGACCCGACGCTCACCGTCGACTGGCGGAAGGCCGACGGCGCCGCCGTCGGCGCCGGTGACTCGGTGGCCGGGATCACCGGGCCCCTGCGGTCGATCCTGACCGCGGAGCGGACCGCGCTCAACTTCCTCGGCCACCTCTCGGGGGTGGCCTCGCTGACCCGCCGCTACGTGGACGCGGTCGCCGGCGCCAACCCGGCCACCAGGGTGCTGGACACCCGCAAGACCACGCCGGGCCTCCGTTCGCTGGAGAAGGCGGCGGTGCGGGCGGGGGGCGGGCACAACCACCGCGGCAGCCTGTCCGAGGCCGTGCTGATCAAGGACAACCACCTCGGTGGCATCTCCATCGCCGAGGCCGTGGCCGGGGCCCGGCACCGGTGGCCCGGCCGGATGATCGAGGTCGAGTGCGAACGGGCCGACCAGGTGGCCGAGGCCCTGCGCGCCGGCGTCACCGTGATCATGCTCGACAACATGGCGCCGGGACAGGTCGCCGACTGTGTGGCCCGGGTGCGGGCCTCGGGCACCGCGACGCTGGTGGAGGTGTCGGGTCGAATGGACCTGGAGAGCGCTCCGGTCATGGCCGCGGCCGGCGCCGACCTCATCTCGATCGGGGCCCTCACCCACTCCGCCCCCGTGCTCGATCTGGGATTCGACCTGTGCCGGCTGCCGGCGGGAAAGGCTGATCATGCTCCTGGCCATTGACGTGGGGAACACCGAGACGGTGGTCGGGCTCTTCGCCGACGACGTGACCGAACCCCTCGGCGACACCGGGCCCCGAGACGGGAACGAGCCCACCGGGCTCGCCCACCATTGGCGCCTGTCCACGGTTGCGGAGCGGACGGCCGACGAGCATGCGCTGCTCCTCACCCAGCTGCTCGACCTCGACGGCCTTCAGATCGACGACACCGTGTCGGGGATCGCGGTGACCTCCTCGGTGCCCCTGGTGACCGCCAACCTCCGCCAGATGGTGGCCCGTTGGTTCGACGTGCCCGCGGTGGTGCTGGAGCCGGGCGTGAAGAGCGGGATGCCCATCCTCTACGACAACCCGAAGGAGGTCGGTGCCGACCGGATCGCCAACGCGGTCGGGGCCCATGACCTGTTCGGCGGGCCGTGTGTGGTGGTGGACCTGGGCACCGCCACCACGTTCGACGCCATTTCGGCGGCCGGCGAGTACCTGGGGGGGGCGATCACACCTGGGGTGGCGATCAGCCTCGACGCCCTGTTCGCCAACGCCGCCGCCCTCCGTCGGGTGGAGCTGGTCGAGCCCCGCAGCGTCATCGGCAAGTCGACCGTGGAGTCCATCCAGTCCGGCGCCCTCTACGGGTTCGCCGGACAGGTCGACGGGCTCTGCCGCCGCTTCGCCGCCATCCTCGGTGAGTGCACGGTGGTGGCCACCGGGGGGCTCTCCGAGCTCATCTCTCCCTACTCGGAGGAGATCGAGTACGTGGAGCCGTGGCTCACCCTCCACGGATTGCGGATCATCTTCGAGCGCAACTCACCGAAAATGACCCGCCGGTACGACTGAGGACGCTTCCCTCACGGTGAGGGGAGCCCGGCCTGCCCGGGAGCCGGGCCTGGCGAGCCGGCATCAGACCGGCGCTTCGAGGGCCAGCCGGGGGTGCCGGGCCGGAGGCTGGTGGTCCCACAGGTCGGCCACCAGGTCGTCGCGCACGGTGCGCAGCGCCGGGTCGTCCCACCGGTTGTGGCGCTGGAGCGGGTCGTCGGCCAGGTCGTAGAGCTCGCCCTCGGTGCCGTCGTGCGAGGTCCCCGGGAGGTAGGCGCTGCACACCCAGTGGTCCTCCATGATGGTGCGCAGGTGCACGTCGACGCCGAAGAGGTCGCTGTCCCACTCGGTGAGCACCCGGTCGAAGCCCCGACGAGTTGCGTCGGCATCGTCGACGGGAAGCGGCGCACCCTCCATCCACTCCGGTGGGTCGACGTCGGCGATGGCACAGAACGTCGGGGCCAGGTCGACCAGCCCCACCGGCTTGGCCACCACCGCAGGGGACACCGTGGTCGACGGTGCCGGTCGCCAGATCAGGGGCAGGCGCATCAGGGCGTCGACGTGGTAGGGGCCCTTGAACAGCAGGCCGAAGTCGCCTTGCAGCTCCCCGTGGTCGGTGGTGTAGAAGACGTCCAGGTCATCGGACCACCCTCGCTCGGCGGCACGACCGAGCACCCGACCGAGCGCCTCGTCGATGAGCTCGCACTCGACGGCGTTGCGGGCATTGACCTCCCGCACCTGGTCGGTGGTGAGGGTGGCCGGGACCCAGTCGGCCGGTGCCTCGTAGTTGGACACCAGCGTCCCGTCGTACCAGAGGCGCCAGTGGCGGGGCTTCTCGTCGAGGATGGCCTCGCGTTCGGCGGCGGCCTCGGGATAGCCGGCAGGCAGGGGGACCTCTCGCCAGTCGATGCGTCCCATCTCCGATTCGGGAGGATCCCAGGGATGGTGGGGATCGGGGAAGCTCATCCAGCAGAACCAGTCCTCGTCGGCGGCCAGCGTGTCGAGCCAGGCGATGGTCCGATCGGCCACCCAGTCGGTGTGGTAGATGCCCCGCTCGACCGGGTTGACCTTGACCTGGGGGGCGCCGGTCTCCCCGCCCCCGGCCGCATTGACCTGGAGGGATCGGTCCAGCGCCATGTAGAAGCCCTCGACCGCCTCGGGGTGCTCGGCCATCATCCATCGGGCGTAGTGGAGGGGGCCGAGGGGTCCGTGGGTGGCCAGCTCGAGGTGCTCGAAGCCACGGTGGAGGCCGCCGGGCGGCTCGGTGCCGGTGCGGGCCAGGGCATTCTCCTCGAACCGGAGGAACGGGTCGAGGAAGGGCTCGAAGTGCGCCTTGCCGACCAGGGCGGTGCGGTACCCGGCCCGGTGGAGCACGTCGGCGACCGAGGGTGCCTCGACCGGCAGGGGCACGCCGTTCATCCATACCCCGTGGGTGCTGGGATGCTGGCCGGTGAGGATGGTGGAGCGCGACGGCATGCACACCACCGACTGGGGGTGGGCGCGCTCGAAGCGGATCCCCCCGGCGGCCAGGCCATCGGCGACCGGTGTGCGGGCCAACGTGCCGCCGTTGCATCCCAGTGTGTCGTAGCGCTGCTGGTCGGTGGTGACCAGGAGGATCTTCCGGCCCATCAGCAGGTCAGCCCCAGTGGGGGGTCCACGCTGGTCGTCGGCCGATGGTGGGGACTCACGGGGCCACCGACGGGAGGGGCGCCATCAGCACGGCCAGATGGGCCAGGGCGGCCCGGGCCGCGCCCCCGATGACCAGGGCCAGGGGGGCCGGATCGGCATCGGTGCTGTAGACGACCAACGCGCTCCCGTCCTCCAGGTCGTGCACATCGATGGTGCCGAGGTGCTCCTTGAACAGCGGCGAGGTGATCCGGTACTGGAAGCGCCGCAGGGTGGCGTCGACGGTGAGGAGCTGCTCGGGCATGGGCAGGCCGGACCTGGTCACGATCACCCGCTGATCGCCGTCGACCGTGCACGACTCGATGCCGGGGAACCACTCGGCCAGTCGGGCGGGGTCGCCTACCAGGGTCCAGATGTCATCGGCAGGCCGCCCGATGCGCACGTCGTGACGGATGCTGCCCCGGGAGGCGGTCGAGGCCATCACCCGGCCATCGCCCGACGGGCGCCGGGTCTGATCGGCGCAGTCGTGTTCGTGGCTATGTGCACAGGCACCCTACTCACCAGGCTCAACTCACCAGGCTCATCAGTCTCGTCTGCTCATCAGTCTCGTCTGCTCATCAGTCTCGTCTGCTCAGCGGGCCCGCCTCCGGACTCGTCGCCAGGGCCGATGGTTAGATTTGACAGTTATTATGACATATCTTGGACGGGAGGAACGACTGCTGCCCATGGCGCCCGGCCGGTCCGGCGGCCTTCACGCGCTCCTAACACCCACATCACGGATCGCACACGCCAGGCGGCGATAACGGAGGGAGTCGCCGGATCGACCGGCCACACTCAGGAGGTAGCAGATCATGCTCATCATCCCCACCGCCAAAAAGTTGGTGATCGGGGCAGTGGCCGTCGGCGCGTTGTCCTTCGGCACGGCCGGCATGGCTGGAGCGGCCACCGTGCCCGGCGCCAAGGCCATCAGCCACTTCAACTGCGCCAACGCCACCAAGGTGCTGACCCGCATCGACAACGGCGAGGCCCGAATCGCCGCCGGGCTCCCCAAGCTCACCGCGGCCCAGGCCAAGGCCAGCAAGGCCGGTCACACCAAGCTGGCCAATCGTCTGGCCAAGCGGATCACACGGTTGGAGAGCTCGAAGTTCCACACTCGCCTGACCAAGGCCACGGCAGCCATCGAGGCCAAGTGCAACGTGACCGCTCCGAGCACGGCATCGACGCCGAGCGCGGCCGCCACGGCGTGACCTGGCTCACCGCTCGGACGGGCCGATGGCCCGGCCGAGCCGGTGGAGTCCCCGCTCCTGCACCGGGTCCCGCAGCCGCGGGACGGCCGGGAGGGGGCGATGTGTCCCCGAGCACCCCGCTCACTAAGCTTCGGACTCCGACGTGCCGATACTCGAGACGGGCCGGGAGGTCCACAGCGAGCAGAAGGAGAAGCGCCATGTCCTCGATCTCATTCACCGGCAAGGCTTCATTCACCCGCAAGGCCCTGACCGTGGCGGCCATGTCGGGAGCACTCTCCATGGCCACACTGGGCATGGCCGGTCAGGCCGGGGCGGCGACCACCTCCACCAGTTCGGGGGGCCAGGCGCACCCGCAACTCTGCAGCAATGCCAACGGACGCCGGGCCCATGGCGCCAAGCTCGTGGCGGCATCCACCAGCAGGCTGAACCGGATCAAGGCCATGGAGGCGAAGGCCGCGGCCGCGGGCCATCAGAAGCGTGTCGCCTACCTGGAGAAGGTCATCACCCACGACAAGGCCGTCCTCGCCCGTCAGAGTGGTCGGTACACGGCCAACCAGGCCAAGCTGGCCAAAGGGGCCGCCGCCCGGTGCAAGTCGAAGTCGTAAGCCGAACGTCCTAGGGCGAACCCGGTCGAGGGGCTCGTCCGCCGGCACCCTGCCCTGATCGTCGTCCGCCACCGCCGGCGGGCCCGACTCGATCCGGCGTCAGAGGGCCGGCAGGTCGTCGACCAGGGAGTGGGCCAGGTTGGCGAACCCCGCAGCCAGCGTGGCGGATGCGGACCACGCGGCCGTGCCGGCCAGCTCGGCATACTGGCGTGCCACCACCACCGCGGCGGCGATCGACCCCGATTCGGCGACGATCGAGCGGGCCTTGTCCCGTTCGGGTTGACCGAGCGGCTGGCCGAGCAGGGGACCGAGCTCGGGACCGGCAATGGGGTCGGCCAGGGCGTAGAGGACCGGAAGGGTGTAGATCCCCTCGGCCAGATCCTGCCCGGCGGGCTTGCCGAGCTCCGCCTCGGTTCCCACGATGTCGAGGATGTCGTCGCGCACCTGGAAGACCATTCCGAAGTAGCGGCCGAACGTGGTGAACGCGTCCACCTGGTCGCGGGGCAGTCCACCGGTGATGGCGCCGATCCGGCAGGAGGTGGCCATCAGCGCCGCCGTCTTGCCGGCGATGGCCCGCGAGTAGTTGTCCTCGCTCCTGCCCACCTGGAAGGCGGCGTGCACCTCGGTCACCTGGCCCTGACAAAGCTCACCGAGAGTGGCGGCCAACAATGCAGCGATCTCGGTTCCCAGCCCAGCGGCGATCTCGGCCGACCGGGCCAGCAGGAAGTCACCGGCCACGATGGCCACCAAGTTGCCGAACCTGGCGTTGACGCTCTCCACATTGCGCCGGACGGTGGCCTCGTCCATGACGTCGTCGTGGTAGAGCGACGCCAGATGGACCAGCTCGACCGCCACCCCACCCAGCAGGTCTTCGCGTGTGGCCGGGTGGGAGCCCGAGGTGGCGGTGGCCAGGGCCAACATCGGCCGCAGGCGTTTCCCGCCGGCAGCCAGCAGGTGGGTGGTGACCTCGTCGAGGAAGCCGTCCCCGGTCACCACGGACTCGACCAGCAGGGGCTCGAGGCGTTGCAGGTGTTCTTCGAGTGAGGGAAGCCCCAGGAGCTCTATGAGGTTCACTTCCTACAGACGATAGGCCAGGATGCCGATGACTGAGAAAAGGGATTCGAAAATGGAGCGGTGCGGGTGCGGGTCGCACTGGCACCTGTAGACTTCGTGTCAGTTACCGACCGCAGATGGAGGCGGTGGAGTGTTCGAACGATTTACAGACCGGGCTCGTCGAGTTCTCGTGCTTGCACAGGAGGAAGCGCGCCTACTCAACCACAGCTTTATCGGTACGGAGCACATTCTCCTCGGCCTGATCCACGAAGGCGAGGGCGTGGCAGCCAAGGCACTCGAATCGCTGGGTGTTTCGCTGGAGGCCGTGCGGGAGAAGGTGGAGGAGACGATCGGTCTGGCCGGAACCGCGCCCACCGGTTCTCCGCCTTTCACCCCCCGGGCCAAGAAGGTCCTCGAGTTGTCCCTGCGCGAAGCGTTGCAACTGGGGCACAGCTACATCGGCACCGAGCACATGCTGCTCGGTCTGGTCCGCGAGGGCGAGGGTGTGGCCGCGCAAGTGCTCCAGAACCTGGGTGCTGATCTTCCCCGCGTGCGCCAGCAGGTGATCCAGTTGCTCTCCGGGTATCAGGGCAAGGAATCGGTGGGGGCAGGAGCACCTGGCTCGCAGTCATCCGACGCACCGACCGGGTCGCCGGTGCTCGATCAGTTCGGGCGCAATCTCACCGCGTTGGCACGGGACCACAAGCTGGACCCGGTCATCGGCCGCGAGAAAGAGATCGAGCGGGTGATGCAGGTGCTGTCGCGCCGCACGAAGAACAACCCGGTCCTCATCGGGGAGCCGGGCGTGGGCAAGACCGCCATCGTCGAGGGACTGGCCCAACGCATCGTGGCCGACGACGTCCCCGAGACGTTGACCGGCAAGCAGCTCTACACCCTGGACCTGGGTGCCCTGGTGGCGGGCAGCCGCTACCGCGGCGACTTCGAGGAGCGCCTCAAGAAGGTGCTCAAGGAGATCCGCACCCGCGGTGACATCGTCTTGTTCATCGACGAGCTCCACACTTTGGTGGGCGCGGGCGCGGCCGAGGGGGCCATCGACGCGGCATCGATCCTCAAGCCGATGCTGGCCCGGGGTGAGTTGCAGACCATCGGTGCCACCACCATCGACGAGTACCGCAAACACCTCGAGAAGGACGCCGCCCTCGAGCGCCGGTTCCAGCCGATCAAGGTGGAGCAACCCAACGTGGCCCTCACCATTGAGATCCTGAAAGGGTTGCGCGACCGCTACGAGTCGCACCATGCGGTCACCATCACCGATCAGGCGTTGGTGGCGGCGGCCAACCTGGCTGATCGCTACCTGGCCGACCGGTACTTGCCGGACAAGGCGATCGACCTCATCGACGAGGCCGGCAGCCGGTTGCGCATTCGCCGGATGACCACACCTCCGGCCTACAAGAAGCTCGAGGAGGACATCGCCCGCCTCCGGGCCGACAAGGAAGCCGCCATCGAGAAGCAGGCCTTCGATCAGGCGAAGAAGCTCGCCGAACAGGAGAAGGACCGCCTCGACAGCAAAGAGGCCATGGAGGCCGAGTGGCGGGCCGATGGCGTCGACCTCTTCGACGTCGTGGACGAAGAAGTGATCGCCGAGGTGCTGGCCAACTGGACAGGCATCCCCGTCTACCGGCTCACCGAGGAAGAGACGGCCAAGCTGCTCCGCATGGAGGACGAGTTGCACAAGCGGGTCATCGGGCAGGAGCCGGCCATCGCCGCGCTGGCCCGGTCGATCCGGCGCACCCGCGCCGGGCTGAAGGACCCCAAGCGGCCGAGCGGCTCGTTCATCTTCTTGGGGCCGACCGGTGTCGGGAAGACCGAGCTGGCCAAGACGTTGGCCGAGTTCCTCTTCGACGACGAGGACGCGCTCATCCAACTCGACATGTCCGAGTACATGGAGAAGCACACGGTGAGCCGCCTGGTCGGTTCCCCTCCCGGCTACGTCGGGTATGAAGAGGGTGGCCAGCTGACCGAGGCGGTGCGGCGCAAGCCGTTCTCCGTGGTCCTCTTCGACGAGGTCGAGAAGGCGCATGCCGATGTGTTCAACACGCTGCTCCAGATCCTGGAGGACGGTCGCCTGACCGATGCCCAGGGCCGTTCGGTCGACTTCAAGAACACCGTGCTGATCATGACCTCGAACCTGGGGACTGCAGACCTGCGCAAGTCGTCGCTGGGCTTCGCCAAGACGTCGGAGGCGATCACCTACGAGCGCATGAAGGCCAAGGTCAACGACGCCCTCAAGGCCCATTTCCGGCCCGAGTTCCTCAACCGGATCGACGAAGTGGTGGTCTTCCACGAGCTGTCCAAGGTCGAAGTGGTGGAGATCGTCGACCTCATGATCCAGCGGGTCTCGGTCCAGCTCGAGCTCCAGGGCCTGAGCCTGGTGCTCACCCCGCCGGCCAAGCAGCTCCTGGCCGACCGGGGCTACGACCCCCAGCTCGGTGCCCGCCCGTTGCGTCGGGCCATCCAGCAGATGATCGAGGACCCCTTGTCGGAGCGGATCCTGTGGAAGGAATTCCGGGTCGGGGAGACCATCATCGTCGACGTGGAGACGATCACGCCCGAGGCGGCTGCGGCCTATGTCGTCAAGGGCGCCCCCCCGCTGGTGGCCGGCGAGCAGCAGCTGACCTTCACCGCCATCGAGGGGATCGAACCCCCACCGGTCGAGCTGGCCGGCGCCGACTCCTCAGCGGACTGAACCCGCCGGGCTGCCGGCCTCACGTGGGCGGCCCAGAGCCGCTGGACCTGGCCCAGATGGCCGCCCAGCCCATGAACCACCCGTCCCGGGCAGGAACGGCACCGGGGCGCCCACCTCGGCAGCCAGGATGCCGTCGGCAACCCCGGAGCACCCGGGAGATCACCCCGGTCGGCACACCCAGTCCCTACCATCGGCACCATGGCAAAGACGGCGAAGCGTCACCGCTGCATCGACTGTGGATCGACCACCGCCCGGTGGGCCGGTCGCTGCCCCACCTGTGGTGAGTGGAACACCCTGGTAGAGGAGGCCCAGCTGGGTCCGTTGGTCCGGGCCATCGATTCGCTGGACCTGGCCTCGATGCCGGTCCCCCTGCGGTCGGTGGACGTGTCCGAGGCGGTACCGGTGCCCACCGGCGTGGACGAGTTCGATCGTGTGCTGTCCGGTGGCCTGGTGCCCGGCTCGGTCACCCTCCTCGGGGGCGAGCCCGGGATCGGGAAGTCCACGCTGCTCCTCCAGGTACTGGCCGCCCGGGCCGCCGCCGGGCACCGGGTGCTGCTGGTCTCGGCCGAGGAGTCGGTCCATCAGGTGCGTCTGCGGGCGGAACGGTTCGGCCCGATCCCGCCCGGCCTGCTGATCCTGTCGGCCACCGACATCGGCACGGTGATCAACGCTGCCGTCGAGTCCGCCCCCGACCTGATGGTCATCGACTCCATCCAGGCGGTGGCCATCGGGCCGGCCACCCCCGGCGAGCGACGGGCCAGCGGGGTGCCCGGCAGCGTCACCCAGGTCCGGGAGTGTGCCGACCAGCTGGTCGGCCTGGCCAAGTCACGACAGGTGGCGACCGTGCTGGTCGGGCACGTGACCAAGGACGGCTCGTTGGCCGGTCCCCGGACGCTCGAGCACATGGTGGACACCGTGCTCAGCTTCGAAGGGGACCGCCATCATGCGCTCCGGCTCCTCATGGCCGTCAAGCACCGGTTCGGGCCCACCGGCGAGCTCGGCCTCTTCGAGATGGGCGACCAGGGCCTCAACCGGGTGGACGACCCCGGCCGCCTCCTGCTCGGTGACCGCCTGTGTGGGGTCCCGGGCGGGGTGGTGCTCCCTGCCGTCCAGGGTCGCCGCACGCTGATGGTCGAGCTGCAGGCACTGGTCACCGCCATGGGCCAGGCCACCCCCAAGCGCTCGGTGGTCGGCCTCGACGGCGGCCGCCTGGTCATGACCCTGGCGGTGCTGGTCGAACACGCCCAGCTTCCGGTGCTGACGGTGGACGTATTCGCGTCGGTGGCCGGAGGCATCCGGGTGACCGAGCCGGCCGCCGACCTGGCCGTGGCGCTGGCCGTGGCCTCGGCGGCGACCGGCGTGCCCCTCCCCCCCACGCTGGCCGCGGTCGGGGAGGTGGGCCTGTCCGGCGAGATCCGCCAGGTCACCAACCTGCCGCGGCGGCTCGAGGAGTCGGTGCGATTGGGATTCGACCAGGTGGTGGTCCCGGCCTCCTCGCCGGAGGGCCCCGGCGGGGTGCGACTGATCCGGGTGGAGACGGTGGCCCAGGCGGTGGCCCAGTTCGGGTGCACCATCGCCGGGTGAGGCCGCCCCGGTCAACGATTCTGGAGCCGTCTCCGCGGTCACCAATGGGAACGACGGGCCCGTAGGGCAACGGGCATCGACGAGTACCATTCGTCTGTGAACACCCGCCAGAGTTCGCCGCTCAGTGACGCCCTGGCCATGGCGGCCCCGGGACGGCCGCTGCGGGACGGACTGGACCGGATCCTGCGGGCCAAGCGGGGCGCCCTGGTGGTGGTGGGGGACTGGCCCGGGGTGCTGTCGATCTGCTCGGGCGGCTTCCTGCTCGACGCCGAGTTCAGCCCCCAACGCCTCTCCGAGCTGGCCAAGATGGACGGCGCCATCATTCTGGCCGCCGACGCCTCCCGGATCGCCCGGGCCAACGTGCACCTGATGCCCAAGGCCACCATCCCTACCTCGGAGACGGGCACCCGGCACCGGACGGCCGAACGGGTGGCCCGGTCCATCGATGTCCCCGTCCTGTCGGTGTCGGCGGCGATGTCGGTGATCGCCGTGTACCGGAACGATCACAAGCACACCATCCAGCCCATCGGTTGGCTGCACGATCGGACCGATCAGGCCCTGGCCACCATGCAGCGCTTCCGGAACCGCTTCGACGTGGCCCTGAGCGGCCTCTCCATTCTGGAGATCGAGGACACCGTGTCGGTGGGCGACGTGGTCGGCGTGGTGCAAGCCGCCGAAATGGTGCTCCGCATCGCCGAAGAGGTGGACGGCTACCTGGTCGAGCTGGGGGACGACGGCCGCCTGGTCGGGCTCCAGTGCTCCGAGCTGGTTGCCGGGGTGGCTCCGGCGTTGCACCTGGTGATCCGGGACTACTGCCGTCTCCCTTCGGCCGGGGCCGCGGCCCGGCCACCGTCGGTCAACCTGGTGGTTGACCAGTTGGCTCGACTGACGTCCGATGAATTGGGCAGGGCCGTCCGTGTGGCCGAGATCCTCGGACTGCCGATCTCGTTCAGCGACACGGAGTCGGGGATCGAGCCCCGGGGCTATCGGCTGTTGTCCCGGCTGCCACGCTTCTCGGACGTGATCATCGAGCGGATCGTGGACCGGTTTGTCAACCTCCAGCAGATCATGCGTGCCTCCTTGGGCGAGCTGGAGCAGGTCGAAGGAGTGGGCCAGGCCCGTGCCCACTCGGTCAAGAACGGGCTGGCCCGTCTGGCCGAGGCCAGCATCTTCGAGCGCTATCAGTAGCCCCGCAGGCCTCCTCGAGCGCCCGGTGGAGGCGTCGAGGTAGTCCGCCCGGAGCCAGGGCGGGGCGGGGGGAGGTGCTGCACCGTGTACCATTGCGTGCTTCGCCTACGCGGTCCCGATGTCGCTCACCTGCCCGGGATCAGCAAGCAACGCCAGGAGGAACGGTGTTCGACATCGGTGACAAGGTCGTCTATCCGCACCACGGCGCGGCAGTAGTCGAACGACGTGAAACCAAAGAGGCATTCGGCAAGAAACAGGAGTACCTGGTGCTCCGTCTCGCCTATGGGGACCTGACTTTGATGGTCCCGGCGGACAATACCGACGGGGTCGGGCTTCGGGAGGTGATCAACGACGAAGAGGTGGAAGAGGTCTTCGCCGTGCTCCGCAAGAAGGAAGCCCGAATGCCGACCAACTGGTCGCGTCGGTACAAGAACCACTCGGAGAAGCTCCGGTCCGGGGACATCTACCAGGTGGCGGAGGTGGTCCGTAACCTCTCCATCCGTGACAAGGACAAGGGTCTGTCGGCAGGCGAGAAGCGCATGTTGAGCCGGGCCCGCCAGATTCTGGTGTCCGAGCTGACCTTCGCCCTGGGCGTCGACGAGGAGACCGCCGAGGTTCGGCTCAACGAGGCGCTTCCCTGAGCCGACCCGGGCCCGTCTGGGTCGTTGTGGTGGCAGGCGGGTCGGGCCGCCGATTCGGTGGGCCCAAGCAGTTTCTGCAACTGGCCGGCCGGCCGGTGGCAGCCTGGTCGGTGACCGCCGCCCGATCGATTGCCGACGGGGTCGTGCTGGTCGTACCCGGGGATGGCCCGGCAGCGCCGGCGACGGGGGCGGATCGGGTGGTCACCGGAGGCGCCACCCGGGCCCAATCGGTGCGGGCAGGATTGGCGGCCGTTCCCGACGACGCCACCATCATCGTGATCCACGACGCCGCCCGACCTCTGGCCACCGGGGCACTGTTCGCCGCCGTGGTCGACCTGGTCCGTGCCGGTGGCACCGACGGGGCCATCCCGGTGGTGCCAGTGACCGACACCCTGAAGCGGGTCGAGGACGGGACGGTGGGGGCCACCGTGGATCGGGACGGGTTGGTGGCGGTCCAGACGCCCCAGGCGTTCGTGGCCGCCACCCTGCGAGCGGCGCACCGGTCTGCCGACGAGGCCACCGATGACGCCGCCCTGGTGGAGCGCCTCGGCGCTACGGTGCGCACGGTGATGGGTGAGCCGCACAATGTGAAGCTGACCCGGACCGAGGACCTCGAGGTGGCCGAGGCGCTGATGAACGTCTCGAACCGATGACCGACGGTCCCGTCGCCATGCGCATCGGGCAAGGACTCGACGTCCACCGGTTCTCCGACGACCCGAAACGTCCGCTGGTGCTCGGTGGGGTGGTCGTCACCGGGGAGGGGGCCCAGGGGCTCGACGGCCATAGCGATGCCGACGTCGTGGCCCATGCCATTGCCGACGCGGTCATCGGCGCGGCCGGGCTCGGTGACCTCGGCCGTCACGCCCCCGACACCGATCCGAGGTGGAAGGGTGCCGACAGCATGGAGCTCCTGGCGACGATGGTCGAGCTCGTTCGCCACCATGGGTGGTCCCCGGTCAATGCCGACTGCACGGTGGTGGCGGAGCGACCGAGGTTGGCGCCCTACGTCGAACAGATGTCGGCGAAGCTGGCCGCCGTACTCGGTGGCCCGGTCAATGTGAAGGCGACGACGGTCGAGGGGATCGGCGCCCTGGGCCGGTCCGAGGGGATCGCCTGCACCGCGGTCGTGCTCTTGTCGTCGCTCACCGCACTCGGTGGGGAGGGTCGGGCCTGATGAGCCCGGCACCGCGAGGCGGTGGCCGGGGCCGCGGCCGGGCCGGAGCCCCCCGCGGTGCTGGAGGCGGCCCTGCTGGTGGGTCGGGACGGGGTGGATCGGGACGGGGCGCGACAGGACGGGGTGGATCGGGACGGGGCGCGACGGGACGGGGCGCGACGGGACAGGCCAGTGGCAGCCGGGGTGGCGCCCGCGGCGACGGGACCCGAGGTGCCCAGTCCGCCGATTCCGGCCGTGGCGGCGCCGGACGAGGCCGGAGTGGCCGCGGCCGCACGGACGGTCACCCCGGTGGTCAGCGGGACTCCGAGTCACGGGGACTGGGGGGCGATCAGGTCGAGGGCAGGCACGCCGTCCGTGAGCTACTGCGTGCCAATCGGCGAGCCGTTCGGTCGGTGATCATGGCCGAGGGGATGGATGCCGCCGCCATCCTCGACGAGATCGAGTCGCTTGCCGCCGTCCGGCGGGTGAAGGTCGAGCGGGTCTCCCGACGGCGCATCGACTCCCTGGCCCGGACCGATGCCGCCCAGGGGGTGGTGGCCCTGGCCCGACCGGTCGAGGAGGCATCGCTCGACTCCCTGTGCGAGCCGAGCCGGCGAGGTCGGATTCCCTTCCTGTTGGTGTTGGACGGGATCACCGATCCCCACAACCTGGGGGCACTGTTGCGGAGCGCCGAATGCGCGGGGGTGACCGGCGTGGTCCTCCCGAAGCACCGGTCGGCCCATCTCTCCCCCACGGTGACCAAGGTGGCTGCCGGCGCGCTCGAGTACCTGCCCATGGCGCTGGTGGCCGGCACCCCCACCGCCCTGCAGCGACTGTCCACCATGGGAGTGTGGACGGTCGGGCTGGTGGGGGAGGCCAAACGGCCCCTCTACGAGCTGTCGCTGGGCGATCAACCGGTTGCCCTGGTCCTCGGCTCCGAGGGGACCGGCCTCGCCCCCCTGACCCGAAAGCGGTGCGACGTCCTGGCCCGCATCCCCCAGCACGGCTCGCTCTCGTCCCTCAACGTCTCTACGGCGGGGGCCATCGCCTGCTTCGATGTGGCCCGTCAGCGATCCTCTGGACCGCACACCGACGGCTGAGCCGGCCCCTGGCCGGAGCTGTCAGGCGACCTCTTCGACGGTAACGCCCTTCCAGAAGGCCACCCGGTCGGTGATCTCCTTGGCCGCGTCCTTGGGGGCCGGGTAGTACCAGGCGGCGTCGTCGTTGCGCTGGCCGTTCACCACCACCGATCGATAGCTCGCCTCGCCCTTCCACGGGCAGATGGTGTGGCTCCCGCTCGGCTCGAAGTACTCGTCCCGCACGTCCTCAGGCGGAAAGTAGTGATTGCCCTCCACGATGACCGTGCGGTCACTCTCCGCCAGTACCGCACCATTCCAGGTCGCACGTATCTTCATGCCCAGTACAACCCCTCGGGGTGCGAGCGTGTTCCCCCGGTCACGTGCCGGTCGTTCGCCGGGGCAGGGTGCCCGAGACCGCCTCACGGCCGGGGACCGGACGGCGCCCTCCCTCCCCATCACCACCGACCGGCGATCCGGCATACGGTGATCACCGGAGTCGATGACCGGAGCCGACGGTTGGAGGATGGTCAGCCGCCGACCGCTCGATCGGGCAGAGTTCGATCAGGTGCGGCTCGATCAGGTAGCGCCCGATCTAGTAGAGCTCGACCAGGCAAGGCTCGATCAGGTAGAGAGAGACGACCGACCAGTGGTCCGACCGAAGGAGAGGGATGACCGAGCGAGCTGACGTAATCGTGGTGGGCATGGGGCCCGGCGGGGAGGACGTGGCGGAACGTCTGGCCGAGGCCGGCCTCGACGTCATCGGCATCGATGCGGAGCTGGTCGGGGGGGAGTGCCCCTACTGGGGCTGCGTGCCCTCCAAGATGATGATCCGGGCCGCCGATCTGGTGGCCGAGGCGCGACGGGTCGACGGGATGGCCGGGGAAGCCACGGTGCGGCCCGACTGGGCGCCGGTGGCCCGCCGCATCCGTGAGGAGGCGACCGATTCGTGGGACGACACGGTGGCGGTGAAGCGCTTCGAGGACAAGGGCGGACGGCTGGTTCGGGGATGGGGACGACTGGAGGGACCGAGCCGGGTGGCCGTGGGTGACCGGCAGTTCGAGGCCGGCCGGGCCGTGGTCATCGACACCGGCACCCGGGCCTGGATCCCGCCGGTGGCCGGACTGGCCGACACTCCCTACTGGACCAACCGCGACGCCATCGAGTCCGAGACGGTGCCCGCCTCCTTGGCCGTCCTCGGCGGCGGTGCCATCGGTGTGGAGCTGGCGCAGGTGTTCCGGCGCTTCGGTTCCGAGGTGACCGTCCTCGAGGCCGGGCCGCACCTGATCGGACCGGAGGAGCCCGAGGCGAGCCGACTGCTGGCCAAGGTCTTCGAGTCCGAAGGCATCGCCGTCAGCGTCGACGTGGCCATCGAGTCGGTGCACCACGACGGCCACCGTTTCGCCGTGGCGGTGGGGGACGGCGGGCCGGTGGTGGCCGAGCAGCTGTTGGTGGCCACCGGGCGCCGCCCTGACCTGGTCCAGCTCAATGTGGCCTCGATCGGCGTCGACGAGTCGGCACGAGCGCTGCCGGTGGACGATCACTTGAGGGTCGAGGGCACCGAGGGCATCTGGGCGGTGGGCGACGTCACCGGCAAGGGTGCCTTCACCCATGTGTCGATGTACCAGGCGGACATCGTGATCAATGACATTCTCGGACGGGCCGTGGTCCCGGCCGACTACCGCGCTGTCCCCCGGGTCACCTTCACCGATCCGGAGATCGGATCGGTGGGAATTACCGAGCGGGAAGCCCGACGGCTGGGTCTCGCCGTCCGGGTGGGGACGAAGGAGGTCCCCTCGTCGACCAGGGGGTGGATCCACAAGGCAGGCAACCAGGGGTTCATCAAGCTGGTGGAGGACACCGACCGGGGCGTGCTGGTCGGGGCCACGTCGGCCGGCCCGTGGGGCGGTGAGCTGCTCGGGCTTCTCACCTTGGCTGTATACGCCGAGGTGCCGACCACCTCGCTCCGTCACATGATCTATGCCTATCCGACCTTCCACCGCGCCATCGAGGACGCGGTCAAGGACCTCTTCGGCGGATGAACCGTCGCGGCGGCGCTCAGCGGGAGGGACGCACCAGGGTCAGTAGGAACTCGTCCCCGTCGGACATCCACATCGAATCGACCACGAACCCACACTCGTTGAGTTCCTCTTCGAGCGCGTCCGGCGAGAACTTGGTGCTGATCTCCGTGAGCATCTCTTCCCCCGCACCGAATGCCACGTCGAGATCGAGGTCGGTGACGTGGACGCGCTGGCTGTCGATGGACCGCAGCCACATCTCGATGCGGCGATCGCGCTCGTTCCATCGGGCCACATGCTCGAATCGCTCGGGGTCGAAGTCGGCGCCCAGCTCACGGTTGAGTACGTGGAGCACGTTGCGGTTGAACTCGGCGGTGACCCCGGCGGCGTCGTCGTAGGCCCTCACCAGGCGCGCCCGGTCCTTGACCAGATCGGTGCCCAGCAGCAGCCGGTCCACCGGGGCCATGACCTTGCCGAGCCCGATGAGGAATTCGCGCCGTTGGGCGGGGTCGAGATTGCCGATGGTGCCGCCGAGGAACGCGAACAGCCGACGACCCTCGGTGGGGAGGCGGTCGAGGTGGCGATGGAAGTCACCGACCACCGCTCCGACGGCCACACCCGGGTAGTCCTCGCACAGCGTGGTTGCCGCCTGCCACAGGGTGGAGTCACTCACGTCCAGGGGCACGAACCGCTGCAGGAGGCCGGTCGACTGCATGGCGTCGAGCAGCAGGCGCGATTTGTCGCAGGTGCCCGCCCCCAGCTCGATCAAGGTGTCCGCCTCCGCCAGCTGGGCGATGTCCTTGGCGTGCGCGTCGAGGATCGAGCGCTCCGAGCGGGTCGGGTAGTACTCGTCGAGCCGGGTGATGTCGTCGAACAGCCTGCTGCCGCGATCATCGTAGAAGTAGACCGGCGGGAGCTGCTTGGGCTCGGTGGTGAGGCCGCTCCGCACGTCGTGCTCCATGGCGTCGCGGAGGTCGCTCGGGGACAGATGGATGTCGATGGTCGGGGGGATCACGGTGGGCATGGACGTCGCTTTCGGTGGGCAGGGGTTGCTCGGGGCGCTGGGCCCCCCGGTCAGGCGTTGCGGGCCATCCGCATTCCCGAAAAGGCCCAACGGGCCGAGGGTGGGAAGAAGTTCCGGTAGGTGGCCCGAACATGGCCGGGAGGGGTCACGCAGGAACCACCCCGGAGCACGTACTGATTGACCATGAACTTGCCGTTGTATTCGCCGACCGCGCCGGGGGCGACCTCGAACCCGGGGTAGGGGCTGTAGGCGGACGAGGTCCACTGCCAGACATCGCCGAATGGGGTCGGGTCCTCGTCCCCCCCGACCGGCATGGGGTGGAGCCGGCTCTGGTCGAGGAAGTGGCCGTCGACCGGTCGATTCTGTGCGGCCACCTCCCACTCCGCCTCGGTGGGGAGACGGCAGCCTGCCCAACGGGCGTAGGCATCGGCCTCGTAGTAGCTCACGTGACAGACCGGCTGGGCGGGATTGACGGCGATGGGCCCACCCAGCGTGAACTCGTACCAGCGGTCGTCGTCCTTCGACCAGTACAAGGGCGCCTCCCAGCCCTCGGCCATCACGGTGGCCCACCCGTCCGACAGCCACAGCTCGGGCCGGCGATAGCCCTGGTCCTCGATGAACCCCAACCATTGGCCGCAGGTCACCGGCTGGTCGGCGAGGGAGAACGGTCCCAGGTACTCGGGATGGCGAGGCAATTCATTGTCGAAGCTGAACCCCTGACCATTGTGGCCGACGTCGTAGGTCCCACCGGGATGCTCGGTCCAGGTCGGATCGTGCGACGCACTCGGGCGGGGCATGTCGACCACGTCGTAGGCGGGTAGGCATGGGTTGCGTGACAGGACGTGCTTGATGTCCATCAACAGCAGTTCCTGATGCTGCTGCTCGTGCTGGATCCCCAGTTCCACCAGCCAGGCGGCCGGGCCATCCCCGGGGTGCTCCAGCACCGTGTCCATGGCGGCATCCACATGGGCCCGGTACTCGGCGATCTCGTGAATGCCGGGTCGGGAGATCAGCCCCCGGTCGTGGCGCGGATACCGGGCCCCGACTCCCTCGTAGTAGGAGTTGAACAGGTACCCGTAGGCCGGATGAAAGGGCCGGTAGTCCCTCACGCTGGGAGCGAGCAGGAATGTCTCGTAGAACCAGGTGGTGTGGGCCCGGTGCCACTTGGTGGGGCTCACATCGGGCATGGACTGCACGGTCTGATCCTCCGCCGATAGCGGGGCGGCCAGGGACTCCGTGAGCGCCCGGCTACGGAGGAATCTGCCCATGAGCAGCCGGTCATCCACGGTCATCAGCAGTTCGGCCATCACCGCTCCTCCCGGTTCTCGCGTGGATCGTAGCCACGGCCCCCTGCGGCCCGCTTATCGGCGATCTGTCAGCGGAAGAACTTACCCGGAAGTGCGGCTGGGCAAGCGCGCGGCTGGTCCGGGTCGCCTGGCCCTGACGCCGAGGGACCGGTGGGGGTTCGGCCCGCCATCACCTGGGGTAGGCGGCTGAACCGGCGCGCTCGACCCGGCGGCTGACCGCACATCCGTAGGTTGGCACCGCAGCCCATCGTCGCTTCAGGCGAGCAGCTTGGCCTTCTGTGCCTCGAATTCGGCGTCGGTGATCACCCCTTTGGACTTGAGGTCGGCAAGCTTGGAGAGCTCCTCAGCGGTGCCCCCGGCGTTGCCCGCGGTCTGTCTCACATAGGAGTCGAATGCCTTCTGTTGGTGCTGTGCCTGTGCCACGGCCCGCTCGTGCATGCTCCCACCCCTGGCGATGAGGTAGATGAGTATGCCGAGGTAGGGAAGGATGACAACGAAGATCACCCAGAGCGCCTTGGCCAGACCCCCCATGTCGTGGCTGCGAAAGATGTCGCCGAACACCACGATGAGAAGCCATATCCAGATGATGAATACGAAAATCTGCAACATCGACCAGAAGATGTCGAGAATCGGATAGGTACTGGCAAGCATGTCCTTCTCCTTCATTCGTCCAGATTTGCGAGGACCAAGCGATCACGGTCCCCTGTGCGACGGTGCTGCAATGGTACGGCGTGGCCAGCCCGATGCGGGGTGTCGCACAGTTTCGGGGTTCCCCACATTCTTAGATCATCTATCGATCTGGTGCCCACAGGGCAGAAGCATTTTTCGGACCTCCGCGCCGAGGTCGGCGGTCAGGAGCTCACACACCGCCCTCTAGCGCTGCTCGGCCAGTCCCAGCTCCACCAACATCTGCGGCCTTCCTTGGCGTCTGTGAATGTGACTTTTCATCGCAAAGGAGGTGGCTGGAAGGTCCTGGTGGACCTGTCAGGCATGCAGTGTCATGCAGGTACCGGAGCCAGTGTCGCCCAGGTACCGGAACCGCGTCCCGGAAGTGTCGCCGAGGAGCCGGAGCCACCGCGCATTCTCGCTCGGTTGGCTGAGGGCAAGAACGGCATGATGATGGGCGCGGTTCGACGCATGCCAAAGAGCATGCCGGCGCTCAGGCGTCGCGGCGCACGAGGACCCAGCAGGCCAACCCCAGGGTCACCACGGTGTACAGCACGAGAAGGGCAAAGCCCACCCAGGGGCTGAATGCGGGCCCGATGCGGTCGGGCACGCCATGGGTGGAGAACATGACCAGGCCGATGTTGGCCGGCAGGTAGCGGGCCACCGCGTTGCCGATCGACGTTGGCAACGCCTGGACGATCAGAGGCAGGACCAGCACCACCCCGACGAAGGTCGAAATGGCACCGGCAGTGTGCCGGATGATCGTGGCCAGTCCCAGCGCCAGCAGCCCGAGCACGGCCAGGTAGAGACCGGCACCGACCACGGCCCGCAGGACGCCTGGCTGCCCCAAGGATGCGGAGCCGCTCGAGAGCGCGAACTGGAGGTTGTGGGGGATCTTCAGCCCGAGTTGGTGGGCGCGCTGCGCGATCGCCGCCGATGACCCAACGGCGTGTTTGGCCGACAAGATGCCCTGGCCGACGGCGAAGGCGGTGAAGGTGAGGATCTCACTCACCGCCACCGCCACCGCTCCGAACACGAGGACCTTGGCGCTGAGCACAACGGGCCGGCGGGGCATGGCCGACAGCGTGGCGCGGATCGTTCCTGTGCCGTACTCGGCGCTCATGACCAGCACACCCAGGACCCCGAAGATGAGCTGGCCGAGGAAGACGCCGATCAGGCTCCGGCTGGTCGGATCGCCGATGATCTCGGAGGAGTTCACGGTTCCGGTGCTCAGTGCGCACAATCCGACGACTGCCACCACCGTGGCGACGAGCGTCCACATGGTTGAGCGGACCGACCACAGCTTCGTCCACTCGGCCGCCATGGCCCGGCGCATACCGGCGCGGCCCATGGGCTGCGCAGTCTCGAAGGAGGCCGGAGCCCCGACCACCGCAGTCACGATCCGCCCCGGAACTCGACGGCTTCGTCGGTCAGCTCCATGAAGGCGTCCTCCAGTGATGCGACGGGGGTCAGTTCGTGGAGGGCAATGCTCATCGCCGCGGCCAGGTCACCCACCTCTGGTGCCGACAGGCCGGTGACGGTCATCGACCCGTCGGGATCGGCCATGACGGTCCCGCCCGCATTGGTCACGGCGTCGGACAACTGGTGCGGCGTCGGCGTGCGCACCTTGACCGACTGCCGAGAGCTTCGGGCCACGAAGTCCGCCACCGAGGTCTCGGCGATCAGCTTGCCCTTGCCGATGACCACCAGATGGTCGGCGGTCAGCGCCATCTCGGCCATCAGGTGGCTCGACACGAACACGGTGCGACCCTCGCCCGCGAGCGTTTTGCACAGCGTGCGCACCCAGCGGATGCCCTCGGGATCGAGGCCGTTCACGGGCTCGTCGAACAACAGCACTCCCGGGTCGCCGAGCAGGGCGGCGGCGATGCCCAGGCGCTGGCCCATCCCGAGCGAGAACTTGCCCACCCGTTTGCCAGCCACCGAGGTGAGACCCACGAGCTCCAGCACCTCGTCGACGCGCGCCCGAGCGATGGCATTGCTCCGGGCCAGGGTCAGCAGATGGGCGCGGGCGGAGCGACCAGGATGGATGGCCTTCGCTTCGAGGAGTCCGCCCACTTCCCGCAGCGGCCAGGGGAGGTCGCGGTAGCGCCGACCCAACACGGTGACGGAGCCCGATGCCGGCGAGTCGAGGCCCATGATCATGCGCATCGTGGTCGACTTGCCCGACCCGTTGGGCCCGAGGAAGCCGGTCACGGTCCCCGGACGCACGTCGAAGGACAGGTCGTCCACCGCCACCACGTTGCCGAACCGCTTTGAGAGCCCCCGGGCCTCGATCACTTGGTGAGCCTTGCACGGCACCTCGTCTTGTGGGTATCGGGGAGAGCCCTGACCCAGGGATGGATCTTGAGCCCCTTTCGTCTCCGTAGATCAGCCTGACCTCCCGAGGCAATGCGCCCGTACCGACGCTTCGTCGTATCCGGGCTCTGGCTGTGGCCGATCGCCCGTCTGCCGATGGAGTCGCGTACGTTGCCGCGCCAGACCCCTTCGTACCCTCGGACGGTGTTAGGACTGAGGTCCTGCCACCCGTTCTGCTTCCAACCTCGATGGCATCGTTGATGGTTGTGGCCGGTCCCCATGCCCGCGCTCGCAACACTCTGAACTGGAATTTCTTGAGCCGGCGGTGGGAATCGAACCCACGACCTGACGATTACAAGAGGACTCTCGCATTTCGCCCCGCATTGCGCCTCGTTCCGGCGCGTCTCATTTCGGCTGCATGGAGGGGGTGATGTAAGCGGGGGCCGAAATCCGGCGAACCGCCCCCCCGACACGCCGGGACGGCATTGTTGGGCTGAAGTTGGGTTGAAAAGGAAATATTGCCGGTCAGAGAATCAATGGGGTCAGGTTGGAGCCGATCTGACTTGATGGCCGGGAGCACCACTATTTACCATCCCCTACCAGGCACTTCGGGGATGCATGCGGCGGGTGCCTCCGCTGCGCGTTATAGGACGCGTTTGCTTGCGTCGCGCGTCTTCGACGGTGCCGAGCGTGAGCACGTTGTCGGTCAGTTACTGCCGGTTGCGTTGTCGGAATACGGCGATGGCGGGGGCGTCTCACCGTGCTTTTTCCGGTGGCGGTGTGCAGGTCGGCGAGTTGGCTGTAGCTGACGCTGTTCGGGTCGATGTCGAGCGCGGCTACGTCGTCGACGCGTCGAGCCGTTCGAGGGTGCTTTTGATGCGAGCGCCTGCTGGGACAACAGGTAGCCGAGCCCACCGGCGGACTCGACGGCCCAGGTGCGCTCGCCGAGCGGCTCCGCCCAGGCCAACAGCTGCGCCGTCTGTCGGCACGTGGCCCGAACCTTGATCTCGGCCAACTGCCGCTCGTCACAGCCGATGGCCACTGCCGTATGGGACGCCTTGTGGGGGTCGATCCCGATGATGACTGTCATCAGTTCCTCCTTCGTGGTCGGTTAGGAACCGCGAGGGCACTCCTGGTTTGAATCTCGTGCCTGTTCCTCTTTCGAGCCACCCGCGGCGAAGTCCAGACAGGCAGCCACTCGTTCGAAAGCCAGTCAGCCGGAGCCGACGGCAGGCACATAGAGAGCTATCCCGTCTGGACTTCTAACGCTACGAACAAGTCGCAGCATCTACCACGAAGTCTCAACCAGGCACTTCGGAGGCATGCTCCACATCATGTGACGGCGTAAAAGTGGGGCACCCTGAACCTTCTGTGACCCTCCAAATCCGAACTTTGCGGAAGGCGTGCAAACCGCCGAAGGAGAGTTGATCAACGCCTGTCCGAGTGTTCCATGTCCAGGTCGCGGAGGGTGACGGCTTTGGTTTTCTTTCCCGTTGACACAAGGGATGCGCCTCTTCTAGTCTTGTATTATGACAATAGGACAAGGGAGTAGCGACCCGGCCGGCGCAGCGAACGTTTCCCCTGAGGGGGACAGCGTCCCGGTCTCACCAATCGAGTTCCGGCTCGACTCCGCCTCCGGTGTGCCGACCTACCTGCAGCTGGTCCACCAGGTCGAGCACGCGCTCCGTCTCGGCTACCTCAAGGTCGGAGACCAGCTGCCCAAGGTCAGGGACGTGGTCGCGTCGCTGGCAATCAACCCGAACACGGTGTCCAAGGCCTACCGCGAGCTAGAGACGAAGGGTCTCATCGTTGGGCGTCCCGGTCAGGGCACGTTCATCTTGGCCACCCTCGGTCAGGTCGCACTCCCTGAGCTGACCGGGCTTCGGCGTTCCCTGCGCGGCTGGCTGGCCAAGGCCGACACGGCGGGACTGGACGAGAGCGGGATCGTGGCGCTTGTCGCCAGTGAGCTGCGGGATTTCTATGAGCGCCGCAGCGGTTCGGGCACCAGCGGCGGGGCGGCGGATGGCGAATCGGAGGGGGTTGCATGAACGTCATCGAGGCAAACGGCCTGGGCAAGCGCTACGGCAGCACACGGGCGCTGCGCGAGTGCTCACTCGCTGTACCCGAAGGACACGTGGCTGCGCTAGTCGGCCCGAACGGTGCTGGTAAGAGCACCCTGTTGAACTTGGCCGTCGGCCTTTCGGCGCCCTCCGAGGGGGGATTGACCGTGCTGGGCGGTCGCCTTCCCGGATCGCTCGGGGCACTGGATGGCATTGCGTTTGTGGCCCAGGACACACCGCTCTACAAGAACGTGTCGGTGGGGGACATGCTGCACCTGACCCGCAACCTGAACCGGCGCTTTGACCAGGTCTACGCCGAGGCCCGGCTCGGCGAGCTGGGCATTCCGCTGAATCGCAAGGCGGGCAAGTTGTCCGGCGGCCAACAGGCTCAGCTGGCGCTGACGCTGGCGCTGGCCCGTCGTCCTCGGTTGCTGGTGCTAGATGAGCCGGTGGCGATGCTCGACCCGATCGCCCGGCACGACTTCATGGCCACGGTGCTGACGGCGGCGGCCGACGACGGGGTGTCGGTCCTGCTGTCCTCGCACGTGCTCGCCGAGCTGGAGCGGGTAGCCGACTACCTGATCCTGCTGTCGCGGGGCCGGGTGCAAGTGGCCAGCGAGGTCGACGACCTACTCGCCTGCCACCGCATACTCACCGGACCGGCGGCCGAGGCCGAAACGTATCCCGAACGGCAGGTGGTGCACGTCCGCCGTGGTGGGGCACAGGCGCACCTGCTCGTTCGGGCCACCGCTAATGACTCGGTCCCGCGAGGCTGGGAGTCGAATCCCGTCGGCCTGGAAGAACTCACCCTGGCCTACCTGCGCGCGCCCGCCGCGGCATTGCCGTGCCCGGCCCCGGCCGAGGTGCTGAACCGTTGGAGATGACGAGGTGACCACGTTGACCATGCCCCCCCGCCTGGAAGAGAACGCGACCCCTCGACCGCTGCCGTGGCGTCGGTTGGCCTGGGTCACCTGGCGGCAACACCGAATTGCGCTGGGCGGTGTCGCCACGCTGCTCGGCGTCCTGGGGCTGTGGCTGTGGATTGTCGGTCTACAGCTGCACCACGCCTATGCGGCCGCGGCCGCCTGTCACCCGGCGAGCTCGGCCGCCTGCCAGAACCTGATCGCCACTTTCGATAGCACGAACGTCTTTCTCAAAGGTGGCTTCATCCTCCAACCCCTGCCCGCGCTTATCGGGGCATTCGTCGGGGCGCCGGTGCTGGCCCGTGAGCTCGAGACCGGCACGTTCCGCTACACCTGGACCCAGGGCTTCGGACGATGGCGCTGGGCGCTCGCCAAGCTGGTGTTGCTCGGGGCCGGGGTGGCCGCCACCGCCGAAGCGTTCAGCCTGTTGCTCTCCTGGTACTACCAGCCGTATGTCGCCACCGGCAATCAGTCCGTGTTTTCCTCGCCGAGCCCGCTCTCTCCCGGGCTCTTCGACCTGCGCGGCGTCGCGTTCGCCGCTTGGACGCTGGCCGCCTTCGCGATCGGCGCCCTCGCCGGAATACTGATCCGCCGGGTTGTCCCTGCGATCGTCGCCACCCTCGCCGCCTACACGGGTCTCGCCCTACTAGCCGGAAACGTCCTGCGCCAGCACTACCTGACACCGCTGGTCGCGAAGAATTCGAACATACCCGGTTCCGCGTGGGTCACGAGCGAGTGGTGGACAAAGGGCGGGAAGTTCGCGTTCGGAGGCCGACCTCCGCTCAGCCTTCTTCCGCAGCTCTGTCCTTCCTCTTTCCAAACTGGCACCGGCGGACCAGGCGGCGTCGGAATTCTAGGCTCCGGCTCCCTTAGCCCAACGCAGTGTCTCGTCCAACACGGCTACACGCAATGGGCCGACTACCAGCCGGCCAGTCACTTCTGGCCGTTCCAGTGGATCGAGGGCGGCTGGTTGCTCGCGCTGTCGGTGCTACTCATCACCGTGACTGTCTGGTTGGTCCGCCGCGGCGCGGCCTGAACACCCGGCCACCATTTCGGCCGAGACCTGGACATTGACCATTGCTGACCTTGGCCCACGGCCCCGGAGCGGCTGACGGGGCGGACGGAGGCTCATCACCTGTCCTACCCCCAGACAGGCTGCTTCCGACTGGTCCCGATTCCGTCGGATCTTGAATGCGAACAATGCCCATAATGAGCGACCAACATTCTGGTTGAGGGTGCCTCCGACCACTGGGTCGTGGGCGGTCATCGACGGTGGCTGACCGGCACTTTGTGGTCAGGGTCAGTTGGTCAGATCAGCCCCGACAATGGCAACTTCGATAAAGTTTGCTCGTGCCGAAATGGGAGACAGATCGAGGCAAGGCACAGCACATTTTTAGCTCGGCAGGGTGGATCGAAGGCGTGCTGACGAAAAGGACGGAAGGTGTATTCCAAGTAGACGATCGTGCTGTTGGGGTGTCGGACTGTGTGAACTTCTTTGTGACAGGTGGCGACCTACTCGAAACAGTGCAGTATCTATGGAGCGAAATTGATTGGGTCCGACTTGAGCATCGATCGG
>Ga0182018_10001023_pt1 | contig 33774 bp, 19 predicted proteins | sample 812P2MmetaG_FD_120490 | JGI IMG/M metagenome (GOLD analysis project Ga0182018, IMG submission 120490) | Permafrost microbial communities from Stordalen Mire, Sweden - 812P2M metaG | ecosystem: Environmental > Terrestrial > Soil > Wetlands > Permafrost | place: Sweden: Stordalen | collected...
CACCGGGAACGTCCGCAGCGCAAAACGGACTGGTGATACACGAATGCTCGAAGTGTGGCGCTCTTCTGTTCGAAGACGCCGTTAAATGCTCTTTCTGTGACGCATCCCTTCACGCGGCTCCCGAAGAAGAAGAATACGCGACGGTCCCTGCAACCGACGTAGAACCGGACTGGCGTGTTGAGGTTGCCCGCCGCATGGAGATCTATCGCGCCCGCCGCCGGCGCTACCAGCCGGACGAATCTCAGCCGCCGCTGCCTTTCCAGGGCGACTCGCATGACGATCCCGACGTGCGCGGCGAACCGGCCGAGCCCCCGGAAGCTCTCGCACGCCCAGCGCGAAAATTGAGTCCTCCAAGGGCGCCGGATCGCGTCGAAATCTCCATTCTTCAACCCGAACTCGATTTCTCGGCCGCCTCCGACGACCGCTCCCATCCGCAAACAGCGCTCGTACCCGTCGCGAGCTTGCGAGAACGCCGTGAAGCGGGCCTGCTCGATGCGGCGTTTCTGGCGGTTTCCTACGTCGGCTTCGGCGCCTTGTTCTACTCTCTCGGAGGGCGCCTGTCGTTTACAAAAGTGGACGCGGTCGTTTTCGCAGCGACGTTCTTCCTTCTTTACACCATCTATTTCTCAATCTTCACATTCTTCGGCGGCGCTACCCCAGGCATGCTCCTGCGCGGCCTTTACGTTGTGCGCCTCGACGGCCGCCTCGCCGATACGCGCCAGCTTCTCTGGCGGTCGTTTGGCTACCTGTTCTCCGGCGGTGCGTTGATGATGGGCTTTCTTTGGGCGCTCTGGGACGACGACCGATTCACCTGGCATGATCGAATGTCCCATACCTATGTGACCGAAACGCTGCCCCTCGACATGTCCGATTCGATCGAGGTGGGCGAGGCGCAGCAAACCTTCGCGCACAAATAGCATCGGAACTAGGGCGGTCCGTGCCAGCGGGAATGGTATAATGGTGGTTTGGTGGAAGGTGAATGGGGACCTCTTTCGCGGTCGCGAAAGCATCTCATTATTCCAGCCAGCCGGGGCAGGCCGAAGGATAAGACATGAGCCGTCTGACAAGACAAATCGCACTAGCACTGTCCATCCTAGTGATGGCCTACGTGGCCGCCGGATACGTCCTCGGGCGCTCGACGGACGACAAAGTTTATCGCTCGCTCACCGTTTATAGCGAAGTCCTCGAGCATGTTCAGAAGGACTACGTCGAAGACCCCGACATGCGCCAGGTCACCATCGGCGCGCTTCACGGACTGCTCGATGCGCTCGATCCCGATTCTAGCTACCTGAGCCCTCTCGAATATCAGGACTATAAAGAGAAAATCCAGAATAAGGCCGAAGCCGGCGGTGGTGTCGCGCTCTCGAAGCACAACGGCTACATCATCGTGATCTCAGTTCTCCCCGATAGTCCGGCACAAAAGGCGAATCTGCACACGGGAGACTACCTCGAATCCATCGCCGGTTTTACGACCAGCCAGATGGCTATTGGACAGGCGCAGGTGCTATTGACCGGCCCGGCCGGCTCAACCGTAAAGCTCGCGGTAATTCGCCGCACGAAAGTTGAGCCCGAAGACGTCGATATCGTGCTCGGAAAGACTCCCGATCCGAAAATCGTCGAAGATCGCATCAACGGCGACATCGCCTACTTGCGCCTTGCGACGCTGGACACCCCAGCTGTAAGTCGCCTGCGCGAGAAGCTCGTACTAGAGGAGTCGAAGGGCGCGCACAAGCTCGTCCTTGATCTGCGCGATTGTGCCATTGGCACGCCGGCCGACGGCGTTTCTGCGGCGCAGCTCTTCGTGCCGTCCGGAACGATCACGTCGTTGAAGGGCCAAACTGTAGCCGAGCAAATATTCACAGCCGATGCCTCAAAGGTCGTCTGGAAAGAACCAGTGACGCTCCTGATTTCCGGCGGGACGGCGGGCGCCGCGGAAGTTCTCGCGGGCGCGATCGGCGATAATCACCGCGGCGAAACGATTGGCGACCGGACGTTCGGCACAGCGTCCTCGCAAAAGATTATTCAGCTCGAAGACGGCGCGGCCTTAATTCTTACTGTCGCTGACTATTACACGCCGGCTGGAAAGTCCATCGCGACCGATGGCGTTGCGCCAACGATGCAGGAAACGGCGGACGATATGGCTGCGTTGAATGATTTGCAGCAAACGAACGCGCCGCCGCCGGGCCAGGCGGCTTCGCCGGAAGATCCGCTGCTCAAGAAAGCGATTGAGGTTCTCGAAGGCAGGGCGGTCAAGAAGGCTGCGTAGCGGGTACGTGTTCGACAAACGGCTTCGCGATTTCCTTGCGGATCCGCCTAATTCTTCCGATCGGTTCTCGCGCTCGCGTTTCTTCGCGCGTGAATCTACCCAAATAAACCCGGACCAAACAACTCCGCGAATATTTCCTGCTGGCCGGTTACTTCTCGCCGTCGTTGCAGTTCTCGCGATATTCGCCGCTGGTTGCCGCAAAAAGCAGCTCACAAGCGCTGAAATACATGGAATAACCGAAGAACTTGTTGCCGCGGCGCAGAGTGTCGGCGGCCACCAAACGCAAGTCACTATTCGGCCTGAAACGCAGCCCGCAAACGGCCGGCGCGCCAGTTTCACTGCAGATCAACTTAACATAACGCTTAGCGATACCGGCCGCGAGCCTGCGCTCGTTGAAGCTCTCGCCGCCGTCGCTCGTAAGCACGATCTCACTCGCGGGCCAATCTCTTCAAGCGGCGATCGGTTCGATCTCTTCCGCGATTCACAGCGCACCCACACGATTCGCATCGTCGAGTCCGTCGCCGCCGCGCCGCATCCTCGCCAACAACTTCCTCCGAACGCCGTGCGGCTCGCCATCATCGTGGATGATCTTGGCAAAGATCTTGCGCCCGCGCGCGAGCTGCTCAAGCTGCCGTATCCCCTCACGGTGTCCATCATTCCGAATCTATCCAACTCGACCGAAATTGCGGAGGAAGCTTATCGCCGCGGCGATGAAATCCTGCTTCATTTCCCGATGCAAGCTTCGGAAGCAGGCGCAAAGTCCGAAGCTGTCGAGCTGCGCGTCGGCATGCAGCCGCGGCAGGTGAGCGAAATGCTCGCTTCAATGCTCGCATCTGTTCCGCACGCTTCCGGCGTCAACAATCATCAGGGCTCGCGCGCCACATCCGATCCTGCGCTGATGAACGCGCTCATGCCGGCGTTGCGGCAGCGCGGATTATTTTTTGTGGATAGCCGCACCACCGTGGAAACTGTCGCCTACGCCTCCGCCGAACGCGACGGTGTTCCGGCAACGTTTCGCAGCGCGCAATTCCTCGACGATGTCGAGACGCGCGCCGCCATTCTTGCGCAGCTCGATCGCGCTGCGTCAGACGCAAAGCGCAAAGGCTGGGCCGTCACCATCGGCCATCCTCACGCCGCCACGATCGCGGCGCTGCGCGAAGGCCTGCCGCGTCTCGAAGCGCGCGGTATTCATCTTGTGTTTGTGTCCGACGTTCTTAAGTGAATTACTGCCCGGACATAACTGAAGTGGAGCGGCTTCGAAGCAAAACGCTCAATTGAGAATTTCTTGCGTGAGGCCAAGCACCTGCTCGGCAATCGCGGGCGCTGAAGTCAACCCCGGCGAATCGACTCCGATCAACTGTATTACATTCGAAAGTTCAGGATCACGCGTGATGACGAAATCGGCGATGCCATGCTCGTTCGGCGGAGTCAGCTTCGCGCGGATGCCTGAATACGCCGCAACCAAATCCGCAACTTCGAGTTCGGGTAGCATGCATTTCGCATTTTTCGCAAAATCTTCCAGCGGCTCGCGGTCGCGCTCATAATCGTTCTTGTCATCTACGTAGCGCGCCGTCGGCCCAACCAGCACCGTGCCCCAAAGCATCTTCGTCAAGTGAACGCCGAGACTCAATCCATCCGCGTGCGGCAAGGGATAAACTAACCCGCGAATGAGATCCGATTTCGCGCGCACGACCTCGCAATATTCTCCGCGCACCGGCCAGATGCGATGTCGCGCGAGGCTCGACCCCATCATCATCGCCACTTCGTCGGCAAAAAGCCCGGCTGAATTCACCAGGCATCGCGCTTCAATTTCGCCGGCGGCGCTCACCACGCGGATGCCGTCCTTGCGCGCTTCGACTCGTTCCGCTTTCGCGTGCGTCACGATGTGCGTGCCCTGCTCCGTCGCGACGCGCGCATACGCTTTCACCAGCTCCTCGCTAGATACAATCCCGCTCGATGGCACATCGATCGCCTCCATCGCCTCGACGTGCGGTTCGCGCGCCCGAATGGCAGCGCGATCGATGATTCGCATGCCCTCGACGCCGTTCCTCCGTCCATTTTCCATCAGCGCAACGAGCTGCGGCTTCTGCGAATCTTTCACGGCGACAACGAGTTTGCCGGTGTTGCGGTGCGGCACGCCGTGCGCCGCGCAGAATTCATACGTGAGCCGATTCCCACGCAGGCAGTGCCTAGCCTTGAGCGATCCTGGCACGTAGTAAATTCCTGCGTGGATGACGCCGCTATTGCGCGTGCTCGCTCCCATTCCGACGCGCGGCATCGCTTCGAGCACGAACACATCGTCCCATCGCGCGGAAAGCGCACGAGCAATCGCGCAGCCGACCACTCCGCCGCCGATGATGACGACGTTGGCCTTGTCCATTTGATGATTATCGCGGAAAGTTTCGCAATCGCGCGGAATTTTGCGGCTGCCGATTGCGCGCGAGTGAACGCGCTCGCGAAAATTTAAAGAGGAAGAATTTGCCGTGCTACGGCTGGAATCCGACGCTGCGCCACAGCTCCGCACAATCGTAAACCGTCCCGCCGGTAATCACGGTCTTCACCTTGCGGATGTTGTGAATATTCTCGAGCGGATTTCCGTCAATGAGAATCAAATCCGCGCGCTTTCCTGCTTCGACGGTGCCGAGCTCGCTGTCAACTTTCATCACGCGCGCGGGAACAATCGTCGCAGCTTGAATCGCTTCCATCGGCGTGAAGCCCGCTTCGACATACAGCTCCATTTCGCGATAGAGGCTATAGCCCGGCACAGTCTGGTCCGTTCCCGCGACGATGGGAATTCCAGCGCGATGCAACGCTCCGACAATCGCCACATCCTTCGCAAACGCTTTTCGATACGGACCCAACATCTGATCCGGCATTCCGCCTTCTTCGAGCTGCGTCCTCAATTCCGGCGCGACTTTCGCAACACCGGGCTCGAAGCTGTCAATCGGTTTGTCCGGCCCGGCTGTAAACGATTCGAACACCACAAGCGTCGGATCGAGCACTGTGCCGTGAGATTTCAGGAACTCTATCGCCTTTTGCGCTTCGGGCGACGCAAAATCAATGTCCGCCACAGCGCGAAGCCGCTCCTCTCTCTTCGCATCGGCTGGAAGCGGCTTCGTCATAATGTCGGCGATGTAGGTGATGTGATTGATCTGATCCATGCCAGCATTCACGCCGTCGTACGCCGTCATGCCGAACGGGATATGACCCGTCACGGTCATGCCAAGCCGGTGCGCTTCGGCGGCCACCGCCGCGACGTTATCGCGTTTCACCGAACTATAAATTTTCATCTGCTGAAAACCGAGGCTGTGATAACGGTCCACCCAATATTTAGACTGCTCGGGATTGTTCACGCGTTCGACGCCGATTGCATATGGGCTATCGCCATCCACAATGCCCGCCGCGAGAATGCGCGGACCAAGCCCATGCCCGGCCGCGACTGCGTCGCGTACGGCCGTGATGAACTCAAGCTCGTTGCCGCAATCTCGAACCGTCGTCGCGCCCGCGGCAAGATAGATCGGTCCCCATTCGACTTGCTCGAAGTGAGCGTGCATATCCCACAGGCCGGGCAGAATCGTCTTGCCCGTCGCGTCAATCAATTTTGTGCCTTTCGGCACTTTCACTTCCGCGCGCGGGCCCGCGGCGACAATTTTTCCGTTTTCGATTAGCACCGCTGAATCAGTCACCGGAGTTTTGCCGGTGCCATCAATCAGCGTGCCGCCGACAATTGCAAACTTGTCGCTGCGTGTGCCAGAAATACTTTTGCCGAGGTCCGCGAGCGCGGCCATTCCGTCTTCGCCTGCATGCGAGACGAAAGTGCCGAGCGCCGGCTCGTAGCCCTCGCGAATCGCTTCGAAGTGATCGAATTCCGCGTCCACCGATACTTCAGCGATAAGCTGCATATCGGAATTGAACCAAAGCGTCTCGCGGCCCCAAATCAAGCCCTCGATCGTATAGCGATCGAGTTGCTCTGTGCGTCCTTCGATGGTGATCGCATCTCGCCCGCGCGGATGGATTCGCACCTCGCCGCCCGGAAAAGTCTTCAGCGATTCCGGCGAACCGTGCTTCTTCCAGTATTGGACGAGGAGCATTTGCATCGTTGCTGGCGCATAGCCTGCGATGGTGAAAAATTTTTCGGGGCGTGGCGTTTCGGTCCAGGTCTTGTCAATCCGGCTACGGATTTTGTCCCGCTGGACTTCGACCTCTTCGTCAATCGCCGCGGTGCGCGCGTTTCTGCCTGAGATCACGAAATTTTCGGGATTGAGCTCGTCATCTCCGGTGAAACTCGCCTTCAGAGGGACGGGAGTGCCGCGATCTGTGAATTTGAATTCGATGGCACAGGAGATTTGGCTTCCACTGCCGGCGCTCTGCACAGATTCGCTGTAGGTTTCTTCTCCGATGGGTTGCTCGAATTTGTGCAGCCTGAATTTTGGGGGCAGTGGCTTGGATGCGGCGCTTTGCGCAGGGTGAATTGCAGGCGACGCATTACCGATTCGCGCTGCGCCCGCGAAAACAAAAAGTATGGCAAGTACGACGGCAAAACTTCGGCGATTAATTGCTTTCAAAGCTGACCTCTCATGAATGCTGTGTAATTCCGGTTAAGCATTATCCACGCCCGGCCCAATTTACGCGACGCAAGATTTCTCGCGAACACTGTGCGCCGCGGCTCGCGATTGTCAGAGCGAAGGCCTTGATTTCGGCATCGCCGCGGTTCAGTATTTCGTGCGCATCACGCGAGAGAACAAAATGGGAGTCGCACGCGACATGTTTCGAAAGACCTTGGTTCAAAATAGATTGTCTCGAAATAAATTTGCTCGAAATAAATTGTTTCGAAATGCGCTCATTTGCGCCTCGCTCCTCGCAGTATCCACGGCGCTGACGGCGCGGCCACAGGAACAGGCGCCCGCTGAACCCGCTGCTCGCGCGACTCAGGCCAAACCTGCGCAGGCCACTCGCCAAAAGCCAGCCGCATCCGCGATGCCACAAATTTTGCCCGGCACGCCCGAAGCAAAAGCGGTGGCCGCGATGTTTGCTGTGCACACTTTTGCGCAAGCCGAAATTTCGCCGGACGGCAAGCAAGTCGCCTGGGTCGAAAATCTCCCGGAAGCGAATGGTGCGGCGTCTGCGAACTCTGCAATCTACGTCGCCGAAGTGGAGAATCCCGCTGTCCCACACCGAATCACCGCAGGAATCGGAGGCACATCGCACTCCGAGGGCGATGTGGCGTGGTCGCCTGACAGCAAGCGGCTCGTATTTCTCTCCGACGCCGCGAAGCCCGGACAGCAGGAGCTCTACACTGTGAGCGTGGCTGGCGGTGCCGCGCGAAAACTCACGCAGCTCAAAGGCTTTCTCGCGACGCCCGCCTGGTCGCCAGACGCAAAAACGATTGCGCTGCTCTTCACCGAGAACGCGACGCGCGCGGCCGGTCCGCTCGTCGCCGAAACGCCGGACCTCGGCGTGATTTCCGAAGAAGTCCACGAGCAGCGCTTGACGCTCGTGGACGCTTCGAAAGGCACAGCGCGCCAGATTTCTCCGCCGGATATGTACGTCTACGGATACGAATGGTCGCCCGATGGCACCCGTTTCATCGCCACCGCGGCGAACGGAAACGGCGACGACAACTGGTACATCGCCGCGCTCTATACGATCGAAGCGGCAGACGGTGCCGTCCAACTTGTCTACAAACCTGATTTTCAAATTGCCGAGCCGCACTGGTCGCCCGCCGGCGGGGAGATCGCTTTCATTGGCGGACTGATGAGCGATGAAGGTTCGGTCGGTGGAGACATTTACGTTCTCTCGATCGACGGCGGCGCACCGCGCAACATCACCGAGAAAATCAACGCTTCACCGAGCTGGCTCACGTGGATCAATGGCGGGCGCGAAATTCTTTTTGCCGCTGCGGTAGATGGCAGAAGCGGAATCGCGTCCGTCCAAGTCGCTTCCGCTCAGGCGCACGTAGTGTGGTCGGGTGTCGAAACGATTTCGGCTGGTGGATACGGAATCGGCCTCTCGATGGCGCGCGATGGCGAGACGACGGCGATCATTCGACAATCGTTCGTGCATCCGCCGGAAGTCTGGGCCGGCGCAATCGGCGACTGGAGCGTGATTACGAAAGCGAATGCCGCGCTCGAACCAGTGTGGGGTCCGGCGCAGAGCCTGCATTGGGCAAGCGACGGCCAGCAAGTTCAGGGCTGGCTGCTCTATCCGCCCGATGTTGATCCGTCACTGAAATATCCGCTGGTCGTCGCGGTGCACGGCGGGCCGGCCGCGATGGCTTCGCCGAGGTGGCCGACGCAGTGGAATTACACGGCGGCACTGCTGGCCGCTGGATTTTTCGTGCTGGAGCCGAATCCGCGCGGCAGCTACGGCTCGGGCGAAGCCTTCACGCGCGCGAACGTTAAAGACTTTGGCTACGGAGATTTTCGCGACATCATGGCCGGTGTGGATCAATCGCTTTCCATGGCGCCGATTGATGCGAATCGCGTGGGAATTACAGGATGGAGCTACGGCGGCTATATGACGATGTGGGCTGTTACGCAAACCGATCGCTTCCACGCGGCGATGGCAGGCGCGGGCCTCTCAAATTTTCAGAGCTACTACGGGGAAAATAAAATTGACCAGTGGATGATTCCGTATTTCGGCGCGTCGGTGTACGACGATCCCGCCGTCTACGCCAAGAGTTCGCCGATCACGTTCATCAAGAAAGCCAAGACGCCAACGCTGATCGTGGTTGGCGAGCGCGACGGCGAATGCCCTGCGCCGCAATCGTTCGAGTTCTGGCACGCGCTCAAAGCGAACGGGACGCCGACCGAGTTTGTGGTCTATCCGAGCGAGGGCCACAGGTTCGCGAATCCGGAGCATACCCGCGACGTCATCGCGCGCTCTTTAGCGTGGTTCCGGCATTATTTGTAGACGGAACTGTCGCGCCGCCGAACCCGGCAATTACAACGGCAATGGAATGCGTGCTGGCTGCAAGCGGCGAACGCTAATCGGACCAGGCGAGATAGCCGGGCACGATTAAGTTCACGATGGGAACGATGATCAGGATTCCCCACCAGCTCGGCTTGTTGCGCGCCTCGGCAACGCCCATCCAGACAAGGATGATCATCACGATGTTGACCAGTGGGATCAGAAATAGAACGATCCACCAAATCGGTTTTCTGGCGATGTTCAACATCAGGATGATGTTGGCGATGGGTATCCAGGCCAGCCAGCCGTTCGGGGTATTGGTCTTCGCGGCGATAGTCATGAGCGCCAGGGCCGTGTAGACGTAGAAAACGGCAAAAAATACTAAGAACGTTGTACCGAACATGCCTGCGAAAAGCATGTTTCTCGAGTCCATCGGGTGCCTTCCTCTCCGCTGAAAATGCTTTTTGGTTTTTCAGGAACGGATTCGTGCTCCCGGCGGATCACCGAGTTTCCGTGAGCGGAAGCGCGCTGCGCAAAAGACACGCGCTGAAAATTCCGGTTGGAAGTCTCGCCCTGGATCCCGGGATTGCGGGGAGCATACTCTCGCCAAGCTCGGGTTGCAATATTTCCCGTCAGCACGGATTGGACTGGCAAGAGGGACAGGTGGCGCGCAGTGGTCAAAAACTGGCCGGTTGTTCCGTAGCGGTGGGCGTTCACGGCGCGTTACGCTTCCTTTACTGACCGCGCCTGTCCCGCGGTTCAAAAGGAGGCCAATGTCACACTGGATAGGGACTACGACGCCGGCCGATGCCGGGATGGTTGATTTCAAGGAATGTTTGAGGAGATTGCGCGACGGCAACACGTCTGACGCGCTGACGCACGCGCGGCGCGCACTGGGAGTCGCACCGAAGAATCCATTTTATCTTTCCTATACGGGCTTGTTAGCGGCAATGGAAGAACGGCGCTTTGCCGACGGCGAATCGCTGTGCCGGGAAGCCATCGGCGTGAAATGCAATCATGCACAGCTTTATCTAAATCTGGCCGAGGTATATCACCAGGCCGGGCGGACATCGGACGCGATTGACACGCTCGAAAAGGGGCTCGTTTCCGCGGGACGCGATTTCCGGATACGCCGCGCGCTCGAAAAAATCGGTTTGCGACGCGGGCCAGTTCTGCCGTTTTTGCATCGCAGCCATCCGCTGAACCGTTCGCTCGGAAAATGGCGGCACCGCATGTCGGGTCCTACGCAAGCGGAATAGACGCCTCAAAAAATCTTCCAGTGGGATCATCCCTGGCAGTGAGAAGGAGCGGGTGAATGGAAGGTTCACCCGCTCTTTTTTTTTGGCCTAGCGTAGGAAAATTAGGTTGGGCCGAGAGGCAGAAAGTATTGGGTGCCTTTCACCGGCTGGCGCAGGCGGCGAAGGAGTTCCTGCAAATCGTCACTGCGCTCGACGAAATCAATCTCCGAAGTATCCACAACGAGCAAATTCGAAGCTGAATAGCGAAAGAAAAAGTGCTCGTAGGCCTGTGACACAGCCTCGACGTATTCCGGTGATATTTGCTTCTCGGCTGGATCACCACGCTTCAATACTCGCTTCCGCAAGACTTCCGGCTTGGCCTGAAGATAAATCACGAGATCGGGGACAGGCATCGAGCGCGCGAGCATGTCGAAATAACGTTCGTAGAGTTTCAGCTCTTCATTGTTGAGGTTGATGTAAGCGAAAATCTTGTCCTTCTCGAATAGAAAATCGCAGACGACCATGGAGGGATCATCGTCGAGGCGCAGCTCGGAAAGCTGGCGATAGCGTTCCATGAGGAAATGCATCTGGGCGCGAAAAGCGGAGCCGGGCTTCTCGCCGTAAAATTCGGCGAGAAAGGGATTGTCCTCGGAATCGAGGATGCGGCGAGCGTGCAGACGATCAGCTAAGACTTTGGCGAGAGAGGATTTGCCCACGCGGATGGGTCCTTCAATGGCGATCCAGCGGGGCGGCTTGAACGCGGGCTCGGTCACGGAGCGGCGATTATAGCAGACGAGGTTGTTGGGCAAATGTAGCGAAAGGCTGCCCGGCTGCCGGCGCTACAAGTACCTTGATTGACGCGCGGCTTGGTTGGCCGTGTGTCGTGGCAAGCACGTTTGGAGTTTCACCAACTCTTAGCGATGGCGGTGATGATGTGGGTTAGGGCGTCGTAGTCACGGGTGTCGATCACTTCTGCGGGCGAATGGGCGTAGCGCAGGGGCCAGCCGAGGGCGATATCCACGGAGCCGTCGCGGGTGAAAGCTGCTCCGTCGTTGCCGCCACCGGTGACACCGTATTGGATGGGGATTTTGTTCTGCTTGGCGAGCGAGATGAGGCGCTCGACGAGATCGCGCGGGACAATATTCGAGTTGTCCACGGCGCGGATGACGAAGCCCTTGCCGAGCGGAGCGTCGGCGAAGCGCTGGGATTCGAGCGGCGAATCGGAACTCACGAAGGTATCCACGGCGAATACGTAATCGGGAACGTGATGCTCCGCCGCGAGACGCTTGGCGACTGCCGCGGCGCCGACGAGGCCGAGTTCTTCGCGCGTGGACCAGACAAACGTGACATCGCGATCTTTCAGATTCGGCCCGAGTGCCCACACGGCGCCGATCAACGCGGCGTCTCCGACGCGATCGTCGAAGCTGCGGCCGATGGCGCGCGAGCCGATGAGCGGGCGGTACTCTTTCGGGATCGTCACCCAATCGCCGGCGCGAATGCCCATTTTCGCGACATCCGCCGCGCCGTGTGCGCCAACATCCACGCGAATCGCGGTTGCGTTTGTTGTTTCACTGCCTTTCGTCCAGGAAAAATCCGGCTGCTCCCAACCGCCCGGCAGTTCGACGATGGCGTTGTGCACCGCGCCGTCGGATGAATGAACGAGCGCGGGATGCCCGGCGAAGAAACTCAGGTCGCCGCCGCCGAGCCATTTCACCTGGAGACGCCCGTCGCTCCCGATGGATTCGACCTCGAAGCCGATTTCGTCCATATGGGCGACAACCAGAATGCGCGGCGTTTTCGAGTCTTTTTCATCTTTTGCATCCGGAGACGAGGCGACATGGAGGATCAAATTTCCGGCGTCGTCGGTCTCTGTCTTCGCCCAATCGGGAAGATGGCGCTTGATCTCATTGCGGACAGCTTCTTCGTGGCCGCTCGCGCCGTAGGTGCGGATCAGGTCGGCGAGCGCGTCCTGTGCGTTTGCCTTTGCGTTCGGCGCGCGTTCAATTGTAGCGGGCGGCGCGGGAAAAGCGACTGGAGCGGATTGCGGCGAACCTTTGGCATAGGCGTGGAGGAGTTGCGCGAGTTTCGCTAGATCAGCGGTGTCAATCATTTCGGCAGGCGTTGACGGCCAAGCCGTCGCGATGCCGACATGCGCCGACCTGCCCGGCAATTGAGGCGCGAGAATATAGCTCGGCGAAATCAGGGGCGCGGAATAATCGGGAACGACAGGAATCTTGCTCAGCTCGCCAAGTTGTTCGAGTTCGGCGGGAAAGCCGATGAGCGTCTCGCCCTTTTCAGTGAGCCCGAGAACGACGCCACTGCCCAATTCACGGCGCGGTGCACGGCGGACAGTCTGCATTCCGGCAATCGTGCCGCCCGAAATAAGCCTGCCAACGTAGAGCAATTCGTCGGGATGAAGCTGATCGAGGATGCGCTGAAGGCCGCGTGCGCCAGTCCATTGTTGAACGACGAATGCTACGGTTAGCGTGCCCTTCAATTTTGCGGGATCGAGCTCGCGCAGCATTTCGACAAGCGCGACATCGCCGAAGCGATCGCCGATGGCGGCCGCGGCGGCGGAGTGGCTGCCGAGTTCGCCGAGATGGCGGGCGATGGCGAGCGGGCTGAGAATGTCCGCGCCGGCATGGCGCGCTTCCTCGCGCGAGTTTGCGCCAATGTCCACGTAAAAGTTTTCGATATCGCTCGACTGAGGCGTGTCGGCGCGGCCGGGCTGCAAGTGAACGGAAAGTCCCGCGACGGCGCCTGAAATCCATTTGCCGTCGGCGGTTTCGAGGCGCACAGGTTGCGCGGCGTAGAGTTCGTTGAACAGCGGCAAATCGCGCGACTGCGGTAGCCGCTGCACGCGCAAGTAACCGTCGTCGGTGATGCTGCTGACCACGTATCCGGGCTCGTCCATTGGCGCGACCAGCAAGCGGCGCGGATTGCCGCTGCCGATTGTGACGATCACGTCGCCGATGTTATCGGTTTGCGGCGAATACGATTTCAGCCGCTCGCGGATTTTTGCGGCGAGATCTTTTTCGTAGCCTGGCACCGCGGGCGTTTCGACGAAATCGGCCAAGTCCTGGCGCATATCTCCGGGAACGCGGCTTGCCGGTGCGGATTGGGCGGCGAGCGGAGCGGAAACTGCGACACAGGCACTCGCAAATGCGGCGACGAAAACAATTTGTAAAAGTCGATTCATTTCATGACCCCGCATGGAAATTAATTCCGTGATTCGATGATTCCGTTATTCGGTGCACCAGCTAGGTGCGGCAAATCTCGGCGATCAGGATTTCGCGGCGCTCAAGCACCCGGCGCGCCGCGAGATTGAGGACGACCCAGTAGACAGCGAGAGCAATCGCCGCCAGCGGAAGGAAGATAATTCCCGCGAGCCACACGCGGTGAAGATAACGTGTAAGGAAAAAAACGGCCGCGGCGATTCCGACCACCACCGCTTCAACTCCCATGCTGACGAAGGCCGTCGCGCCGGTGGAGCGCTGGCGATTGAACGCGCCGAAATCGTATTTTTTCGGTGAATAAATGGACATCATGTTCCCGGCGGCAAGATTCAACGGGAGCGCGAAAAGGAGCGCCATCACGGTGCCGAAAGTGACGGCGAAACTCGGCGGGCGATAGAGCACGATCGTGGTGATAAGAACGCCGGAGGTGGCAAGGACGAGCACCGTGGAATGGGCGAGATTTTTTGCGAGCAGGACATCGCGAAGCCGCACCGGAGCCGTCAAGTACAATTGCAGACCGGCGCCATCCGCGCCGAAGCTGTTGTAAACAATGTTGGCCAGGATGAGGAGCGCGTAACCGGCGCCGATGGGGAACGCCCAGTCTGGAGCCTTGACGAGAAAACTCGACTCGTGGCCTCCGTGCGAGGGCACGAAACGAAACATAGCGAGCACGAACAGCGGCATCACAAATGTGAAGATGATCGGCGCGCTGCGGAATAGATAGCGCATTTCCTTTTCGAAGATCGCCGCCACAGGAGCGGGGAGCAAGCGTATGTCCCACGCCGCGCGAACTTTCTCCTGATGACCAGCCGGTACGGGCGCAAGAGCTTCGCTCAGATTCTCGCCGATAAACTGCGCCTGGAGGCGCATTCCGAGAAGCGCTGCGATTCCGAGCGCGTAAGCGGCGATCGCGGCGATGGAAAAGAGCGCAAACATTTGATCGCCGCGATGCGCATCGATCAAAGCTGCCTCGGCCAGGCCGGGCGGCAGAAAGTTCGCGATATGAAACAGGTATGCGTACTGGCCGAGCGGAGGAGCCTGATGCCGTTGCCACCGCGAGGCAAGCGGCCCGACGAATTGAAAGCAGATCATCATGAACACGAACAGCAAACCCAACGCTTCGCGCGTCCGCCGCTTGGCAAGCCAACGCTCCAGCCAAACGTAAACGGTCCGCGAAAGCAGCACGTTCGTGGCTCCGAAAACAAACAGCGCCAGGAACGTCCACGGGAGAAGAGACGCGTCCGCGATTCCAACGCCAATAAATACGCCGAACAACCACAGGATGCACACCAGCGAGACGGGATCGAGCAGGCCAAACGCGAGATTGAGAATATAGAAGGATGAGAAGCGCATTGGAAATCGCAACAGGCTTCCAAACTCGAATGGCGCGGAGAATGCGGAACCAAGCACCGGATACATCTGCCAAAAAATGAAAATGCCCCAAAAGATAAGAGCAAAACTGGAGAACCGGCGGTCATCAACGGTCAAGTAGCTAGCGATCGCAAGCCCAATCGCGCCGCCGATCGAGAGCATCGTCATTGTCACGGTCGCGAAGCCGCGAGAGATGACTTCGAGGCGGCCGCGAATCGTTCTTAGCGAGTTGCGAAGGAGGTGCCAACGCAGCTCAGCGATGATGGCGAACATCCGGACATTGCTGAGCCCGCGCAGTTCGGACGCCGATCCCGGAGGAGCGGCGCTCAACCCAGCCATGACAACTCCTGATCGCGTAGCACCGTGCCGCCGACGATATTCAGAAAAATTTGCTCGAGCGTAAGTCTTTCGTGCGGGGAGGCAGAATCGGCCGAACCAGGCGCGGCGCTGAGGCGCGCTTCGACTCCGCTGCGCAGCTCATCGAGCGAGCCCTGAGCGACGAGACGCCCTTTGTGAATGATGGCGACGTGGCTGCAGAGGCGCTCGACGATTTCGAGTACATGAGACGTCAAGAAGATCGTCGCGCCGTGGCCGATCATCCGCTGCAGCATGGCCTTGAGCGTTCCGGAGGCGACGGCATCCACGCCTTCGAACGGCTCGTCAAGAAAAAGTACTCGCGGACCGTGAATGACGGCGGCGGCCATTGCTAGCTTCTTCTGCATGCCGTGCGAATAATCGGTGATGAGCGACTTAGGCCGATCGCTTAGTTGCATGAAATCGAGAAGCTCGGTGGCGCGCTGCGCCGTCGTCTTGCGATCGAGGCCGTACATGCGCCCGACGAAATTGAGATATTCGGAGCCGGTGAGTCGTCCAAAGAGCGCCAGGCCTTCGGGAACAACGCCGATTTGCCGCTTCACCGCGACGGGATCCTCTTCAAGATCGATTCCCAAGATTCGAATCCGGCCTTCGGTGGGAGCAAGCAGGCCGGTGAGCATTTTGATTGTGGTGGATTTGCCGGCGCCATTCGGTCCGAGGAAACCAAAAAACTGGCCGGCGGCGACATTCATCTGAATGTGGTCCACGGCGGTTAGCGGCCCAAAGCGTCGCGTGAGGTTTTCGGCTGAGACGGCGGGAGCATCCATGGACTCCCGACTCTAGCACAACGCGCGAGAACGCCGGAAGAAGGGTGAGCGTTCAGCGCTCGCCGACAGCGGCAGAAACCGGGGAAGAGCGCGGGAAGAACGCGAGCCCGGCGGGAATCTCGATGCGGAATATCGCGCCGCCTTCTGGACGATTGGAAGCCGTGATCCTGCCACCATGTTCCTGAAGGATGCCGTAGCAAATGCTGAGGCCGAGCCCCGAACCTTTGCCGACGGACTTCGTGGTGTAGAAGGGATCGAATACACGTTCAGGTTCGACGAGGCCGGGGCCTGTATCCGAGAATTCGATGACGACGTCGCCGCGTTCGCGCATGGTCTTTATCGTGAGAACACCGCCGGCGTTCGGCTCCATCGCGTCCACGGCATTGCTGATGAGCTGGAAAAACACTTGCAGCAATTGATTTGGATCGCCGCGCACGGCCGGGAGAACGCCGCGATGCTGCGTCTCGATTCTAATATTCTTGTCGCGGAGATCGAGCGTGCGCAATTGAATTGCTCCCGCGACGACAGTTGAGAGATCGAGCAGTTGCTTCTCAGCGGGCTTCTGGCGCGCGAAGCTGAGGAGGTTGTTCACAAGCTCGCGCGTGCGGCGCGCTTGATCGCGAATTTTTTCGGCGATATTGCGCGCGCGCGGGCCGGCGGAGGGTTCGTCGGCGAGCAACTCAGAATAGCCCAGGATTGCGGCCAGCGGATTATTGATCTCGTGAGCCGCCCCGGCGGCAAGCTGACCGAGAGAAGCCAGTTTCTCGGACTGCACGAATTGGCTCTGGAGTCGTTTCAGATTTTCGAGTGAATCCTGCAGGTTCGAGACGAGCCGGAGGCGCTCTTGATCCACCAGGTGCTGCCGCAAAAAGACCATCCCCGTGCCGACAACAAGCGCGCCAAGCGTGAGGACGAGCCGGAACTCGCGCACCGCCGCGGGGGCGTCGCTCAAAAACTGGTTCCACGCCGCAAGCAACGGAACAAAAAGTACGCCCGCAATCGCGAGCCGCTGCGGCCATTGCGAGCCGCCGTGGTGCGTTCGCTGCTGAGGATCCGGCGAGAGCGGGATGTGCTGCGCCATCACGCCGAGCGTGGCGAGCCACAAGAACATCAGCACGTAGGGCAAGTAGTAGATGCTGCCGGAAAAGAGCACGCCCTGCAGTGTCGCTGCAGCAATTACTAGGAATCCGATCGTATGAATCGCAGCGATGCCCATGAGCTGGGCGTATATTCGCCGCCAAGCGCCGCTCGACCGGAAGTAAACGTACGCGAGACCCGAGAGATAGACGACGTTTTCGCCTGCATAGGCTTGCCAGCGGCGAATTGTGAAAAGCTGTGGGTTCGCCGATACCGCAATCCACGGCAAGGCTGTAAATGCGTAGACGTAGAGCCATGTCGCCGCGAGAAGGAGGAGATCGAGCAGGCCGTAACGCAGCGTTTCGCGCATTCCTCGCGAGTGCGGCTGAATTGCAATTGCGGCCATGAACGGAACTGGATGCAGAAAAAACGCGATGCTGCCGAGATAGGAAAAGCGCGACCGCGCATGGAGAACGAGTTCGCGGTACGTACCCGAAAGCGATCCGATCAGCCACAATCCGCAACCGGCAGCCATCAAAATCCAGAATGTGTTTGTGCGGCGGTAAGGTGTGTTTGCGTTCGAAAGGAGACACGCATTGGCCCCGAGCGGCAGCAAGCACATGAGAATGTTGCCGAGCGTAGCTTGCACCGTGCCGTGCGGGAGCAGGACCGCCATCATGACAAAACCGCCCCCGATCACAAACCAGGCGGTGAGAAGATACGAATTCCCTGAAGATTTGGCCGCGGGTCCCATTCACGCAAGCTTACCGCACACGCGCAGGATGCCGGTTTCGATTGTCGCGGAGATGCGCTGAATAATTACGGGCCTACAAGTACTTTCGTCCTAGAACTCGCGCCCGAAAGAGACTGTTCGCGGAATTTTCGGGCTGCTCGGCAATCGCGCCCTGCCCTCTAGTGAATTCCGCAAACGTCTTGCCCTCCTCGGCCAAGTATTTGAGCAAGGGCGCGGGCTCCCAAATTTCACCGTGCTGTTCTTGAAATTGGCGGATGCGGTCGTAAACTCTTTTTAGCCCGACGGTGTCGGCGTACCACATCGGACCGCCGCGATAAGCGGGAAAACCGTAGCCATTGATGTAGATGATGTCTATGTCAACAGCGCGGGACGCGAATCCCTCTTCGAGGATGCGGGCGCCTTCGTTCACAAGCGCGTAGACGCAACGGTCAACGATTTCATCCGCCGAAATATTTCGCTGTGAGATTTTCTCCTCGGCACTCCACCTGCGCACGAGTTGCTCGACTTCCGGATCCGGCGTCGTGCGGCGCTGCTCGTCATACTTGTACCAGCCCGCGCCTGTCTTCTGGCCGAAGCGTCCCATTTCGCAAAGGCGATCGCCCGCGAACGCCTGGCGAATTCCGGGCTTTTCGAGGTGACGATATTCTTTTCGGATGCGCCAGCCTACGTCGAGACCCGCGAGATCACCAACTGCCAGCGGACCCATGGCCATGCCGAAATCATAGAGCGCGTTGTCCACCGCTTCGACGGACGCGCCTTCCTCGACGAGGAAAACGGATTCGCGCACGTAGGGATGGAACATGCGATTGCCCACGAAGCCACGGCAATTGCCCACCAGCACTCCAATTTTCCCAAGCTTTTTCGAGAGCTGCATGGACGTGGCGATCACTTGTTTGCTGGTTTGCTTACCGCGAACAATTTCGAGCAGGCGCATCACGTTTGCGGGACTGAAGAAATGAGTGCCGATGACGAATTCGGGTCGCGAAGTGGCCGCTGCGATTTCATCAATGTTCAGCGTGGAAGTGTTGCTGGCAAGAATCGCGTCCGGCTTGCACACGGGATCGAGTTCGCTGAAAATCTGCTTCTTCAACGCCATGCCTTCGAAAACAGCTTCGATGACCATGTCCACATTCGCGAAACCGTCGTAGGAAATGGCCGGCTGGATTAGCTTCAGCCGTTCGTCAACAAATTGCTGAGTGAAGCGCCCGCGCGCCACCGAAACCGCGTAATTCTTTTGGATGTTGGCCATCCCGCGATCGAGCGCGGCCTGATCCGCTTCTTTGAGAAGAACCGGGATTCCGGCGTTCGCAAACACCATGGCGATGCCGCCGCCCATCGTGCCTGCGCCGACAACCGCAGCGCGATTGACGGCGATTGTTGGAGTGTCTTTCGGCACATCCGGGATTTTCGCGACTTCGCGTTCACCGAAGAAAACGTGAATGAGCGCTTTCGATTGATCTGAAAGCAGACACTCCATGAAGAGTTTTCGTTCGAGCTGACAGCCTTCGTCGAACGGCAGCTTCGTAGCGGCTTCGACGGCATCGATGGCGGCGAGCGGCGCTAACATGCCGCGCTGTTTCTTCCGTGCCGTTTCGCGCGCCGCAGCAAATATCGTGGCGCTTTCCTCGGGCGTGCCGAGCTTTTCAGTTCGATCGCGTGTTTTCGGAATCGGCCTGCCGGCAATCTCGCGCGCGAAGGATATAGCGCCCGAGAGGAGATCGCCCTCGATTAAGCGATCAACGATTCCGAATTTCAGCGCTTCCAGTGCCAGGATGGGTTTGCCCTCCACGCACATCGCAAGAGCCTTAGCAACTCCGGCGAGGCGAGGGAGGCGCTGCGTTCCGTGCGCCCCGGGAATAATTCCCAGCTTCACCTCCGGCTGGCCAACTTGCGCGTTCGTCGCGGCCACACGGTAATGGCCTGCCATTGCAAGCTCCAGGCCGCCACCTAACGCGTTCCCATGGATCGCCATCACAACAGGTTTCTTACAATTTTCGATTTGCGTCAGTAAATCCGGAAAGCTCATCGTGCCGCTCGCCTCGCCGGATCTTATTTTGTCGAATTCTTTGATGTCGGCGCCGGAGACGAATGTGCGGCCCGCGCCGATGAGCACGGCGGCTTTCACTGTGGCGTCGTCGTTGATCTGCTCGATTGCCTCAGCGATGCCCTCTGGCACTCCGGGACTGAGCGCGTTGACGGGCGGGTTGTTGATGGTGACGACGGCGATGCCGCCGGCTTTTGTGAATTCGACGAGTTCGCTCATAGCTGATCACTTTGAACTAACGTGGCGAGTTCGCGAAAACGGCACAGGGCGTTGGCGAGCTGCATTTGCCTCGGAGTTCGACATTCCGGCTCGAATAATCTCGGGTTTCCGACCACAATTATATTGGACATCGCTCGCGATGTCGCCACATTCAAGCGGTTCAAACTGTATAGAAACTCCATTCCGCGCGGAGCCTCCTCCGGCGACGATGTGGTCAGTGAATAGATGACCACAGCGGCCTCCTGTCCTTGAAATTTGTCCACTGTGCCAATCCGCATTCCTGGCAGCCGCGCCGACAAATCCGCTACCTGCGCGTTGTACGGCGCCACAATCAAGATCTCTTCCCGCTTCAGCGGCCGGCTATTACCGGCACTGTAAAACCATTTAATTCCCGGCTTCAGCAATCCTTCCACAATTCGGGCCACGAGTTCCACTTCCTCCGCCGAGGAATTGCCGTTGCCGTCGTGCTCCACTGGAACAAACCACAAGCCCGCACCTTCCAGCCAGGGATGGCCCTCCAAGACTCTGCTCCGTGCAATCGCATGAGAAGCCAGCTTGTCCTCGTAAAAAACCTCAGAGGTAAATTTGCAAATCTCAGGATGTAATCTCCAGCTCTCAGGCAGCAGAAATCCCATTTCTTCCGAAATGGTCTTCCGCCCGTTTAACAGGTGCTCGAGTGCCGACTTTTCTGCTCCTTCGGGGTGGCTTCCTTTTACGGGCCGTTCCAGTTGTTGGGGGTCGCCGAGCAGAACCAAATTTTTCGCCGCTTGAGATACTGCGAGAACATCGGTGAGCGACATCTGCCCCGCTTCGTCAATAAACAAAACGTCTACGGCTTGAAACGAAAGTTCAGGCGACCATAGAAAGGATGTTCCCCCTACAACAGTGGCTTTGCCAGTGCGGAGCGCGTCTAACGCCTCTTCGTTCTTTTTCGCGACCGCAACGCCATCGCTCTCCTCGCCATGATCCTCTCTATGCAGGCATCGGACGGCTGGCACGTTCATTTCGCGAGCTGCCTCTACCACGGCATCGAGCAGGATGCGGATCGCTTTGTGGCTCAGCGCCGTCACGCCGATCTTTCTCCCTTGCTTCATCTGTTCGCAGATCATCCGCGCGCCTGTATACGTCTTTCCTGAGCCTGGGGGACCTTGAATGGCAAAAATGGAATCTTTCAACGAAAGTGCAATTCGGCTGGCTGTGTTTACGGAAGTTTCCGATGCCAACTGGACGAGTTTTTCGTTCTTCGAGAGACGTGGGGGCCTTCGCATCAGCAAATCTCTGCCCGCGCGATATTCTCCGATTGCATCAATTCCGTTCTTTGCGACCCAGTTTCCAAGCCGATATAGGGACTCTGCCTGTTCCTTGGTTCTGTATGGCCATTCCCACACGTACACAGCAGCTGGATGACTGTCGGCCGTCTTTCCCGTTTTCTTAATATCAATTGTGCGTTCCACCGGGTCGATCGCGACGACGCTTCCGAACTTCTCACCCTTGCAGTAAAGTTCGCTCTTCTCACGCGCGTCAGTCTCCTGCTTCTCAAAGGCATAGCGATCCACAGGAATTTTTCTTTCGACCAGCAACCGCTTCATGAACTTCAGACCCGACAACCCCGCTCTCTCGTCAAGCAGCTCCGCGTCGTCGAGTTCCTTCAAGCGAAAACCCTCCCAATGCGCCGCTTTGTTCTCTCGTCGATGCCAATCCAATAGGCGCGCCAACAGCCAGCGCGACTGCTGCTCTGCTGTGCGCTCTGCAATATTGGCGGGGATATCTGCCGTAAGCTCTACTGCAAGTGCTTCGACGCGCTGCTGCCACTCCGTCAGATCTTCTTGAAGAGGACGCTCCGTCTTTGGCAGCCGCGCTACCGTGGTACCGCAGGCTACGAGTTCCTGACGTCTGCTCTCGAGCCAATCTCGTAACTTCGCCGTCGAGAAACAATCTTCGCTGTTATAGCCTTCAATCGCCTCCCGAATATCTCCGGGCAACTCCTCATCTCCCCAACCTAATTCCAGTTGGTGCTGCACAAAACGCATCGCCAAGCCCGCTAAATCGAGCGGCGTCGTCCGCTCAAAACCATATAATCCTTCAATTTTCTTTAGCGAGTATTCTTCCACGCTGGCCCGCGCGCTTTGCTTGAGGATCTGATGCAAGTCTACAAATGTTCCCTCCCAAAGCATGTCGTCGATTTCGTCTTGGCGCGTCGCATAAATTCCCATCAAGCGTTTGATCACACTGGGCTCATAAGCGCCGAAATGATAAACGTGCGTCTGAGGATTTGCCTTCCTGCGGCGCACGATTTCGTCTACCACCCACTCGAAAGCCTTTTTTTCCTCTTCCTGCTGTAAGGCCCAGCGTTTTTCGTAGTGCAACCGGCCATTCGCATCTAAAAATGCAAAGCCGAAGAGATACTGCAATCCCGATTCGCCTACGAACGGATCGCTTTCGAGGTCCAAGAAAATATCATCCGCCGAAGGCTCCGGTAGCCGGCAGAGTCCCATTCCTTCCGCGACCGGCAGGAGCAACTCGTACTTCAGCTTCTTGTCCGCGCGACCCTCTACTTGCACGCGCGCCTGTTCTCGCACGCGTTCGATGCCCTCTCGCGAACCGTGCTTCGGCCGTTCCTTTAGCGGTATCGGAAGTACTGCCAGCTTCGCCATCGTCTCGGTGTTCCACTCTTCGAGCTGATTGCGTTGTTGCTTCCGAATTCCGGCCACGAGCGAGAGATGATCATCGCCGCGCCGCCGCGTCTCACACTCCCGGAACCACTGGCACACATCGCAATGCGGAACCGGTTCGGGATAAGTCGCGCTCGCCGCCCCTTCCAGCACTGCGCTCGATAGCTGCTTCCGCACGTGCCGGTAGTAGGCCGCATACTCAGCAACACGATAGCTTTCTCCGAGAAAGTCCTTTTGCGGCGGAATCACCCACATAAACTCCGGCTGGCTTCCTTGAGTTGCTTTAAGCAAATCCGAATACAGCGACAATTGGAGGATCGTCGTCGCTTTCGTTTCCTTCGCCAGCTTGGTGTCCTGGACTTCGTACGACCACGCCCATCGCCCGCTCGGTTTCTCTACGCGCAAGAGCACGTCCGGCCGCCCGAACCATTGGTCATCGCCTAGCGCCCCTTGAGCAATCACATCGGCGCCTTCAGCCATCAGCCGAAATGTCTCTGCCAGCAATGCCTTTTCGTCCTGATTATTGAAGTGTGAGAGGTTCGCGACGGACAGCTTCTTCTCTTCTTCGAGGAATGTCAGGTAGCGCTTTTCGTGGCGCAAACCGAGTTCGCGAATCACCTGCAAGTCAGGCGCTGCCCATTCCGGCTTGGCCGCCTCGCCTTTTGCAACCCGCAGCTCAAGCGTCGTCAAGTGGCGACATGCGAGATGATTGCTCAAATCTGTCGCCGACAATCGAATCTGCTGAGACGCCGAGGAATCCCGGGCGTCCACTGCAGACGATTTTAGCTGCCGCGAAATGAGTTTCATCTTGATCCTTCGGACACTCCAAAGACTAGTATCTTGCAGCGAACCAGGCAATGGACGCTCCGGATTGACTGAGTTGCTTCAGGATAAAGAGAAATCGAGGCTTCCGCCAATTATGATCGAAAAATCGCATGGCGACGTCGCAAGCAACAGACCCGGGCGTACAATGATGCCGCTATCTTGCGCAGGAAGGAAATTCTGGCACATGTCGAAAATCAGTCAAATTTTCCTGGGAGGCATTCTTGCCGCGGTATGTGCGGGAATGCCAGGCGCGATTGCGCAGTCGCCGGTTCAAGCGGGCGGCTCGGGCGACGACTGGCCGTCTTACGGTCACGACGCGGGCGGAATGCGCTATTCGCCGCTGACGCAGATCAATCGCGACAACGTCTCGACACTAAAAGTCGCGTGGACTTTTCACGTGGGCGATATTTCTGACGGCACCGGCGGCAAGAAACGCAGCGGCCTAGAAACCACGCCGATTCTGGTGGATGGCACGCTCTACCTCACCTCCGCGTTCAATCGCGTTTTCGCGCTCGACCCGGAAACCGGAAAGCAACGTTGGGTCTACGATCCGATGATCGAAATCGCCGGCGAATACGGCGACGGCCTGATCAATCGCGGCGTTGCAACGTGGCTTGATCCAGCGCGAGCGAAAACAAAGCCCTGCCGCCGCCGAATTTTCGAAGCCACTCTCGATGCGCGGCTCATCGCGCTCGACGGCGCCACGGGCGAGCCCTGCATGGACTTCGGCAACCGCGGGCAAGTCAGCCTGCGCGATGTCCCGCGCTACATCCCAGGGGAATATCACATGACTTCGCCGCCTGCGGTGATCGACGACGTCGTCGTGGTCGGCTCGTCCATTGACGATAACGCACGCGTCGATATGCCAAGCGGCGTGGTTCGAGCCTATGACGCGCGCACCGGCGCACTCCGCTGGAAATGGGATCCGCTCCCGCCGAATGACCCGCCAAATAATGCCGCGAACAGCGCCGCAAATGATTCTGCACCCCCGACTCAAGGCACAGCAAAAAAGTGGCGCACCGGCGCAGGCAACGCATGGTCCGTGATGGTCACCGATCCGGAGCGCGACCTCGTGTTCATTCCCACCGGCAGCGCGAGCCCCGATTATTACGGCGGCCTGCGTCCCGGCGACGACAAGTGGGCAAATTCCGTGGTGGCGCTGCGGGGAAAGACCGGAGAATTCGTCTGGGGATTTCAGCTCGTACATCACGATCTCTGGGATTACGATTCCGCCGCGCCGCCGCTGCTGGCCACCGTGCAGCACGATGGCAAGGCCGTCCCCGTCGTGATTCAGGGCAATAAGACTGGTTTCCTCTACGTTTTGAATCGAGACACCGGCGTTCCAGTTTTCCCCGTGGAAGAGCGCCCGGTTCCGCAGTCGGATGTGCCGGGAGAAGTCACATCTCCCACGCAGCCCTTCCCTTCGGCGCCGCCGGCTGTCTCGCCGCAAAAACTTTCCGCCGACGATGCCTGGGGCATCACTCCGGAAGATCGCGAAGTGTGCCGCGCTCGTCTCAAGGGCCTCCGAAATGACGGCCTGTTCACTCCTCCAAGTTTGAAGGGCACGCTCTCCATCCCCGGAAATGTCGGCGGCATGAATTGGAGCGGCTATGCATTCGACCCGCAATACAGTTTGCTCGTGGTCAACACCAACAATCTGCCGGCAAGGATGGGCGTAATTCCCTCGGACAAATACTGGGACACAGTCGATGCGAACACGCAAGACGCGGACTACACGCAGCAAGCCGGCGGACCGTACGGCTTGTTTCGCACTATGATGTTTGCCAAGGCGCACCGTTTGCCCTGCGCTCCGCCACCGTGGGGAACCTTGACAGCCGTCGATATGGCAACTGGCACGATTCGCTGGCAGATTCCGCTCGGCTCTCTCGCGCCCAGTAAACCAATCGTCCCCGTCGGAGCGCCCAGCCTCGGCGGTCCGATCGTCACAGCCAGCGGATTGGTATTTATCGCCGGAGCGATGATCGATCCTTCATTTCGCGCGTTCGACGTCGAAACCGGCAAGGAAATCTGGAAGTATCAACTTCCAACCAGCGCCGGAGCGACTCCGATGACCTATCAGACACGAAAAGGCGGCAAGCAGTTTGTGGTGATTGCAGCGGGAGGGCACCGCGGTGTAACAGAAGAACCGCAGGGTGACTCTATCATCGCGTTTACACTACCCTGAGCGAGCCGCTACTTCCTGAATTCGTTCTCCTGGCTCTGAGTTGCGGCCTTCTTGCGGCTCAGCACCAGCTCAACAACGTCGAACTTTAATGGGATACCGAGCAAGGCAAAGGCTTCGCGCAGGTAGTCCGGGGTATTTTCCCTGAAGTCCTTTGTAAACTTCTCGGCTTCATCGCGAGTATCAAATAAGCGCGATTCATTCGAGGCAGGGTCTTTGATCAGGCAGTCGTGCCGTTCGCCTTCTTGTTTGAGTCCTTTAACGGCCACTCCAAACTTCGATTTTTCCATTTTTAGCCTCCTGCACTGGCCGGGGTCCTGCCACTCAGCATGAAGCAATGCGGCCGGAATAGAAACGAAAAGTCGTCGAGAATCATTATGACAACGGCACCAACCCGTTCTACCAGGGGGACCGATGTCGCTTATCTGAATGCGCTGGTTTGACGTCGGAGGCTGCAGTATCGGCCTGAATGCACCGCTTTGGGACGGAGAATGCGATATGGGTACGACGCGCGGTGCAGTGACTCGATAGTGTAACAAAGGCGACATCTTTTCACTTGACAGGAAACGGCACTCTGACGCTAAATCCTTAAGACCGGGGTGGTATCGAAATAATCGATGTGCTGCATTAAGGCCTTTGTTTGATACGCGGCGGTTCCAGAGGGGCGTGTCTTGTACTGTTGACAGCCGCGACGTGCAGCGTTGTAACGACCTCTTGAGAGCACTATAAAAATTGAAATCGAAGTGGACTGGGCGCACGGCGCTCATTTGGGGGAAATGACTATGAAGAAGATGTCTATGCGATTCGCGATTGCGGTCGCTTTGGGGGTATGCCTGTTTATCGGCGCTGGCTTATTGTGTGAGCCGCTTCGGGCCCAAACCACGTCTGGCACCGTGGACGGAACAGTAACGGACGCTTCGGGCGCTGTCGTCTCCGGAGCGCAGGTGACTCTGACGAACCTGGGGACTGGGACAGCGTCGACGGTTACTAGCGGTGCGGACGGATTGTATGGGTTCGTAAACCTGGCGCCCGGTAATTACCGTCTGGATGTCGACAAGAGCGGATTCAAACATTTACGTCGCGATCCTATTGTCGTGCAGGTTCAGCAGACCGCTCATATTGACGTGGCGCTGCAGGTTGGTGCGCAATCGCAGACCGTAGAAGTAACCGCTGAAACACCGCTTCTGCAGCCGGAGACGTCTTCTCTTGGTCAAGTGATCGAGGAACGCGAGACGAACGAAATTCCTCTCAACGGGCGGAACGTATTCAACCTGATTACTTTGTCACCCGCGGCGATTGCCCAGGGCGGCTCGGGGGGCTCGCAAGTGGGCCAGAACCCATTCAGCTGGGGCAACTACCAAGTGGGCGGCTCGTTTGGTAACGAGAGCGCAGAATATGTTGACGGCCAGCCGGTAAACATCGGATATATCAACTTGCCAATTCTGATTCCTGACGTGGACTCGATCTCTGAATTTAAGGTGCAGTACAACAACTTGGGGCCGGAATGGGGAAAGTTTGCCGGAGGCGTCGTCAACCTCAGCACGAAGGGCGGAACGAACGACTATCACGGCGAGGCATACGAGTATTTGCGGAACAAGGTCCTCAATGCGCGGCCGTTTTTCGACACGTCGAATCCCCCCTATGTTCAAAATCAGTACGGTGGGAACTTCGGTGGTCCGGTCATCAAGAACCATACGTTCTTCTTTTTCGCCTACGATGCCTACCGTCAACGGGCATCGACTGTGTTTACTACCACCGTGCCCACTGATGCAGAGCGGGGAGGCGTTTTCCCCGCGGATACACTGATTTATGACCCGCTCAGCGTGAGTGCGGCCTGCGTTGCGACTCCCTCTGCAGCGGGCTGCGGCCGAACGCAGTTTGCAGGAAATACGATACCCGCTGGGGAAATCAGCCAAGCGGCTTTGGTGGAGCTCAAGTACATCCCGTTGCCGACGAATCCGAACGTCGAAACTAACAACTTCAGCAGAGCAGCGGCCTCCGGCGGAAACACCAACCAATATGTAGGACGTGTTGACCAGAACCTGACGTCTAACCAGCACATTTTCGCGCGTTACAATTTCTTCAATCTATTGGATTTGCCCACGGATCCATTCGGCACGGGTCTTTGCGCGGATCGATGCGCCGAGACATATCAGACCAACGCGGCCGTCATCAACTATGCCTATACGATCAAGCCTGACTTAATTCTGAACCTCATCGGAAGCGGCAGCCGTTTCCACTATCTCCGCTCCCCGACCAATTCGAATTTCGACTTGACTCAATACGGCTGGCCAACGGCCTATAATAACGAAGTTCCAGGGGCAGCCCGGTCGCCTTTCACGCCCTGCTTCACGCCGCAAGACCCGAGCGTTACATGCTCCCAAGGTCAGAGCTTCATCACCGATCACGACACACAAGCCGATTTCTCGCCCAACCTGACTTGGATTAGGGGTCGCCACAAATTTAGCTTTGGCGGCCAACTCATAGAGACTTACGACAACTACGCGCAAACGAATATCGCCAGCGGCGCCTTCGCCTTCAACGGCAGCTGGACCACGAGCAATGCCTCTGCGGGCGGAACGGGCGGCTCTGCCTTCGCCGATTTCCTGCTCGGATATGGCTTGAACCAATCCAGTGTGTTCAATCACAACTTCGGTGAAGCGCAGGTCCCGGCTCTAGTGGCGCAAAAGGAGACGTACCGGGGCTTTTACTTTGGAGATACTTGGAGAGCGACGTCCAAGCTGACGATCAACTACGGCGTGCGCTACGATCTGCCGGGACCGTGGTCGGAGCGTCACGGTTGGTCAACGTATTGGGACCCGTCCGCCGTCAACCGCACGGTTACAGGCTGCATTAACACGAACGGGCCTTGCCAGGGAGATATATTCCTCGTAGGGACCGGTATCAACCCCTCGCGAAACCCTTTGCCTTTGCCGAAACGCCAATTCATGCCTCGTCTTGGACTTGCGTATAGCGTGGACCAAAAGACAGTCATCCGCGCCGGTTACGGCGTCTTCTTCATTCCGAATTGGCTGTCTTTCAACGGAAATCCCAGCAACGACCCGATCAACTTAGCCTCGACTCTCTGGGTAGCAAGTTCGAATGGCGGAATAACACCCTCCAGCACTTTGACAGCAACCAACTGTACATTCGCAGCGGGCGCGCCGTCAGGGACACTGACTTGTCCAACAAACGGGCCTTTTGGTCCGACTATCAACACCCCGCTGGGTAGAGGCGACGTATCTGCCTTTGATGCCGGCCAAAATCCGACGGAATCGCCTTACGTGAGCTATAAGTCCCCGTACGTTCAGCAGTTCAATCTGGACATTCAGAGAGAATTGCCCGGTGGCATTTTCATCGATGCCGCGTTCGCCGGGTCGCGCGGGGTACATTTGCCGAATCCGACGGCCACAAATATCAATCAGATCCCCGACTCCTATATTAATCAAGCACAGGCACAAGAAAACGGAGGCGTGCCGGTGACAATCGCTACGCAAGTGCCGAATCCACTGCAGGGGATCACGGGTGTCAGTCCGTTGAATGCTACCGCGAACCCGATGATTCTCCAGGGCCAACTCGACCGTCCGTATCCCCAATATGGCAACCTGAGCCTGGACCCGGATAGTTGCTGCAATAGCAACTATAATTCGTTCCAGTTGACGGCTACCAAGCGATTCCGGAGCGGCGGTACTTTCCTGGCTGCTTATACCAATGAAAAGCTGATAACGAATTCCGACACTTTGACGACGTGGCTGGAAACCGGTGTTGGAGAAGTTCAGGACTGGAACAATCTCAAGGGAGAGAGGTCGGTATCCTCGCAGGATGTGCCCCAACGCTTGGTGCTCAGCTATGTTTACGACCTGCCCTTCGGTCACGGCCAAAAATACATGTCGGGCGCCTCGGGCCCAGTCAGCAAGGTAGTGTCTGGCTGGGGCGTCGATGGCGTTACAACATTTCAGAGGGGTTTCCCGCTGCCCATTTCTTACGGCGGCTCGACATCTCTCTCGAGCGCAAACTTTGGAATCGGGACGCTACGCCCGGATGTTGTCGCCGGATGCGATAGAACACAGCGTGGTTCTGGAACCGGAGGCGCTTTGGCTTCGTGGTTCAACACAAACTGCTTCGCGCCTCCGCCCGATTGGGGTTTCGGAGATGAGTCGCGAGTCGATCCAGTGCTTCGTGGGGACGGGATCAATAACTGGGACCTTGCGATATTCAAGAACACGAACTTCGGTCCGGAAGACAAGCTCGGCGTTCAATTCCGAACTGAGTTCTTCAATACGTTTAACCGGGTTCAGTTTGGCCCTCCAAGCACAGCTTGCTGCACAGCAAACAATCCCGCTTTCGGCGTCGTGAGCAGCCAGTTGAACAATCCGCGGTTGATTCAGTTTGGCCTGAAGTTCCTGTTCTAACGTTTGATCGAAAAAGGGTGGATGCCTCTCAAGGCATCCACCCTTTTTTCATTTCAGGAGCTTCAGGAAAAGCCAGAGGCGAACCGTAAGCCCATCCGCCGTTTCCTTGTTTCGCTCTGTCCCGTGAGTTCTGATAATCTTGCCATCGCCGTACCGAAGCCCGCACAGAACTGAATGAGCCGCCGAATTACACGACGCAATTTTATCGAGACGCTGGCCGCGATGGGTTTGGCTCTGCCGGAGTTTGATGTAAAACATCCTCGCGGACTTGATTTCCGGCACGTTAATTCACCGACTCCGCAGAAGTACCTCATCGAGACGATGGGTGGCGGCGTTGCTCTCCTCGACTACAATAACGACGGCTTGCTCGACATTTTCCTCGTCAATAGCGGCCAGCTCGCCAATCCCATGCGTACGCCTGAGACGTTTGACCGCAACGATCCGCGCAATTGGAATCGTCTTTATCGCCAGAATGCGGATGGAAGCTTTACCGATGTCACCAAGGATGCAGGTCTCGCAGACGCCGGAGACGGTAATTACGGGATGGGCGTGGCAGTCGGTGATTACGACAATGACGGCTTCCCCGATCTATACGTGACGAACTACGGGAAAAATATTCTCTATCACAACAACGGCGACGGAACTTTCACCGACGTTACCGCGAAGGCGGGCGTGGCGGCGGGAGGATGGAGCTGCTCGGCGGGGTTCTTCGATTACGACAACGATGGCCACCTCGATCTTTTCGTCACGCGGTATATGGAATGGGATACGCAACACAGCAAGATCTGCGGCAACGAATGGCATACCTACTGCCCGCCCGCGACATTCCCGGCAACGACCAGCATTCTCTATCGCAATCGCGGCGATGGCACATTCGAAGACGTCAGCCAGCGTTCCGGCATAGCCTTGAGCAAGGGGCGCGCGCTCGGGGTGTCGTTCGCTGACTACGATGACGATGGATTCAGCGATATTTTTGTGTCCAACGACGGGATGCGGCAGTTTCTCTTCCACAATAATGGCAATGGGACATTCACTGAGCGCGGGTTGGAGGCAGGTACCGCGCTAACGGCCGATGGCAAGCCCCTATCCGGCATGGGCACCGTGTTTCAGGACTACGACAACGACGGACGGCCGGACATTCTCGTCACGGTGCTGCCGCGCGAGGTTTACGCTCTTTTTCACAACGAGGGTGACGGAACATTTAGTTACCGAAGCCTGGAAGCCGGCCTGGGAGTGCTGACGTCTGCGAGTTCGGGTTGGGGAGTAGGGCTAGAGGATTTCGACAACGATGGGTGGAAGGATCTCTTCGTCGCGCAGAGCCATGTGCTGGACAACGTGGAGCAAATTGATGCCATGCTTCACTACAAAGAAACTCCGCTGTTCGCGCTTAACCACCAAGGGCGATTCGAACGCGGGGATTCAGGAGTAGCGACGCCACTCGCCGGACGCGGCGCTGCATTCGGCGATTTGAACAACGATGGCTGGATGGACGCGGTCGTCACGTCACTCGGAGGCGAACCGCTGGTGCTGATGAATCACGGGGGCACCGCGAACTGGCTGACGATTTCATTGCGCGGGACGCACAGCAATCGGGACGGCCTGGGCGCTCGCGTGAAGGTGAACGGCCAGGTGCGATTCGCGACCACCACCGGAAGCTACATTTCCGCCAGCGACAAACGGCTGCATTTTGGTCTTGGCGATGCCAAATTGGCGACGGTCGAAATTCGCTGGCCGTCCGGCGTGAATCAGGTGCTCGAAAACGTGAAAGCAAATCAATTTCTCGAAGTTCGCGAGACGGAAAAGCGATGATGGGCGCAGTGATGCTCGGCTGGATTCTGTTGCAGGCTGCCACATCGCCGGCTCTCCAGCATTTGCGCGCCGGCGTGGAGGCGGACAAAAGCGGCCAACCGGACGCTGCGATCGTCGAATTTCAAAAAGCAAGTGAACTCGATCCCAAACTCGCCGCCGCGTTCGTCGATTTGGGAGCCGTTTTGATCGAAAAGCGCGATTACGCGGCAGCGATTCCGCCGCTCAAGCATGCGCTCGAACTCGACCCGAATTTCGAAGGCGGGCAACGCTTGCTCGGTTACGCGCTCCTCGCGCAGGGTTACGCGATAGAAGCAATTCCACATCTTGAGAAAGCCCACGAAGACGACGTGCTCGGAATCGCGCTATACGAAGCTGGAAGATTGCAGGAAGCTTCGAACGTTCTTCAGAAGGCCGTGGCAAGAAATCCGAACGATCCGGAATTGCTGTATTACTATGGCCGAGTTTCGGGCCTGCTCTCCAAGCAGGTTTTCGACGAACTGGAAGCTCGCTTCCCGGATTCAGCGCGCTCCCACGAAATGATGGCGCAGGATTACGCGGCGCTGCGTGATGAGCCCGCTGCGGAGCATGAATTTCTTGAAGCGCTTCGGCTGCGTCCGCAAACGGCGGGGCTGCATCTGGAGCTGGGCGAACTCTATGCCAGTGCGCAGGATTGGAACAAAGCCGAACAACAATTCCGGCTCGAAACCGAGCTACAACCGGGCAGCGCAGAAGCCTATTACCGGCTAGGTGAAGCGCTTCTGCAACTTGGGAAATTCGGCGAAGCGCGTGCAGCGCTCGTCCATTCCGACCAGCTGAAAAAGGACATGCCTGAGACGTTGTACATGTTGGGCAAGGCAGCGGCGGCCGCTGGAGACAATGAATTCGCGCAGAAATGCTGGACGCACGTACTGAACCTCGAAAACGATACGCCGCTGGCCGCGCAAGCGCACTTTGGCCTGGCGGGGATATACCGTAAGCAGGGTAAGACCGCGGACGCGGCACGCGAGATGGATCAATTCCAAAAATTACAGGGCCGTGCGGGCCAGGACGATCAATCGCCGAAATGACAGTTCTCGAGAGGAGTACTTCATGTCGACGCCGGGAATAAATGCGTCTCGTTTGCTGCGGGGACGTTCGCCGCGAGGACTTGCCGCGGCATTCGCCGTATTGTTTCTAGCGGTTGGCAGCGCAGTCGTTCTATTCGCAAGTCAGGCACCGACGGGCGCGGACCAGCGCGTCGAGGCGATTCTCGGCCGCATGACGCTCGAAGAGAAAATCGACATGATCGGCGGCGTCGACGATCTCAATATCCGCGCCTTTCCGGATGTCGGCGTGCCTCGGCTGAAAATGGCGGACGGCCCTCTGGGAGTACGCCACTATGGACCCTCAACCGCCATGGCCGGCGGAATTTCAATGGCCGCCTCGTGGGACCCATCGCTCGCGGAGAAAATAGGCAAGGAAATAGCGAGAGATGCCCGCGCGAAGGGCGTGAACTTCATGCTCGGGCCCGGCGTCAATATTTATCGCGCGCCGATGAATGGCCGCAACTTCGAATACATGGGCGAAGATCCCTATTTGGCCGGACGAATGGCCGTCGGCTATATCCGCGGTATGCAGG
>Ga0182018_10001024_pt1 | contig 33643 bp, 28 predicted proteins | sample 812P2MmetaG_FD_120490 | JGI IMG/M metagenome (GOLD analysis project Ga0182018, IMG submission 120490) | Permafrost microbial communities from Stordalen Mire, Sweden - 812P2M metaG | ecosystem: Environmental > Terrestrial > Soil > Wetlands > Permafrost | place: Sweden: Stordalen | collected...
CGAGCGCCGACTCAAGCGCTGGAATGGCGGGGCGGTTTCGGCCGCCCCCAACCTGAAATCAGACCCGCCGATCCGAAACTTATTGCGACCGAAAAATGGTCTTGACAACGGGGTCCACTTTACATGTGCGCTGTGTGCCAGCCAGCTTGAAGGGACACTCGAACACTATGCCAGCTTGGTTGAAACACCTTCGTAACGGTAATAGCGAAGGGATCTACACTTTTCTTCATATCCTGGGTTATCACGCATTTGGCAACGCAGTTACGATAGGCGTAGACGACAGGCTTCCAACATCTTTCCGGCTCAACTGCGAAGAACAATGCCGTTAGAGGGTTCGCCGTCCAGTCTAGCAATCGTGTGGGTAATCCGAAGTGTTGCGCCATGCTTAGCCAGTCCCACTCGTTGGTAGGCACTGAGGGCAACAGGTAAGGGCTATCAGACTTGAACCGTTCCAGAAACCGCTGCTCTTCACGTAGTCTGGGGTTAATGAATGCAGCGTTTCTTAGATCGCTAGGTTCATCCGAGCGGAAGAGGCACGGCAATAGCGAATGCGTGTTAGCTTGGCCCCGGAACAGGATCGGCGCATTCATTCCAAACACTCCCACTCGGCCAGACCAAGGCTCCAAAGCGGCATCAAGAAAATCTCGCACGGTGGCTACGGGCGGGTGATCTGTCATCGGCTGTGAAGTGTAGCAACAGTCTCCTCTTTGTGCAACCGGCGTGCTGCGGTGGCCGCTAAACGCTACGTACACTGCCGAGACCTTCGGCCAGCTCTACAGCAGGAGGATCGGGAGAGGCCGAAGCGCTCAGTGTCCGGTGAATAGGCGTTTCATTTTCTTCTTTTCGTTCGAGTTGAATTACGGCCGCGATGGTCCAACCGAACGCGGAGGCGCGGAATCTTGCAGGATTAGGAGAAAATGCCCGGTGCGCGAGGGGCTAGCTGAACAGGTAGACGACCTTGACCAGCGAGGACCGGTGGATCGCCTTGTTCGGCTTCTCAGTCGTGATGAATTCGTCCGCGCGGGATAGGTGGGCTGCCGCCAAGTGGAGGGCGTCCATCGCCCCGAGACCCGCCTTGGCTGCTTCCGCCCGTGCCGCAGCCTCAATCTTGCCGACTTCCCGGTACCATTCCGCGTTCGTGAAGTATCTGTCGTAGAACGACCGTTCCAGCCGCTTTTTGAAGAAGATCGCCTTCGGAACGACCTCGAGGTGGACGAATGGGCTGGTAAGGAAAACACGACTGGGGTCGTCGAGAAACTTCAGTGCGCGCTCCCCGTCACGGTCCAGCGATCGAGCGGCGGCGATCAATACGCCCGAGTCGAGAAATGTCCGAATCATCAGGCGCTCAGAAGTTTCCGCCCCGCCGATCCGCTATTTCGCGCTCGAGTTCTCTGCGGGTGAGCATCTTCTCGCCTGATGCCTCGATCTTCTCCCTGATCCGCCGGAGATCCCTGCCGAGTTTTGACACAGCGGGCTTTGCCTTGTGGCCGTTTCTCCGGACAGCTACCCTGTCAGTGGCTCTTGCCATGAACTCATTCTAACCCACGGTGCTCAGGATGGCCGACCCGAGAGTGCCCAAGAGGCCTCCTCTGGCTGGACCTCGGGAGTGTGGCGCGTCATTGGATGTATATACATTGATCGTATATACTGAAGTCGTGCTCGACAAGATCGAGGGCTTCGATTGGGACAACGCCAACGTGGGTCATATTTTGCGCCACGCTGTCACGCCGTTCGAAGTCGAAGAGGTCACGGGCGGCAAATACGTCGTCATCCCCGTCGAGAATCGTCAAACGAGAGAAGCGATGAAAGCTGTTTGGCAAGATGGCATCCGGGCGGTACCTGGTCTGGTGTTCACGATTCGCCGGAATGAATGCCCCAGAGAGGAGCAAGTATGCCCCGGAAATCGACTGACGTGAAATTCACGGCCAGCGCCGGGGAAGCCGACTGGTACGCGACCCCGCAAGGTTGCCGGCAGACGCTGCGAGAGTTTGCTCGCGCGCTCAAGGATGGCACTCTGATTCGCAAACTTCAGCAGGACGCCCTTCTGTGCGAATGGATGGAGGATACCGGCCAAGCGGCGGGCCTGCCGGAAACCTCGAAGGACTCGGGGTAGTTCCGGCGGGCCGCTTCCTGCATCTTCCGGATGGCGCGCGCCAGTAGGGTCTTCACGGTATTCACACTGATGCCCAGAGACTCCGCGATCTGAGCGTATCGCATGGGCTTGACACGCATTTGCAGAATTTCGGCTTCACGACGGGTTAATAGGGAGAGAAAGCCCTCGATTTCGATCTCCCGGTACCTGGCGCAGGCCGCCGGTCCGGTTGCAGCGGAATAACTCAGGGCCGAACACGCATCGCGGTGCTTTAGCTCCTGCCGCTGGAACTTGACGATCTGACGCCGCAGCACGCAAAAAGTCCACCCCTTGGGGCTGCGCACGGAACCTCCGCGCGTCAGTTCGGAGTATAAGGCAAGAAAGGCTTCCTGAACGGCGTCCTCCGCGGCGTTGGCCGACTCTCTTCTCGCCCGTGATGCATAGCTCACCAGCGGCGAGTACCACTCCGTATATAGCGACTTCACAATTCGGCCGGCGTCACCGGAATTCATGTTTCAAGATCCTTCGAGAGGGGATGCACGGCTCTGTCAGTCTAACAACGCACGTGCGGCTCCCCGGATTTCCTTCCGCCATATCCCGTGGCTGGCTCGCTCCGGACTCCGAACTCCTGAGTTCGTCGAATTTGGGCGAGCCATCTACAATGCTTACGGCCCTCCGCTCCTGTTCAGTCGCGGCTGGAAACACGTGACTGGCTCAAGTCATTTTCCCCACAGTCGGAAATCTCCAGGTGACATCGGAAGTTCGGAGACTCGTTTCTCTGAGACTACCCTTCGACGCCGGTATCGGGAAGTTACTTAACCGTGAATTGCCGCTGCGTTTTCGTTAACGGCATTTTCGTTTCAATCCCTTAGGGACTGGAACGACGCCGATGGACAATGCCGGCGGCGGGCCTTTGAGCGGCTGGCCCAAGGTGTTAAACTCTATCCACGGGTCCAGGTATGCCCCCTCAGTCTGGTTTGAAACGAACGCCCAACCATCCGGTTGCCCCGGTGCTGGCCGGGGGTGACGACCGCTGGGCCCTCGTCTTACGAGTTGCCGCGACCCCCCAATTCACAAAAGCTCCCCAGTTGCGCGACATCCTGGTCTACATCTGCCAGCGGGCGCTCACGGAACCCGCCGCAAGCATCAAAGAGTACGAAATCGGCTGCAACGCTCTGGGCCGGAAGCCGGATTTCAACACGCACGAAGATACCATCGTCCGGGTTCAGATCGGTCACCTGCGCAAGAAGCTGGATGAGTACTTCGCTACCGACGGCAAGGACGAAAGGCTGCGGATCGTCGTTCCTAGAGGCGCGTACGTCCCCCGCTTCGAGCCAAACGCCAACCCGCCGGAGGTGAATCCCGTCCTCCAGCCCCCAGCCGGAAAACACCGGCCGTCCGCCTGGATCTTTCTTCTCTCCATCTCTACGGGCCTGTTGACCATCGCCTGCCTGTACCTGGCGCTACGCCCCCCGGCATCGCGCACCACCTCCCAGACCAGTGCGCCACAGTCTACCCCGCAGGATCCGTTTTGGTCCCGAATTTTCGGCAGCGGTCAACCGGCGGTGGTGGTTGCCGATACCTGTCTGGTGATGCTTCAGGACGTCCTTCACACCGACATCTCGGTGGCCGAGTATCTCAGCCGCCGGTACCCGGAAGACATTCTGAGCAAGGAGCCCGACCGGGACTTGCGCTCGGCGCTCCAACTCATCGCCGGCCGCCAGTACACCAGCCTGGCGGATATCAATATCGCATCCAGGCTGGTGGCCCTGAGCCGCGAATCCGGCGGCAACGGCGCTCTGATCCGGTACGCTCGCAACCTGAATATTCGCGACTTCAAGACCGGGAATTTCGTGCTCGTCGGCAGCCGCCGCGGTGTCCCCTGGGTACAGTTGTTCGAACCGCAGTTGAACTTTTCCTTCGAAGAGAACACCGCCACCCACCGGTTTTACTTCCGCAATAAGAGGCCCAAGCCGGGCGAGCCGGCCGCCTATGTCCCCACCGAGAACGGCGGCACCGCCGAGACTTACGCGGACATTGCGCTTCTGCCCAACCTCGGCAATACCGGAACGGTCCTCATTCTGTCCGGCATCACCATGGAAGGTGCCGAAGCCGCCGGAGAATTGGTTGCCGGCAAGGATTTTTCGAAGGTACTGACCCAAATGATCGGGCCGCAAGCCGTCCGCGAGCGTTATTTCGAAATCCTATTGAAAACCAGCGCCGTGGGCGGCACCGTCAAGAATTCGGAGATTGTGACCGATCGCATGGTGCAGCCCGCCGGAACCGGTAATTAACCGCCATGCGAATTTCACTCGCCTGCCTTCTGCTCGCCCCGCCGCTGCTGGCGCAACCGGCCCTTCCGCGCTACGAAGTAAAGCGCGCGGCGGGCCGCATTGTCGTCGATGGCAAATTGGATGACAAGGCCTGGGCCGCGGCGCCCGGCATCGAGTTCGTTTTCCCCTGGGATTTCCAGACCGGCGCCAAACAAAAGACCACCGCCAAACTGTTGTGGGACGACGACTATCTCTATGTGGGATACGAGTGCGAAGACACCGACATCGTGGCCCTGCGCACCGGGCGCGACGACCCCACTTACCTGGACGATGCCGTCGAGTTCTTCGTCAACCCGAAACCTTCCCAGACCACCGTGTACTTCGGTCTGGAGATGAACGCCCGCGGGGTCTTGTACGACTATCTGATGGTCGACTCCAAATACGCCTTCAAGCGCTTCAATATGGAGGGCGTGCTCCTGGCGTCTTTTATTCGGGGGACCCTCAACGCCCGCGGAGATCGAGACCAAGGCTGGAGCCTGGAAGTAGCCATTCCCTGGGTCAATTTCGAGGAATTGGCGAAGCGGCCCACTCCCGGAACCGTCTGGACGGCGAATTTGAACCGCTGGGATGGAGTGGAACCCGACCGCCGTCTGAGCATGTGGTCCGATCCGCTGCAAGCGCAGCCGAACCCTCACGTCCCCGCCCGTTTCGGCCAGTTGGTGTTCGTGCAGGATGGGAAATAATTGTCACCCGAAGACCTTGCCGCCGGCACTGAATAGGTGGAAGACTCTCGAACTTCGCGATTCGGCCGTCGATTACCGGTTCGGCAAATGGAAAGGAAGGTCATGAACCGCCGGAATTTTCTGGGCTCCGCGGTTGCTCTCGCGGGCGGGACTGCCATTACGCCCGGGGTGGGCGTTGCCGCCATCCCCAAGATGAAGGTCCGGCGCATCCGCTATTACCAGCCGCAGCGCGTGAACCCGACGTTCAATCAGAGCAACCGCATCGTGACCGTCGAGACCGACTCCGGAATCACGGGAATCGGCGAGGGCGGATCGAAGGACATGATGGATCAGTTAGCGCCGATGCTCATCGGAGAGGACCCTTCGCGCATCGACCACCTCTGGCAGTTCATGTACCGCGGCTGGTTTTACCCTCCCGGCCGGGAGAAGTTGCACGCGCTGGGAGCCCTCGACATGGCCCTGTGGGATATCAAGGGCAAAGCGCTCGGCGTGCCCGTCTATGACTTGCTGGGCGGCATTTCGCGCCAACACATCGAGTGCTATTCCACCGGAGTGACCCGCGGCGGCACGCTGCAAGAACAGGTCCGCGCGGTGATCGAAGCTGGATTCCGGGCTTATCGCACGGCGGTGGATATGCCGTGGTCCTCCCAAGACGGCGGCACGCCCACCGGCGAGTTCAACCCTCATCGGGTGATGGACATGGAGGTGGAGAAGGCCCGCCAGATCCGCGAGGGACTGGGCAAGGACGGCGACTGGCTGACCGACGTTCACACCCGCCTCGATCTCCCCGATGCGATCCGCCTTTGCAACCTGCTGGAGCCTTTTGCGCCCTATGAGGTGGAGGATCCTCTGCGCACCGAGAACAAGGGGATCTACAAGCAACTGCGCCCTCAAATCAAAGTGCCCATCGCGGCGGGCGAACAATTCGGCGACCGCTGGGACATCAATGAACTGGTGGAACAGCGGCTCATCGATTACTCGCGCATCACCCTCCCCAACGCCGGCGGCATCACCGAATTCATGAAGATCGCGACGCTCTGCGAGACCCACAATATTGGCCTGATTCCGCATGCCACGGGTCCCATCTCGGTGGCCGCGCTGACCCATACGCTGGGTGCCTTCTCCGGCCCCGTGCTGATGGAGTGCGGCAGCGCCCCCAGGGCGAACTACCTGCCGCAAGGGCCGGATTTCCGGAATGGCAAACTATGGCCCCGCGACGCCCCCGGCCTGGGCGTGGAGTTCGACCCCGCGGCAGTCAACTTGATCTCCGATATCACGGAACGCTCCGCGCCCATCCCGATCTACCGGCGGCTGGATGGGTCGATCACGAACTGGTAACCGGCCTTCGCCGATTTGGTTTTATGAGGATGGAATGAAGATTGTCCTTGACGTTGGGTGCGCTTTTCGCAACAATCCCAGTTGGGCCTGGAATGAAACCAATCCGGGCGCGAACCGGAAGGCTGTTCCGCCCGCGAAAGAAGAAGCATGAAAACTCCGTTTGTTTTCGTTGTTGCAGTTCTGATGGTTGGCTGTTCCCAACCACCGCCGCCCGCGCCCGTGGCCGAAATGCACGGGGTAGGGAACATCGTCCGCCTCGATCCGGCGTTCGATTCGATCGTGCCCAAAGACGCGATTATCGAAAAGGTCGGTGGCGGATTTCAGTTTACGGAAGGACCGCTGTGGCGGCCGGACGGCCAGGTGTTGTGGTTTAGCGACGTGATTGGAAACGTGGTCCGCTCCATCACGCCGGCCGGACAGGTTGAGGTCTTGATCCAAAATTCCGGAGGTCAGTCCTCCGCGCCGCCGGGCTCTTTCATCGGCTCCAACGCCATGGTCGCCGATAAAGACGGCTTCGTGCTCCTTTGCCAGCACACCAATCGCCGCATTGTGAGGGTGGCCAAGGACCTCACCATCACGCCGTACCTGGAGAAGTACCAGGGCAAGCGCTTCAACAGCCCCAACGACCTGGTGTATACGTCCGGCGGCGCGCTCTACTTCACGGACCCGCCGTACGGGCTTTTGAAGCAGGATGACGACCCCGCCAAGGAATTGAAATTCAACGGCGTCTTCCGCTATGCCGGCGGCAAATTGCAGGTGGTAGTCAAGGACCTGACGCGCCCCAACGGGCTGGCATTCTCGCCCGACGAGAAAACCTTCTACGTTGCCAATTCCGACGACAAGAACAAGGTCTGGATGCGGTACGACGTGGCGGCCGATGGCACGGTTTCCAACGGCAAGGTGTTCGCCGATGTCACCGCCGAGAAGGAAGACGGCAATCCCGACGGCATGAAGGTGGATTCGCAGGGCAACGTCTACGGCAGCGGGCCGGGTGGCGTCTGGGTGTTTTCGCCCGATGGCAAGCATCTCGGCACCATCAAGCCGCCCGAGACGCCGGCGAACTGCAATTGGGCCGGCGACGGCAAGACGCTTTACATTACCGCTCGCACCGGTGTGTACCGCATCCAGCTCGCGATCGCGGGCAAGACTGCGCTTTACCAATAGCGCACGGAGGAGAAGCCATGAAGCGACGGTCGTATCTGAAAACAATGCTGGCCGCCACGGCCGGCCTGGGCGGCGCCGGGGCCCAAGAGGCGAAGAAACCGGCGCAGGACCCGATCGTACTCGACGTGGATCTTTCGGTCGATCCGGCCAAAGAACAGGAGATGCTGCACAACTTCCACACCATCTTCAAACCCGCCGCCGTGAAGTTTCCCGGTTATATCGATGTGAAGATGTGCAAGCTGCGATCGGCCCTCCAGGGCGCCGCGCCCAGCGGCGTCAATTACCGTTTCCAGTTGACCTACCAGACCGAGGAGTTGCGGCAGAAATGGGTGGCTTCCGATATACATAAGAAGGCATGGCCCACGATAGAGAACACGCTGACAGCCAAGAACTACGTCGTGCTGCTCTTCGATTCGGTGTAGCACAAGCGAATGCCGCATCCTTTTCCCACACCCTGGCAACTGGCATAGGTTGTAGGGCGGACGCCCTCGGGAGAGCAGCATTTCTAATCCAAGGATGATCCTGAAACCGGGACTATCCATTCTCGTTTCACGATTCCGAGGAAGTTGGTCCTGCCGCGCTAGCGAAAATCGCCAAGAAGACCGGGCTTCAACCCCAGGATTTATGATCCGAGAAACGGCAGTTAACCGGAAGTACGTCAGCCAAACCCCCGAGACAGTTGGATTTCCAACTGCCGCGCAGTTCACCCGACGGGTGACAACTGCAATTGCTGCAAACACTTGCGGCTCAATGGAATGCCCAGCCGGCGTCGCCTCAACCGCCGTTTTTAGGATGATGGTGCAGCCTTCGTGGTCCCCTTGCAGGAAGCTTGGAAGCCGGACGTGTCGCGGATTCACAGCTCGGTGAGGGGCTGCCGTCTGAAAAGCGGTTGGCGGCGGATCAATATCGATCTACGATTTCCGCGAAGGCATCTGGGGGCTGGCGCTCTCGAGGATCCGCGCGACCCACTCGGCATGGGGCAGCCGGCTGGCGGCGAGAGCCTTCAATTCGCGGTCGAGGTCATACTCCACGCGGCGGATTGACGGCTGGAAATCGTCCAACAGGAGGTAGGCGGCGCGGCGGTCGCCGTCGTGAGGAAGGCCGACGCTGCCGCTGTTGGCCACGGTCCGTGTAGCGAGGCCGCGGATGTAGGGACGATGGATATGGCCGTAAACGGCCACCGGCTGGCCGAGCGGTCCGTAGACCGATTCCAGGCCGGCGTCGCCGGCGGTATCCATGGGCGCCCGCCACGGGCTGTCGGGGCTGGCATGCACCAGCGCCATCGGGCCTTCGACTTGCAAGCGCGGCAGATTGCGCAACCAGGCGAGCCGCGTCTCTCCCAGGGCTTCGCGAGTGGCCGCCGCCATTTCGGCGATGGCGGCGAACAGGGAGTGCAGGTGCGGCAAGGGACTCGCGAACCGCGTCAGCGACTCGGGATCGAACAGCATCTCGTCGGTGTTGCCAACCACTCCTGGCCAATCGAGATCGCGGATCCGGTCCACAATCTCCGTGGGGCTCGACCCACTGTCGGCCAGATCGCCGCCGTGGAAGATCAGGTCGGGCGCGGTTTGCCGCAGGTCGGCGAGGACGGCCTCGAAGGCGGTGCGGTTGCCGTGGATGTCGGAGACGATGGCGATGCGCATCAGGACTCCGTCGATTCCGCCTCATGACGCCAAAAGAATCGGGCCGGATGGTGGCGGAATTCGTTCCAGAGCGCCACGATCAGCGTGATGCGGCCGGTGGTATCCAGATTCCTGGCTCGGATGGCCAACCACAAGCCGAGCGCGAAGGAGACGCTGAAGTTCAGCAGCCCGGTGGCCAGCAGTCCGAGCGCCGCCCACGCGAGATCGGGCCACGGCAAGGCGCGGCTCCACGCGAGCGAACTCACGTCATAGGCGAGCGAGGCGCCGGCCAGCGTAATGTGACGGACTTCCACCGGCACTCCGACGAAAACGCTCACGAAGGGAAGCAAGCCGAGCAACAGGCCGAGGCAGGTATACCCGGCCACGCCGCTCAAGTGATGCTTCACCACGTTCGCCAGATCCAGCGCGAATTCATCGCCCAGCGCGCGACGGATTCCGCGGCTCTGTGCGATGCTTTCCGGAAGGCGGTTGAGCACCATCCAGTTGGCGGTCCACCCGGCAACCAGGCTGGAGAGCCAGAGAAAGCATCCGGTGAGCGCGGCATACAGGATGGTTAGAGAACGCCACGGGTTCATGGATTCCACGCCGTGCAGTGCCGCTGCATGAGTGAGAAAGGGATTGCCGTTCCTCCATTGAATGAAGAGATCGATCAGCACGGCCAGCGGGATGGCCCCCAACAGGTTGGCGACGGTAACGATGGATTGGGTGCGGGTGATGGCTGCCACCAGCTTGACTTCGGCGTGCATGCCATCTTCCTTCTCGAGGGCGTCGCACAGGGCCGCGGCGGTCATGGACGGCATCTTGGACGCCAGGCTCCAACCGAGAAACTGCATCAGAACGAAACTCGCGGTGTAATTCAGACTGTGCGCCACGCCGGTCCACAGGGGCGCCAGAGGCATGGCCGCGAAAAGGTATTTGAACAACGCGGTGAAGGCGGTGATGGCGCCGGCCCCCAGCGCTCCCAAACCCATGCTCGCCCAGCCGGACCGGGAGCCGGCGATGTAGTGCTCGCCGCTCTTGCCGGTGTGAGTCACGACTTGGCGCGCGACCCGGTTCACGCTGCTGCGGAGCAGAATGTGAACGCCGCGCTCCTCGGCGAAAGCGCGGACCAGCATGGACGCGAATCGGCGGCCGTCTTCGCGGCCGGCGATGACGCGCAGGAGCATGTGGATCCGTTCCAGTTGGGTATGCGCCAGGTCGAGCCGAAAGACCAGGTCGGAGGAGACGCCCTGTTCCTCAAGGCGCGCGTGGGCCAGACCAGTGGAGAAGCGGCATTGGAGAACGATTTCGTAGAGCTCATGGAAGGCCTCGGGGCCGGCGGGAGATTGAGCGAAGCGGCCGGCGGCGTCCACCAGGTCGAAGAAAGGCGATTCGGTTTCCCAGCGGTGCGGCATCACTTTCATGACTGCGCGCGACAAGCCGATGGACGCGGCCCGCAGCGCAAGCAGACGGATGGCCACCGGGAGGTCGGTGGCCGAACCGCCCAGGAGCTCGCGCCATGCCGCGACGTCCTCGTCGGCGAGGCCGGCGATCGATTCGGCATCCGCTTCGTCCAGGTCCGCCATGTGGAGGGCGGCGTAAATATCGAGATCGTCCTCCAACTGGGGCAGGAGGCGGCGTTTGAGGCGCGCGATCAGCTCGCGCAGGAGCGAGGTGGCTTCCGGCAGTCCCGCTTCGGAAAAGAGGCGGGGAGCGAACGCATTCGCCCAGAGGTGCTGGAATCGCTGTTTGGCGATGGGATCCGCGCAGAGGCCGTCCGCCAGACGGCGCAGGCGTTCGCCGCGCAGGGCGGGTGGAGCGGCCTTGAGCCAGGCGAGGCTGTTCTGCAGCCACTGGCGCTCGGTCTGCGAGTTCCGGTCGAGCGGCAGGAGTGCGAGAGCCTGGACTGGGTCTGGGGAGACGTCCTGCATTTATAGATGATCGCGCAAAGCGGAAGGGAGATGCAGCGCCCTAAGTGATATATTAAGACCTTCTAATCCACGAATCGTGTAAAATGGACCATGCGTCTCTTTAAGTGGAGCAAATCGAACGCCGTATTCGTTCCCGACATCGACGACGAACACCGGGCGATTTTCCAGGTTACCGGCGAACTCCAACAGGCTCTCACCAGCGGTGCACCGCTATTCCAGGTCGAGGAAATTCTGCACCGGCTGATCGCTTCCACCGAAGACCATTTCGCGCATGAGGAGAAGCTCATGCGCAGTTCCCGCTATCTCTCCTTCGAATGGCACAAGCGGCAACATAATACCGTGCGCAAACGGATGAGAAAGTACGCGCCGCTCATCGAGAACGGCGATGCGGAGGCGGGAGCGGCGTTGGTCGAATTTCTCACCCGTTGGCTGCACGACCATACCAGCGTAACCGACCGAATGATGGGAGCTTTCCTGCGCAACCGGGAGAGGACGCGCATCGCCTGACAACCTAGCCCCTATTAGCTATCTTGAGAGCGCGACAGCCGGTGGTATTCTCGGGGGCATGGGCCGTGGTGCGCTCATTTTCTTGGCGTGTGCGGGCGCGGCCGGCGCTCAAAATTCCCCGCGCGGCCATAACGCCATCCTCGATAAGGTCGTGAGAGCTTACACCGAAGTGCAAAGCTATCAGGTGGAAGCCCTTGTCACGAATCAACGCCGCGGTGCGCCTGCCGCCAAAACGCCACCGGAGATTGTCTCCATCGCCTACATCGCGCCCAATCGCCTGCGCCTGGAAAGTAACAATCAACCCGAGGTGACGGTTTTCCACGACCAGGAAATCTCGATCTACTCCAAGGACATGAGCGTGTATCGAACCGCCCCCGCTGCCGCGAATCGGCGGGATACGATCAACGACTCCCCGCATCGGCGGGATGCCCTGGAGAAGATCGGCTTGGCGGATTATAGTTCCATCGAAAACGGGATGCAGGCGGCGCGGCTCTTGCTCCAGGAAAGCCTGGTGGTGGACGTCGAGCCGGTCTCCTGTTCGGTGGTGGAAGCCGACTATCCGGGCGGGGTCAAGCGCACGTTCTGGGTGGATTCCCAGCGCAGCGTGGTCCTCCGCGAAGTGGAATCGGGGCCGCAAGGGGAGCGCACCATCGCGGTGCGGAAACTCAGTTGGAACGTGCCGCTGCCCGATACCCTTTTCGAATTGAAGCCGCCCTCGGTTGCCATGCGTGGCGACAGGCTGGTGCAACCCGTGCCCCTGATGCGATGCCGGCAGCCGGAATATACCGGGGAAGCCCGCCTCGCGCATCTGGCAGGTTCTGTCACCATGTCGCTCACCATCGACGACGACGGCATGCCCAACGATATCCACGTGGTGAGCCCGCTCGGCCTGGGCCTGGATGAAAGCGCGGCCGCGTGCATGAGCCAGTCGCGCTACTCTCCGGCACAGAAGGGTGGCAAACCCGTGCCCATGAAAACGACCGTCTCGCTGGGGTTCCAGGAGCATTGGGATTCGGACTGGTATCTGGGCGCCGCGGCATTCCATACCCCCGACGGCGTGGCCCGTCCCATCCTGGTGAAGGCGAAATATCCAGGGTCGAGCTCAGGGTCAAGCGGAGATAAGCGAAGCCTCGTCGTGTGTCTTCATCTGACCATCGGTAAGGACGGCGCCCCTCGCGATATCCAGGTAGCCGCGCCGAAAGATCCCAAGCTGGACAAAGAGGCCGTTACGATTGCCGGCGGCTGGCGTTTTCAGCCGGGCACGAAAAACCGGCAGCCGGTGGATGTTCCGGCCACATTCACTCTGGTCCACGGGGCCGGAACCCGCGTGGCCTCGAACGGCCGCGAGCTGGAGTAGACGGCGTCGCGCCCGTGCCATACTGAATGGTCGATGGGTAGAAATCCGATTCTCGTCCTGAGCGCCGCGGTCTGTGTGGCGCTCATCGGCTGTGCGCCGCCCGACGAAAGCAAGAAGGCGGAATCGCCTGCCGCCCCGGCAAAGAAGGAGCCCGTTCCCGGCATATTTCACGTGAAGCTGGATACGTCGAAGGGCTTGATCGATATCGAGGTGCATCGCGATTGGGCGCCTGCCGGAGCGGACCATTTTTACGAGCTGGCCAAGAGCGGCTTCTACGATGGGGCGCGGTTTTTCCGCATCGTGCGGGGCTTCGTCGTGCAATTCGGAATCAACGGCGATCCCCAGACCAACGCGTTGTGGGCCAGTGGCACGCTGCCCGACGACCCCGTGAAGCAGCACAACCTGAAAGGTACGGTGACCTATGCCAAGCCCGGACCGAATGCGCGCACCACGCAGTTGTTCATCAATCTGGACGACAATCGCAAGAGTCTCGACCGCCAGGGATTCGCGCCGATCGGGAAGGTGGTGGACGGCATGCAGGTGGTGGAGAGCCTGTACGGATTTTACGGCGACATGCCGCCTTCGGGACAGGGGCCCGACCCAAACAGGATTCAGCAACAAGGGAACGAATATCTGGAGACGCATTTTCCGCGTCTCGATTTCATTAAAAAAGCCAGCGTACAGTGATATAGTGGAATGGACCTTGTTCCCCGATGCGAAGGGGACCAGAAAGTTATCAATACAGGGTCAAACTTGAACGACGCGGCCCGGCGGTGTAGCTAACCGCCGGGTTTTTTTGCGTTACAGGGCAAGCAGATCAACGGGCCGCGACTGTTCGGGAGCGGAGTCCAGGTACGCGGGTCGCCCTCCGCTTCCTAGGGGCGGCGGATAAACAAGCTGGACATTATGACGCGGGCCCGGATACCGTTGAGTGGATAAACGCGCGCGTTTCGAGCACCGGTACCGCGATCCGTGCCCAGAGTATTGTTCCGGCTCCCCTTAAAGTCGCGGCTCGGTGAGAGGCAGTCGCGGCGCGGTGGAAAGGCGGCCGGGCGGCGGCTCAAGCCGTCCTGCTAAAATTGAATTTCCCCCCAGGAGGAGAATTCATGGCAGTATCGCCCCGCCGGCAGGCGGTCGTAGTGGACGTGGGAGGTGTGAAGGTGGGCGGCAATCATCCGATTGCCGTGCAGTCCATGACCAACACCGACACGGCCGATATAGCTTCCACCGTGAACCAGGTAATGGCACTGGCGCGCGCCGGCTCGGAATTGGTGCGCGTCACGGTGAACACCGAGGCAGCCGCGGCGGCAGTGCCGAAAATCGTCGACACCATCGCGGCGTTCGGCGTGCCTGTGCCGATTATCGGCGACTTCCATTACAACGGCCACATCCTTCTCAAGAAGTATCCGGAGTGCGCCCGCAAGCTGGCCAAGTATCGCATCAATCCCGGCAATTCGGACATCGGCCGGAAGACCGACGACAATTTCCGCACGATGATCGAAGTGGCTGCGGAGAACGGCAAGCCGGTGCGCATCGGAGTCAATTGGGGGTCGCTCGATTCGGCCCTGCTGACGCGCATGATGGACGAGAATAATCTTCTGCCGGAACCCAAGGACGCGCGCCAGGTCACGCTGGATGCGATGGTGGCGAGCGCGATGCAATCGGCGGAGGCGGCCGAACGGCACGGGCTGGGTCACGACCGGATCATCCTCAGCGCGAAGGTGAGCGGCGTGCAAGACCTGATCGACGTGTACCGCGCGCTGGCGGCGGTGTGCGACTACCCGCTGCACCTGGGTCTGACCGAAGCCGGCATGGGCAGCAAGGGGATCGTGGCCACCACGGCGGCGTTGGCGCCGGTGCTGCAGAATGGAATCGGCGACACCATCCGCACTTCGCTGACGCCTTTGCCCAACGGCGACCGCACCGAAGAAGTGATTGTGTCGCAGCAGATTCTGCAATCGCTGGGGATCCGCAGTTTCACCCCGCAGGTGACCGCCTGCCCGGGATGCGGCCGCACCACCAGCACATTCTTTCAGGATATGGCCGACCAGATTCAGACTTACCTGCGCGAAGAAATGCCGAAATGGAAAGCCGGCCATCCGGGCGTGGAGACCATGAAGGTGGCGGTGATGGGCTGCGTGGTGAACGGGCCCGGGGAATCCAAACACTCCAACATCGGAATCTCACTGCCGGGCACGTTCGAGGAGCCCAAAGCGCCGGTATACGTGGACGGCCGGCTGATGACCACGCTGAAGGGCGACCGGATTGTGGCCGAATTCATTGGCATCCTGAACGAATATGTGACGTCGCACTACGCGGTGTAACGGATGCCCAAGCGTTTCACGCTCGCGGAAGCACAAAGCCTCATCCCCCGTGTGGACAGCCTGCTGCGCGAGGCGGTTTCCCTGAAATCGGATTATCTGGAAGCGGAGCACGCGATCCAGGCGATGGCGCAGCGCGTATCGCTGATGGGCGGCATGATAGTGGACCGCGACCAGGCTATCGACGACAAGCGCCGTCGCGATGCGGTGGCGGCAAGACTGCGCGGCACGATCGAACAAGTGCAGGAGTTCGGCTGCGTGATCAAGGATCTCGATACCGGTCTGATCGACTTCCCGACGCTGTTGCGCGGCGTGGAAGTGTACCTCTGCTGGAAGCTGGGGGAAACGAAGATCGAGTTCTGGCATGGAGTGGAGGAGGGATTCCGCGGCCGCAAAGCGATCGACCAGGATTTTCTCGATCATCATCGCGGCGACCGCGCCCACTAGGATGGCCCACAGTCCGACGGAAACCGAGATCAAACTGGCGGTGCCCGACGTGCGGACCGCCCGGCGGTTGATTCGCGCCGCCGGCTTCACGGTATCGCGCCGCCGGGTATTCGAGAGCAACGTGATCTTCGATACGGCCAGGCTTACGCTACGGCGGACGAGTACGCTGCTTCGCCTGCGTCAGGCGGGCGGGCTGACGACCGTCACTTATAAAGGCAGGCCCGCGGTGGCCAAGTACAAATCCAGGGAAGAGTTGGAACTGGCTATCACGGATGCTCCCACGATGGATGCGATTTTCGGACGCCTGGGGTACCGTCCGGTCTTCCGCTACGAGAAATACCGCACCGAGTACCGCCAGAGCCGCGGCGCCGGAATGGCCACTCTCGACGAAACTCCGGTGGGCATTTACCTGGAGTTGGAAGGCGCACCCGCCTGGATCGATCGCACGGCGCGCCGCATGGGTTTCGCCGAGCGGGATTACATCACCAGCAGTTACGCGCGGCTCTATTTGGAGTGGTGCCGGAAGAATCGCGTCAAGCCTTCGAATATGGTGTTTGCGTAGCGCTCGGGTGCGAGCAGGCGCCGCGCCGTTGCCCCACAGGATTAGCGCACAGTTCTCTAAGTAATTTCGGCTGTCGATAATCAGGTCTCTTTAGTAGTTGGATAGCGCGCGGTTGAATCGATATTAGTCACGTGGTGTCCGAACGCCCGTGCTGAGGAAACCGAAATCCCGCCGCTCTATCCTGCGATACCTCGCTGTTGCGCCCGCGGCTGCCCTCGCCCAATCGGGCTTTCGAGGGACCGACGGCTACTACGAACAGCCGGACGGCCCGGATCCCAGGGGCGACGGCGCATGGATCGGCGTGCTCCGCGTTGGCTGGGAATCCGGGAGCATTCGCTGGTTCCCGCTGTGCCGCCATGGGTCCAGTTGGCGGTCGCAGGACGCGCACCCCCACCCGGTATTCGACCATGCCGGCAAGGCCGTGATCTCCACCTCCGATCGGACCGGGAGACGCACCGGCTACCGGGCACCGGAGCAGCTCCGCGCCCGGGTCTACCGAAAATGCCGCTCCTCCGAGGTGCTCTCATGCCGTTAACTTTTCCTGTCCGCGCCTGCCGCCGGACCGCAACGCGTCTCGCGCCCCGCCGGTGCGGTTACGCCTTCCTGCTCTGCTTTCTGCTGGCGCCCGTTTCGGTTCTTTGCCGGCAATCCTCACCGGCCGATGAACTGGCTGCGCAAGTGAGGGCGCTGAGCTTGGAACCGGTTCTCCGGTCCGCGGAGATTCCGCCCCCGCCGCGCCGGGCCGAGGTTTTGCGGATGCGGGCGGCGCAGTTGTTCCAGCTCATGGCGGTTGACCCGTCCAAGGCGTTGGACCTGGTGCTACCCGAGGAACTCGCCGGCCGTTTGCGCGCGTCCGCGCCTCTCGACGATCTGGAAACCGCGGGCGAGTGGACGGGCACGCTTACCGAGGTTGTCGCCGACGATTTCGCCGGCCATCGCAGCACCACGGGCTGGATTCTTAAAACGCCGGAGGGGCTGTACGATATATTCGCGCCGGGACGGCCCCCATGGCGCTCCGGCATGTCCGTGAAGATCGCCGGTGCCGCCCTCCGCGGCCGTATCGCGGTCCGCACGGAGTACTCCGGGCCCGGCGCCGGAGCTGTCCAGGGGTGCTACCCGAGCGGCCCGCAGAACATCGCGGTACTGATGTTGACCACACCTTCCTACACCACCTTCCCTTCCTCCTTTACCAAGGCCAGTTTGCAAGAAGCGTTCTTTGGCAGCCCGAGCGACACCAACAACACCCAGTCGCTCAACGGGTTCTGGAAAGAGATGTCGTATGGCGCCGCCTCCGCGGTCGGGCAGGTCTTCGGCCCCTTTTCGTTGTCCCAGGACTATACCATGGCCACGCAGAATACCATGCTGGCCGAAGCCGTCAACGTGGCGGACTCAACCGTGGACTTCAGTCAATTCCCGCGCCTCGCGCTGGTGTTCCCAACCACTGTTTGGGGAGGAAATGCCGCCGCCGATTCCACGGTGGGCTGCCTGACCATTTCGTCTCCCAGCAAGGGTACCCTGCCGGCCTCGATCAGTTGGCTGCCCGCGTTTTCCAACAGCTCCCCCAATACCGCGCTTTACGCCCACGAACTGGGGCACGCTCTCGGCCTCAATCACGCCAGCACTGACGATTACAGCCAGATACCGCTGGGCCCTCCCGATGCCGCCGGACAACTGGCGGAATATGGCGACCCGTTCTCCGTCATGGACGGCGGGGATACTTACGGCGCCCCCTCGCCTGGCCAGTACGGCGCCGAGCAAAAGAGCATCCTGCTCGACTGGCTGCATCCCGGCGATTATAGGGAGGTCTCCGTCTCCGGCACGTACACCCTGGCGCCCTACGAACAGACCAGCGGCCTGCGGGCTCTGCGCATCCTGCGCGATGCCGCCACCAGCACGTGGCTCTGGGTGGAGTACCGGCAGCCGATCGGCGATATCGACAGCACCCTGCAAAATGTCACCGGCACCAATGTCTTCGACGGCGCGCTGATCCGTTACGAAGACCCCACGCTCGACTCGCCGGAACATTCGTATCTTCTGGATTTCAATCCGAGCAGCTTCCCCAATAACTTCGTGAATGCCGCACTGGCCGCGGGAATGGAGTGGTCCGACCCGAACACGCCGCTTTCCCTGACCGTGAATAGCGCCACAACCGAAGGGCTCTCGATCACCGTCAACTACGATTCCACCTGTGCCGTACTCGAAGCCTCGGCCAGTTCGTTCTCTTCGGCCGCCGGCTCCGGAACCATCACGGTGACAGCGCCGGGAACTTGCACGTGGACGGCGTCAACCGCGGCGAGCTGGATTACCTTGACGGGGCCCACGAGCGGCGCCGGGAACGGCTCCGTCAGCTTCACCGTCGCGGCCAACAGCGGGTATCAGCGTAGCGCCGTAATCTCCATGGCCCGCCAGAGCCTCGAGATTTCCCAGGGGACCGGCACCCTCATCGTGGAGCCGATGACAAGCCAGGACAGCTCCGGATCCTCCGGCCTGCTGACATTTTCTTTCTATGATTCAGCGGGCGCCTCCGATATCTGGGTAGCATTTGTCGCCGTCGACGTGGCGCGCAGCGCCGTCGCGGGAATCGGTACCGGAGTAAACAGCGGTTGCTCCCTACTCCTTTCCGGCAGCGAAGTCAGCTTTCAATTCATGGGCACGACTAGTACGGAAAACGGACCAAGTCTCGTTTTGCCGGCGTCCGGCGCGAGTATTTCCAACGGACCCTGCACCATCTTTTCCGATGGCAGCGCTCTGGTCTATTCGGGCAACCTGCTCACCGCGACCCTTCACGTGTCCCTGGCGATGCCGCTGCCGCCGACGGTGCGATTCCTGGCGGGCGCCGCCAGCCGGAATGACACCTCGACTGGCTGGGTCCCGGTAGGACAGTGGACCGTTCCGGCCCCCGCTCCCGCTTCGCAGACCATCGCGATCGCAGCTCTCAGTGACACCGCGTTCGGCGCGTCGCCCTTCTCCGTCGCCGCATCGGCGAGTTCCGGTCTGCCGGTCGGACTGGCCTCGTCGACGCCCGCGGTGTGCACGGTTTCCGGATCCACCGTGACGGTCGCCGGGGCGGGAAGCTGCTCGATCACCGCGAGTCAGGCGGGAAACGCCAATTACGCCGCGGCTACCCCGGTGGTGGTGAATTTCACGGTGAACCAGGCCGCCCAGACCATCGCGTTTGGCGCCCTGAGCGCGGTGACGCTTCCGGTTTCGCCGTTCACGGTCTCGGCCACGGCCAGTTCGGGGCTCGCGGTCAGTTTCGCCTCGGCGGCGCCTTCGGTGTGTACGGTTTCGGGCGCTTCCGTCACCGTCATCGGCGCCGGCACTTGCTCCCTCGCGGCGAGCCAGGCGGGAAATGCCAACTATCTGGCAGCACCCAACGTCACCCAGAATTTCGGCGTGAACATCCTATCCCAGACCATCGTCTTCCCGGCGTTGGATAATGTGACCTACGGAACCGCCCCATTCCCGATTAGCGCTACGGCAAGCTCCGGGCTGGCGGTCGGCTTCGCGTCGACCACCGCGCCGGTTTGCAACGTTTCCGGGCAAACCGTGACCGTTTTAGAGACCGGAACATGCTCGCTCACGGCCACCCAGGCGGGCAATTCGAGCTTCGCCGCCGCGACCCCCGCGGTGCGGGCCTTCACCGTCAATCCGGCCCCTCAGACAATCGCCTTCGGCAGCCTGAGCCCGGTGACGCTTCCGGTCGCGCCGTTCCCCGTCTCGGCCACCGCAAGTTCCGGGCTGCCGGTCAGCTTTTCCGCGCCAACGCCATGGATATGCACGGTTTCCGGCAACACGGTCACCATCCTCGCCACCGGCAACTGCTCGATCCTCGCCAGCCAGTCCGGAAATTCGAACTATCTCCCCGCAACCGCTGTCGCCGCGAGCGTCACGGTTCTGCTGGGATCGCAGACCATTACGTTCGGCGCGCTGAGCGGCGTCCCGGCCGCAACCGCCCCCTTCTCGATCGGCGCGACGGCCAGTTCCAGTCTGCCGGTGAGTTTCACCGCGACCAACACTCCGGTCTGCACCGTGTCCGGTTCCACGGTGACCATCCACGCGGCCGGAACCTGCTCCATCACGGCCAGCCAGGCGGGCAACTCCGACTACGCGGCCGCCCCTCTGGTAGTGCGCTCTTTCCTCGTCACCGGAGGGGCGGCGTCCCAGACCGTTACCTTCGCCTCTTTGAGCGACCTGACCCTGGGGTCGGCGCCATTCACCGTTCGCGCCACCGCCTCGTCCGGCCTGCGAGTCGGCTTCCAATCCACTACCGCCGCGGTGTGCCTCGCGACGGGCGATCTGGTGACCATTGTGAGCGCGGGCGCCTGTTCCATCGCCACCACTCAGGCCGGCAACGCCACCTATGGCCCCGCAACCCCCGTAGTGCGGAGTTTCACCGTCAATCGGCCGAAGCCCTCGACAGGTTTCACAGCGGCCGCGGGCAGCCCGCCTGCCACCGGCGCGGAGCCCTCCTCGATTGCCGTGGGCGATTTCAACGGGGATGGCATTCCGGATCTCGCCACCGCCAATCGCAACAGCTATAACGTAACCGTATTGCTGGGGAACGGCTCGGGCGGGTTCACGCCCGCGCCGGGAAGCCCGTTTGCGGCCGGAACATATCCTCTGTCGATCGCGGTAGGAGATTTCAACGGCGACGGCATTCAGGATCTCGCGGTGGCCAACAGCGGCAGCTCCGACATGACCATCTTGTTGGGGAACGGGTCGGGCGGGTTCACCCCAGCGGCGGCGAGCCCAGTCGCAGCCGGAGCGCTTCCCCTCTTCGTCGCGGTAGGAGATTTCAATGGCGATGGCATTCCGGATCTCGCCACCGCCAACTCCGGCAGCAGCAGCGTTTCGGTACTGCTGGGCGACGGCTCGGGCGGATTCATCCCAGCGCTGAACAGTCCTTTCGCCACCGGTGTAGACCCCACCTCGGTCGCGGTGGGGGATTTCAACGGCGATGGCAAACAGGACCTGGCTGTCGCCAACGGAGCCGGTGGCGTAACGGTTCTATTAGGCGACGGGACGGGCGATTTCACCGCCGCATCGGGCAGCCCGTTCGCAGCCGGATCGGGTCCCTATTTTATTGCGGTGGCGGATTTCAATGGTGACGGCAAACCGGATCTGGTGGTCCCGGACTATGGTGGCAACACTGTCGCCGTTCTCCTGGGGGTCGGTTCGGGCGGTTTCACAGCGGCGCCCGGTAGCCCGTTTTCGGCCGGAGCGGAGCCCACCGCCGCCGCAGTGGGCGATTTCAACGGAGATGGCGTTCCGGATCTCGCGATCTCCGACGAGGGTGGCGCCAATAATGTCGTGGTTCTGCTGGGCAACGGATCGGGCGGATTCACCGCGGCCCCGGGAAGCCCGTTTGCAGCGGGCGCGAACGCGTTTTCCATCGTGGTGGGAGACTTTAACGGGGATGGCATTCAGGATCTCGTCCTCCCCAGCCAATCCGGCAACAATTTAACCGTTCTGCTTGGGCAGGCAGCTCAATCGTGCGACCTCACCGGCGATGGAACGGTGAACATTGCCGACGTCCAGCTTGAGATTAATGAAGCGCTGGGACGAGCGCCGGCAGTCAACGACCTGAACGGAGACGGCGTGGTGAACCTGGTGGACGTACAAATGGTGATAAACGGCGCCTTGAATCTGGGTTGCTCGGTCACCCCGATGGCTCCCCTTTCCCGGACAAGGCTTGCCCAGGACCCCCACGCTCCCGCTCGCTTCCCGCGACCGTCTCCGCGGTGATCAAATCCAGCCAGACGTTCCCGCTCACCACGCAGTACCCTACGGCTTCTCCGTCGAATGCGCGGTGATCGTGCATAGATTAGGTCTGGATTACGTGGAATGGAACGGTACGGCCCGCGCATCGCCGATCCGCGTTGGCGGGCAAGCAGCCGGGACTCGCCAAGCCGCCGGATAAACGGTGCAGCCCGCCTGGTCGCGTCCACAGGCCGCGCCAGGTTCATCGGCGCCGAACGGAATTCTTACTTCCCCACCGCCGCCACCGTCTTCAGCGCCACCGCCATGTTCCCACTCGCGGTGGCCGTTACGGTCACCGATTGTCCCTCGTACTGTTTGCGGAAATCGGGATCCCGGGACGCGTTCAGACCGGCGCTCTCCCAGGCGAAGATTCGATAGTCGCCAGGGGCGATATCCTTGAACTCGTACCGGCCGTTGGGGTCCGTGATCGCCGTCTTGGTGCGATCCTGCCGGTCGCGCCGGCTGCCCTCCGGGAACAGTGTCACGGGGATGCGCGCCGCCGGCTCGCCCGCGGCGTTCTCCACCGATCCTCGAATGCGGGCGCCATCGGTAGCCAGCAGAATCGTGAGCGGCGTAGCGCCGCCGGAAATGTCCAGGCGCAGGTCCCGCAATTCGCGATTCCCGAGCTTGACGCTCTTGAGATAGGCACCCGCGGGCATCGCCATGCTGGCTAGGCTGTATGTGTCCGGCACCACGCCATGAAACGCGAAAGTCCCATCGGCGGCAGGAGTGGCCCTCGGCTCCTGGATGTACGGGTCGGGATAGTCCCTCCGCAGAACGAGGTTCAGTTGCTGGAGCGGGAATGGCGGCGCGGCATCCACCTGCACCGAGCCGGTAACGTCGAAAACCGGAGTAAAGGCCGGCGCTTCTATTTCGACATCGTGATCCACCACTTCCACCATTTGACGGACATAAGATTGCGGCTCCGGGTTGCTGCCGACGCTTCTGATCGAGCCCGATAACTGATACGAACCGGGCAGGACCGATCGGAATTCCGCCGAGCCGTTATACGAACCGGAGCTGTTCACGTTCCCGTTCCTTTCGCCGCGGCTCTGCAGGAAGAACATGGGGAAAGTGTCGGGCGCAAGCGGAGTGGCCAAGTTCACGCGGACGGTGTAGAGCATCTCGGGCAGAAGCCGGATATCCGTATGAGACAACTCTTCGCCGGGTTTCACCTGCAGCGGCGCGCTCGACGCGGCGTCGCGGACATTCGGGTAGTAGGTGGAGACGAAGCCCTGCGGTGGACGAGGTCCGCGAGTCTCTTCGTTGTTCATCACGAAGCCTGACATGTTGTTCCGGACGGTGGCTTGCAGATAGTAGCTGCCGGGGGCGAGATTGTAGAGACGGTATTCGCCGCGGTCGTTGCTCTGCACTCCAGCGCTCCCGATCAGTACGCGTTTGCCGTTTCCGTAGGCGTATTGCAGGGCTTGAACCGTCACGTCGCGCAACGGATCGCCGTCGGCGTCCACGGTCCTGCCGGAAATGACACCCGTGGGCGTCAACTGAAGCGCGACCGCATGCTCCTCGCCCGGCTGCAATGCGATCGGCTGCGGGATTTCAGTGCTCCCGTCCTTGCGCAGCGGCCAACTGTAGCCCTGGGCGGAAAATGTCACCGAGTACCGGCCCTCGATGACGTTCTCGATCCGGAATCGGCCTTGGGAATCGGTTTGCGTGGAGTATACGTCCACTAGCGGCGGCGTCCCGCGGCCCATCCCGCGGCGAAAGCTGAGCGTGACCTTCGGCACCGGCTTTCCGTGGAGCGTCTCGGTAACTTGCCCCGTCAAAGTGGCGGGCTGGCAGAAGGCCGGCTGGGCAAGCCCGATCAGGGCGAACGCGGCCCACGCAAAGCTATTGCAGCTTACTCTTGGCTTCATTGACCAACTCCGCCGGGATGATCTGTACCTGCACGGACTGGGAGACGTTGGGCCCGACGGTGACGCTACCCGCGCGGCTCTCCAGAAGCTTGCGGAACTCCGGGACCTGTGCCAGATTCTGGTCGACGTCCGCCCACGCGAAGATCTTATACTCGCCCGGCGCCACACCGGGGATGGTACTGGAACCGTTCGGCGCAATATAGCCGAAGCGGATCAGGTCGCGGCGGAGCGCATAGCGACCCCCGGGCGCCAGTACGACGGTGACTCCTAAAGCCGGACTGCCCTCTGGCGACTGAACCGTTACCAACACCGGCGCCGAGTCGGAAGCTAAGACAAGTGTGAGCGGAGTCCCGGCGGCGGTAACATTGAGGCGCCCGTCGGAAGCGTCCCGCTCGCCGTATTGAATGGACTTGAGGTAAAAACCGGGGGGCGCCGGCATTTGCTGCAATTCATAGGGGATGGGGAAGACGTCCGGCAACACAAACGTGTTGTCCGGCTTGACGAGGGCGTTTGGATAGCTTCCGGGGCCGTCCACCGGAAGAAGGAGCACTCGGAAGTTCTTGAAGTTGTCCGGCGGCGCGCCCTCGAACAGTACCGTGCCGGGCATATCGCCCCCCGGCGCAACCGAAACGACGACGTCATCCACGTCTTTGCCGGCAACGCTCACCGTCTGCTGGGCGAAACTGCTATGCCCCGGCTGGGACTGTTGCACGCGCAGGCAATATAAGCCGGGCACGGCGCCGGAAATGTCGAACGTTCCGTCCGGCTGTAACGGAACGAATTTTTGAAGTCCCATGTTTTCGAGCCCGAAAGCGCACAGACTCGACGTCAGCGAAACGCCGTGGACCGGCTCCTTGCTCTGCGCATCCACCGCCCTGCCGCGGATATGGTAGACGGGGACTTTGTGGAGGTGGAAGTCGATACCGCCGACTTCCGCGCCGGCTATCATCGGGGTCGGCGTGGCGCCTGCCATATCGGTAGCTGCCGGGTAGAACGTGGCGGGGTACTGCTGCTCCGGTTGGTCGCTGTGGAGCAGGACTCTCGCCATTTGGACCATGTTCATGTTGTCCCGCAAAATGGCCGTGACGAAGGTGCGGCCCACCGGCAGATCGAAGAGACGATACTCCCCGCGGTCGTCGGTCTGCACGCTTCGCACCAGGCGCATTTGCCTGGCGCCCATCTGGTAGTTGACCTGCATGGCCTGCACCGAAACGCCGGAGAGCGGATCGCCGTCCTCGTTGAGCACTTTGCCGGCGATGATCCCCAGCGGAGACAGCTTGACGGAGACGCCAGTGACTGCCTGTTCTTCATTCACGGGAATTGGCCGTGAAGGCATTTGTTCGGGTGTGAAACCGGGACAAGCCGCCGTCACCGTATAGCTACTGTCCGGCTCGACACTGGCCATCCGGAAATGGCCTTCGGCATCGCTGACGGCGACGTAAGCGATTCGTTGCCGGAAACTGTGCAACGTGACCGTGGCCTTCTTGATCGCTTCGCCCGTAACGGAGTTGGTAACCGTCCCTGCCACCGACCCGGGCTTCTTCGGTGGGCCGGCGGGAACGGAAGACTGGCCGGGACGCGGAGGAGCCTGCGCGATCGCGACACCAGCCGGTATGCAGAGAGTCAGGGCGGCATTACTAAGTGCGCTGTTTCGGCGCTCCGCTCCTTGACAGTCGCGGCTCAGCGACAAGGCTCCATACCGGGCCGCGACCGTTAGGGAGCGGAGTGCCCGGAATGCGCCACGGTATTCCCGAATAGGAGCACTAAGTTTCATCGCACGGCGCCTGACGGATATTATACGCGAGTCAGACGATCCGCAGATAAATTCCGAGAAACAGAATCAGAAGGAACAGCAGCGTGACTACCAGGGCGCTGGTGGCGAGGAAGCTCCTCTCAATGGTATTCAAAAGGATTCCCCGCGGGTGTACTCGATGCCGGAATTCGCCAACCATCGCTAGCAACCTCCCGTACCATTTTCATTCTACTCCCAAACTGGCAAAATAGGAGCCGCAATTCCCGCTTTTCGACAGGCGTACACTAGTAGCTATGGCCGCGATTCCCGAAACCCTGGATGCCGCCCGGCTCCCGTTGACGGCGCTCAGCGAGGAGGAGAAGTTCTTCCAGTCCACCGTACGCAAATTCGCCCGCGAGCAGATCCGGCCCTACGTGCGCGAAATGGACGAAGCCGGCCTGTTCCGCAAAGACATCATCCGGCAATTTTTCGAGATGGGCCTGATGGGCATCGAGATCCCCGAGGAATACGGCGGCCAGGGCGGCACGTTCTTCCAGGCCATCCTGGCGGTGGAAGAACTCTCCGCCGTGGATCCGTCGGCCGGCGTGATCGTGGACGTCCAGAACACCATCTGCAACAACGCGCTCATCCGGTGGGCCACCGCCGAACAGAAGGCCAGATACCTGCCTCGCCTGGCCGCAAACACCGTGGCTTCCTACGCGCTTTCGGAAGCCGGCTCCGGCTCCGACGCTTTCGCCATGGCCACCCGCGCGGAAGACCACGGCGACCATTTCCTGCTCACCGGCCGCAAGCTGTGGATCACCAACGCCGCCGAGGCCGGCTTCTTCCTGCTGTTCGCCAATGCCGATCCCGCGGCCGGATACAAAGGTGTCACGGCGTTCCTGATCGAGCGCGAGTTCCCAGGCTTTGCAGTGGGAAAGAAGGAGGACAAGCTCGGCCTGCGCGCTTCCTCCACCTGCGAATTGGTCCTGGACAACTGCCGGGTGACGCGCGAAAACGTCATGGGCGAAATCGGCAAGGGCTACAAGATCGCCATCGAAACGCTGAACGAAGGCCGCATCGCCATCGGCGCGCAAATGATCGGGCTGGCGCGTGGAGCGCTGGAACATGCCGTGGCTTACGCCCGCGAGCGCAAGCAGTTCGGCAAGCCCATCGGGGAGTTTCAGGGCGTACAATTCGAACTGGCCAAAATGGCGGTGGACGTGGAAGCCGCCCGACTGCTGGTCTACAACGCGGCGCGGCTGCGCGACGCCGGGCTGCCGTTCCTGAAGGAAGCCGCCATGGCGAAGTATTATAGTTCGGAGATCGCCGAGAAGACCGCCTCCGGAGCGATCGAAGTGCATGGCGGCGTGGGGATTACCAAGGATTATCCGGTGGAAAAGCTGTACCGGGATGCCAAGATCGGGCGGATCTATGAGGGCACCAGCAATATCCAGTTGCTGACCATCGCCAAGAAACTGATCGGCAAATGAATTCGTCTGGGAAATATGAGGGAAAAATGCGCACAGTGATTCTTTCGGCCGCGCTGGCGGCTTTGTGCCTGCCCATGCGGCCGGCTCTCGCACAAGACAAGGACAACGTCAACGCGGACGACATCATCCGAAAGTTCGCCGCCAAGGAAGCCGAATTCCGCGAGGCGCGCAACAACTACACCTACCGGCAGACCGTCAAGCTGGAAGAACTGGACGCCGGCGGCAATCCCACCGGGGGGAAGTGGGAGGAGGTCGACGACATCATCTTCACGCCGGAAGGCAAGCGCATGGAGAAGGTGATCTGGGCGCCGGTGGTCCACCTCGACCACATCACGCTGACGCCCGAGGACACTCAGGACCTGCGCGAAGTGCAGCCCTTCGTGCTCACTACCGCGGAGATCGGCCTATATAACATCAACTATCTGGGCCGCGAAAAGGTGGACGAAATCGGCTGCTACACCTTTTCCGTGAAGCCCAAGAAGATGGAGAAAGGCAAGCGCTACTTCGAAGGCGAGATCTGGGTGGACGACCGCGACCTGCAAATCGTGAAGACCGACGGCAAGGGCGTGGGTATCGTCTCCAAGAACAATCAATTCCCCAAGTTCGCGACCTACCGCCAACAAATCGACGGCAAATATTGGTTCCCCACTTACACCCATGCCGACGATACCCTGCATTTCCCGAACGGCCAGAACCAGCGCATCCGCCAGACCGTGCAGTATCAGGATTACAAGAGGTTTGAAGGCAAATCGACCATCACCTACGGCAAAACGGTGGACGACACGACGGCTCCGCCCAAGAAGAAGCAGTAGGGGCGCTCGCAGGGGTGGGCATGCTTTGTCTCTAAAGTAGCCCCTAAGTCGACGATTCCTCGTAGGGTGGATTGCGACACTGTTGGCCTCTCGGGTGGTTCCGGCCCCGAAGGGTTCCAGATGGGTATGTGCTTGACTCGGGTAGCCCTTTGGCCGCCACCATTGAGTAGCGGCCACGCCATGCCTACGGGCACAAGATCTCGTGGTGACCTGAGTGAACCACACATCCGAAGGGTCCCAATCAAGTGCCACCCGATTTGGGAAAAAATCGACGAAAAAAGACGCTTCAGTTCGATTCGCCAAAGGACGGCATATCGGTTCACCGGTCAAGGGTTTTGAAAAACGCCGTGGCCCGTCGATCGAGCAGTTGGGAGACAATAGCGAAACCAGCGTGAGTCACACCGGACGTACGAGCTTATAACAGGATGAGGCATCGAATGCCCATGAATCGCCTTGGTTGCGGACGATGGGCATTTGTCGCCTTGTCTCTTCACCCGAGAAACGGCAGTTGACCCGCGGCACGGTCGGCAAGTCCGCGACCTGACTGGAGTTTCAACTGCCGCGCAGTTCACCCAATGGGTGACAACTGCCTTCGCTGCAAACACTTGCGGCTGAAGGAAAAGACTATTCCGGCGGCGTCTCAACCGCCGTTTTTAGGTTCACTGGACCTCGAAACGCCGAAATGCAAAAACGGCCCGGCAGACTGCCGGGCCGAAAGGAAAGGCGTCGTGAATCAAGCGCCGCGATAGCGAGGTACGTTCAGCCCCGGGCCCGCTTGCGCCGGAGGAAGGACGCAGCGCATAGACCCAGCCCCACCAGCACCATTGTCGAGGGCTCCGGCGTGGGCGTAGCCACGGCGATGATGGCCGAGTTGGTGCCCAATTCCGGATAAGCTCCATTTTCACTGCTCTGCGTGGCAATGTAGTAGTAAGCTCCGTCGGCATCCACCTGTGCAATCAGACCGTTCACATTTTCGCCGATCTGGCTGATGCCGTAAAGGTAAGCGAAGGTAGCCGACTGGCCCGCGCCCAGCACGCCTAAGTCAAGCTCAATGCCCCCGCCGAGATCGTTCGTTTTATTGCAACCTGAGTTACACGGATATTGATAAGGTCCGGCTGGGTCTTCAAATCCGTAATAACTGCTGTTGATCACATTTCCCGTGATGGCCGGCCCGAACGAATTCTCGTCGAATTCCGTGGGAGAGACATCCCAATCGACATCGCGCCCGAACTTGACATCGGTTGCGGATGCTGCATCGTTAGTCACCGTGGTCGTGATCTCGAGGATATTCCGTTGTAGGAACGAGTAGTTCTCCACAACCCCGACATTGGCGCCGCTGGCGTCGGCGGCCGTTGTCACAGTCGCGCTCGAGGCAGTGTAGACGGACGTAGACGAGGGGGTATGGCCGCAACAACCAGCATACGGATCGACGGCGTCAGACCCGCTGCTCGTGACGACGCCCCACGAGTCTCTGGGGACTCCGGGGATTAAGGGGTCATAGCCGTCCGAAAGGCGCTGAAACGCCACACTACCGTTACCATCATAGAGCGACCCATTAGGTCCGATCGACACGCTGAACGGACCGCTCGTAATTGTTCCGGCAAACGCTCCACCGCTCATGGTCATTGCGCAGAAGAGCGCGATTCCAGGTATGCACGTAGAACGCAAAATCGATCTCATAGATGCTTTCCTTTTCATTCCTTTCCAAAACGTATTTTGAATCCGGGTCTCCGTTCCGGACCCTCGAGTTCGGAGTATACTCCCTTTTGGTCTGGTTTTATTCTCTTGTGATCGTCGACGCTCAATTTGTAAGTACTGGTACTATCCCGCCGCTAACTTGGCCTTACTTGACCTGAAATCCCCGCTTTGTCCATCAGCACCTATATTGCAAGGCCACTAAGAAGCTGTCCGGGTGAGCGGGCTGATTCTTTTCAGACTGGCCGCCGTCCTGGCTTCGCAACTCGGACATGTGGCGGAAGGTTCTCGGCAGCCCGGCCTTCGGGAGTTCGCGGATTCCTGGTTATTCCACTTTTTGGATACGTCCGCAGCCTGGTTTCAGGTGCGTGCTTTGCCTTTTTCGCGAACGGGCGATTCTCGATGCCGCACGAGTTCTCGTTCATTCACTGCCGGCCGCTATCCTGGTGGCTTGTGGCAGCAGTCTGGTTTGGTCCGCGAAGGTGTGGAGAATCCGCTGGGGTCGCATGCAAGCATCTGTCACCCTAAGAACGGCGGTTGAGACGCCGCCGGAATAGTCTTCACCTTCAGCCGCAAATGCTTGTAGCAAAGGCAGTTGTCACCCATTTGGTGAACTGCGCGGCAGTTGAAACTCCAGACAGGTCGCGGACTTGCCAACCGTGCTGAGGGTCAACTGCCGTTTTTCGGGTCACAAGCTTGCGTGACGGCACATGCCGGCGTGCAAGTCTACTGTCGGGCGGACGTTGGGGCAAGAGCGGGAGTCCGCCCTGGCCGGCGTCACAGGTAGCCTAGATCGAATTCACGCCCGACGCCAGGAAGCCTCCATCCACGGCGAGGCATTGGCCCGTAATGAAACTGGCGGCGTCGGAGGCCAGCAGGACGGCGGCGCCGATCAGTTCCTGCGAATCGCCGAAACGGCCCATGGGGGTGCGGAGCTTCAGCTCGCGGCCGCGATCGGTGCCGTCGAGGAAAGCGGCGTTCAGGTCGGTGCGGAAAACGCCGGGGGCAAGGGCGTTCACGTTCACGCCGCTCTGCGCCCATTCCACCGCCAGGCTACGGGTGAGCGACAGCACCGCGGCTTTCGACGCGGCGTAGGCGGTGACCTGCACCAGCGCCACGTAAGAATTCAGCGACGCTATATTAATGATGCGGCCGCGGCGGTTGGCGGCCAAGGCCGGATAGAACGATTGGCAGGTGCGCAACATGCCGGTGAGGTTCACGTCCATCAGACGGTCCCACTCGGACTCGGTGACGTCCACGGTGGGCTTGCGGAAGATCTGGCCGGCGGCGTTCAACAGGACGTCCACCTGGCCGAATTCGGCCAGAACGGCGTCCCGAAAATCGTCGACCGAGGCGCGGGAACCGATGTCGCAAACGCGGCGCAGAGTCCGGCCGCCGGCACGCTCCACTTCGGTACAGACTTCGTCCACCATCGCCTCGCGGCGGCCGGTGGGGACCACGTTGGCGCCGGCGGTCGCCAGGCCGATGGCCAATTCGCGCCCCAGTCCCGAGGTGCCGCCGATAACGACGGCGACACGCCCGGTCAAATCCATCAGGTTCTTGGCTGCCATGAGAATGCTCCTATTGTAATGGGGGAAACTCCGCGCCCTGACGGGGCGCCCTCTGGGCCCGGCTCGGTGGGCGGCTACCGGGGAAGCGGTTTCCACTACCGTTGAATGCGCGACGAGCCGCCTTTGGCGAAGGCTCTTACCTGCTCCAAGGTCGCCATGGTGGTGTCGCCCGGGAACGTGGTGAGCAGCGCGCCGTGCGCCCAGCCGAGTTTCACGGCTTCCTCGGGCGATTCGCCGGCCAGCAAGCCATAGAAGAAGCCGGAGGCGAAGCCATCGCCGCCGCCCACGCGGTCGAAGACGTCGAGTTCGGTAACCGGGGCGGTGTAGGTCTTGCCGTCGATCCAGGCTACGGCGCTCCAACTGTGGCGATTGGTGGAGTGGACCTCGCGCAGGGTGGTGGCCACCACCTTGATCCGCGGGTGCTTTTCCACCGCGCGGTCGATCATGCCAAAGAATGCGCCCGGGTCGAGCTTGGACTTGGAGGCGACTTCGGGGCCGGCGATTCCCAGACCCTTCTGGAGATCTTCCTCGTTGCCCACCAGGACGTCGACGTTCTTCACGATGCGGCCCAGCACCTCGCTGGCGCGAGCGGCGCCGCCGGAAATGTTCCAGAGTTTCTCGCGATAGTTGAGGTCGAAGGATACCACCGCGCCGGCGGCCTTGGCTGCCTCCATGCCTTCGATGACGATTTCCGCGGTAGTGGGAGACAGCGCGGCGAATATGCCACCGCTGTGGAACCAGCGCACGCCACCCTGGAAGATGGCCTTCCAGTCGATATCGCCGGGCTTCAGGCGGGCTGCGGCCTCGTTCGAGCGGTTATAGAAGACCACCGGTGCGCGCATGCCGTGGCCGCGGTCGCTATACACGGTGGCCATGTTGGGGCCGGTGACGCCATCGTGCGCGAAGTGTTTATAGAAGGGACGGACGCCCATGGCGCGGACGCGCTCGGCGATCATGTCGCCGATGGGGTAATCGACCATGGCGGTGGCAATCCCAGTCTGCAGGCGGAAACAATCGGCCAGATTGGCGGCCACGTTGAACTCGCCGCCACTGACGTGAATCTGGCAGTGGGTGGCCTTGCGGAACGGGATGGTTCCGGGGTCGAGGCGGTGTATGAGAGCGCCGAGGGACACCAGATCCAGCGCTCCCTGTTGAGGAATGTGAAGGGGTTGACTCATTTGGCTGTTCTTCTCCACGCTATGGTCCTTGCGCGGCGGCTGTCAAGTGGGGGTAGCTGAACGGATCGTTTAGCGGAATTGAAGGGAGGGGAAGGCGGGTTGGGCTAGGCCTTTAGCTTGGCTGCGTACAGCCCTTCCAGCCGGAGTTCGTAACGGACCATTTGGCGCATTTCGTCGTTTAGTCCGAGGACCCGGACCGTCGCGCGTCCCGTGGGCGTCGATCCGCGGATCTCGACACCGAGCGGAACAAAGGGTCCCGATCCGCGTGGAAAAATTGTTTCGCCCATTCGTCCCGGCGCGGATGGAAAAGTGCGGTGGCATGGCCGGTTTCCGGATCGATTCCCGACAGGTTTTGGCGTGCTGCCTGGCGACAATGTGCTCCATATGGAAGCCGCGGCGGAACCCCTCTTGCGGCAGGTGGGAGTACCTACAGCGATTGCCGGCGCGCTGCCGGACTTGGTCCGCCAGCTCACTCATGCCGGCGGTTGCAGAGTCTGACGGGCTTTCGATTGCCAGTAGGCGAGGAGATCGTTGATATTGATGCAGGTTTCCAGCTCAGCTCCCTCGGCAGTGAGCTCACCTTCATTGGCTCTCCCATTGAGTTCGTCAATCCGGGCGGCATCACCCTCGGGGAAGTCGAGGGCCAAAATGCTCTGGGCGAGGGCCGGAGTCATCCCGTGTCCGGGTATGTCGAAGACCCTGAGCAATACGTAGGTGTGCGGTTTGGGGCTGAAGTTGGGCTGGGCCATCCTGACTTTATTCTCCTCCGGAGCAAGGCGATGCGGATTGGGGATCCCTACGAAATCCTTCCCTCCCTCAGGATATGCTGGAATGAAATAGATGCCCGATTTGAACCGTTCGGAGGCGGACCAGCCACCTAAGCTCAGGTGCGCGTACTTCGACACATCGGCGTGGGACGATCTGGCAAAGGACCTTGATCGGGAGCGGCTCATCTGTTTCATTCAACAGGAAAGTCTGCGAGTCGCGGCGAGTGTAATTTCAGTTGGCGAAGTGCTCCGCACTCCAGACCCGAGCCAAAGAAAACTGGCTCTTCCGGGTCTGTAGTGGGAAACCAACGGAGCGACTGGACGGGGCTGCTTGGCAAAGGACTCCGTGGCGACCACTGCTTCCCGAGTTGTTCTAGGGCCGACGATCGAGCTGGCAGGCA
>Ga0182018_10001027_pt1 | contig 33583 bp, 27 predicted proteins | sample 812P2MmetaG_FD_120490 | JGI IMG/M metagenome (GOLD analysis project Ga0182018, IMG submission 120490) | Permafrost microbial communities from Stordalen Mire, Sweden - 812P2M metaG | ecosystem: Environmental > Terrestrial > Soil > Wetlands > Permafrost | place: Sweden: Stordalen | collected...
CCGAACGGCGCCCCGCGGGCGGGAAGAAGCTGACCATCCACGGCGCCACCGAACACAACCTCAAGGACGTAACCGTGGATATTCCGCTCGGCCTGTTCACCGTGGTGACCGGCGTCTCCGGCAGCGGCAAATCCACACTCGTAAACGAGATTCTGTATCGCAGCCTGGCCAAGGAAATCTACGGCTCGCACGAAGAACCGGGCGCGCACGAATCCATCGAAGGCATCGAGCTGATCGACAAGGTAATTCGCATCGATCAGGACGCCATCGGGCGCACGCCGCGGTCGAATCCGGCGACATATACCGGACTCTTCACGTTGATTCGCGATCTCTACGCCATGCTGCCGGAATCGCGCGAGCGCGGCTACAAACCGGGGCGCTTCAGCTTCAACGTCAAGGGCGGCCGCTGCGAAGCCTGCCAGGGCGATGGGCTGAAGCGCATCGAAATGAATTTCCTGCCCGACGTCTACGTCACTTGCGACGTGTGCCGCGCCCGGCGCTACAATCGCGAAACCCTGCAGGTGAAGTTCAAAGGGTATTCCATCGCCGACATGCTCGACGCCACGGTGGAGGAGGCGCTGCCGCTGATGGAAAACTTCCCGCAGATCCGCGCCAAGCTGCAAACGCTCCTCGACGTCGGCCTCGGGTACGTACACTTAGGGCAATCGTCCACCACTCTTTCGGGCGGAGAGGCGCAGCGCATCAAACTCGCCAAGGAACTGAGCAAACGGCAGACCGGCCGCACCTTCTATCTCCTCGACGAGCCCACCACCGGCCTCCATTTCGACGATGTCCGCAAACTGCTCGACGTGCTCCAGCGCCTGGTGATGCTGGGAAACACCGTGGTGGTAATCGAGCACAATCTGGACGTGATGAAGACCGCCGACTGGATCATCGATCTCGGTCCCGACGGTGGGGAATACGGCGGCCGCATCGTGGTTGCCGGCACTCCCGAACTGGTCTGCCGGTCGAAAAAGAGTTATACCGCCGAGGCGCTGCGTAAAGTGCTGGGCGGGGGAGTGGCGGCGGCATGAGCATATATTCGAACAAACCCCTCGATTTCGCGGGCCTGCGAACTATCGGCTTAAAGGCGCGCGGTGGCAAGGTGAACGCCGGCCAGTTCGCGACACCTTACCGGAAAGGCGCCGGCGTGGAAGGCTGGCTGAATTCGCTGCCGAAGATTCTGGCCGGCGATTCCTTTCGCTCCGTCGTGGATGCCATGGTCGAGGCACGGCTGAAGAAGCGCGCCATCATCTGGGGGCTCGGCGGCCACGTGATCAAATGCGGACTCGCGCCCGTGCTCACCGACCTGATGGAGCGCGGCTACGTCACGGCCTTTGCGCTCAACGGCTCGGCCTCCATCCACGATTTCGAAATCGGCCTGGCGGGGCATACCAGTGAAGACGTGGAGGCGGTTCTGCCCGACGGCAGTTTCGGTATCGCCGAAGAAACCGGCCGCTTCATGAACCAGGCGATTAGCGAGGGCGATTCCAAGGGTTTGGGAATGGGTGAGGCTTTAGGCGCGGCATTGTACAACCACTCGCACCTCAATTGTCTGCAGGCGCAAGCGTACCTGCGCAAGACGCCAGTCACCGTGCACGTCGCCATCGGGACCGATACGCCACACATGCACCCGGCTGCCAATGCGGCCGCCATCGGCAGCGCCACCCATCGCGATTTCCGCCTTTTCGCCTCCTGCGTGGCCGATTTGCACGACGGCGGCGTCTATTTGAATGTGGGATCTGCCGTCGTAATGCCGGAAGTTTTTCTGAAGGCCGTTTCGGCCGTGCGAAATCTCGGGCATCCACTGGCGAATTTCACCACCGTCAATTGCGACTTCCTGCAGCACTATCGCCCGCGCGTCAATGTCGTCGAACGGCCGCATGCCGGCGGCGCCGGCGGAAAAGGCTACGCCATCACCGGCCACCACGAGTTAACGATTCCCCTGCTCGCTGCGGTCTTGATCGAGAAAGATTCATGATCGACGAGCAGCCGATCGCTCCAACCCCGGCTGCCCAACCGGAGCGCGTTCCGTTCTGGGGATACGCCGACGTCTTTCTGGTGGCCGGGCTGGCGCTGCCGTGCATGTTCCTCGGCCTGGCGCTGGTCCGCCTCGCTGTCCGCATCGCCCACGTGCACGTTTCAATCGGGGTGGAGTCCGTTCCCGAAATGCTGGCCGGGTACGGGCTGCTCTTCACCGCCCTGACGATGATTTTTCGCGTGCAGTACGACCGGCCATTCTGGCGATCGCTGGGCTGGACCTGGTCGGGCGTCCCGATCGCCGGATGCGTGCTGTACGGTTTCGCGACAACGATTCTGATGGGCGTAGTCGCGTGGCTGATCCACACCCCGCCCACCTCCGGCCCGCTGATCGACATGATGAAGGATCGCAACACGCTGATCGTTCTGGCGATTTTCGGCACCACCGCCGCTCCGGTAGCCGAGGAGCTGGCTTTCCGCGGCTTCCTCCAGCCGTTGCTGGTGCGCAATCTGGGCGCGGTAGCAGGGATCGCGCTGGCCGCGGTTTTATTCGGTGGGCTGCATTACTCCGAGTACGGCGCTTCGTGGCGCTCGGCGCTGTTGGTCGCGCTGGCCGGCGCGGCTTTCGGATGCGTGCGCTACTGGACCGGATCGACGGCGGCCGCGGCGATCATGCACGCGTCTTTCAATGGCCTGCAATTTCTAGCGCTCCTCACGGCGGCGAAAAGCAGACTTCCGTAACCGCCCTTTTGAAAGACAGGCCGAAGCTCGCCCTGGCCCGCGGGGCCAGGAACACTCCCTCACGGCCGCTGGCGTCGAACCGCACCATCCTGCCGTCGAGAAAGCATGTTGTACCTGCGATCCGCGCCTGTGAGAGAATCGCAGCACCTCGGGTCAATCTTATGTCCGTCTCCGCCGACTTCCTACGCAGTCAAATCGACTACACCGCCTGGGCCAGCCTGCTTCTTCTGGATGCCGCCGCGGCGCTCAACCCCGAGGAGTTAACGCGCGATTTTCAGACCGCTGACCGTAGCGTCGCCGGCACGCTGGCGCATATCTTCGCCGGCGACCGCATCTGGCTCGCTCGCCTGTCGGGAGCGCCTGTGCCGGATTTCATCAGCGATGCCGACCGCTCGCTGGCAGGTTTGCAAAGTGGCTGGCCGCCGGTACTCGAAGGCTGGAAACGCTGGGCGGCGACGCTTACCGATGCCGCCGCGATGGCGCAGTTTGCCTATACCGATACTAAAGGCAGGCCGTGGAAACAACCGCTCTGGCAGGTAGTCCAGCACGTGGTCAATCACGGCACACACCACCGCGGCCAGGTCTCCGGCTTTTTGCGAAGTCTGGGTCACACGCCGCCCACGATGGATCTACATCACTACGATCGCCAGCGGTAGCGAGCTTCGCTCGCTTGGACAAGCTGAAAGCAAAGCTGAAAGCATGTCCCACAAATTTGCGGTCGAAACCGCTTGCTCACGCGCGCGGCTCGGTAGGTGTGCGCTGACACTGGTATGATCTGAGATTCATGCGACGTCTATTACTCTCATTCACCTTGATTTCCGCGGCGGCTTATGGGCAGGACCGGCCGCAAGCGCGATCGATGGTGATCACCGATCGCGGCATTGTGGCAACCAGCCAAACGCTGGCGTCGCAGGCTGGCGCCCAAGTGCTGGCACGGGGCGGATCGGCCATGGACGCGGCGATTGCCGCCAACGCCGTTCTGGGGGTGGTGGAACCGGAGAGCGATGGCATTGGCGGCGATCTGTTCGCCATCTATTGGGACGCGAAGACCGGAAAGCTGTCGGCCATCAACGCCAGCGGATGGGCGCCGACGGGGCTCACTATCGACTTTCTCAAATCGCAAGGGCAGACTACCATGCCGCAGACGGGCATCCACTCGGTGACCGTGCCGGGCTGCGTGGATGGCTGGGCCAAGCTGCATCGGCGCTTCGGCAAGCTGCCGTGGGCCGAGTTGTTCCAGCCGGCGATCTATTTCGCCGATCACGGCTATCCCGTGACGGAGATGATCGGCAACGCGTGGAAGACGGAGGAAGCGAAGCTCGGGAAGGACCAGAACGGGCAGCGCATCTTCCTGCGCGACGGCCACGCGCCCAAAATTGGCGATGTGTTTCGCGATCCGGAAATGGCCGCCGCTCTGAAGTTGCTTGCCGCGCAGGGTCCGGCGGCATTCTATAAGGGCGCTATCGCCCAGGCGATTCTGAAAACCAGCCAGCGGCTCGGCGGTAAGATGACTGCTTCCGATCTGGCGGAGTTCCAGTCGGAGTGGGTAGAGCCGATCTCCACCGAGTATCACGGGTGGAAGGTTTACGAACTGCCTCCTAACGGCCAGGGAATCGCGGCGATCGAGATGCTGAATCTCTTCTCGCAATTTCCGATGGCCGATTATCCCGCGCGCGGCGCCGGCGAACTGCACACCCAGATCGAAGCGCAGAAGCTAGCCTATGCCGATCTGCGGAAGTTCGTGGCCGATCAGCGGTTCAGCAAAGTGCCGGTAGCGGGCCTGATTTCGATGGACTACGCGCGCGAGCGCGCCAAGCTGATCGATCTGGGGCACGCGCGCTGCGATACGCCCGCGGGAACGCCGCCGGCTGTCCGCGGCGACACCATTTATATGTCGGCGGTGGATCGCGACGGCAACATCGTCTCTCTCATTCAGAGCGTGTACGATCACTTTGGCTCGGGAGTCGTGGTGGACGGCTACGGTTTCGCCTTGCAGAATCGCGGCGGGTTGTTCCTTCTCGATCCCGCGCATCCCGACGCGCTGGCGCCGCGCAAACGCCCGCTCCATACGATTATTCCTGCGTTTATGGAGAAGGGCGATGTGCACATGGGGTTCGGCATCATGGGCGGCCTGAACCAGGCGCAGGCGCATGCGCAGTTCATTTCCAACATCGTGGACCACGGGATGAATATCCAGATGGCTTTGGAAGCGCCGCGCTTCACCAAGAAAACGTTCGGCGGCTGCGACGTTTCCATCGAAAACCGTATCCCGCCGGAAATTCGCGAGGCGCTCACCGCACGCGGCCACCAACTGAAAGTGCTCGGCGACTTCTCCAGCGATATGGGCGGCGGACAGGCCGTGGTGCACGATTCCTCCACGGGCGTGAATTGGGGCGCGTCCGACCCGCGCAAAGACGGCGCGGCGGTGCCCGAAGCGGCGCCATACTTCACCGGCGCCAAGAAGTAGGTGAGGCATGCTTCTTCAGCTTGCCCGCCGGGCGGCAGCCGCCATTTGGACAAGCTGAAGCATGTCCCACGGGAGGCCGGCCTCTCTAACCGCCGAACTGTGGTAGATATCGAGAGTGACCGAATTCCTCGCGCTGGCGCTGGCCTGGTTTTTCCAGCCCGCCCAAACGCCGGCGCCCTCTCTATTTCACGCCTATTCGTACGATAGCCAGGTGCAGGGCGGCGCGCGCACATACCGCGTCCTTCTGCCCGCGGCATACTCGAAATCGCGGCAACGTTATTCGGTGGTGTATTGGCTGCACGGCGTGCAGCCGGAACCCGAGGCGCGCGAAGCCAAGCTTGCCACGTACGCCGCGTCGCACGACGTGATTCTGGTGGACGGCGGACCGGAGGAGTTCCAGGGCCAAGGCCCGTTGTGCTTTCCGGAGCTGGTGGAGCAGATCGATAGCACGCTGAGGACGGTGGCGGACCGCGGTCACCGCGCGGTTGCGGGTATCGGCGCCGGCGGTTTCATGGCCTTACTGCTGGCCGGCAAATATCCCGACCTTGTGGGCAGCGTCTCCAGTTTCGAAGGAACGACGGAAGCGTTCATCGGCCCCGATCCGTTCCCCGTCGAGTGCAACCATGACGACATGTTCGATAACTATGACGGCGTGCGCGTTCGCCTCACGCGCAGCTCCGCCGATTTGCTGTCCTTTTATCACCGCCGTCAGGACGCGATTTGGAACTACACCCGCGCCGCCTTCGAAAGCGCTACCTTCCTTGCCGGCCAGGACCTGGCGGAGATCGATCGCACGCTCGATTTTCACATGACCGCTTTCACGCTGCCGCTTCCGAAACCCACGGTATTCAGCCACGCCGATGCCTGGCCGAACTTCATGGTGTGGGGATGGGAGGTAATTTCCAATCGCAAGCAGCCGGGATTCACGGTGCTGGAAAATGTCTCCAACACCGGCTTTCGTTCGTCGGTGCGGCAATACCTGCCTTCCGGCGCGACGATTCCGGAAGCCAATATCTCCATCGGGTCGCCGGCCATCTATCCGCCGGGCATTATACTCACCGTGACTTACATTCACTCGATCGACGGCAAAGTTCACCGCCAAGACCAGCGCGTGGATGCGCACGGCCGATTGAATTTCGAGCTCAGCGGCGACGCTTGGGAGGTCGGCGTCTCCAACGGTCCACTGCTGGCGGTTTCCGGGTATGCCGTTACCGGCGCCAATTGGGCCACTGCCGGTCAGCCGGTGAATCTCAAGGTCCGCTTCTGCAATAAAGGCGGCGACAAAACGGGCACCTCGCCGATTCGCTGGGAGAGTCCCAATGCGGGCGTGAAGTTCGCCACCCCGGAAGGGCGATTATATTCGCTGGCGCCAGGCGAATCGGCCAATCTGCCGTTGACGTTTACGGTCGCCGACAAGCAGCGCGCGATGGTAAAGATTATCGCCGTGTCGGGTGCGGCCCGCATGGCGCTGGACGTACCGCTGTTTCCTCCCGCCGAGCCGGCCAAGGATTTTCAGATCGCCGATGGACGCTCGCTGACCGTTTTTCAACATGCCACCGAAAAGGCGAGCGTGCCATTCGGCGAGGGCAACGGCGACGGCCACGCGGCGCCGGGCGAAACGTTCGCGGTGCTGATTCCCGACGGCGGCGCCCTGCGCGCGGCGGAGCTGTTCACCAACGATACCTGCGTGGAAAACACCATGCGCGGGTCGGACTCGTGGAACGAATACGATCGTTCGGGCGCCTCGGCGAAATACTCGCTGCCGTCTATCCACATGGACTGCGAGCCTGGCTACGCGGTTCACATGTTGGGCCGCATTTTGATTCCCAACGGCGCGGAGACGCATTTCAAATATTTCTCGCTGGAATTTCCGGTGTGGTACCGGAACGAGGGCAAATGATGCGCTCCGTTTCCCCCGGTCAATTGTTGTGATTTGGCGGGCTGGCCGTATCTTTCCTGCGTGCGTCCGCCTTGCCTGTGCCCATCTGCCGGATTTGCACGCGTACTCGTTTGGTTCCGAACTGCTTGGCTTCGGCCTCTGACGGAATGTACAAATCCACGTGCATGCCCTTGACAGCGGCGCCGGTGTCTGTCACCAGATAATTTCCATCGTACGAGGTAGTTCCCGTGATGCGGATTCGTGTGCCCAGCGGCAGTACTGCCGGATCGGCCGCCACCGTACCCTCGTGCGCTTCAGTTCCAGCGGCGGTCGCCTGCGGTGCGCGAGCGAAAGCCGTCGCTTCCATGATTAGAATTTTCGAGGGTGGGCTCTGCGCCTGTGCCGGATCGCACCAAGAGACGCTGATGATTGCCACCAACAGGGCTGTTTTCGCCATTGCACGCTCCCGCAAAACATCCAACACTTCACTGGCCGTTGTGAATGGCACAGTTCTTGCTGTTTAGTTAGGAGTGCTATGGCAACGGAAATCGTCATTCTGGATGACCAACCTTCCGCAGCGGCGGCTGCTCTCGCCGTCCTGTGGGGCGAAGGAGTCAATCCGCCGGTGGGCTTCCGAGTTTCCCCGTGGACCCGAGTAAGAAGCAACTGGATCCGATCGCGCCTGACCGCCGGTCGCCCGCTAAAACGGCGTCCGATATGGGGTGACGGTGAACCGCGCCAAGACCGGGTTTCCTGATTCGCGGCGACGGCTCGCCCTCAAGGTTCCGGAACGGATCAATCAGCTCGGAGGGACGCCCAACTTCAATCCCGACAGGCTGGCGACAAGGTCTTGCAACATGTTGAAGCTTCCAGCTTGGTGGAGACGATCGAGGTAATCCCGATGTACCGTCCGAATATACCGGCCGCAGGTCCGATGAGCCCAACGAACAGACTCCCAAGCCCTTATTAATCAGCAGTTTAGTTTGACTCCTAGATTTCCCGCGCGATTTTCCACTTCGGCGCACACTATATCGCGTGGCCCTCTTTCAAACTCGTTCCGCGGCTGTCTACGGCATTGAAGCGCACGTGATCGACGTCGAAGTCGACATGTACAACGGCTCGGCTCGCGATTTTGTGACGGTGGGAATGCCGGACACCGCGGTACGGGAAAGCCGGGAGCGCATCAAGTCCGCCCTGCTGAATTCCGGTTTCGGCTACCCCAACAAAGCCGTCACCATCAACCTCGCGCCTGCCAACGTTCGCAAGGAGGGGGCAGGATTCGATCTGCCCATGGCCATCGGAATTCTGGGCGCCATGGGTCTGACGAAGGGGGCCGATCAACATCTTTTTGTCGGGGAGTTGTCGTTGGATGGAACCCTCCGCCCGGTCCGGGGAGTACTCTCCATCGCAGCCTGCGCGCGGCAGCGTGGGATCGTGAACGTTGTCGTGCCGGCCGACAATGCCGCGGAAGCGGGCGTGACCGAAGGGGTGCGGGTGTTCGGCATGCGGCACCTCGCCGAGGTCGTGGCTTATCTCCGGGAGCCGGAACGCTTTCAGCCGTTCGTTGCCGGTCCGCGGGTAGCCATCGCGGATGGTGAATCGGTTCCGGATTTCCGTGATGTGCGCGGTCAGGCCACGGCCAAACGCGCTCTCGAAGTGGCCGCCGCGGGAGGCCACAATGTGCTGATGATCGGGCCGCCCGGCTCGGGCAAATCCATGCTGGCGAAACGGTTCGTCGGCATCCTGCCTCCGCTCACATTCCAAGAAGCGCTGGAGACCACACAGATCCATAGCGTAGCCGGCCTGCTGCCAAGCGGTGTCGGGCTCTTGTCGCAGAGGCCTTTGCGGGCGCCGCATCACACGGTGTCCGACGCGGGACTGATCGGCGGCGGCTCAGGCATGCCGCGGCCGGGTGAAGTGAGTCTGGCGCACAACGGCGTGCTGTTCCTGGACGAACTCCCCGAGTTCGCGCGCAATGTACTGGAGATGCTGCGCCAGCCGCTAGAGGACCGCACCGTCACCCTGGCGCGGAGTAACATGACGCTGTCTTTTCCGGCCAGCTTCACGATGGTCGCGTCCATGAATCCTTGCCCGTGCATGTGACAACTGCGCCGAAGTCAAAGACGGAGGGACGGCGGTGAGGTCGGCATCGCTATGCCAGCCGCGCGCTCGTAAGTGCGGACACCACTTCGACCGTGGCTAGGAATCGTTCGGCTCGCGCCGCATAGTCGCCGGTCGGCTCCCGCTCCCCTCGTTCCCATTTGGCCAGCGTGCTCGGGTCCACGCCAATGCGGTGAGCAGCTTCCTTTTGTGTGAGTCCGAGAATCGTCCGGCACTGCACCAGACGGGATGCCCAATCCTCTTTTTGCGGCAGCGGGTTGTAGCCAAGGAACCGTATGATCGCCGGCATGTACTCGATGCCTGGCTCGGTCCGATTGCTCTCCCAGTTGGCGATGCTCGCCCTATTGACACCGATTTGATCCGCCACCTGCCGCTGCAACAGCTTCAGCACTAGGCGCCGTCGCAGCATGTGATCGCCGAGAGTGATCAGTTGCTCCGGGGGGTGGCTTCGGACATCAAGGCGGTGAAACCGCGGGATCACCAGCGCAGCAGACTCTTCGGGCTGGCTGAAGCGGTAGGTGATAACCAACTCACTCTGCGGTACGCCCCACTTCTCAACGGTGTTGGCCTGGATGCGTTCCACCAGGGTCTCCACGATACGCCGCTTGAGTTCAGGTGCGATTGGCCCCTCTAAGCGTTTGCGCAACGCCGCCAGCAATTCCTCGGCGGACCGCAACTGCGCCGCCTGGTCTACCGCGGAGAGCGCACGGGACCTCAATTCGATTTCGGCTTGCAGGCCGGCAGCTTCCGCATCGATGACATCGAGTTGCTGGTCCAGAGTCGCGTCGTCGATCCGGCCCCGGCGGAAGAGCCCCAGCACTCGGTCCCGCTCTGCGGTTTTTTCAAGGAGCCGGTCTCGAAAGTTTCCGAGTTCTTTTAGCTTTTGCGGCCGATCGCTATCCTGCGCCGCGAGGCGCTCCTTCAGCTTTTCGATAATTTCACCGGGATTCCGCAAGAAGCATTCAATATCCGCCCACACGATGCGCTCGACGTAATCGCCGTTGAGGCTTTTGGCTGAGCACTTGTGGCCGGAGGCTCCGTAGAGCGCGCGGGCTTGTTGGCGCCCATTACAACGGTAATAGTGATCGAGCTGTTTACCCTTCATCCGCAGTCCGGAAAAGGTCAACCCGCATAGGCCGCATTTGATTAGGCCGCGCAGCAGATACGGCTCTTTCCTCTTCCGGAGCGGGATGACGCGATTTGAGCGCAGAACCTCCTGGGCCTTAAGCCATTCCTGTTCCGAAACGATCGAGGCCACCGCCCGGGCAATCACCTTCCGGCCGCGATTCTTGGTGCGCTTCCCGTAAAGGTGCTCCCCCATGTACGTCCGATTCACGATCATGTTCCGGATATGAGAAGGCCGCCAGAGACGGGCTGTCCGACGCCTGCGCTTTCCATCTTCCACTTTGGTGTTCTGAGCGGAACCGCAAGGGATGCCGATGCGGTTCAAGTAGTCGGCTATCCTCTGGCATGGCTGCTTGTCGGCCGCCGACATCCGGTAGATCGTGCGTACGACGTCGGCTTCGCTCAAGTCTAAACCGGGAATCGGCGCTTCGTTCACGGCTATTCGCAGCTGCCCTTTGGCGCCCTCCTTGATGTATCCGTACGGCACCACGCCGCCGAGCCAAACACCGGCCTCAGCTTTCCGATTGGTGCCGGCTAACGACCGTTCGCGGATTACGTCGCGTTCGTGCGCTGCGAAGCCCGATAAGAGCGTGAGCATCAACCTGCCCGTGGCGCTCGAGGTGTCGAACTCCTCGGTCATGCTCTTGACCCGTACGCCGCATTTCTCAAACTCGGCCACAGCGTTGAGGATGAGGCGCGTGTCCCTGCCAATGCGATCCAGTCGGTATACCAAGATTTGGTCGAACCGCTTATTTCGCGCATCTCGCAAGAGATCGCTGCCGCCGGGCCGTTGATCGATTGGAATTGTGCCAGAGACGCCGTCGTCCGCGTAAACGTGGAAGATTTCGCTCCCGTGGAGTGCGCAGAAGCGCTCGCCGAACTCCCGCTGGGTAACGATGGACTGGCGTTCCCGCTGTTCCTCGGTCGAGACTCGGACGTAGACGGCGACGGCCATTCAGGACACATTCCTCACTCCGGGGTCGCCGGAATGCAAGTCGTCGTTAGGCTCAGGGCTGGCAGATGAATCCGGCGGGTTCGGAGTTTCCGCCGGCTTCAGGTCAGCCTGGACTTTCGCGCGGCGCATGTCCGCGAGCTGGAGGTCGAGCCCGAGAGCGCAGCCGCAGTATTCGCACAACGCCGGATTCTGGTCGTAGCGCAAGTAACCAACGCCCTTGCAGGTCGCGCAACGGCCCGTTTCCGGTGCGTAACTTGGTGTGGTCGTGCTTGCCTTTTCCAAGGGACGCGACCTCTTGGTGTGAATGTTTCGGGCGAAGTTGGTCAGAAAGCCAGCGGGATTGTACCAAGCGTTCGGGATGTGCTCCTGGAGCGCGTCGATAAACTCTACGCGCGTGACGGCGCGCAACTCGCAGGTCTCCCAAATGCGTTGCTCCACGTCTCGCGAAATCTCCGCGCCAATTTTTTCGCGGTAGATGGCGCGCAGTTCTTCCTCAGGATTTCGTCGCGGCGGCGGTGAATGTTTTTCCTCATCATCAAAATGCAAACTCTGAAAAGGTGTTTCATCACCGTCTTTAGAGTGAACGTTTTCTTGAATGTTTTGATGATGAACGTTTTCCGTCGCATAAGTATCTGTGCTATCAGCCGGATGCGGGGATTTTTCGTCTCGATTTGCGGAATCAAGAGGCTCGTCTTTGCGGAATCTTGGCGGCAAATCTGCGGAATCAGGACGCGGCTCTTGATTCGGTGTTTTTGCGGAGTCTGGAGAATCTTGATTGGGCGGGGTTGCGGAATCTACGAGCACCGGATGCGGCAGGAAGATGCATTCGGCCACCACCCGTCGACGGCGCTTGCGCTCGATAAATCCCTCGCGGACAAGGTCGCCCAACCACCGGTCTACGCTGTCCACCGACGTGCCCATAGCTTGTGCCAGCTTTTCCAGACTCGGTCTGCAGAAACCGCCCTCCTGGCGGCCGCGGTAAAGCGCGAGCCTGCCATACAACAACTTGGCGCCCGCCGACAGGCCGGGGTAGGAGACCATCTCCAGCGGAACGCGAATCGCGTGCAAGCCGTAGGGGTTGAACTCCGAGCACGGCGGCTTCACGTCGCCTCCTTCGAAGCGTCGATGTCTGTCCCCCCGGCGCCAACTGAACCGATCAACCGTTGTTCGTTGTCGCCGCTGCTGTGGGCGAGCAGTTGGTAAAGCGCCTCGACCAAGTCGTCCAACGCGCCGGCGGCGGGTTCATAGCGGCGCTGAATCGCCATGGGCGGAGCCTGGTGGCGCGTGCCCAAACGGACCGCCTGGGCGGGCGATTTCAGTTTCCCAGGCAGCCTTTTTTCGCGCTGTGCTCTGGGAAGGTGCAACTCTTTTCCAATCAGAGCGCCAGCGGCAGTTTCCCAGCTTCCTATCCCCTGGGAGCGGGAAACTGGGAAACTGGAATCGCTGCGGGTCAATTCTGGTCTCCTTCTTCCGCGTCCGGCGAGTTGGCCAGGCTGTAAAGTATGGAGTTCTTGGGGCCGCGTTCCTTGCGCCACGGACCGTTCGTCAGAGCCTTCTCAATCTGGCCCTTGGCGATGCCACTACCCTCCGCGAGTTTTACAACCTCGGATTGGTTGCTGCGCGGATGCTCCCGCAGGATATCCGTGATGAATTCGGTTACCGTCCGCGTCTGGCGGGCGGCCTCGGAAGCCACGAAGCCCTGCCCCTGACGGAACTCGATCCCGAAGTCTTGCCCCGGCGCCAGGCGCCCTTTGAAGCACTTCATCGTTAGCTGGCCGAGGCGGTTCGATTCCTCCCCAACGCTCTGCAGCAGGTAGGCCGTGTCGACGGCCGCCTTGATGTCGGACGAGCCGCGGTAAGTCTTGGATGTCTCGGCTTTGCCGGCGTGGTGAAGGACAATTACGGTTGCGCCCAGATTTGCCAGGCGCCGGAAGTGCTTCATGAACGCGCGGGTTTCGGTCGAGGATTGTTCCGACCCCGGATGAAATTCGATGAGCGAGTCAAAGATGATGAGGGGCTTGTGCCGCTGGGCGAAATCGATCAGCAGCGCACTCTGCGGCCCCGGCGGCGGCGAGATGTTCCAGCCGCCCCACATTTGGAGTTCCGCTGTTTCCCGAATGCCAAGGTCGAATAGCCTCTGCTTCACGACGTAAAGCGGGTTCTCCCCATCCAGATAGAGAACCTTGGATTGCTTGACGTCACGCGCGGCGAACGGAACGCCATGAGCGACGCAGCCGGCAATGCCGTAACCCAACCACGTCTTTCCGATGCCGCTCTCCGCGCAAATCAACGTGACGCTGCCGAGCGCGATCATGTCCTCAACGCACCAAGCGAGTTTTGCTTCCAGCTCCCAGACGCTCGGTAACTGCGACAGGTCGGTAATGAGGGGAGTGACTGAGGTCGAATCATCGTTTCCCTCCGGCGTGAAAGCGGTTTGATACCCGGGTGCGATGCGTTCGCGAAACTCTTTCCAGCCGAAGTGGGCACAACTTTTGTGCAGGCACTTGTACGCCAGCGCGCCGTTCGGCAGCTCAATGATGGCCGGTTTTGGGTGCGTGGGATCGAATAGGCAGCAGCGCAGGATCCACCGGCGGCCGCCTTCGTATGCCTCCGGGCCTTTCACGACATCAAGACTGTGGTCGGCGATCCACCCGTCGATGTTGAAGGTTCCCGCGCTCGAGGCCCGGCGTTCCTCAGACGACTTGGGTGCCGCGGTGGCGACCTCCGCCGCCAGCGCCTCCAGCGCAGCCACGGACACGGGCACAGCACACTCCGGCTGTTCCAGAATGGCCGAATAGCGGTGCGGACGATCGGGAGTTGTATCGCCCTTGCGGGTCAGTGTGCCGTAAAGCTTGCAGATTCGAGAAGCATTGCTCGTCGACTCGTCGACGATGACCCCGTTGTCGGAAAACCGGTGCGCGAGCACTTTCAAGCAGTCCTTCACCAGCGCGCCGGCGCGGTCCAATTCCAGATCCGGCAGGCGATAAAGCAGGTGGGCGCCGTTGCCGGAGTCGCCATGAATCGGCTCCGTCCACCCCCGCGCTGTAAGGAAATCGCGAATCACCTGCGCGCGCTGGAGCGCGGCGGCGTGTTCCGCATCCGTGGACGAAATCCCCGCCGGCCGGACCGGGTCGCAGTCGATGTAAAGCCACCGCCATTCGATAACGTCGGCATCCGTGGTGAGATTCTTCAGGCCCTTCTGTAGCCGATTCTTCGCGCGTGCGAGGAGCACCGGCTTGACAGGATTAAGAACAACGTAAACGCCGTCGGCATGGCCATTCAGCCGCCGAATTGCTTGCTTGAGCGCAGCTCCGGCTGAGTATTCGAAGTAACCCGCGTGTGTGGAACCGGCGAATTCCGGCTTGCGGTCGACGTGCAACGCCCGAACTTCGATTACATCGCCGGGGCGGAAGAGCGTACCAATCGTGGCCAATGCTCTGTCGACGTTGATGGGGGCGGTCAATCGATCGTCTCCACCTCGATGTTGAGAGAGCGCGCGAGCGCCAGGCAGATCGCCAACGGCATCGAAGGGCTGGTAGCTGCGCCCGCGGCGGCCTTCAACGTCACCTTGGCGGTGCAGGGCCCGGTTCCAGAACGGCGCAGCTCGTAGTCAACGGGCTTGACCGCGGCCAAGAGACGGAATGCGGCGTCGAGAGACTTTGTGGGCTGAAACGCCGCCCGCTTGACCCACCCGCGATCCTCGCCCGTCATGAAACGGTCGCGGCGCGCCTTCCAGCTGAAGATCCGCTGGACGAGCATGTCGGTAAGTTGGTCTGTAAATACCCTGCCCGAGTCCATCCGCGCGCGCGCGCAACGCTCCGCGCGGTCAGGCTGCATTGTTATTTCCCTTCGCAGGCGAGGTTGAAATGTTGCCGCTCACCTGGGCTTCCATCCACGCGCGGATGTCCGCCTCGGCGTATCTGATGTTCATTCCGATCCGGTACCAGCGGGCGCCGGGAGTGAAGAGAAGCAAGATTCCGCGCTTGATTTCATTGAGGTCGCCGTTTTGCGAACTCACCGTGCACCGCCAGAGGGTTGAGCCTGGATCCACTGTTGGAGATCTTGCGTTGAGTAACGGACGCTGGCTCCGCCGATCCGGCGAAACCGGGGTCCGATGCTCTGGGCTCTCCATCGCCTTATCGTGGCGATTGAAACGCCTAACCGTTGTGCCACTTGGTTCTCATTCAGCAATTCATCGGTGATCTTCGTATCGCTAATGCGTGTCGGTTCAGAAGTGTGAAGCATATCCCAGTGATACCGGATGGTAGACTATTAAACAACATGCTTAGCCGTCTACATTCACGTCTACGTCAGCCTGATCCCGAGAAAGATATTCCCGACCGCCCCATCGAGGTGAACAGCTTTCGCATGCCGATTCCCGTTGCCGGATATTGCTGGCTCGACGACGCGACACCGTCGCGCGTCCCCAGCGAGGCTGCGAATGAAAAACTCCTGGGACCGGCGCCTTGTATGGTAGTTAATGCTGACCTTGACAGGCTGCCAGCGCCGCCCGCCGGCCCAGTGAAGCCCCATCCTGGAGTCCCCGTGCAATGGTCGATGCCTCTGATAAAAACCCCAGATCTTTTTCATCAATTCCGGGACTTGAGTCTGGACCGGGATTCAATCTTGGGTTTTGCAAACCGGTATGGTTGGATCGGGGAAACGAGCTACGTGGATTATCAGCATCGCGCGTTGATCCCAGCGGTCGGAATTCAAACGTGGCAGAGCGAGATCCATGCGATGATCGTCGCCGACCAATTGCTGAGCTGGGCCGACGGTAATGATGTGGAGTCTCTGAAGAAATACTTCTCGTGGGCGCCGACCGGGTTCGCAGTCAAGATGGCACTCCGGATCTATGGACGCCAGATTTGGCGGGAGCCCAAGCCCAAGTTACCGGATCCGCTCCGGGGGCCATCGTCCTTATGGCACGAGTGGCTCATCCTTCCCCGGCACGAGGAGAAGTTGCGCGCAATCGGATGGAAGCCCGGTAATCTCGTGGGGCCTTCACGCCTCGCAGCGATGAACATCATCAACGAGAGACTGGAGAAGCTCTGCCACCCTCGGCTTTACCTGGACCGGCGCGGCTGCCTGACCGGGCATTGGACACCGGTAAACCTGCTCGGCTGCATTTGGCTTCAATTTTACCTGAGCATCATCGGCCAACTGAAGCTGCGCCGTTGCACTGTTTGTAGCAGAGAAATGAATGTGACCGAGTCGAGGAGTACTCGCAAGATGCATGATCGGTGTTCAAGAACCCTGCGGATGTCGAGGTGGCGGGCGAAAACGCGACCGCCGGCAACCGATCATTCCTAAGTCGGGCGCGCTCGCGGCAATCAGGGGAGCGAATTGAAGGAGATTCTTCCTTCCCATCTGGCGTGCAGTCGGCCTGATACCCCGGTTCTATAGGGTGTCGAAACTCCTTCCAGCCGAACCGGGCGCAACTATTGTGCTGGCACTTATGGGCCAGCGGTTCGCCCGACCGCTACCGATATTGCGGAATATGGCAGCCACGGGCCACGCGGTCCCGTCGGAACGCCCGCTCCCCCCAGACCGGCCCGGAAAGTACAACCCGGGCCCACGTTTGCAACCTCGAAGCCCCGGTGGTAGTCGTGGGGCCCCAGGCGCCCCGCGGCCGCCACACCGCGCCGTTTCGCCTAACTTGCCTTCATGGCGTCGCCGGAGTGAGGAATGTCATGGCCGCGGAACCGCCGCGCCAGGAGTTCCACCATGACATCGAACGCAGTAGAACCAGGCAAGAACCAAGCGGACGCCGCGCCGCCTGCACCGCCGTTCGACGGAGGGCTAAGGACGTGAAAGTGCCAGTCTACAAGCATCTGCTCGACATCAACGCTGGCTTCGATCAGGTCGTTCGAGGCTTGGCCGCCCTCCGAAAAAACGATGCCTTCCTGTCGCGAGAGCTCGATCGCTACAGTGCGCTCGCGAAGGAAACTCGCGCCGCCACAAACTCATACCTGATCGGAGTCTTGGAACGAGCTGAAACCCGCGAAGCCGGCCGGCGCTTCGGGAAACGATGGGAACGCGAGCAACGGGAAGAATCGCATTCCGGCTGACGCGTTTAGGAATCCAAATCGAGCACGTCCCGGCCGCCAGAATTTTCAGGCCCGACAAGGCCCTTTCGTTTGTGTGCCTGTCGTCCGTCGGGGCCGTGCGGCATCGCGGCGCCAGTGTGAGTCGGAGGTGTTAGAATCAAGCGCAGGATCTGGCGCCCCAGGGGAAGGGGAAACCAATTGTCAGGCTTTGGACGCCGGCATACGCGATCAGCGACCTTGCTATTGAGTGCCACAGGGGCACGGGATGCGGGGCTGTCGCCGCGGGGGAGGTTCCGTACCCCGTGATACTCCAACCGCCTACGTCGGCTATTTCTGCCGGAAGTGCTCCCCAGAATGCAGCCTCACGGGCGAGTGAAACATGAGACTACACCCACTGCCGCTCGCTGCGAAGTGCCCATATTGCTGCAAAGGCGGCTTGGAGTTCGTCAGGCACAGATTCCAAGGGGACTTATATCGCTGTACGGCCGCGACACCGTGCAAGGGGCACTCGCTTCACCATCGAGGGTACGGCGGCGGATGCGGAGTCTCGGCTGAGTCAACTATTGGGGGCTTGATGAGTTGGACTGAATGCCCAGGTGGGGAACTGGCTTCGAAGGATGAGATCACAGAAGAATACCTCACCATCGCTCAGGCCGCCGAGCGATTACGTGGCTCCAAGAGAACGGTCATGCGCCTTTTGGCCAGCGGCAAGCTTTCCGGCACGAAAATCGGCGATAGGTGGCAAATACCCGCGGCGGTGCTGAGAGACTACAGCAAAACCGCAACGGTGACGCGCCGAGCAATAAGGAACTGACTTCGCCTTCCGGGTGGCGTCGAAGAGTGCCATCAGGTCGATGCCCGACTACTTTGGCATTCGCCCGCGAGTGGGCCGGCTACTGTCCTTCGCAGGCAGATTCTCCAACGCCACGATCGTCCGGTTCATCTCCGCGTGCTGGAGCTTCAAGCGTCTCACCAGCTTTTGGGCTTCCAGGGCTCGGTGAACCGAATCCTTGACGCCCCGACCGGAGGCTTCTGCCCGCGGCACTTTCGGGTTCGCGGCGATGCCGTTCTCAAGCCCATCGAGCAGCGCGGACATGGTCACTCCCAGGGCGTCGGCAACCTTGGCCAGATTGTCAAAGCTCATATTCTTCTCGCCGCGTTCGATCTGGCCAACGTACGTTCGGTGGAAGCCGCTGACGTGGGCAAACTCCTCTTGCGACCACTTTCTGGCCGCCCGCAGGTCATGGATTCGCTTGCCCAAGAGTTGAAGTAGGTCGCTCACCTACCAGAGTCTGGAACTTCGGGCGCCGGAATCACTACAGCCAGTGAATCGCGCCTCCTTTGAATATCCAATTGCAGTATTGTGTTCGCGCGCCTCATCGGGGCATAACTGAGTGAGCACCCTATATTTGAGCGCCAGAAGAGTGCCGCCAAAATTAGCAGTCGCCCAGCGCGCGGAGCTTGATTGCACGTCCCAAAGATTTGGTGCCTGATAATGCCATGAGAACCTTTCAGCTCCGTCACACGCTTGCTTTGTTGTCCTTCGTGCTCACGCTCGGATTGTCAGCCCAAACGAGTTCTCAGGAGAAGGGTCCATCCCAACCGTCCGCGGACACCGTTACCGTGGTGTTGCCCGGCACTGCGGTGCCGTCTGGCCTCAAGGCCAAAGAGGAATGGAAACGAACCACGGACAGTCCGATTCCGGCGAGTACTTCGAAGGCAAAGCCCCCCGACTCCGCATCCCCGCGTAGTATTGGCGTCACGGAACCCCCGGACCCAAAGAATCCGCCGACAGCGGCCGTCCCGGCCTCGATACCGGTGCCTGCGATGTCGGGGATAGTGGCCCCCGCGGCTCCGGCCGAACGTCAAGTCAAATATGAGGTCTCTTCCTCAATCCCCACCGACCGCATCACTGGCCTCTGCCAGCATGTCATTTGTCATGCGTCTCTCACCTATCGAAACGCGTCCGGCGGGACCGACCAAATAACAGTTTCCTTGCCCTGGCAGCTAACGTTTACAGGACAGGTCAAACAATTCGTGTACCTCTCAGCCCAGAATCTCGAACGCGAAACAGCGGTTGAATGCACCATTTATTTCGATGGCGTTCCCGAAAAGAAATCGATAACCACTACCCCACTCGGTATCGCAACGGTGAGCGGAACCATCCCGCCGGCTCAGGTTCCATGAGTACCACTACAGCGCGAGCGGCAAAAAGGTCTATACGAAAAAGACGGAATAGGAGCCTTAGCCCTCCGCGCAGTTACCAAAGGAGTAACTCATCATGATTCACATGAGGATCGCCGTCGCAATTCTGGCAGCGGGATCTATCGTGGCCCGAGCGCAATCGGGAACAACACCCACGTCTATAACGTTGACTCGGATCTCGGCAAGCGGAGGCTCGGCACAAGCCAATTCACCGCAGGCGGCTTCCGCCCAGATGATGCTTCCCGGATGCGACGCGAGCCGCCATCCGCGTGAGGTGTCGAATCGTGATTACTCCAGGCCGTCCACGCGGCTTGTTGGCAGATGGACAAGTCAAGATGCGATGTCTGCTGCCACCACGTGCCATTATTTCGGCCCGATCGATAAGGAAAGCAAAACCGGCATTTATGTTACATATTCGCTCGAGGCCTTGGACCAAAAGACGGGGAAACGGTCCCCGATTCTTCCTGGCTCGGGCCAACCGCCACGGACGGCTTCCTGGACTCGATTGGAGGAGGAGTACCAACTCATTAACGAAGCTCCTAACGGTGATGCGCTCCTTCTGCGCGTGGGCCCTAAGAGCGAGAAGCCCGGTCAACCTGGCCCGCAATTCAGGTTGGAGACCCGCCGCATCGCGTGCGACGGGTATGTAGATTCCGCTCCGCCACCGGCTAGGTATGTGGACGACAAGGACTTGCCATGCTCCGAGGATGATCCAAGCTGGAAAATTAATTTCACTTATTTCCTTGCAACCAAGCCGGCGGCTCCGGCGGTAACCCCTCGTGGGGGGCATCTAATCCAGTACAGGGTCGATGGGCCCTGGCAGGCGTCGCTTACCTACCAAAATGCAACTGGAGGAACAGATCAAATAACGGTCAAACTCCCCTGGGAGCTAACCTTCACAGGGCAACAGGGTCAATTTGCGTATCTCTCGGCTCAGAATACGGAGGACTGGGGATCGATTGAATGCACGATCCTTCTCGACGGCATTCCCGTGCGGAGAGCGAATGCCAACACTCCTTATGGAATCGCGTCAGTTAGCGGAACTGTTCCGCTCGATCACGCCAAATAGCAACGCCGACCGGAAGCCTGTTCCCACGCTGTATGCGCGCGCCTAAACCGCAACCCGCAACTTGATCCCATCATTCGGGGCGTGAACCAGATCTTGCTTCGTGCCGAGGTACCGTTCGGTCGTTTGGACTGATGCGTGGCCGAGAAGCAATTGGATCTGCTCAAGCTCGCCGCCGGCCGCGCGACACATTTTCGCGCACGACCTCCTCAAGTCATGGGGCGCAATTCCGGGCACGCCCGCGGTCGCGGCGTAAGGCTGGAGGAGTTGCCAGACAACCTTTTCCGTCATCCGCTGCCCCTGCACCCGATCGCCGCGTCCGACCGGTCGGAGCACGTGGCCCTCGGTCAACCCGACCGCCGCCGTCCAGGCGTCGATGGCCACCTTCACCCAGGTCGGGACAGGGATCGTGCGCACCCGCCCGTGCTTGCCAATGAGGTCGACGATACACCAGCGGCCATCCCGCTGCTGCACGTGCTTTATCGTGAGCGCAGCCACCTCGGACCGGCGCAATCCGCAGCCGAGGAGGATGGCGAGCATCGCGCGATCGCGCAGGCCTTTCTTGGTGGTGACGTCCGGCGTGTTCAGCAGCTTCTGGGCTTGCTGGACCGAGAGCCAGTTCCCGACCCGTACGCCTTTCGACTTGGCGCCCTTCACGCGCGTGATGCCGGCGGCCAGTTCCGGCGCCAGCAGCCCGTTGTCGGCGGCCTCGACGGCCAGCTTGCGGACGGCGGTGATCCGCACGTTGATGGAGACCGACCCGAGCCCGCGGGCCTCGAGTGCGACGCGCCAGGCGCTCACGGTGGCCTTCGTGAAGCCGGGCCGCGGCTCCAGTTCGTACCAAGCGAAGAAGTCGTCCAGGCCCAGGTTGTAAACTCGCTTGGTGATCGGGGAGGAAACGCTATCCAGCACCAGGCTCTTCAATCGCTGCCATTGGGCAGCCTGCGGAACAACAATTAAATCAGTCATTTAGGTCCTCTTAATGGGCAATATCGGTAGCCCTCTGGACATTACCTCCGGGAGCACAAAAACAGCAAGGAATGCTGTGAGACTGCGGACTGTCTAGCCGCCACTGCAAGTTGGGCCACACGAGCGCCGCGTGCCGTGGGAGACGCAAAGGTGGTTCTGCAGTCCCCCTAACTTCCCTCTCCGCCGCTGAAGCCTTCTCCGGAACGGTCGATTGACGGTCACAGTCTTTCTACACGCATATCCTGTTCATCGCCCTCTGCGACAAAGCAAACGAATTTGCTACTATGGCTTTGAACCTGTTTTGGCCCGGCCGTCCCTGCGCTGCGTGTAGTCAAGGGCAAGATTTCACGCTCTGACGATGGTTTCCGCAATAGCGCACTGGGTGGGCCAGCCCTGCTCATGGGGCGCGACCTTAAGACCATCCTTTGCTGGCAATCGCTTTCGAGTGCGGTTTATCCCAAATGGCCCCTGCCCTGCGAAGGCTGGCTGAGATGATAAAATGCTTCCCGTGAGTGCGGAACAACGGACGGATGTCGCCAGCGTGGACGAAGGTGTCTCTCCGTTTCCGATTTCACCGCGCGTGATTTACGCTGTTAATCCCCTGGTTGAGGTTATCAGCCAGGTCAGGTTTCCTCCTATTCTTCGGATTGATAGCGAACCACCAGCGGCTTTCCAGGAGCGCATTCGCGCACAATATCCGCTCCTCCGCGACCTGACCGAGGACATTTCGCAGTTGCCAACCGGAATCTCCTCGCAGCTAGCACAACTCCTACGGTCATCAATCGCGGTGCGCAACCGGCGAGTTGGCTACGATTTTTTGTCGGCTGACGGCGTGTGGAAAGTTGGGTTGACGCGTGAATTTCTATCTCTTGGTACTGGAAAGTACGAACGGTGGGAATCGTTTCGAGAGCGGTTAACCGGCCCCATCCAGGCGCTGCTCGATGTCTATCGGCCCGGCTTTTTTACGAGAGTTGGATTGAGATATCAAGATCTAATCCAGAGATCCAGACTGGGCCTGGAAGGGCAGACTTGGGCAAGTCTCTTGCAGCCGCACGTAACCGGCCTGTTATCAGGCTATGACCTGAACGCCGACATCGCATCCACATTCGCTCAGACCAGTATTGTATTTCATGGGGGACTTGGACAGGTGACGCTACGCCACGGGTTGGTCCAGGCGGCAGACAGCCAGGAGACCTGTTACCTGTTTGATGCAGATTTCTTCACGGATCAGAGGATCGAAATAGAACATGTCGATGAGAAGCTGGACTTCTTCAACCGTCAATCCGGAAGACTGTTCCGGTGGTGTATTGGCAACGTGCTTCACGAAGCCATGGGACCACAACCCGTTCTTCCTTGACGCAACCGCTGGTATCTCAGAGTTCTCCGCTGCATGGCGCTGGAAGACAGGTCAGACGGAGGTCGGCCATTTTGTAACATACCGGTCGCCAACAGCCTGGACCTCTACGGAGGCGGCTGGCGTGCAGGCGCGAGTGATTTGCCATGCCCTTCTGGACATCATCCCTGACGGGGGTCTAGAGGCTATCTTCAACGTAATCGAGGCAGAATGCCTCCGTTACCAAGGCATTGATCCGGCAACCGGATTCCTTATCCAAACGTCGGATGAGGACCCGTATGAGAATGCGGGGTCTAATCGTAAGGGCCAGCAGGCGGCGCGCCTCTTGGATTCCATATTGCGTGCTCGCCCAACTGAACCAGACGAACGGAAGCGGTGAAATGTTTGCTGCCGAAGCGGACCCGAATTGTCTGCGTCAAGGCGACATACTTGCGAGTCTTCCGTTTCCCTTAATCAAACCTCAGGCGCTTGCCGCGATCGGAACTTACAATCCGATTGGAGGCGAAGGTGGAGCGCCTCTGTTCACGCCCGTCACGTCAAGCCATCGCGAAGATCCTGGATGGCTTACTCTGCAAAACATGTGGCGGCTCGTCTTTGGAGCCGTGATTTCTCAGTGTTGCGACTTGGCGCCCCGGAACGGCCGGATTCTTCTTCCAGCGGTTGCCTTGGCTCGGTTGGTGCCAATCACGCAATCCACAACTAGGGACGCGGCAAAGCTCGCGAGCCTTAGAGCAAATAAGGACCCTCGGGATGATGCGGATCCGGGTGTGATCAAATTGTTCTACATCCCGCCCCACGAAAAGCTCGGCGGTACCGAGTGGACCGTCGACTACAATCAGGTATTCTCGATCCCGTCGAACGAATACCCAGCTATTCTTGCAAATCGGGTTCTGCAAATGACTGATGATTCGCGTATCCGTTTCAAGATTAAGCTCGCATGGTGCTTAGGTAGGTTAACGGATGAAGAGATGGAAAAGGAGCACCCGTGGATTGCAGGAGGCGACACTGTCGAACCGCCCGCAGAGATGCCCGAGGCTTAGACTGTGGCGGCCCGGGGCCGACAACACGGTTGGCTACGGACAGGAACGATATGCGGCAATATCGGTAGTGGTGTCATCAGTCCACCTTTTCCTTCTGGAGCAGCAACAGCACACTGTCTCGGCGCCCCGCTTCTCGGATGTATCTCCGCAAGACCGTATAGTTGTTCGGCTCTGCGTTGACCAGTTGACTGACCCTGCCCTGACTTATTCCTAGTACGCTCGCCAACTTCGCTTGTTTGACGCCCTTTAGTTTCTTGGGAGTGATGCGGCCCGACAACTCGTCGCCGCTTTCCTCTTGGTTCAGATGGACCTTGTGCGGATATACGACTTGATCGATTTGTGCCATCGCGTCTCGCCGCAAGAATTTCTTGAGATCCTTCCGCATGTCAGCGCCAATTCGCGGTTTCTGTTTGTTGCCTGGAGGGTGCGCGGCCGCTACGAGGAGGCCCTCTAGCTCTGCAATATCGGCTGAACCGCTGAGGAAGAACAGCGTCATTTCGTCCCAGCTTTCGGCGTGTCTGTCGTTGAGATGTTGGTCAAGCCTTCGAGGCAGGTCGGAGGCCTTGCCAGCATAGTGCAGGCGGCCATCACGACCGTATAACGTGTACAGTCCTCGGCGATCGTCGGTTTGCTTCAAGAACTCCAAAAAGGCTGGCCGCTTTTCGCCTTCGAGCAAAGCTCGTTTGATCCCGTTTAGGTGGCCCAGCACAAGTGGCCCCAAGCCTTCGTCCGTCGTCTTGCGTTTCCGAGACATTTCTGGTCTGCTTCCCCGGCGAAATCGGATCGCTCCATTCTACAACCTGGCCGATCAGTTCTACGACATCGGCGAAACTGCGGCAAACTGAGTTTTGATGCCGCACCAGAAAATCAAAGCCCGCTTCATCGAACCCATGCTCTTGCAGCGCGCCGAGAAGTTGCCGGAGGGCGCCGCCTGGACCTACGAGCTGAAGCTCGACGGCTTCCGCGCCCAGACGGTTAAGTCCGGCGGCGAGGTTTGCCTGCGGTCGCGCAACGACAAGGATTTCAACCCGAAGTATCCGGCCATAGCCCATGCACTGGCCGCGATGCCCGACGAGACAGTCGTCGACGGCGAGGTCGTCGCACTCGACGAATCGGGCCGGCCTTCGTTCAGCGCGCTCCAAAATGGCTCGGTTACAGCACCGCTGATCTATTACCTCTTCGACGTCATGATTCTCGCCGGCAAGGATGTGATGAACGAGCCCCTGACTGTGCGACGCGAATTGCTGGCGGAAGAAGTGCTGGCGAGTTTGGGCGAACCGATCCGGGAGTCGCCGGTGCTGGAAGCGAGTCTGCCGGATTTAATCGGGTCTGTGAAGGCGCACGGACTTGAAGGCTTGGTGGCCAAGCGGCGCGACAGCCGCTACGATCCTGGCCAACGTTCCGGTGCTTGGCAAAAGATGCGTGTCAATCGCGAGCAGCCGCTGGTGATCGCCGGGTACACGGTCGGCACCAGGAACTTCGACGCCATCATCTTCGGCTACTATGCCGGCGGCACGCTGCTGTACGCTGGGCGCACCCGCAGCGGATTCACCCCGGCATCGCGCGAGCAGTTATTCCGGCGGTTACAACCCCTGGCCGCGGTGGAATGCCCGTTCGCCAATCTCCCCGAGTCGAAGGCCGGTCGATGGGGCGAGGGGCTCACCGCCGAGAAAATGAAGGAGTGCAGGTGGCTCAAGCCGTTGCTGGTCGGGCAGTTCGAGTTCGTCGAATGGACGCCGGACGGTCACCTGCGGCACTCCCGCTACATGGGCATCCGGGACGACAAGACGCCGTCGGACGTGGTCCGAGAAGCCCAGTCCCATGGGCGAATAGAAGGCGAAATATGATAACCTGGCTCGCGTGAAGCGGTGCCGGGTTTCGTTCAAGGATTCGGATGGGATCGAGCATGCCGTCGAACTGGATGCGCGGTCCCTCTACGAGGCGGTGGGCCTGGCGATTGATCGGTTCCGTCGATGCGAACAGGTGCCGTACGATCCGCAGGGCATGCACGAGTTTATAGTGGAGTCGCGAGAGCCGAGCACCGAGCACCGGTTGACGAGGAAAATGTTCGACACATGGCTCCGGCGGCCGGGCGGATCGCCGGCGGACGTGGCGCGGAAGAGCAAACTGAAAGGGCTCCTCGGAGATGTGGCGTAGCTGAATGAAGGTCTCGGCCGACAGGCTCTTAAGCGCCCCGGGTCGGCAGTTCCAGCCGGATTCGCATCGCGATTCGCGCTCGATCATCATGCGCAACGGTCCGTGATTTCCTCAAGACGCGACGAAGTTTCGCAAGAACGGGGCTAACGGCGCTCCCAGAGTTCAGCCTGCAAATCTCCTTGGTGGCTAAAATCACCGCCGCACGGAGCTCGGCATGGGAACGTTGAAGGTCTGTCATTGGGTCCGACCAGGGTATCAGGCGGCGCGACGCTGAGCACGCGCATTTGCGGCGGTCCGGGAATCGCGCCACGATATTATTCATTATCGTTAGCCGCGGCTGGTGGCGGTTTCGGATGGCCGATGCCCCGGCCGAAACCCGACCAGTCCTATCGTTATGCACATATAGCTCGCCCGCCAGAAGTTCCGGTGTACAATCGCTGGAGCTAGAGCAGTCCGTCGCTAGATTAACAACTGCGCCGGAAGCGGGGCCCGGGGGAGTTGTCCGTCATGCGCGACCGCGCGAAAAGAGAGGGACTATGGCTCGGACGTGGGGACGGCTGGCAAGAATTGGCGGCTATGGAATTCTTGTTTTATTGTTGCTTGCCGCCGTAGCCCTAACTTCCACCATCGGCTGGCGTCCGGTGATCGGCGCGAAGAAGCGCCCGTTGACCACGCGCAAATTCCAACCCACGCAAGAGCGCATGCGCCGGGGGGAGTATCTGGTGCATGCCGTCGCCAGGTGTATGGAATGCCACGCAAAATACGAGGTGAAGGCGGAGCATAAGAAAGGGGAGCCACCGGTGTTGCTTTCCAAAGAAGGGGCTGGCGCAGTCATTTTTGAACAAGGCGACATCCGCATCGTCGGGCCCAATATCACTTCCGATCCGGAGACCGGCCTCGGCGAGTGGAGCGATGACGCCATCGCCCGGGCCATTCGCGAAGGCATCGGCCATGATGGGCGCGCGCTGGTTCCCGTTATGCCCTACGAACACTTTCGCCATCTGTCCGACGAAGACCTGGCCTCCGTGGTGGTCTTCATCCGGAGCCTGCCGGCGGTGCGCAACAAACTGCCCCCGTCAAGAACTCCGTTCCTTTTAGGCCGCCTCATCCAGGCGGTGCCGCTACCGGTGACAGCGCCAGTACCGGAGCCGGACACGTCGACACCGGCCAGGCGCGGCGCGTACCTTGCCAATATGGGAACTTGCAGTGACTGCCACACCCCGCGCGATGCCAAATTTCAGCCTATCCCGGGAATGGAGATGGCAGGTGGCACTCCGATGGCGGAAAGGGTGGCCGCCGCCAATCTCACTCCGGATGCTTCCGGCATCATATACTACGACGAGGCACGGTTCATCGAGACCATCCACACTGGTTATGTTGGCGCACGCATGCTGAACTCGATCATGCCGTGGGTGTCTTTCTGACATTCGCCGCGCCTGTTATACTCGGTGTGCTCAATTATTGGGGGTCTCCAATGCTCAGACGTTTTCGCCTCTGGATCTCCGCTTTCGGATGCGTTCTGGTCCTGCTCGCCCCTGGATTGCACTCGCAACTGAGCGGGAAAAAGAAAGTCAGCAATCAGTCCGATCTGCCTCGCTTCACGTATCCCATGACCGGCTTGGCTTCTGACGTCCTGCAGGCCGATACGGCCACCTTCAACGCTTTTGCGGCCGAGGTGAAAGCCGATCTGGAATCCATTTTTCGCGATTACGACATCGAGGACAAGGCAACATTGCGAAGGTTGTTGTCAGCCCGGTTGAACCTGCAACAAGCCGCGGGTGAAAACGAACTCGCTCTCGAAACCTTGACATCGCTCCTCAAGCTCGCAGAGAAGCCGATCGACAATCTGCCTGAGAGGGCCATGATAAAACCGCAACTGCAGGCTGCTATCGAGGCCAATGGCACAACTGGGCCGGCCTTCGAGCGGGCTTTCCGGAAATACTATCGTGAGGCATGGGAAGCGCTTCCACCGGACGTGGCGCAGGAAAGGGCAAGATCGGTTCTTGTCGGGACCACGCTCTATAACAGCGCCGCGCTGATTGGCTATGTCGAGGCCGATTTCGATCCCAGCGTTAGAAAGTCCGGCGTACTGTCTAACGGGCAAGCTTGGACTCTGATCGAATTGAGAAATACTCTCCGCATCTACATGCCTGTGAAGAGCACCGCTGTCGAAGTGATTCGCCAATACGTCTCAGCCCACAAGGCGCAGCAAATCGATATTTGGCAAGCTCGGGAGGTGACGTTTGCCCCCGATCAGAAGCTGACGCAAGTAGCTGTCGCGATCTGGGATACGGGTGTGGATGTGTCTCTATTCCCAGACCAACTGTTCAACGATCCGCATCCCACGGCCAGCGGAAATCATGGTCTTGCATTCGACGACACCGGCAATCCCTCCACATCCTGGCTCTTCCCGATTACAGCAACCCAGAAGCAGCAGTATCAGGATTATCTCGCGGATACGAAAGGGAAGCAGGACCTGGGGGATGGAATCGATTCGCAGGCAGCGAGAGACGTCCAGAAGCGTGCCGGTACGCAGACCGCCGACCAGATGCGTGAGCGAGACAGCCTGGACCCGGTTTTCGACGAATACGAGCATGGAACCCACGTCGCGGGCATCGCCGCGCGTGGGAATCCGGCAGTGCGCCTTGTGGTAGCCCGCTTCAATGACTCCATATCTCACCTTCCTTTCCAGCCCACACCGGAATATGCGCACCACATGGCGGCCGACTTTCTGCAAATGTCGGACTACTTCCGCACCCGCAACGTAAGGGTTGTCAACATGAGCTGGGAGAACGATCCCAGGGAATTTGAGGCATGGCTTGCCAACACCGGCGCGGGCGCAGACCCTGCGGAACGCAAGCGGCGTGCCGCCGAGTTGTACGCCATTTGGCGCGATGGCGTCGAAAGCGCCATCCGGGGCGCTCCAAACACGTTGTTTGTGTGCGCCGCGGGAAACAGCAACCACAATGCCGGATTCTCCCAGGACGTGCCGGCATCTCTGCGCCTGCCAAACCTTATCTCCGTCGGAGCCGTGAACGCGGCAGGAAGGGAAACGGACTTCACCAGCTACGGCGACACGGTTGTATTGCACGCGGATGGCGATGAGGTTGAGAGCTTTGTTCCCGGTGGGTCGAGAATCAGGATGTCCGGAACCTCCATGGCTTCGCCCAACGTCGCCAATCTTGCCGCGAAGTTGATCGCACTCGATCCGTCCCTGACGCCAGGACAAGTGATCGAGCTGATCAAGCAGGGCGCAACCGCATCCGGGGACGGCCGCTTGCACTTAATTGACCCGAAGGCCTCGGTGGCGTTACTGAAAGCCGGTAAGTAGGCGGGAATGATGGGCACAGTCAACCAGCACGAAGCGTTAAGTACTAGGGCTGAACTGCAGAGCGCCTCAACCAGCGACCGCCAGCCCTCCCCGCAACGTGATTCGCGGTGAGTTCTTCGCCAAGGGAGAAGCCGGTTGGGCGGTGTTGTGCTCGGTCAATAACTCGACGGCGCTGCTGGCGTTTCGCAACGAATCGCGACACCAATCCGGATACTGTCATCACCAGCGACGATCAGGATTATCTACAGGGGCTGGACGGCGATAACCCTGGCTACTCGCGAGAGATCGCCGCGGCCGATCGCGACTTAATCATGGGCCACTACCGGGCCTACGGTGGTCCCGAGCCTCCGCCGATTGACCACCAGGGCATCGATGACGCCTTCCTGGGAAAGGCTTCCGTCACCTGGTATTTTCATAATAGTAAGTGGCTGCGCTTACAGGGTGCGGATTAGTCAGGCCTGGTAACAGCCCGAGAGCCATCGCTTGTCTTCCGACTAAACTAACAGTGGTTGTGCGCGGGCCAGTAATTGCCTGGCTGCCCAGCGTTTACCGGCGATTACGAAGCGCCGTCGAATGCCAGGGGCGGGTCAAGCGCTACCCGTACGGAGCGGCGTTGAGTGCCAATATCGGTAGCTGCAAAGGAATTCCCGCGGGCAGTTCTCGAACCGCCAGGCGCCTGCGCCATTCTCCGAGTGGCCGACGATCCGCCGAGCGCGACAAACCAAATCCGCGACTTGGGCGTTTCCCGTCAATTTGAGCGTGGCCTGCCAACGTCGGCTCGGGGCGTCATCCCCCAAACCGGCAGCTCATGTTTAGACCCGGCGTTTGGTCACTTAGGGATTGTTGATTTGACGCGCGCCCGATTTGCCACTTGCTGATTGTCGATGATCGAGGTATATTGTCGATAATCGTGGTATTGAAAATATGCCCAAACCATCAGACCTGCTGCAAGGAACACTCGATCTATTGATTCTGAAGACCATCGCGAGTAAGCCCCTTCATGGTTGGGGAATCGCGAAGCGAATACAAGCGCTCTCCGGTGACGCTCTTGCGGTAGGCCAAGGGTCCCTGTACCCGGCACTGCATCGGCTCGAAAATCAGGGCTGGATCTGCGCCACCTGGGAGGAGTCGAATCTCGGACGGCCCGCCAAGGTTTACTCTCTAACGCCCGAGGGCGGGAAACAACTGGCGCGCGAACTCAAGACTTGGAATCGCCTCTCTTCCGCTGTTGGCCTTCTCATCCAAAACGCCTGATAGGGGAATATATGCGGATCATTCGGATCGTCAAACGGCGCGTTCATGCGTTGCTGCATTCTTCCCGTTCCGACGCGGAACTAAAACGCGAGATTGAAATTCATATCCAGCAACTCACGAATGAGGCCATGGCCGCGGGTATGACTGCGGCTGAAGCTCGATCCATGGCACTGCGGGAATTTGGACCGATCGAGCAAATCACAGAAGAGTGCCGCGACACTCGCAGCGTGAGTTGGATTCATGATCTCGTCCAGGACTTCTTCTACGGCATTCGTATGCTGCGGCAGTCGCCCGGCTTTACCGTCGTCGCCGTACTCACTCTGGCCCTGGGCATCGGTGCCAACACCGCGATATTTAGCATTGTGGATGCTGTGCTTTTGCGATCGCTTCCATATCGCGAGCCCAATCAACTCGTCCTGATGTTCAATGTTCCGGAGAAACGGCCAGACGCGCTGTCCAGCATTTCCTACCGGGACTTCACTGAGTGCCGCGAGCAGAACCGGACGCTCAGCGAGATGGCGGGAAATGCATTTCACGATCTCACATTGACAGGGGCCGGCGAGCCATTCATTGTGAATGCCGCGGCTGTGACGCCAGAGATATTCCCTCTGCTGAACGCAAGGCCTCTCGCAGGTCGCACATTGCTGCCCGGCGATGGCAAGCCAGGCGCGACGCCGGTGGCTGTTCTGAGCGAGAATCTGTGGCGCAGTCGTTTCGGTTCCAATCCCGATCTCATTGGCCAATCCATCGCCCTGGACATGCGTTCCTTCACAGTTGTCGGCATCTTGCCGGGAAGCTTTCGCTATCCGGAGTTCGCTCCGCATCAGGACGTGTGGATTTCTGTCATGCAGGATCCCCTGTTCGGACCCTTAACTTCCAAGCCAGGGGTGCGGTTGTTAGGTGTCATCGGCAGGCTCAAGTCAGGCACGTCTGTGATGCAAGCCCAGGCCGAGATGGACACTCTGAGCGTGCGGCTTGCGAAAGAGTTTCCAGCGCAGGATTCAGGATTGGCGATCCTGGTTCAACCCTATCAACAGACCGTGGTAAGTAACGTGAAACCCGCGCTTGTGATTTTGTTGGGCGCGGTAGCGATGGTGCTGTTGATGGGCTGCGCCAATACTGCGAACCTGCTTCTGGCCCGCGCAACTGCTCGCGGCACGGAAATCGCATTGCGAAGTGCGCTTGGGGCGTCGCGCGCCCGCCTTGTGCGGCAATTGCTGACCGAGAGTGCTCTGCTGGGGTTGCTCGGGGGAGTTGCCGGTGTACTTCTGGCGATCTGCGCTGTCCGGGGTTTCCAGCCCTTGTTGCCGGCCGACCTGGTCCAGATCAGTTCAATTCACGTTGGAGGCTCGGTCCTGGTGTTCGCGCTGTTGCTATCTTTGGCAGCCGCGCTGGCGTTTGGGCTGGCGCCCGCATTTCTCACCACCTCGTCCAACCTGCAGACCAACATCAAAGAAGGTGGCGGGCGCTCCGGCCAGCGCCGCGGCCGCCATCTGCGGAATTTCCTGGCGATCGTGGAAATGTCCGTGGCCGTGGTGCTATTGGTAGCGGGTGGCCTCCTGATCCGCAGCTTTTCGCTGGTCACTTCGGTCCACCCTGGCTTCGATCCGAACCACGTCACGGAAGCCGAAGTATCGCTGCCACAATTTCAATACTCGACGCCGCAGCAATGGACGGCTTTCACAGATGAATTGCTGACGCGCCTGCACGCGCAACCCGGTTTGCGCGATTCCGCCGTGGCGGCTCCGTTGCCGATGGACCGCCAGGGTCAGGCCAGCTTCGAGTTCATTATCGTCGGAGGTCCTCCGCGTCCTCCCAGCGAACCCGCCACTGCCGATTACACGACGGTGAGTCCCGATTATTTTCGTGTGATGGGAATTCCGATGCTGCGGGGCCGTTTGTTTTCCGAACAAGACGCTCCGTCCAATCCGAATGTAGCGATCGTTAGCGAAACGCTGGCACGGCGTTATTTCCCCAACCAGGACCCCATCGGAAGGCAAATGAGATTTGGATTTCCGCCCAACAGCAATGTGACGCGCGAAGTCGTCGGCGTGGTTGGCGACGTCCGGGACGTGGCGTTGAGCAAGGAACCCGGCCCGATGATGTACGTGCCCTTCGCACAAGCGCCACTTTATGGAGGGGAGGTCGTGGTAAGAAGTTCGCTGGCCGTATCGAGTGTGGCTGCGGAGATTCGCCAGGCGGTCCGCTCCATTGACAAAAACCTGCCCGTGACGGATGTCGCAGCCTTCCAGGACGCCCTCGGCCAATCGATCTCGCGCGAACGATTTCGCACGTTGCTTCTGGGTTCGTTCAGCGCCATTGCTCTCCTGCTCGCCGTCGTCGGAATTTTCGGTGTCATCTCGTACTCGGCCGCTCAGCGCAGCCCCGAAATCGGAATTCGCATGGCCGTCGGGGCGCAGCGGCACGACATTCTGCGTCTGATTTTGGGACAAGGAGCCAAGCTTGCGGTGCTCGGTTTGGGCATTGGCCTGGTCTTAGCGTTGCTGCTCACGCGATTGATGGCGAGTCTGCTCTACAACGTCTCCGCGACAGATCCGCTTACCTTTGGCGGCGTCGCGATCATTCTGCTCGGCGCTGCGGTAACTGCCTGCTACATCCCTGCGCGCCGCGCCATGCGAGTCGATCCCATTGTCGCGCTGAGATACCAATAATCCTCTATGCCTCAGAATCAGGTGGGAGTCGTTTCAGCGAGTTTACCGAAGCGGCGGACGGAAGAACTCCGGAGCATTTACGGATGTGTACAGTTGGGCGGCGATCCGGAAGTTAGTTCACATGAGAGAGAGGTCGCCATCTCGTTGATTGGCGCGCGCTCCGGGTCCTTCGGTCGTATCACGCTGCTCGTACGGAGGGGCGTTATCTCAACATATC
>Ga0182018_10001028_pt1 | contig 33536 bp, 36 predicted proteins | sample 812P2MmetaG_FD_120490 | JGI IMG/M metagenome (GOLD analysis project Ga0182018, IMG submission 120490) | Permafrost microbial communities from Stordalen Mire, Sweden - 812P2M metaG | ecosystem: Environmental > Terrestrial > Soil > Wetlands > Permafrost | place: Sweden: Stordalen | collected...
CCGATATCGCGGTTGGGACCGGCGGTGAGGGCGCGGTGGGATCGCCGGGCGCGCCACATCCTGCCAGCAGAACAACGCCGAAGATCGAAAGTCGAAGAGCGAAACTCGGTCCCGCGTGAACTCTTGGCTTGCGGCTCGTGTACCTGCCAGTGGCGCCGGAAACAACCGTCGACAAAACAGAAGGCTCGAAGATGGGCACGAATGGCGTTGGCGTGGGCGCGCTCCGCGAGTTACGATTTTCCATTTTCGAGTTTCGTACTAGAGAATGTAGCGGCTCAAATCCTGATTCTTGACGATTTCGGCGAGTTGCTTGTTTACGTATGCCGCGTCCACCTTTACGTTCTTCTTCTTCAGGTCGGACGCTTCGAAAGAAAGCTCCTCAAGGACTTTTTCGAGGATGGTATGCAGGCGGCGCGCGCCAATGTTTTCGGTTTGCTCGTTGACGCTGGTGGCGAATTTCGCGATGGTTTCGACGGCATCCTCCGTAATGTTCAGTTTCAGGCCCTCGGTCTCCAGCAGCGCGATGTATTGCTTGATGAGCGCGTTCTTGGGCTCGGTGAGAATACGGACGAAATCCTCTTCCTTCAACGACTGCAGTTCCACACGAATCGGCAGGCGGCCCTGCAATTCCGGAATCAAGTCCGACGGCTTGGTGACGTGGAACGCGCCCGCGGCGATGAACAGGATGTGGTCGGTGCGGATCATCCCATAGCGCGTGTTGACCGTGGTTCCTTCGATGATCGGTAGAATGTCGCGCTGCACGCCCTCGCGCGAAACGTCTGGCCCGTGGCCGGATTCGCGGCCGGCAACTTTATCGATCTCGTCGATAAAAATGATCCCCATCTGTTCGGCGCGCTCAACCGCAACGCGCGTAACCTGGTCCATGTCCAGAGCTTGTTCTCTTCTTCCTGGATCAGATATTCAAAGGCATCCGCGACGCTCATTTTGCGCTTCTTTTTTTGCTGCCCGAACATGCCGGAAAGCATGTCCTTGATGTTGACGTCCATCTCCTCGACGCCCTGATTGGAGATGATCTCAAAGGATGGCATGGACCGCTCGCGGACTTCGATATCCACCATGCGCTGATCGAGCTTGCCTTCGCGGAGCTGCGCACGGAGCTTCTCGCGGGTGCGCTGCGTCTGCTCGCGCTGCTGCGCGGCATCGGCTTCAGTGGTGTTCGGCGCCGGCGCCGGCGATGGTGGCAGCAACAGATCGAGCACGCGCTCTTCGGCGGTTTGTTCCGCGCGGTCGGCAACCTCGTCGAGCTTTTCCTCACGCACCATGTCGATCGACGTTTCCACCAGGTCGCGCACCATGGATTCGACGTCGCGGCCCACATAGCCGACTTCCGTGTATTTGGACGCTTCGACTTTGACGAACGGGCAGCCTGCCAGGCGCGCCAGACGCCGGGCAATTTCGGTCTTACCGACGCCTGTCGGACCAATCATCAGGATGTTCTTGGGCAGAACATCCTCGGCGATCTCCGGCGGAAGCTTCTGCCGTCGAACCCGGTTGCGCAGCGCAACCGCCACGGCGCGTTTCGCCGCGTTCTGACCCACGATGTATTTGTCCAGCTCCGCGACAATCTCGCGCGGCGTCATGTCGTCCAGGGCGGGCAGAAGTTCCGGCTCCGCCGCGGGCGGCGCTCCGTTGCCACCAGGCATGTAAACAATTTCTTTTTCAGTCTTGCTCGTCATTCAATCCTTCGATCTTCGTGCCCTCGACTGCCTGGCTTAAGTCTCTCATCGGATTTGCCGAAACCCTGCCGGGAAAGCGAAAGTTGTCATTCTCCCGGGCATCCAACAAGGATACCCGATCCGGGATTCCGGCCCGGCCGGAAAGAATCTCAACCGTCGAAGCCGCGGAGAATTGTTCTTGGGCATTCCCCGCTACAACTCCTCGACAGTAAAGTTAGCATTAGTATAGATGCAAATCTCGCTCGCGATGCGCATGGCTTCCATCGCCAAGTCTTTTGCGCCCAGCTTGGAATGCTTAATCAGAGCGCGAGCGGCCGACAGCGCATAGGTCCCGCCCGAACCGATGGCGCAGATCCCGTCATCCGGCTCGATCACATCGCCGGTGCCGGACAGCAGAAAGGTACCTTTCGTGTCGGCTACGATCAGCAATGCCTCCAGGTGCCGGAGGGCGCGATCCTTCCGCCATTCCTTTGCAAGCTCGACCGCAGCTTTCGCTAAGTTGCCGGAATGCTCCTGAAGTTTGCCCTCGAATCGTTCAAACAGCGAAATCGCGTCTGCGGTGGACCCCGCGAAACCCACAATGACTTTGTCGTTGTACAGCCGTCGCGTCTTGCGTGCGCTGTGTTTCATCACGTGATCGCCCATGGTCACCTGACCGTCGGCGATCAGCACCACTTTGTTGTCTTTGCGCACGCACAGCACCGTGGTGCCGTGCATTTGCGCACTCTGCTGCCCAGTTTGCATTCGATCATTATACAGCCGCGCGACCCCGCACCAAAGGTGCGTCGTCAGCGCGCGGCTAGCGAACCACGATTTGCGTCGGCGCACATTCCTCTTGAAGGCAATGCCGGCGCCAACGGTTCCGACTCTGAGGAGCCGAATATTTCATTTCTTGGTCGCGATGGCTCCAGCGCGAAAATGTTCCCTGCAAAAAAAGCGCAGAATTGCGCTCACCGCAACGCCGGAATTTGTCATGGTTCGATCATTGCAAGCCATTCAGAATCAATACTTACAAAAGTATTTCAAAACAAAGGACTTTAACTTTCTTTCGACGGAACATTTACAAAAAACGGGGGCCAGCGTTGTGGTTAGCTCCATCCTGCTGTTTTCTACCTCATCGTCGATTCACTGTGTAAATGCTAAAAAGAAAGGTGTTACTGCGAAACTTCTCCGATTACCGGTTCAGTTCGGCGATGCCTTGCTTGCGCCGCTGACCTGCGCTTGCGATTTCTCAATCTCCTGCAGATGTTCTTGCAGCTTCCAAAGCTGCTCGCGCGCGTGGTTCAGCTCCGCCGTGCGCTGAGCGAGTTCCATCTGATTGCGCAGCTTGAGATTCTCGGGAGCGGCGACGAGGGCCCTTCGCGCCTGCGCCACTGCTTGTTCGCTGTCCCGAATTGATTCCATCGTGCTGTCGATGGCCTTTTGCGTTTCGTCGGCATTGCCTTCTGGTTGGCCAAAGGCAAAGCACGACGCAATTTCCGCAAAGCCTTCCTCCAGTTGCGCTGTGGCCTGAGCTTCCTTCGCGAATATATAGATGTCGGCGGGCGTTCGGGTAGCGATCAAGTCCTCATTGGTCCACACTTTGACCTTGTGCGTGGCGGCAGTCGGATCCTGTGGCGACGAGTTAGTTGGCGCTTGCTCTTGCCCAGTCGGCATGACCGGCGTGGGTACGACGAGCGCTGGCGTAAGGTGGCGAATCGTTGCCGTCTGGGCGTTTGGGACGCAGCATGCCTGCCCGCGCAGCCGCGCTGCGCCCTTACAAATCGGGACAAACGGCACGGCCAGTATCGCGGAAGATAGCGCGACGCCGTTAACGAACCTCCATTTGTGCATTTCTCCTTATATCACCGTTGAATAGCGCTATTGAGAAATTTCGCGGAAGGAAAGCGTTTTGTAGGTGATCGCGGGTTGCGCATTCGCGACCAGGCAACTGTCGTACTGCAGATTGGGATTGCCGGTGCCTGCAAGCCAGCTCAGCGTTGGCGTACCTGGCATTCCAAGAGGCGCATGCGATGCGGGGTTCACCGTCTGCGCCAAAACCAGTGAGCCGTAAAAGTGCGTAAGCCGCGAAGCCGACTGCTGGAAGACTCCCGTTCCGATCGCGAGAATCAGGCCATCGTAAGGATGATCGACATATTGGACATCGCCCTGCACCAGGAGAATTCCTGAACCCGGTGGAGAAGGATTGCCGCTGAGGCTGCAGTTGCCGGTAACGACCACGACAGTGGGACTAGAAGCCGAGCCCAGATTGCTGGTGTTGCTGCAATCGGTCATGGTGTAGTCCGCCGACGATTGAATTTCGCTGACCAACTGGTTGAGGCCGGCAATGGTGGTGAGATCGAGCATCTGTCCTGGATGAAGCGGATCGGGAAAACTTTGCATGGCGGCAGCGTTACTGCCGACCGACGCCGTCGCAGGTGGCCCGGGACTTCCGCCGGTGCCGGGATAGTTGCCGGCAGGCGTGAGCTTCGCCGAAAGGTTCGTAACCGAGCTAGGGTTTGTTCCTGCGACTGCGTATTGCTGGCTGGCGGGATTGCAGAAGTCGGTGCCGCTGATTCCAAAGCCAGCACTCTGATTTCCGAAGCTCGTGGTGCCGGCGTAGTTGCCCACCGCGGTGACCGCGGCGGGAAAATTCAGACTGAGAATTACGGGCGCGACGACGTACTGCAGGATCTTCTGGGTGCCGTTTGGGAGCATTGCCAAGGAGGTGACTTCCAGCGCTTGCTGACCGGTGGCCGTCAGATTGAGGTGTTGGCCGTCGAAAAACAGCAACGTCGTGGGATCCTCGACATGATCACCGTTCACGTCCAGATTGATGGATTTCTCGGTGATGGGGTTAATGCGCACCCACTTATAGAGTGCCCCAGTTATGCCTGCGACCGGCGAAATCGAAGCGATCGTCTTGACCGTTGCGCCGGCGAGCGAACCAGCACCAAATTCCGTGTCGTATTCCGTGTCGGGATAAACAGTCAGGACATTTTCCGCGCCGGTCGGATTCGTGACGTATCGCACGTCGTGCAGCGTGAGCGCTGGGGGAATGAATGCAGGTGACGTGGCGTTGAAATAATCGGGATTTTTCGGCAGCAGCCGCCCGCGGCCTTCTTCCAGGCCGGCTCTTGCTGCGTAGTAGGCGCTGGTTGACGACCGGTAGTTTCCAGAAAGCGAAGTCTCCATTCCGGCGGCGATAACCAAAGCGATGGCGACCACGCTGATCAAAAGAAGGGCGGAAATGGCGATGAGCAGCGCGACTCCTTGTTCGGAGTTGGTGCATCGTCGATTGCGGGTGGCACTCATTGTCTTGTTTGGCTACTGATTTGGATTGAGGCGATGGCCGCGCCCATGCAGCTCGACCAGCCGCGGCAGGCCCGTCTGCGCGTCCACCGCGGTCGCCTGGACGATCAGAGTGATTTCGACATCGAGAATATTTTGGGGAGTATTGAAGGCGCCAGCTGTGGGACAGCTTAGCGGCGTGGTCCCGTTCGTTTCGCAAGTGTAGCCAAAGATGGGAACCGGAGCTCCGGCAGGGAACATGGTGGGATAGGCGACTCGAATCGCACTGATCTGTCCGGCGGTGGCGTTGTTCATCACGTTTTGGATGTAGGGAACCATCACGCCCGCGGCGGAAGTCGCGGCCACGGGGTCCATGGCTACTTTGTTGGTTACGCCGCGCATCAGGGTGGTCGAGCCGGCGGGCAATTGGTAGCGCACCCACTGGACGTTCGGACTGTTCGCCGGATCGACGCTGGTCTCGACGATGAGATCGAAATCCTGTGGGCTGGCGCAGGTTGTTCCGATAAAGCACGCCGAACTCGGACTGCCAGCAAAGGGTGTCGCCGCGTAGAAATTCGTTGCCGGTAGAACCGAGAAATGATTCGGCGGCGGGTAACCGGAATCGTCGACGTCGCGAACGATTTGGTCAAGGCCGAGACGCGCTTCCTGGAAGCTGGCCAGGATTTGTGAGTCGGTCTGGTAGCGCTTCTGTGCTGCTCCCAGCAAGGTGAAGGCGGTTCCCGCGACAACCAGGAAAATCGCGGCGGCGACCAGCAATTCCAGAACTGAGAAGCCCGCTTGTCGCGTAATGGCGCGAGCGTTCCTCATTGTTCGATCGTTGCATCCAGCGTGAGAGGAAGAAAATAACCCTGGCCGCCGATTTGGCGCGCACCAATCAGGAAGCGCCTGCCCGTGACGTGCGCACCGTTGGCGTAGGTGACGACGGCCCAGCGAACATCGTACGTTGCGCCATAGGGATCTTCGGGATCCGCGATCGTGGCGAAATAATTCGGTATTTGCCCGGCGGAGAAGTCAATCGCCGGGCTGTTGTTCACCATGGTTACCTGGTTGCCCACGATCGTTTTCGGAGTCGCAGCATTCCCAAGATTCCAAGTGTTGGCTTGCGCGTCGGGGCACGCCGGCGCCGTACAGGTAGCGACGGTAAGCGGTTGATCGAGCATCTGTTCCAGCATGCGCTGCTCGATGACCAGCGCTGTCGACCCGGTCCGGTTTCCGCTATTGATCGTGAGCGAGATCGGCACGAGTTGCGCCACCGCGACCACGCCAACCAGCAACACCACCGTGGCGACCAGGACCTCCATCAGCGTGAAGCCGCTTTCTTCCCTGCGATAGGCCCTTGCTGGATACGCCATTCTCAATTGAGGCGCAGCATTCCTTCGAGGCTCGGGATAAACCTGCGCCCGTGCAAGAACGGCTGCTATGCGCGATTTGTGTGGCGAAGACATGATCGGATTTGTCGGCTCGGCTAGCTGATCTGTTGCCACAGGTGGCCGGTGCCTCCGGCATAGGTCCACACCTGGACCGAACCCGACGGCAACACGATCACCGCGCGGAAGCCGCCGGAGTCCGAGGTGTTGCCTACAAAATAGACGTAGACCGCGGGCGGGGAGGCCACAAGCGCTCCACGCTGGTCAAACTTAACGGCGTCGCCGCCCGGGGAGATTGCGGTCAGCGCCGGTATATTGGCCGCAGTCGCCAGAGCCGTCGTGTTAGGGACAACGCCGGCAGGGACCAGAGTTGCGGCGGGGCCAAGCAGGATTTGCTTTTCCGTGGGCCCTTCGACGCCGTCGCCATTGTCGTCCGACCAGATGTTCGCTGGCGCGTACGCCCCGGCTTGCGAGTTCACGCAGTTGATCGGCGTGTTCCTGCGGATGGCCTCGAAGCGCGTGAATTTGATGATGCCCGCCAGTTGACTGGCGGCGTCATTCAATTGATAAATCTTCAACGTCTTGCTGATGGGACTGATGGCCATTCCGGAAATGATCAGGATGATGGCGGCGGACACGACCAGCTCAAGGACACTCAGGCCCTGGGCTCGGTCAGCGGACGAGGTTGAAAGTTGACCAGACGCGGCTGGCGAGCGCATCGTTCCCATTCCGGTAAATGCCAGTGTGTCAAGACGTTACAACTTCCGCCGGAGTTGTACAAGCGTTTCCGTTGGGCCAAGCATCGACCTCAAGCAGCTTCGCGGTGAGAGGAGAACCTTCGCGCATCCTTATCGGAAGCGCTCAGGATGATACGGTCGGGCCATCCGGGTGATGGGACCAGATTGGAGAGGAGACCGGTTTCAGCCTTCAGTTATCTTCCTTTTCCTTCTTCTTCTCGTCTTTGGATTTCCTGCTGCCCACTTCCGAGAAGCGCTTGTCGAGCGAATCCTTGTTGAACAGGTCGGCTGGAAGGCCGGAGTTGTATTTGCAAATGGAGAAGAACACCTGGCTGGAACGACGGCCATTGCGGTCGGTGGTGATCTGCATAGCGGTACGTACGCCGTCCATCAGTTGAAAATTGGTGAAGATGTTGGTCTCGACGTTGCGGACGTTCATGGCTTCGTCCTGGGTGCTGACGACGGAGCGGTCGAGCAGGTGCGTGGAGCGGTCCACCGCGAGGCGGAAGTTGCGCTGGTCGGAGTCGGTAATGTCCACCCAGTCGACGGTTTTGAGGTCGACGATGTCGAGCCCGCCGTAGCGCACCGTCATGCTTGGTTCCTTCAAGCGGACGCGCAGCAGATTGTTGACGTCTTTCTTGGCTTGCTCTTGAAAATCAGCAACGGACGCGGCACTCAGCTCCGATACGCCTCCTTTGTCGAGGGTCCAGCCCTTGTCGCCCACATAAAGATTGATGATGACGCCTTTTTTCGAGTAATCGGTGCGGTTGGCGTCAGGATAGCGCCAGTAATCCTTGAAATTGGTGTAGCCGGTCAGCTCGCCGTTGTGGCCGAAACGCGCAAGGCGGCCTTCGCAGTCGGAGTCGCGGATATCCATATAGGTGGGCCCGCCGTACGCATCGATCAGCTGTTGCAGGATCTGATGGGCTTTGGCGGCGCTGGCTTCTGGGGTCAGGGTGTCGGGATTCTGCGCGGAGGCGGAAGCCGCACAGAGCACTGCGAGCACGGCCACTACGATTGCGATTTTCTTCGACTTTTTCGCAAACATCTTGTTCGCAAACTTCAGCCGCACAAGACCGATCCTCCGTTTACATTGATGATCTCGCCGGTGAGGAAGTTGGCTAGATCGGAGGCGAGGAAAAGGATAGGGCCGGCGATTTCTTCCGCGGTTGCGGGACGGCCGAGAGGAATCGCTTGCGCAGCCATCTTTTGCCCTTTCTTCGTGGTCAAGACCGGATTGGACATGTCGGTAGCGACCCAGCCCGGCGCTATGGAATTGACCAAAATGTTGTGGCGCGCGAGTTCGGTCGAAAGCCCTTTCACCAGGCTGATGACGCCGCCCTTCGACGCGCCATAATGGGTATGAAACGATTCGCCACGCTGCCCGGCGGTGGAAGTCACGGGAATTATTTTGCCGGACTTTTGCTTGATCATGTGCGGCACGGAAAAGTGAATCAGCGAGTAGACGCTCTTGAGATTGACGCGAATCATGTCGTCCCACTGCTTCTCGGTCATCGTTTCGATTGGGAGATCGTCCTGGTTCCAGACACCGGCGTTGGCAACAACGATGTCCAGGCGCCCGAGCCGCGAGATGGCGTGATCGACCAGTTTCTTGTTGTCGGCGTGGCGTCCGACGTCGGCTTTAAATCCTTCGACGCGCGTGCCATGCTTGCCGGCTTCTTGTTCGACCGCTTGCGCGGCGTCTTTCGCCTTGTTGTAGGTGAAGATGACATCCGCGCCCGCCTGCGCAAACAACTTGACGGCTGCCGCTCCGATGCCGCGCGAACCTCCAGTGATGACTGCCGCCTTGCCTGCCAATGAAATCATGATTCCCCCAACCAGAGTAAACAGCGAAACTTGAAGATCGAAGCCGAGAAAGCGGAAGCCTCAAGCCTTTTGCATAACCGAACCGCGGGCACTGCGAACAGCAGCCACAAATTCGCCGAACAGGTGTCGCGACATTGCATCGCCAACCATGCGTTCGGGATGCCATTGAACGCCCACAACCCAGTTCGAGCCGCCCGTCCACTCCACGCCCTCGATCGTGCCGTCAGAAGCACGCGCGGTGACCCGCAGGTTCTCGCCAGGACGGTCGATCGCCTGGTGGTGGCTGCTGTTGATCTTGCCTGCGGTGGCCCCGTTGAGCCGGGCAAGCAGGGTTCCGGGCGAAAAGTCGACGGGATGCTCAATATCGCCTTTTGCCGCGCCGGGGGGAAGATCGGTGTCCCCATGAGCGATGGACTCCGGTTTCTCGGTGCGGAGATCCTGGACCAGGCTGCCCTTTAGATAGACGTTTAAAAGCTGGCATCCGAAGCAGATCGCAAGGACAGGCTTTCCTGTCTCGAAAGCGTGGTCGAGAACGGCCATGTCGGTGCGGTCGCGATTCTCGTCTAAGTCGTTTGTTTTTTGATGCTTACTAGCGCCATAAAGGGTTGGCTCAACGTCGGCGGGACTGCCCGGCAGGACGAAGCCATCGAGGTCGGACAACTGGGCTTTAAGCTGGCCTGGGGTCTGGTCCAAGCGGATATCTGTCGGTTCGGCTCCGGCGTTTTTGACGGCTTCGAAGTAGTAATTCAGCTTCTTGCGCTCGCCCTCTCGCTGCTCCTTCGTAGTGCGCCAGGGGATGCCAATGCGCAGCCGAAGAGAGGCGCTAACGGACGTGGGAGTGGATGTCATGCGGACCCTGCATCCTAGCATTCGGGCCGTGGGGCGGCAACTGCGGCGGGTTGTGTGTGTCTCCGGTACCGGATTGAAATGTAATTGGGACTCGAGATTGTCGGAGCACGCGCGAGAGTGTCTATGCTGCTTAGGCGCGAGAGGTTAGCGGGCGGGCCAAGACGGCATCGAGGCAGAACTCGGGGCGGTGAAAGAAACCGGGGAGTTCGGCCAGGCGGGAGGCGAGTTGTTCTGTTGAGGAGGCGCGCAGCGTGACATGCCCGAGTTTTCGCCCGGCGCGGGGGGATTTGCCGTAGAGGTGGAGGTGGGCGTCTCGGATGGCAAGAACGTCGGCCGGCTCGGGCAGTTCGCCGATTAAATTGAGCATGCCCGAGGAACCGATCGCGTGGGTGGAACCCAACGGCAGCGCCATCACCGCGCGCAGGTGATTCTCGAACTGGCTGGTGAGTGCGCCTTCAATCGTCCAGTGGCCGGAATTGTGGACGCGCGGCGCCATCTCGTTGGCGAGCAGGCGGCCATCCTGCTCGAAGAATTCGATGGCCAGAACGCCGACGTATTGCAGTTCGTCGAAAACGCTGTGCGCCGCTTGTTCCGCGGCCCGCTGGATGGCGGGATCGAGTCGCGGCGCGGGAGCGAGAGACAGGCGCAGGATGCCCCCGCGGTGATGATTCTCAACCAAGGGATAAACCGCGGTTTCACCGGTGCGAGCGCGAACGGCCAGCACACTAAGTTCGCGGGTGAACTGGACGTAGCGTTCGAGGATGAAAGGGGCTTCACCTTGCGCGGTCGTTTGCTTATCGCTCGGTGCGTGGCTCGCGCTCGCTGCTGCAAGTTCATTCCCGGTGCGCGCGACGTCTTCGGCGGTGCGCAATAGCCATTGGCCTTTGCCGTCGTAGCCCAGGCGGCAGGTTTTCAGCACGGCCGGCAGGCCGATATTCTTTACCGCGGTTTCGAGCGCCTCGCGGTTGGCGACCGGCACAAATTCCGTCGTCGGAATACCGAGCTCCTCGAAAAGGTGTTTCTCGCGAAGGCGGTCCTGCGCGGCCTCCAACGCGGCTGGTGGTGGATAGACGGGCACGCGCTCGGCGAGAAAGCGGACCGCAGCAACGGGCACGTTTTCGAATTCGTAAGTGACGAGTTCGAGGCCGCTGGCGAATTTTTCGAGCGCGGACTGGTCCGAAAATTCCGCCGTGACGCGCGATGCGATGCGGCCGACCGGAGCTTCCGGCGAAGGGTCGAAGAATCGGAAATGGAGTCCCAGTGGATAGCCCGCGAGCGCGAGCATATAGCCGAGCTGCCCGCCGCCGAGAATTCCGATGGTCACGCGGGTTTCCTTTTCGCGGGCGGCGCTGCGGCGCTCAGCTGGAACGATGCCCCTTGCCCGGCTGCGGGATCAGGATTGGCGAGAACTCGCTCGGTCTGCTCCGCTCGGAATTTTCGCAAAGCTTCGCGAATCTCCGGATATTTCGCGCCGAGCATAGCCGCGGCTAGCAGCGCGGAGTTGATGGCTCCTGCCTTGCCGATGGCGAGCGTGCCGACGGGGATGCCGCCGGGCATTTGCGCGATGGAGAGCAGCGAGTCGAGGCCCTTGAGAGTTTTCGATTCGACGGGGACGCCAAGGACCGGCAGGACGGTCTTCGAGGCGGTCATTCCGGGAAGATGCGCAGCGCCTCCGGCGCCGGCAATGATGACTTCGATCCCGCGATTTTCGGCGGACGACGCGTATTCGAACAGCAGATCGGGGGTGCGGTGAGCGGAAACGACGCGCGTTTCATGTGGAACACCGAGGTCCGCCAGTGTCTTGGCGACGTGCTCCATGGTTTCCCAGTCCGAATTGGAGCCCATGATGATGCCGACGAGCGGCCGCGAATCAGGCGCCACGCTCCGGGAGGTCGCTGGCGGAATGGCAACCGGGACCGCGGCTGCTGCAGAAGTGGCGCTATTCGGACTTAGGCGTTTTTTTGCCATGCGACGGGTGAACGCAGCTCCAATCTGCCGGGATTTGCCGACCGCACATTCTACGGCGTTTCTCAGCGCGCCGCGACGTGGGTGCGCTGCTTCCAATAGTGGCGAAGTTGTCCGACAAGGTAAAGCGAGCCGGTAACGAAGACGGCGTCTTTCGGTCCAGCCTTTGCGAGAGCATAGTCCAGCGCCTGCTCGGCATCGGCGATCACCGAGCTCTGCGTCGCATGGTGGGAGGCGATCTCCGCAAGCTGGGCCGCGGATATCGCGCGCGATGTACGCGGCTCGGTGAAAATAACCTCGGCGGCGTGCGGGAACAGTACGCCGGCGACTTCGTCCACGGCTTTGTCGCGGAGCGCGCCGTAGAGGAGATAGATCTCGCGATCGGCGAAATTTTCTTCCCAGAAGGTGGCGAGTTCGCGAGCGGCGGAAGGGTTGTGCGCGCCATCGAGATAGACATCGGGATGGGATTGCAGTTTCTCGATGCGGCCTGGCCAGACGGTGTTGGCGATGCCCTGCTGGACGTCTTCGTCTGAAATTAGAAAGCGCCGTTGGCGGAGCTGGCGAGCGGCGGCTACGGCGTTGAGCGCGTTCTGCAACTGGAAGCGGCCGGGGAGGCGTGGAGCCAAGTCGATCGTCCCGCCCGATGAAACTTCGGTCAGGCGTGCGCGGACGCAGCCGTCCTGCGTCGATTCGCGGTCGATCCGGTATGCCGCAATTGTATCAATCACCGGGGAGTGAAGCTCGGCGGCACGCGCGAGGACAACCTCGCGCGCCTCGGTTCGCTGTTCGGCGAGCACGACGGGCACGGCAGGCTTGAGAATTCCGGCTTTTTCGCCGGCAATTTCGCGCAGGGAATGGCCGAGGAAATTTTCGTGATCAAAATCGATGCGCGTGATGATGGAGACCACCGGCGTGACAATGTTCGTGGCGTCCAGCCGGCCGCCAAGGCCTACCTCAAAAATGGCAAACTCGACGCGCTGCTGCGCGAAATATTCGAAGGCCATCGCGGTTACGCACTCGAAGTAGCTGGGATGCCCGCGGAGCTTGCCCGTGGCGAGTAGTTCTTCTGTGATCGAGTGGATGCGGGTGAGCACATCGGCAAAGGCCGCATCGCTGATCTCCTCGCCGCTGACACGAATGCGTTCGTTGATTTTCTCGAGATGCGGCGAGGTGTTTAGCCCGGTCCGAAAGCCCGCATGGCGGAGGATCGATTCCAGGAACGCCGCGGTCGAGCCTTTACCGTTGGTCCCTGCAATGTGCGCCGATGGATAGGCGCGATCGGGCCGCCCCAGGCGTTCCGCCAACACGGAGGTATTCTCAAGATCAAACTTCGCGGCAGCCGCTTGCGTCGGCGCAGCCAATTCTCTGCCGAGGGAGAGCAAATAACGCACAGCGGCGTCGTAGTTCATGTCAGCCCAGTAGGAGATCGAGCGAAGTGGCGATGAAACTCTTCAGCTCTTTGCGGGGGACGACGGCGTCAAGAAAGCCATGCTCGAGCAGAAATTCGGAGCGCTGAAAGCCGTCCGGCAGCGTCTGGCGGATGGTCTGCTCGATCACGCGGGGGCCTGCGAAACCGATCATCGCACCGGGCTCGCCGATGTTGAGATCGCCGAGCATGGCGAAACTTGCCGATACGCCGCCGGTGGTGGGATCGGTCAGGACTGAGATGTAGGGCACTTTCGCATCGTCCAGCCTTGCCAGGGCGGCGGAAACTTTCGCGAGCTGCATCAAGCTGATGGTGCCTTCCATCATGCGGGCTCCGGCGGAGCAGGAGACGATGATCAGCGGCTGGCGCGTCTCCAGCGACAGCTCGATTCCGCGGGTCACTTTTTCGCCGACCACCGCGCCCATCGAGCCACCGATGAAATTGAACTCCATGGCGCAGCAGACTACCGGGCGTCCGGCCAGCTGGCCTTCGGCGGTGATGATGGCGTCGTTCATGCCGAGTTTCTTGCGCGCTTCCTTCAAGCGAACGGCGTACGGCTTGGTGTCAACGAACTTCAGCGGATCGGTCGAGGTCATGCGCGCGTCGTGCTCGGTCCAGCGGCCGTCGAGCAGCATCTCCAGACGCTGCTTGGCGTTCATCTTGAAGTGAAAGCCGCACTTGGGGCAGATCAGCAGGTTCGCTTCAAGGTCCTTGCGGAAGACGATGGTGCGGCAGGACTCGCACTTCACCCACAGCCCCTCGGTGCGCACCTTGCGCTCCTCGGGGGGCGTGGACTGCTCAATCGATTTTTTGTCGCGCTTGAACCAAGCCATAGTCAGAAGTTCTTGCCCGCCGGCACTAACTTGCGTTTACTCCAGAAAAAAGGCCGCTTTTTGCCGCAAGGCGGCCGCAAATCCAATGCTAATAGTCTATACCACGCTGGGCCAGAATGCCTTTGGTGTAGGGGTGTTTGACCTCGCGCATTTCCGTGACCATGTCGGCGAGTTCGACGAGCTTGGGATGCGCGTTCCGGCCCGTGCAGATCACGTGAACTCGCTCGGGACGCGCCTTCAGGGCTTCGACGATTTCGTCTGGGTCCAGCATCTTGTAGCTGACGACGTAGTTGATTTCATCGAGCACTACGAGATCGTAGTTCCCGCTGTAAATCGCGTCGCGTCCGGCGACCCAGCAGTCGTAGGACATCTTGATGTCTTCGGGGTCGGTCTCCGCGCCGCCTATTTTGACGAAACCGCGGCCCATCGGCCGAATTTCGAACTTATCGTCGCCCAGCATCTTGGCGGCATCGAGCTCGCCGTAGTGCCACGAACCCTTGATGAACTGGACCATCAGGACGCGCAGTCCCTGGCCCACGGCGCGGAACGCGGTGCCAAGCGCGCAAGTCGTTTTGCCCTTGCCCGGTCCGGTGTAAACGATCAGGAGTCCTTTTTCTTCCGGCATCGTGTCCTGGCCCCTGTGTCGCTCAATACACATGAAGGACGCACTGGGGCGAAAGGTCTAAGAGTGTGGAGATTCACAGGCGAAAGGTCAAGCGCCGCCGCGTAGATTGGGCGAACCGCTAAGTTCAAGCGCCTTCTTCACATGCGGACCAGAAATAGACAAGCAGCCACGCGTGCAAGCTACATGCGTTTCCCTTCACCCTATCCGTGGACACCGCGACGGCCTTCTATTCGAGCTGCAAGCGCTTGACCAATTCATGCGCGATCGCGTCGATGCGTTCTTGCGCCGCCGGCGAGAGACTCGCTTTCGCGTTGGCGTGCGGGTCCATCAAAACGATCCACAAACCGGGGCGGTAGACCTCATCGTCTCCCGGACAAATCGCGCCAGTAAGCTGCGCAATCTCTAGAGACCGCGCCGCGGTGTGCGTCAGGTCCAGCCTCGTCCTCGAAGAAGTGATCGGTTGCGGCGGTTCGTGGGCCAACAATTCCATCAATACCCCGCGGGCATCATCAACGAGGTCGCGGAAACCTTGCGAGACCAGAATAGCGTCTACGTCGCGAGGCGTGGGCTGATCGATTTGTTCGAGATCGTAATCGGGAAGGGGTTTCTCCAGAGGTATTTCGATTGCCGCGGAGGGTTTGCCTTCATCGTGAATGATACGCATCGTCATAGTGGGTACTTTTGTACATCATTTGCCAGCATCGTTGCATTTCTTTCGTGTGCCTCGCCGCCACGTTCCTCGATACGACTACTTCGGATAGGGACTCCCGGAGAGGATGGCGAAAGCGCGGTAGAGCTGCTCGGCGAGCATGACGCGAGCAAGCTCGTGAGAAAAGGTCATCGCGCCGAGCGACAGTTTCTGGTGCGCGCGCTGGCGAAGCGTATTGGGGAAGCCATCGGCATCGCCGCAGAGAAAGGTCAATTCGCGGGTTCCGCGGTCGCGCTGGTCGGCAAGCCATTTTGCGAAAGCTTCCGAGCTGAAGCTTTTACCTGCAGCGTCAAGAAGAACCACGACCGCCGCGCGGTCCGCATCTATTTTCTTGAGGGCAGCGCCCGCGTCACGAATCTCCGTGATCTCAATCGGCGACCGGTGGCCGATGCGCTTCACATAGTCGTCAATCACGGCGCGCATCTCGGGCCGCCGCGTCTTTCCGAGCATGAGCAGACGAATCTTCACTTCAACTCGTATTTCTTCCGCTTTTCCAGCAAGGTCTTGCGGCTGATTCCCAGGATTTCGGCGGCGCGACCAATCTTGTAGTGCGTGGCCTCCAGCGTCGCAGCGATTGCTTCTTTCTCGATCTCTTCCAACGAGCGGAGATTCGCGGTGGAACCCAACAAGCCGGGCACGGCAGCGCGAACGTTTTCAGGAAAATCCTTGGGCTCGAGAAGGTCGGTTCGAGACAGGACCACCGCTCGCTCCAGCGCGTTCCGCAACTCGCGCACATTGCCTGGCCAGTCGTAGGCAGCCAACACCCGGCGCGACGGGTCACTCAACTGCGCCGCGGGACGTCCAAGGAGTCCGCGCACCACGTCCAACAGATGATCAGCGAGTACAGGGATATCGGTGCGCCGTTCACGCAGCGGTGGAACACTGAGCGTCAACACGTTCAGACGAAAAAAAAGATCTTCGCGGAATGTGCCCGCCGCAACCGCCGCCGAAAGATCTACGTTCGTGAGCGCAATCAGCCGCGCTTCGATTCGCAGCGTTTCCGTGCCACCCAAGCGTTCGAACGCCCGTTCCTGCAGCACGCGCAGCATCTTGCTCTGCGCCACGGCGGAAAGCGCCGCAACTTCGTCCAGCACAATCGTACCGGCGCCACCCAGCTCGAATCGGCCAAGCTTTCGCTCCACCGCTCCCGTAAACGCGCCCTTTTCGTGACCAAATAATTCGCTTTCGACAAGTTGCGGTGGCAGGCTGGCGCAATCAATCTTCAAGTAGGGAGCATCGCGCCGCGGGCCCATTTCATGAATTGCGCGCGCAAGGTAATCCTTGCCGGTTCCGCTTTCACCGGTGATCAGAAGTGTGGTCGGTGCGGCAGCAACTTTCTGCGCCAGTTCGAGGAGACGTAACGACGCGGGGTCCGCCGAGATCCACGGCAGCCGCTCCGCGGTCATTTTGAAACCGCTTCTCCGTGAGATGCCGCGCCGCCCTTGGCCGCGTTGATCGCGACGGTCTTCCTCGAGGGGCCTTCGGGCTGGTCGGGAATTTCCAGTTTCGGCGCCGAACGCCACAGCCGCTCCAGGTCGTAATATCGGCGTGCCTGTTCGCCGAATACGTGTACCACAAACCCGCCAAAATCGAGGAGCGCCCACTCCGCCGAGCCGCGCCCTTCACGATGCTCAGGCGAGCGCTTGGCATGTTTGTAAAGCTGCTCTTCGATTTCCGAACAGATCGCTTGCACCTGCGGCGTGCTGAATCCCGTGCAGATCACGAAGTACGAGGTGAACGCGCCGACCTCCCTAAGGTCGATCACGGTGATACCCGACGCTTTTTTATTTTGTGCAGCCTCAATCGCGAGGCGCACGGTTTCTGGCAACGAGCTTATGTTCAACGGTATAGGTCCTGTTTGAGAATGTATTCCTCGACGCGAGCGGAGACAAGTCCGTGAATGTCCTGGGCGCGATGGCAGCGCCGGCGGATATCGGTTGCCGAAACATCGGTGGAAACGTTGTCGAGCAGATAGACCGAAGTACGGTGCAGGTGCGCGACAATACTCGACTCGTGCACCGCTTCGACGTCTTTGCGCACGCCCCCGCTGGCCATCAAGTCCGGGGGAATCACCAGCCGCAACGCTTCGGCGCGGATTCCCGGCCGATTGGCAACGATGAAATCGCACAGTCCGAGCAACGCCTCGTATTCCTTCCACATGGGAATATCCAGAAAGGCGTCGGCGCCAATGATGAAGTAGATGCGATCGCCGTGCCCATGATAGGCATGCCGGAAATAACGCACGGTATCCACCGAGTAGTGCAGCTGCGCCCCGCTAAAATCGTCTCCTGCCTCCGCTACCGACGGCACAAAGTGTGGATGCTCGGCGCACGCCAGTGCCACCATCGCGAACCTGTGGGGAAAGGGAGCCAGGTGCGCTTTTAGTTTGTGCGGCGGCCGGCTGGCCGGCACGAAATGAATCTGATCGAAATTGAAACGCCGGTCAGCGGCGCGGGCCACAGCCAGGTGGCCGTTATGTATCGGATCGAACGACCCGCCAAAGAGCGCGATGCGGCGAGGATGATGTTTTGCGGCAGTGCGCTGCGCTTGCGCGGTGGTCAATACCCCTCCCAACGACCTTTCCTGCATTTTCTCATAAATCCTTGATGGGAACAGGTGATGTGTCGCCATGCGCAGTGGTGCTATCGCTACGAACGTCGGCTCCGGCATTCCGGTGTCCGCCGGACGTCAAGTCCAGCACAGACTCCGGCGCAGGCTTGGGAATTTTGTCCAAAGCATCGGCGATGGAACGCACCAGTTCACGCACGCCTTCGCCGGTCGCGGCGGAAATGGCATGGAATTCCAGATTGTGCTCGCTGCAGAATGCGCGCAGTGTGTCGAGTCGTTCGCGATCGGTCGTGGCGTCGAGCTTGGTCGCGACCACGATCACCGGCTTTTCCGACAGCGCCCCGCTGAATGCCCGCAACTCACCGGAAATGATCTCGAACGAGTGAATCGGATCGGCTTCGGAAGTATCGCTGGTGTCGATCAAGTGCACCAGCAAACGGGTGCGCTCCACATGCCTCAAGAATCGAATGCCCAGGCCCGCTCCTTCGTGCGCCCCTTCGATCAACCCCGGCAGATCCGCAACGACAAACGTGCGCCCCAATTCGCGGCCTTCTTTTCCCGTGCCGCCATCCGCATTCACGACGCCCAGATTGGGCTCCAGCGTCGTAAAAGGATAGTTCGCAATTTTTGGCCTCGCCGCCGAGATGACGGAAATCAACGTGGACTTGCCGGCATTCGGAAATCCCACCAACCCGACATCTGCCAGTAACTTCAGTTCCAGCCGCAAATGGCGTTCTTCGCCCGCGAAACCATCTTCATGCTCACGCGGCGCCTGATGCCAAGGCTTGGCGAAATTCTGATTCCCGCGACCTCCACGCCCGCCTTGCGCTATCAACACACGCTGCCCCGGCGTGGCGAGGTCGGCAATCGTTTCGCCACTTTGCGCGTCAAACGCCAGGGTGCCGACGGGAACCTGCAAAATCATGTCCGCCCCGGAATGTCCGGTGCAATTCGAACCTTCACCGTGTCGTCCGCGGTCCGCTTTGAATTCGCGATTGTAGCGATAGCGCAACAGCGTGTTGTCGTTCGGATTCGCTTCCAGATAAATACTGCCGCCGTGGCCGCCATCGCCACCTGAAGGGCCTCCGCGCGGCACGAACTTCTCTCGCCGGAACGCGACGCAGCCGTTGCCGCCGTCTCCCGCCTTCACCAATATTTTAGCTTCGTCAACAAACACGGAATGACACCCCAGGAAAATTGGATGCAACAGATCGCCGGAGGTCTCCGGCTTCTCCAGGCCATAGCCGACTACCACCCGGTGAAAACACGAAGGCGGTCCGGCACACGCCGAACCGCCTCAGTAGAAAGCCAGCTTAGTTCGCGGCAGCAGCAGCCGGTTCAGCCTGCTCAGCTGGATGCACGCTGATGAAGCGGCCGTGCCGGCCCTTATCCTCGAATTTAACGATGCCGGTAATCAGCGCAAACAGGGTGTCGTCCTTGCCCTGGCCGACATTCACCCCGGCCTGGTGTTTTGTCCCGCGCTGCCGCACCAAAATCGTCCCCGCGTTGACGCGCTGCCCGCCAAACCGCTTGACGCCCAGCCGCTGTCCATGTGAATCGCGGCCGTTTGTAGAGGAGCCGCCGCCCTTCTTATGTGCCATGACACTTTCCTTTTTGAGACGTTACTTCGTTCGATCCCAATGTGGTGGCCGATGTTTAGATCGGTCAAATCCGAACGCCCCAGTCCCTACAGTTTAATATCGCTAACCTGCACGGCGGTATAGTTCTGCCGGTGCCCCCGCGAAATCTTATACTGGTTGGTCTTCTTGAACTTCAGCACGGTTACCTTCTTGTTCCGTCCGTGGCTGACAATCTTCCCGGTCACGGTAGCTTTCGACGCGTCGTCACCCGACAAGATCTTCTTCTCGTCGTTGTGCACCGCCAAAACGGAGCCAAAAGTCACCTTTTCGCCCACATCACCCTTAACTCGCTCAATCCGAATGGTGTCGCCGGGCGCGACGCGATACTGCTTTCCCCCGGTCTTAATGACGGCGTACATCGATCCTCCAAGCGCTAGTGCAAACAATGATTATACGGGCTTTACGCTCGCACCGTCAACGCGAACAAAACGCCGGTGCAACTTTTTTCCCTGTTTGGAGTTAAACTAAATGAGGGAACGGAAGAGAACAAGCTCCGAAGCCCGGTAACTCAGTGATTTTGCAGCAGAAATTGCGGATCTCGAAAGGAGGTCCAGTTATGCGATATCTAAGGATTGCAGGTTTGCTGGCGGTTTGCATGTTCTGCGCATCGTTCGCCAACGCGCAGCGGGTTGCGGTAGGCATCGGAGTAGGCGGGCCGGCTTATGCTGGCTACGGCTACGGTGTCGCTCCGGCTTGCGCCTATGGCTACTACGGCTATGCCCCGTATGCTTGCGCACCCTACGGCTACTATGGCTCTGATTGGTTCGTTGGAGGCGCCTTTATCGGCGCCGGCCCGTGGTTTCGCGGTGGCTATTATGGGCGTGGCTTCTACGGTGGCCGTGGGTTCTACGGTGGGCGCGGCTACTACGGCGGACGTGGTGGCTTCTACGGACGCGGCGCTTATGCGGGCGGTGCCTATGGTCGCGGCGCCATTGGCCGCGGTTCTGTCGGCAGCGCCGGAGTTCGCGGCGGATTCGCAGCCCACGGTGGCGGCGGGTTCCACGGCGGCGGTGGGTCCCACGGCGGCGGTGGCCACCGGTAAGCAATACGGCATTTCAAAGTAAACGCATTTGAAAACCGGAACGGCTGGCTGCAACTCGATGCCAGCCGTTTTTGTTGTACGCCGCGCAAACGGCTTGGTCCGCCGGTTGCGGAAACTGTCGCGAAAACCAGAATGAAAATGGCGTTGCGCCACGCGTCTGATAGTGCTCCATCCGCTCGCGGCCTTCGCAGACACTCGGCCGATGCCCGACCGCAACCCAACACAGGCAATAGCTCGGCTTGTCCATCTTTACGAACCATTTTCGCGCGATCTCGAAAAAATCGAATGTGATCGACCGGTAGGTAAAATCCCGCAACGCCGCAAGCGATTCCCACACCGACATATTCACGATCATGAAGGGATCATCGCGGTAGGCGATGTCCGTCGCGTTCTGAGAAGCCGACTATAGCCGCCACACAAATCCCGGTGCCGGGTCGGCGAGCGCGTTAACAGGCTCCGGCGCAGCAACAAACTCCGCAACCTGCGGATCGTCGATCGGCGCAACCAGCCGCCCGATATTGATTTGCGCCAGATGGTAGCCCATAAGTATCCGGCCATAACTCCGATCAAAAATCGAAACGATACCCGAGGATCATTTTCGCAATCAAGTGATCCGTCGAACGCGTCAATCCGACCCCCAAGCCAAAGTTGACCTCCCACTTCGGCGACAGGTTGAGATCGACGGCCGGAAAAATCTGGTGCTGTTGCTGGTAAACCGGCAAGAAGCCCGTAACTGGCCCAACCGAGCCGTAATACTCCAACCCAGCCGTGATTTGCTTTGTGAAGTCATAGCTGAACTTGAAGTTCGGCGAAAACTCGACACCCCGGTTCACGCTTTCGCCGTGAAACGAACGGTCGAGCGTCGGATTCAGCGCGAAATACCAGCGTCCGATCTGCTTGTCGGCGATGGGCCGGATCTCCCAAGTCCAGGTATCGACGGAGAATTGCCGCCTTTGGTATCCGATTTCGTTCGACAAGCTCAGCCCGACCGGCCAATTCCATTTCGGGGGAATCCTGACCCGCGGGCGGAGGTGGTCGCCGACCCACTGCACTCCCTGGCCGCTCTTTTCCGACGTGAAAATATAAAATCCCACTTCGAACCAGTCGGTGACGCCGTGGGTAATCTCGATGGTCTCGTGCTCGGCATGATTGGTGGGCAGCATGCCATCCACCACCGTCTTGGATCCATCAATGGTGAAGTTGCTGTGCAATTCCACCATGGTACGGCCGGGATCGACGGTATCGTAGCCGTACACCTGAATCTCGTAGTTGTCCTGCGCGCAGACCGGCAGCGGCGCCGCGACGAGCACGGCACAGGAAAGAAATATCGTCAGCGCAAGTATTTTCGCGGAGCTTACCCGCATATTCGTTTAGAAATACAGGATACCCAACACGCGCCGATCGTGGCTAAACTATCGGAATCGTAGCTTTCCGAAGCCGGCGCTTTGGGACTGAATCGTCAGGCGTGAGGATGCGACTTATCGTAAATCTCCATCAGTTGCCGGATCGAAGCGTGCGTATATTTCTGCGTTGTCGAAAGCGACTGATGGCCCAGCAACTCCTGAATCGCCCGCAGGTCCGCCCCGTCCGCCAGCAGGTGCGTGGCGAACGCGTGCCGCAGCGAGTGCGGATGTAAATCCCAATTGATATTCACCAGCCGCACATATTTTTTCACCAGCCGCCCCACGGAACGCTGGGTCAACCGCCGCCCCGCGTAATTCAGGAATACCGCCTGCATGTGCGGAAGTCCGCGCCGCCCGCCCCGCGCCGACGACTTCTGCAACAGCAGCTCTTCGCGCAGAGGCCAATACTTATCCAGTGCCTCTTGCGCTTTCGAACCGTAAGGCACGATCCGTTCCTTGTTTCCCTTGCCCCGCACGCGCAGCACGCGTTCCTTCTGATCGATATCAACCAGATTCAGCCCAGTGAGTTCGCTGACGCGGAGGCCGGCGGCATACAGCAGTTCCAGCAGGGCTCGATCCCGCGGGAGGAACAATCCGTCTTCCGTGATCGTCGACGGCTCCGCCGATCGCGCCGCGGCAGATTCGCGGCCACGTTTCCGAGCAGGCTCCGGACCTCCGCCGGCGGACGGCCCCATCGCCGCGAGCTGATTCAAAAAGCCGTTCATCTCCTCCGCGGACAGCACCGACGGAATTCGTTTCGGCAATTTCGGCGTGGGAACCAGTCGTGCCGGATTTTCTTTCAATAACCCCTCGCGCACGCAATACTTAAAGAAGGACCGCAAAGCCGCCAGCTTCCGCGCGATAGAGCTTTTCTCAAGCCCTTGGTCGTGCAGATGTCCGACGAACTCACGGATGATCGGGTGGGTGATTTCTGTCAGTGCGGGCGGTTGCGCACCGGGCGGCGAAAGATACTCCAGAAATTGGTTCAGATCCTTGCCGTAATTCAGTATCGTATGCGGCGAAGAGTTCTTCACCGAGCTCATATATTGCAGAAATTTTTCGGCCGCCTGCTTCATTCGGTCGCGTTTCCCGGACGCCCCCCTGACCTTAGTATAGCCGCGTCCGTTTTTCTCCGCGGTTCCCCGAGGTCTTGTCCGGTTTACCAACCGTCCGTAATTGTCGTCCCGACTGACCGCACCACCTCGTCATTCCGATGGCATCCGACGAGGATGCGCGAAGGATCTCAACGTTTGCGACGGCAAGGCATTCGGCTTGACGGCTATGCCGGAATTCAGGAGAGAAAAGGCTAACGTTGGGGTGCTTCGACGATCCTGGTTCGAGTCGTCTCAGGGTCAGAGCTTCTGCGCGGTGGTTGACACTCGTCGTCCAGTTCTCAACTTACGGCTTTGCGCCAACCGGGGTCGGTTCTTCCGGCTGCGGAGCGGTCGGTCCTTGAGGTTCCGGCGCAAGCTGTTCCCAATCGCAGCCTTCCTTGATGCAAGTATGCACGGTGCCGATCTTCGACTTTTTTTCCACAATGAATGGCGCGCCGCACTTCGGACACGGTTCCGGCATCGGCATGTAAGGTGTAGTGAAATCGCAATCAGGATACCGTGAACAGCCGTAGAACACGCGCGGACGCCCTCGCCCGCCTTTACCCGCGCTGCCACGCCGCACGAATTCGCCTTCGCTGCACTTCGGGCACTTGATTCCCATCGTGATCGGTCGCGTGTACTTGCACTTCGGATAGCCAGAGCATCCGATGAATTCCCCGAATCGCCCGTGCTTCTTGATCAGGTGATTGCCGCACAACGTGCACTTTTCTTCCAGCGGCTCGTCTGGTTGGTGCGCGATCCGCGTGCCCTCCACCAGGCGCCGCGTTGTCTTGCAATCCGGATACCCGCTGCACGCGAGAAACGCGCCAAAACGCCCGCGCTTCAGCAGCATCTCTTTCCCGCAATTTTCGCAATACTCCGTCTTGTTCTCGCCGTCATCCAAAAGCTCCGGTGCCATGTCCTGAATGAAATCGCAATCCGGATACCGCGAGCAGCCCAGGAAGAACCCGTGGCGGCTGATGCGTTCGAGCAATTCACCCTGTCCGCACTTCTCGCAGGTCTTGCCCGTAGGAATCCCCGCCTTGTACGAAATCATCTCGTCCCCGGCCTTCGCCAGATCGACGACAAACTTCTCCCAGAACTCTCTTACCGCATCTCGCCACGGCAGCTTGCCTTCCTCGATCTCGTCGAGTTCCTCTTCCAGCCGCGCGGTAAACGTCACGTCGAACACATCATCAAAACTCTTTACCAACAAAATGCTGACGCGCTCCCCGAGCATCGTCGGCGTGAACCGCCCCTGATCCTTCCGCACGTACTCCCGCTCTACGATCGTCGAAATAATCGAAGCATACGTGGAAGGCCGCCCGATGCCTTTCTCTTCCAAATCCTTGACCAAAGTCGCTTCCGTGTATCGCGGCGGAGGCTCCGTAAAATGCTGGTCCGGCCGGATCTGATCGAGGCGTAACACTTGTCCTTCCTCCACCCGCGGCAAACTCTTGCCCTCGCCTTCGTCGTCCTTCTCGTCTTCTTCACGATCGGCCGCGGCCACCGGCAACTGGTAAACCCGCAGGTACCCGTCGAATTTCTGCACCGAACCTGTCGCCCGGAAGGTGTAGTCGCCGGCCGAAATATCGATCGTCGTCTGATCGAAAATTGCCGGCAGCATTTGGGAAGCCACAAACCGCTGCCAGATTAACTGGTATAGCTTGAATAGATCGTCGTCCAGGTACTTCCGCACATCTTCCGGGGTGCGCGACGCATCCGTCGGCCGCACCGCCTCGTGCGCTTCCTGCGCATCCTTCTTGGACTTGTAGAAGTTCGGCTTTTCCGGCAGATAACTTGACCCAAACCGCTCCGGAATCAATTCCCGCACCTGCGCCAACGCGTCGTTCGATACATGAACCGAATCCGTGCGCATATACGTGATCAGGGCCACTGACCCCTCTTCGCCCATCTCCACGCCTTCATACAAGCGCTGCGCGATGCCCATCGTGCGCTTCGCCGTGTACCGCAGCCGGTTGTACGCCGCTTGCTGCAATTTCGAAGTCGTAAACGGCGGCGGCGGGTTCCGCTTCTTCTCCCGCTGCGCAACCGATACCACCTGCCACTTCGCCTTGCTCACCACCGCGACGATTTTGTCCGCCGCTTCCTGATTCGAAACCTCGACGTCCTCGCCTTTGTACTTGCTGAGTTTTGCTTCAAAGATGGGCGGCTGCCCCGCGTCCAGCATCGCGTGGATAGACCAATACTCGACCGGCACGAACGCCCGAATCTCCAGTTCGCGCTCAACGATCAATCGCAGCGCCACCGTTTGCACGCGTCCCGCGGAAAGCCCGCGCCGCACCTTGTCCCATAGCAAAGGCGAAATCTTGTATCCCACGATGCGATCCAGAACCCGCCGCGCCTGCTGCGCATCCACAAGGTTCGAATCCACCTGCCGCGGCTTCTCGAAAGCCGCCCGGATCGCCTTTGGGGTAATCTCGTTAAAGGTTACGCGAAAAATCTTTTTGGGATCGATCGCCGGAACGCTAATCTCGTCCTTTTCCTTACCCTTCTTGCCTTTCGCCGACTTGCCCTTAGCCGCTTCGCCCTGTTGGTCCTTGCCGTTAGCCCCGTTCTTGCCATTCTTCCCGAACCGCCCGTTCCCCGACGGTTCGGCTTCCTCATATTTGGTCGGCTTGGACAGCACCATCGCCAGGTGCGCCGATATCGCCTCGCCCTCGCGGTCCGGATCGCCCGCCAGATACACCGCATCCGCGGTATTCGCCGACTTCCTTAAATCATTGATGATCTTGCCCTTGCCCGAAATAATCTGCAATGTAGGCTCGAAAATCTTGGCATCGTCGAGCGTAATCGGTTTCTGCGGCTTCTCCGCCGCAGCCTTGCCCTTCTTCCCCTTACCCTTCTTGTTTTTCTTAGGCTCGTCAGGCAGACGGATACCAATCGTCTTCTTGGGCAAGTCCATCACGTGCCCGATCGACGCTTTGACGGTATAGTCGCGTCCCAAATATTTGTTGATCGTCTTCGCCTTTGCAGGCGATTCCACGATTACCAGCGAACGTCCCATCGTATCTATGTAACTCCGGATTCTTCTGCAGGAAGGCCCAGCGGCAGGGCTTGTGTCCTTCTCGCTACCTTAACCAGATGCAGCAAACCCGCCGGCGGATTCATCGCCGTTTTGCGGTGTCGCGTAACTTCAATCGCCACAGCGACTTTCGAGGGACCCTAGCAGGACCTACCGCAGAACCTTAGCAAAACGGCTGGCCTGGCATCTGCCGGACGATCCCTTCCTGTCCAGACCAAAAAAGGGTAGCCAGAACCTCCGACAAGTTCAAGCCAGATCGTTCGACGATGTCATCAATACGCACTGCCTCATCAGAATTTAACAAATCGCAGCTGTTCTTCTTGGACGAATTCAGCGAAAGCGGCTACCAGTAGATTGCGCTGTTCGGATTCGGGCTACTCGACCTGAACCGGCGCCACTTCTCCGGAGAACGCATCCTTGATGAGGGATCTCAACGTAAACTAGGAACCCACGGCCTGAAAAGCTGCCGGCCGCACCGGCGGCGGCAGAGCAGCATCTTCTGACAAAATAGACTCCAGCGTCTCCACAAACAAGTCCGCATCTGCCTCCAAAAAAATCAAAGGCGGCCGCAGCTTGATAACATTGCGACCAGGCCCATCAGTACCGGCCAGAATGCCGCGCTCCCGCAGCCGGTTCACCACGTAATCCACTTGCTGCGTCGCCGGCGTCCGCGACTCCCGGTCCAGCACCAGATCGACTCCCAGAAATAGCCCCGATCCACGAACGTCGCCGATCAACGCATGTCGCTCCTGTGACGATCTCAGCCGTTTCAACAAATGATTGCCCACGCGCAAAGCGTTCTCCGTCAGCTTTTCCTCCCGCAATACATCCAGCACCGCCAAACCCGCCGCGCATGCCACCGGATTACCGCCAAACGTGCTGAAAAATTCCATCCCGTTCGCAAACGAAGCCGCGATCTCCGGCGTCGTCACCACCGCCGCCAGCGGAAACGCGTTCCCGATCGGTTTTCCCAGCACCACGATGTCCGGCACGACGTCCTGGGTCTCGAATCCCCAGAAGTGCGTGCCCAACCGGCCAAATCCAACCTGCACTTCGTCCGCGATGCACAAGCCGCCCGCCGCCCGCACATGCAGATATGTTTCCTTCAGATAGCCCGGCGGAAAAACAATTTGCCCCGCGACGCTCGGCAAAGTCTCCGCGATAAACGCTGCAATCTCGCGTCCGTCTTTCCGCGCGCTACCGATCATGTCTCCCACGTGCCGCGCATACTTCGCGCCGGCGTCTGCTTCCCCGCGGCGGTAAGCCCCCCGATAATCGTCAGCAATCGGCGCAACGTGTACCCAAGGTTTTCGTCCTCGCCCGCCCGGCCCGTCAAATTTATACGGACTGATATCGATCAGCGTATTCGTGTGCCCGTGATACGCATGTTCCAGTACAATCACATCTTCGCGACCCGTATGCGCGCGCGAGAGCCGCAGGGCCAGTTCGTTCGCCTCGCTGCCCGAATTCAGGAAGTAGCAAACGCGCAGCGGCGCCGGCAAAAGCTCCGTAAGCCGTTCGGCGTACCGGATCACATTGTCGTGCAGGTACCGCGTGTTGGTATTCAGCAGCGCAAGTTGTTCCTGCGCCGCACGCGCAACCCGCGGATGGCTGTGTCCCACCAGTGGAACGTTGTTGTACACGTCGAGGTACGCGCGCCCGGTCTCGTCGTAAAGATACTGCTTCCACCCGCGAACAATCTTCAGCGGCCGTTGATACGACACACGGAGATTCGGTCCCAGCAGCGTCTCGCGCACCGCCAGTGTTTCCCCCGCATCCTTGTCTTCCACCACCAATCGCTCGCCGGTTAGACGCAGCAGCAAATTCGGATCCGGTGAAAGGCTCGTCCACACGCCGCGCTCGGTCGCCAGCGCGACCCCCGGAAAATCCGTCCCGCGGTCCAGCAAATCCACGATCACCTGAACGTGTAGATGCGGCGGCCACCCGCCGTTTTCCTGCACCGCGCCGACGCGAGCAAATCGTTCACCACGCGCGATCAACTGGCCAACACGCAGCTTCGTCAGTGATTCCTTGCTTAGGTGTCCGTACAGGGTGAAAAATTCCTGCCCTTCGCCGGGACCATGCCGCAAAATCACCACCGGCCCGTAATCCTTGTCCGCACTGTTGTTCGCGAGCGCGTGAACCATGCCTTCTAGCGGCGCGTAAACCGCGCTCCCGGGCGCAACAAATAGATCGATGCCCAGATGAATGGTGCGGCGCTCGTCGGTAGGATTTCCGCCTGCGCCGAAAAGCGGCGAATCGTAAAGCAGCCTCGGCTCGTTGTATCGGCCCGCGCCGAAGCTGACGCGAGCCCTCTTCAACCGCGCAAAAATCTTTTCGGTCAACGTGTCGGTATCCGCCGCTGCCGGGTCAGCCCCTAAAAACGTGCTCCCGACGCCCAAATCAAAAACCGGGCATGCCGCACCGCGCACATTCACGTCCAGCAGGGAAGCCGCCGAACCCGCATGCGCGGTGAGCCACTTGCGCACCGCGCCCGCCTTCGGCACCGGCGGCAACCCGCAAGCCTCGCGGAACGTATAGTGCGCGAACCGCGGATGAATTTGCGCCAGCCGCGCAAGCCCCTCCCACGCAGGTCCTTCGCTGATGGTTACGTAGGAATCGTCCGGCTTGACGGCAGCCCGCTGCGCCGAATTGATCACGCTTACCGCCAGCCGCGTTCCAATCAGCGCATACAGCAGACCGATTTCCAATTCCGTAAGCGGAAATACCCGGTGATAGCCCGCTACCACCGCTGCCGCGGCGCGCAGCGGTTCTCTCTTTCCGAGGATCGCATAGGCCGCCGCAATCGCCACTTCGGAGACCGTGAACGTCTCGTGCATGTCGCCGAAATCGATGACGCTGACCGCGCGCCGCGGCATCGGCCAGGGCTCGCTCACCAGCACGTTGTAGTCATTCGCATCACCGTATACCACGCTGCGTCGCAACCGGCCTATCGCAGGCACCACTTCGGCGTCGTACAGCGCAAGAAATTTTTCGACCAGCGCACGCCGCTCGGTATCCGAGATCAAGTCCAGGTGCTCCCGAATCCATCCCGCCCGCGCGAAGTCCCATTTGAGTTCGCGTTGCGCCGCAGGATGCGAGAAGTCCGCCAACCCGCCATCCATTTCGCCCAGCAAAGTTCCCAAACTGCCGAGCAGTTCCGCCGAGTGCGGCTTCGCGTCGGCTAGCATGGTGCCGGCAACATAGGTGAGCAGCCACACCAGACGCGACGATCCGTCGGCCGCGGTAATAACGCTAAACGCCTCGCCACTTTTAGCGAGGCAAACGTGAGGAAGATTTAGTTTTGGCGCCCGCTGCGCCAGATGCTGCAGCGCGCGGCATTGCAGATCGATCAGCGACTCTTCCCGCGCCGGGTGCATCACCTTCAGCACAAACCCAGGCCCGCCTGGCCAAGGCGATGCAGGTCCGTCGATCAGCCCCGCCGCCGTGCGACGTAGCGCAGACTCCGACGCTCGCAGCTCCGAAGCGGCCTTCTCAATTGTAGTCAGATGAAAATTGTCGTCGTATTCGCCAGGCAGCGCCTTCGCGCTAACGTCAAGTCCGTAAAGATCGAGCGCGAAACGTACCGCTTCCGCTTCGGTCGTCGCCTGCCCCACACGCTGTTCCAGCAGCATGCGCAAATCTTATCCGCAACCACCAGACCGCGTCCACACTCAGGGGGGCGCTAGCTTCCAGGAGAAGCGAAGATTTGCAGGGGAGCGACTATCCTCCTTGGGCTACGCGACGAGCATAGCCTCAGGACCTCAACGTCAGCTTCAACGGAGGTGTTCATCGGCTCCCGATACTTCGCTTCGACCAAGATGACACCGCCTCACAAAATGAAATACGAAATGGCGGCCAATCCACCTCTTCATGGCTGGCTTACAGCGTATTCACCGATATCGGTCCATTCTCGGTCGACAACCGTATGAGCGGCGTCCCGCTCCCATACTCAATCCGCCGGTGCTCGTCATCCCAGGTCTTCCGCGCGTCGTTGCAAATGCTCGCGTGGCAACTCATCGGCGAATGCCCGTTCGATTCCACCAGGAAGCTGGACTGAAATCCCGACGGCACGCGCAGCGTCAGCGGCCCATTGACCGCATCCGCAACCAAACCGTCCCCGCTCCAGGTGGCCGCATTAAGAGCGACGCTGATGGGCCCGTTCTGGGTGTGCAGCCGCAGCTTTCCGCCGGTACCCGAAAAGCTGATCGGCCCGTTCACGGCCGAAATATCGGCTTCGCCGGAGCAATCCTCCATCGAGATCGGCCCGTTCACGCCACGCGCGGTGATCTTGCCATCCACGCTATAGAACGACACCGGCCCGTTGTGCGCCGCCAACTCCACTTCCGCCGCCCGCGGCGTGCGAATCAGCAGGAACACGTTCCAGCCATTGTGCCGAGACGGTCCGCTGACAGAGACCTGCCCGCCGTGTACGGAGAGCTTGATTTCCGATAACAACTGCTTCGCATCGCCTCGCGTGGCATCCGCCGCCTTGCAGGCCGTCACCGAATACACATCCTTGTCCCATCCTTGCAATTGTGTGCCGCCATTCTCCAACTCATCGACGCGCAAGACTTTAGCCTCGCCCTTGGAGAACGTGCGTTGTTCGGACTCGACGGCAGCATCCTCATCGTGAAACTGCATATGCAACTGGGAACAATCGGAAACCGGCCCGTCGCGCCAGGACCGTGAACCGCCGTGCAGGTTCATTTCCATCGTCGGAGTAGCAGGGGCCGCCGGCGCCGCAGGACTAGCGGGCATGGCCGGAACCGCCTCCGCGCCCGGAAATTCCGGCGCACCCGGCATCGGCGCCACCGGCGGAGTCGGAAATGAGGATTGAGGTCTTCCAGGTGCCGCGGACAACAGCAGGCCGCCGGCCGCAAACGCCACCGTCGAAATGACAAAATCGCGCAATCGCATAGGTATCGCCTCCCTCTCGCCTATAGGACGATGCGACATGGGTTCCGGTCTGGTAGCAACTCACACTATTTCTGAGTTTATCGGGCCGGCCAACAGGAACGGGATTGCTAGCACCGGCTTCGAAGCGGGTTGTTCGGAGCAGGGGCCGCGCTGCTAGGCGCCGATTCGGTCAGGAAACACAAAGGTGGTCTTTGCCAGGCCTGACCGTAGCGTCTCGTCCCGGTAATATTTCTTGAGCACGCTCTGGTTCCAATCCAGCAAATCTGCATTACAAACCGCAAATTCCGCCCAACTCTGGGGATGTCCCGCCCGCGCCAATCGCTCCCGAATAAGGAGCAGATAAGCCCAGGTGATGGTTTCGTTGTAGAGGCTCGTCTTCCCATACGCAGTCGCGAACTTTACCAGGGAAGCGGAAAAGTGTCGGATTGCTTCGAGCAACGGATGCCTACCCAGGTAGAGGAAAGCCATTCTGACGTGATCGGCGTGGCGGAACGACTCCAAGGGCAGCGAGCAATCCTCGAAGGCCGCGACAAACTCGTCGTCGCTCACGCCAGTTCACCCGCACATGTCCCGCGCTCTTGGTCAGCAACACTCACCAGCACCGCCATGGCGTACAGCACCGACGCGCTTATGTCGTACCAGCCGTGAAGTACACGGAAAACCGCCGCGAAGAAGAAAACCACCAGCAGCGCATAGCCACCGACCACGGTTGTAACGGGCAAAAGGAACAGAACTGCGGCAACAATTTCGATGCCGCCGAGGACCGGTCGAATCCAAGCAGGCCATCCAGTCTCAGCAAAAACCCGCATAACTGCTGGACCAAACGCGAACCGCCCGGGCTGCCACAGAACAATCAGGCCCACGCACCAGCCGAAACCGGGCACCGCCAGACTTCCCAGTCGTTCATTCATCTGCAGGGTTTCTCCTTTTTGCGGCGGAACCAGCAGAAGCTTCCACCAGCCGGTGGCTCGCACGGGAGTCCAGGTCCAGCCCGTAAAACTTCTCCAAATCCTTGATGCGTCGCAAACCTTCTCCCTGAAAGGGACACTTGCCGTCAAAGGCATGCAGGACGATGCCTTCCAGCAAATCACCGAGGGTCAAGTCGTGATACTCCGCCAGCGCCTTCAGCACCTTCAATAGACGTTTCTCCATGCGCACGCCGGTTTGCACCCGTTCCACGACAAACGGCTCTTGGTTAGGCACGCTTTTTTCCCATGTGGTACCAATGTACCAAAATAACACATTGCCGTCCAGCGTCCCCTCCGCCGTGTCACCGGATGTCCTTTAACCCAGGGCGAAGTCCGCCTGGCCGTGCGGGTTTCCACCCGCCACGTAGGTATTGCTCGATAAATCGTTCTGGCTGGACCGAGTCGGGCCGCGTACAGGGCTTGGCTTCAAAAAAAATTGTGTGCGGAGTTGGGGTGGATCGGAGAGGCAGACCGAAAAAGTGCAAGTTGTCGCAGCCGCGGTCTTACTGCGTCAAGGCAACGACATTCGCGCTGAGCAGCGCGCTGAGATCGGCGACGATGCCCGTCGCAGTATCTTTCACCGCTTTTTCCGTGGCGTTTTTCTCGATCTCAAATTTCGCTACCGGCGCGTAGGAACTTACCGTGATTACCGCGCCCGCTTTACTATCGGTGCCGCTGGGATCGGCCGCGGCATACAGCGCCTGATCGGGCCGCGCGAGGTTGCTGATTCCGACGAACAGCGACATCTTGCCATCCGCGGTGAACCTCCCCATGACCGCGCGCCGCAACCGGTTTTGTTCGTCGGGCTCGCCGAAGATTCCACTGATTCGTATTCCGTCGGTGGGACGCGTTTCTCCCGGTCGCAACCGGTGTGCGGAGTAGCCTTCCTTTTCGAGCTCTTTCACCAAGGTTGTGGACATGAAATCAACCAGCCTTCCTGCTTGCTCGACCGCGCCTTGCTCCCGCTTGGGGTCCAATTGCGCGGCGGTAGAGGGCGCAATCGCGGGAACGCTCTTTTCCAGTTTGCCATCCGCGTTCACCGCATCGAGCTCGAAATCGCTGACATAAACGATCTTGGATTTGTCCAGAGCTGGAGTCGCAATCGGTGCTTGCGTGGATGGCTGCGTGACCTGCGATTGTTGCGCCTGCACCGAAGCCTCCGGCGAGGATTCCGCTGTAGTCGCCTCCGAGATGATCGGCTTCGCCTCATCCTGAGCGGCAACAGTTGCTGCGCCGACCGTCGCGACGCAAACACCCAAAAAAAACAAGGCGAATAACTTCATGGCACAGACCTCGATACGATCCATCTACAACCCAGATGGCAACCATGATAGTGAAAGGCGGCGCAGGAAACCCTCCCTTCGGAAAGTTTGTGACCCAAACCGTACTGTCACTTCGTACAGGTGCCCCCGGCCACTTGGTTCGGCATGAGCACCAGAAGCTGCTCGAGTCGATCCGAACGTTGTAAGGGCGCAGGATTCCCCTGTCCTAACCACCTCGAATCGCAGTTTTCCGCAAAATCCGATTTC
>Ga0182018_10001029_pt1 | contig 33535 bp, 20 predicted proteins | sample 812P2MmetaG_FD_120490 | JGI IMG/M metagenome (GOLD analysis project Ga0182018, IMG submission 120490) | Permafrost microbial communities from Stordalen Mire, Sweden - 812P2M metaG | ecosystem: Environmental > Terrestrial > Soil > Wetlands > Permafrost | place: Sweden: Stordalen | collected...
CCCATCGGCGTCGTGCGGTCTCCGTTCGACGAGCGGGCTGCCGCGCCGCGCCAGGCCTCGGTGGGACAGGTCGTTGGTCGCATCGAGCTCTTCGCAGGAAAGGGATACGAGCACGCGCTGGAAGGACTGAGCGCGTGGGAGTACGCCTGGGTGCTCTTCGTCTTCCACCGGAACGTCGAGCAAGGGCGGGGCTGGAAGGCGAAGGTCTTGCCGCCGCGCGGCGACACCAAGCAGGGAGTCTTCGCGACGCGGTCGCCGCACCGCCCCAATCCGATCGGGATGAGCGCGGTGGCGATCGATCACGTGGACGAACTCGTCGTGCACGTACGAGGGCTGGACCTGCTGGACGGAACGCCGGTGCTCGACCTCAAGCCGTATGTTGCTTACGCCGACTCTCGTCCTGGCGCCCGGGCTGGCTGGCTCGAGGCGCGCGATCCCGCCAAGGCCTGGGATGTCCGGTTCGCCGGAGAGGCGATTGGCGAGCTCGAGTGGCTGCGCTCGCGAGGGATCGACCTTCAGGATTCCATCTGTTCGGTGCTCGCTCTGGGGCCCCAGCCCCACCCCTACCGACGCATCCGCAAACACGCGAGCGGGATGCGGCTGGCGCTCAAGGAGTGGCGCGCGGATTTCGTGGTGACCGAGAACCGAATCGACGTCCTGCGAATCCGGACGGGCTATCGGGCGAAGGAGCTCGCTACGGAGCCCAGTCTCGAAGTCCACCGGGAATTCGTCGCTCGCTTCGGCGCTTCGGGGTAAGCGCCGTAGCTCTCAGCTTTCTCGAAGTGGACCGGACCCCATCGTGACCGACGTGTCCGACAGGCGCTCCGCTACCTCTCGCGTGCGCTGCCGTTCGCGGGCGATTGCTTCGTCGCGCTCTTCGCCGAAGGCGACGTCGACGACGAGGCTCGGAGCGCCTCCCTCATCGAAGGTAATGCCGACTTCGATCGTATCCCGGCTCGGCTGAGGCGGGCGCATCGAGCGTGCGGCCGCCGCCGGACGACCGCACACTTCGTCGTACGCCGCGCGGAGACCCTCGAACATCGCGCGCGCGCTCTGCCATCGATCCTCCTTGCGGAACGCGAGCGCTCGGTCGACCGCCGCGGACAGCACCGGTGCCGCGTTCGGCACGACGCTGGCCAGCGGCATCACGGCTTCCTTGATGGCTGCAATCGTCATGTCGATCGGAGTTGGCTTCTCGTGAATACGGCGTCCCGAGAGCGCCCGGTACACCACCGCGCCGACGGCGAACAGATCAGTCCGGACGTCGATCGCGTCCGGCGTTCCACGCGCTTGCTCGGGCGCCATGTACCCGGCCGTTCCCATGACGATCCCTTGCGCCGTCGGAATGAGGGATATCGACCCATCGCGGACGCGCGCCAGTCCGAAGTCGAGCAGCTTCGCGTGGCCGCCCTTCGTGACGAAGATGTTCCCCGGCTTGATGTCGCGGTGAACGATGCCGTTTTCGTGCGCGACCGCAAGGACCTCGAGCACTTGCCCCGCGATCGCGAGCACCTCGGCCACGGGAAGCTTGCCCCCGGCGCGGGCAAGCCACGTCGAGAGAGACTCTCCCTCGAGGAGCTCCATCACCAGGTAGGGCTCGCCGTCCTCGGAGAGATCGTCGTCGAGGATGGCGACGGCGCCGGGATGCCCGATCTTGTTGGCGACGTATCCCTCACGCAGAAAGCGCCGGCGCACTTCGGGGTCCCCTGCGTACTTCGGCAAGAGGACCTTGATGGCAGCCTGCCGTCCGTTCCGATGCGTGGCGACGTAGACGGCGCCCATCCCGCCCACCTCGAGCAGCCGATCGACGTGCCATTTGCCATTGAGCGTCCGTCCCACCCGTGCCTCGGGGCGCGTCGACGGCTCGTAGGGGCGGCTCACTGCCACTAGCATCGCGGCGCCACGCGAGACGCGTCAAGCGCAGCCGCGCGAGCACCGGGCGCGGCTGCCCCAGCGCCTTTACAGAGGTTATGCAGCGCGCCAAGATGCTCGAGTGTCGAACGCGCTGAGAACGAACGCGCCGAGAAGGTGGACGTGCGCGGGCTCCGTACCTTTCGTGCTGTCGCTCGCCGCGTGCGGGGGCGGTGGCGACGGCTCGAAGTTCGCCGTCGACGGGTCGGCACCTTTCTGCGCGTTCTGTGTAGAGGAGTCGGGTGCGCCGGACGGCAACTCCGTATTCAGCGATTTCCCGTCGACGCCTGTCCTCGACGTCCCCGACGGCGGAGTCGCGGCGCCCTTGAACGCCGCGCAGCTCTTCGGAAGTCCTTCGCAAGGCGCCCAGAGCGGTGGACCGTGCCTCATCGAGCCCGAGGTGGGCTCTCTCTATCCGAAGAACTGGCTGCGTCCGCGCTTCCGATGGGTGGCGGCCGGCGGGCAAAACCTCTTCGAGTTACGGGTGCACGCCGCAAATCAGACCAACGATCTCGTCGTCTACACGGCGGCGACAGAGTGGACGATGCCGGTCGGCATGTGGGACGCACTCCGCATCGACTCCGATGACGTCCCGATGACCGTCACGGTCCGAGGGGGCGTGCTCGGGGGAGCGGCCCTCACCGGCGAGGCTCTCGGCTCCAGCGGGGCGATCGGCATTGCGCCGGTCGAAGCGCCGGGCACGATCGTGTACTGGACCCCTACCGGCGTCACGGCCCTCAAGGGCTTCGCGATAGGCGACGAAGGGGTCACCCCCGTGCTCGTCCCGAGCCAGGTAGAGGAGTACACGACCGGCTGCATCGGCTGCCACAACTCGACGCCGGACGGGCAGTTCGCCTCGTTCTCTTCGCAGACGAACAACTGGCAGAACGGCTTCGCCAACATCCAGGCAGGAATGGTCGGAGCAGTACCGCCGTGGCTGGGCGCCGCCGGCCGGGCCGCGATCGAGACGACCAACATGGGGATCCACACGTTCTCCGTGGCGCACTGGACGACGGGCGATCGCATCGAGATCTCCGTCCACGATCCGATCGACAACGGGGATGCGGAGCTCGTGTGGGTGGACACGGAGGCGCAAACCGGAACGGCCATGGGCACGCTCGCGAGGAACGGCGATTCGCGTTACGCGGGCGCCCCGAGCTGGAGCCACGACGGCAACACGATCGCGTACGTCTCCACCAACGCGAACCAGGACGGACGGCTCGCGGACGGCGAAGCCGACGTGTATCTCGTGCCGTACGGCGACAAGGGGGGCGGGACCGCGATGCCGCTGCAGGGAGCCGCGGACCAGGGTCCGCGCGAGTACTACCCGACGTGGTCACCGGACGACGCGATCATCGCGTTCGACAAGGCGGCGAGCGGCAGCATGTACAATAACTCGCTTGCCGAAGTGTACGTGATCCCCAGCGCCGGTCGCGCGGCGGGGCCGACCCGGCTCGCGGCCAACGACCCGCCCGCATGCACGAATCAGATGAGCCCAGGCGTCACCAACAGCTGGCCCAAGTGGGCGCCCAGCGTCGGCGCGGCCAGCGGCGGCAGGACGTTCTACTGGCTCGTCTTCAGCTCGACACGAGACCCGTACAGCGGGGACGGGCCGCAGCTGTACGTGACCGCCGTCGTCACGGAGGGAGGTAAGACTCAGACGTACGCGGCGCTGTATCTTTGGAACCAGCCCGAGTCAGAGCACAATCACACTCCGGCGTGGGACAACTTCCAGATCCCGCCGCCTCCTCCACAGTAGCCGGGCGCGGCGCGGCTACTGGAGGATGATTGGCCCCGCGAGCGTGAAGGGGCACTGCGTTGCTTGCGAAGCGTAGCTGATCGCGTTGTACCAGAACTGAGGCACCTGATAGACGGTCGCCGCCGATGCGTCGACGCAGCTCGCCCCGGCGTCGATACCGAACCACTGGCTCGTGTATGTCACCCACTCGTCGGTGTACGAGAAGACATGACCCATTCCGATGTCTTCGTGCGCGGCGTAGACGTAGGTACCGTCCGTGCAATCGACGGTCGCCGTCCCTGGGTTGACCGGCCGCCCGTGGAACGCTCCGACCTCGTCGATGTGCCTGCCGATCGGCGTGCTCTGTATCCATCCCCCGAGAGGATCGGATTCTCCGAGGCAGTAGTTCGAGGTCGACACCGTCCCGAGCACGTCCGCGGTTCCGTATGACATGTCCGTGACCGCCTGGACCAGCTGGTTGAGCGGTACGATTTCTTGACTGGATGCGTCGTACCCGGAAAGGGTGATGATGCCCCCTCCGGCCTGGACCCACGTCTTCAGAGCCGCCAGCTCGTCGGAACTGAACGTCCAGTAGCCACTTCCCGTGCCGCCCGACTCGCTGTCGGCGAGCCACTGGATGATGAGGACGTCGTACTGGTCGAGGAACGCGGCGTTCAGCGTCGGCTTCATCTCGTACATGTCGACAGATGCGCTGCTTTCCATGTTGAGATAGTTGGTGAACGCGCTCGTGTTGTCCGTGCCCTGGAAGCCGGTGTCGCCCGGCATACCGATGGACGCGATGTTGAAACAGGTGCACCTGCCGGCGTCGTCGCATCGCTGCGCGCGCGGCGCCTTCGCATCCGTCGAGCCCTCCGGAGTTCCGAGGTCGATCGTCCCGCCGCTGCCGCTGCCCCCGCCTCCGTTGCTGCCGCCGCTCCCACCCCCGCCGCTGCTGCCGTTGCTGTCGAAGCTCGATGGGCTGCTCTTGCCTGTGGCTGCGCAGGCGGCGATGGGCAGCCCGAGAGCGAGGACGGCGCCAATCGCCGGAAGAGGACGCGAGCGTCTCGCCCGGGTCTTTGACTGATTCGTAGGACGGATGCCGGACATCTTTGGCCTCAAGGGTTAGTGCCGGCGCTCGCGTGCGATGGCTCAACCTTCTGCATGGGGCCCCAAGTGAGCGTGATCCAGGTCGCAAACTGGATACGCTTTGCATGTGCCCCTCTCCGCCCTCGACTTTTTCACCATCGGGATTGGTCCGTCCAGCTCCCACACCGTCGGCCCGATGCGCGCGGCGCGCAGGTTCGTGCTCGCCCTCGACCGCGAGGAGAAGCTCGATGCGACGATGCGTGTCACGGTCGAGCTATTCGGGTCGCTGGGGGAGACGGGGAAGGGGCACCGGAGCGACGTCGCTGTCATGCTCGGGCTCGAGGGGGAGGAAGCGGAGAAGCTGGAGCCGGATACCGTGCCCTCGCGCCTCGATCGCATCCGCACCGAGGGCAAACTAGCGCTCCTCGGGCTTCATCCGATCTCGTTTGGCGCCGCCGACGTCGTCTTTCATCGCCTCCGCTCGCTCCCGAAGCACCCGAACGGCATGATCTTCACGGCCTTCGATGGGTCGGAGGCGGAGATCCTGAAGCGCGCGTATTACTCGGTCGGCGGCGGCTTCGTCGTGGGCGAGTCGACGAGCTCCCACGCGCCTCCCATGCGGACGCGCGACGAGCGTGTGCCGCATCCCTTCACGACGGGCGACGAGCTGCTCGCGCGCTGCGCGTCGACGGGGCTGTCGATCGGCGCGCTGGTGCTCGAGAACGAGCGTACGTGGAGCGCCGAGGAAGAGGTCAACGCGCGACTGCTCGAGATCTGGCATTGCATGCAGGCGTGCGTTCGCCGTGGATGCGAGCGCGAGGGGACGCTCCCAGGGGGCCTGCATGTCGTCCGTCGCGCACCGGCGCTCCACCGCCGGCTCGCGAGCGACGCGCGTGCGAGCGATCCGCTCGTCGTGCTCGACTGGGTCGACCTCTGGGCGCTGGCGGTCAACGAGGAGAATGCCGCCGGAGGTCGCGTCGTCACGGCGCCCACGAATGGCGCGGCAGGGGTCATTCCTGCAGTACTCCACTACTACGTGGGGTTCGTTCCCGGCGCGGACGACGCCGGAGTCGTCCGGTTTCTCCTCGTGGCAGGGGCGGTCGGTATGCTCTACAAGATGAACGCGTCGATCTCGGGCGCGGAGGTTGGCTGTCAGGGCGAGGTCGGCGTTGCCTGTTCGATGGCGGCGGCAGGCCTCACGGAGGTGCTCGGCGGGACGCCGGAGCAGGTCGAGAACGCGGCCGAGATCGGCATGGAGCACAACCTGGGCCTCACTTGCGATCCCGTCGGGGGTCTGGTGCAGGTGCCGTGCATCGAGCGCAACGCGATGGGCGCGGTCAAGGCGATCAACGCGTCGCGCATCGCGCTCTCCGGCGACGGCAAGCACAAGGTGTCTCTCGACAAGGTCATCGCGACCATGCGCCAGACGGGCGCCGACATGCTCACGCAGTACAAGGAAACCTCTCGCGGAGGCCTCGCAGTCAACGTCGTCGAGTGCTAGAGGCCGTCCTGAACGATTGCCCGGAGAGCATTGCCCGACGGCCTCCTAGCGCATCGATCAATCACCGAACAGGTCGAGTGTCTTCCGGTCGGCCGAAGCGCTCCGGGCGCGGGTCTGTCCCCATTCGCGCACGGCCTGAATCTTCTCTTCGTAAAGCGTGGCCAGGGGCACAAGCTCCCGCGCGGCAGCGCGAAGGTGCGCCTCCGAAAGCGTTTCCTTGGCCGCGAAGGCGCGGAAGAGGGCGCTCGTCACCATCTGTTCGATCTCAGCGCCCGACCAGTGCTCGAGGTCGCGGACCAGATCCACGACCGGGTACTTCGTCGCGTCGCGTCCGCGGCGCCCGAGGTGTACGGCGAGGATCTGTGCCCTCTCCCCGAGCGACGGCAGGTCCACGAAGAACACCTCGTCGAAGCGACCCCGGCGCGCGAGCTCGGGCGGCAAACGGTCGACCTCGTTCGCCGTTGCCGCGACGAACACGGCCGCCCGCCGCTCCTGCAGCCACGTGAGGAACGCGCCGAACACACGCGCATGTCGCGCATCACCTCGTTCGGCGCCGAGGCCCTTTTCGATCTCGTCTACCCACAGGACCGCGGGGGCGACAGCCTCTACCGCGCGCGTCGCTTCGTGGATTGCGTGCTCCGGGGACACGGCGGCGAAGACCTCCGCGAAGTCGAGGCGCACCAGCGGCAGAGAGAGGACGCGTGCCGTCGCCTTGCTCACCAGCGACTTGCCGCAACCCTGGACACCGCATACGAGCATGCCCCGCGGCTCGGCCAGACCGAACTCGCGAGCCTCTCCGGCGTACGCGACCACGCGCGCGCGCAACCAGCCCTTGAGTACGTCGAGTCCGCCCACGTCGTCGAGCGTCGTCTCGGCGTCGACGAGCTCGAGGCACGCGCTGCGTCGAAGAGCGCCCCCTTTCTCGGCGATCACTGTCCGCAGGGCCGCGTCTGCGTCGGGCAAGGCACAGGCGACACGGAACGCGCGTCGCGCCTCGTCAAGAGTGAGGCCCTGCGCGGCCCGGACGAGGGCGTCCCGTCTGGGGCCCGAGGAGGGCATTTCCGTGTCGAGCACCGCTGCCAGCTCCTGCGCGTCCGGCAGCGCCAAGGCCAACACCACGCAGTCTCTGTCGAGCTCGGGCGGCATCGCGGCCATCGGCATCACGAGGACGAGCGGTATGTCGCGCTTGCCCGCGGCGGCGTCGCGCAGCGCGCGCACGACGCGGGCATCTGTCAGCCACGGGTGCAGGTCGAGCATCACCCGGGCGACGCCGACCTCTCCGGAGCGCCCGGCGCGCTCGATTGCCGCGAGAGGCTCCCGGGCGGAGGCGTCATCGCTCCAGCCGCGGGTGGCCGTCCATTCGAATACGCGAGTTCCGCGGAATGCCTCGCCCACGAGTGCCCGTGCCCTGCGCTCCTCGTGGGACACGACGCAGACGATGGGCACGCCTGCCGCAGCGGCCGCGCGCAGGTCACCGACGAACGAAGCGCTCACCGTGTCGAGCATACGCCGCGCCGCGGCATTCGGGCGAGGTGACGCGCTCCGCGATTCGTGGGAAGAAGGCCCATGAACCTCGCCTCCCTGGCCGAGAAGAACCTCGCCGAGTTCGGCGAATACGAGCGCCTCGTCTTCGAGGACAGGAGCTTCACGAACCGCCAGCTCCACGACATGGGGGCTCGACTCGCGAGTGCGCTCTCTTCCCTCGGCCTGGTCCCCGACGACAAGGTCGTCGTGATGATGCCGAACGGGCCGGAGGTCCTCATCGCGTACGAGGCGATCTGGCGCGCGGGTATCATCGTGATCCCCGTCCTCTTCCTCCTGGAGGCCCACGAGCTCCGTTACATTCTGGACGACTCCGGGGCGAAGGCGATCGTCACGTCGCCCGACGTGCACGACAAGGTCGCGCATGCCACGAGGGACATCGGGCGGCCGATTCACGTCATCGCGACGGGGAGCCCCGATACGCTGCCGGCCGGATGTCTGTCGTTCGACGAGCTCGTTGCAAAGCACTCGCCGATGAATGCGGTCGTCCCGCGGGAAAAGAACGACCTCGCGACGATTCTCTACACGAGCGGCACGACCGGCCAGCCGAAGGGCGTCATGCAGACGCATGGCAACCTCTACGCCAACGCCCTCAACGGGTGGAACACGTCGACCCGCGAGGTCGGGCAGGTGGGTCTTATCGTGCTCCCGCTCGCGCACACCTTCGGACTCTCGGTTCTCGTCGGCGGCTATCTCTCCGGCGCCCGGGGCGTACTCATGCGCTGGTTCAACCCGGAGACGGCCCTCGAGCTCATCCAGCGTCACAAAGTGAAGGGCATGGCCGGCGTGCCGACGATGTTCGTCTACATGCTCATGCACCCGAACGCCGACAAGTACGACACGTCGTCGGTCGTGCGGTGGCTGGTGGGGGCGGCGCCGATGCCGATGGAGCAGCTGCTTGCATTCGAGAAGAAGTTCGGCGGAACGATGCACGTCGGGTACGGCCTCACCGAGTCCTGTCCCAGTGTGGCGGTCGAGCGCGAAGGCATGCCGCGCAAGCCGGGGTCGACCGGGGTCCCGGCGGAGGGAGTAGAGGTCAAGATCGTCGACGACGACGGCAAGGAGGTCGCGCGCGGAACGATCGGCGAGGTCATCGCCAGGGGCGAGAACATCAGCCCCGGCTACTACAAGAACCCTGAGGCTACGGCCGAGACCTTCAGGGACGGCTGGCTCTTCACCGGAGACATGGGCTACCTGGACGACGACAACTACCTTTTCATCGTCGAGAGGAAGAAAGACCTCGTCATCAGGGGCGGTCTGAACGTTTATCCGAAGGACGTCGAGGAGGTCATCTACCGGCATCCGGGGGTCCAGGAAGCCGCCGTCGTCGGCCTGCCGGACACGATGATGGGCGAGGAAGTCTGCGCCTATATCGTACCGAGATCGGGAGTAGAGATGACGTCGGCGGAGATCATCGAACACTGCCAGTCGAATCTGGCGAAGTACAAGACTCCCAAGTTCGTCGAATTCGTGGACGCACTCCCGAAGACGACCATCGGGAAGATACAGAAAAAGGAGATACGCAAGATGGCGGTCGCGAGGTTCGGGAAGTAGAGGCCTTCACTCCGCGGGAGCGAGTGCGCCCGCTCGGTGGCGGTCTCCTCTCTCGGCTTCCTCCTCGTCCTTGTCGGGATGTGCCTTGGCAAACAGAACGAACACCACTGGCACGAGGAAGAGCGACAGGAACGTCGACGACGTCAATCCCCCTACGACGGAAAGGGCGAGTGGCTGGTTCGCCTCGGACCCTTTTTCGAGGCCGAGTGCGGTCGGGACGAGCCCGATGACCGTGGCGAGGCTCGTCATCATGATGGGGACGAATCTCGACCTCGCCGCTTCGACGATCGCGACCGCCTTCTCCTTTCCCTCACGAAGTCGCGTGTTCGCGTCGTCGACCAGGAGGATGCCGTTGGACACCGCGATACCGATGACCATCAAGATCCCCATGAGCGCCGTGATCGAGAACCCTTGGCCCGCCGCCATCAGCGCGAGGACGATCCCCAGGAGCGACACCGGGATCGTGAAGAGCATGACGAACGGCAAGCGCAGCGACTTGAACTGAGACGCCATGATCATGAACACGACCATGACCGCGAGGCCCAGCGCGAGCCCCAGCCCGGAGAAAGTCGTCCGCATCAGCTGGGTTTGGCCAACCCAGTCGTACTTCACGTCGCGCGTCGCGGGCGTCCTCGCCAGTGCCTCGTCCAGGTCTCGCGCCACGCTCCCGGTATCCCGCCCCTCGGTTTGCATGAAGACGTGGAGTGCGCGTTCCAGATGGTTTCGCTCGACGGCGATCGGCCCCGTTTCGCGGACGATGTCGCCGTAGGCACCCAGCAGCACGGGGCGGCCCTCCGGATCGACGCGAACCGCTAGTTCTCCGAGTTGTTGGGTCTCGGTGACACGGTGCCGATCGTAGTATGTGACGACGTAATAGGATTGGCCGTTGTGGGGGTCGATCCAAACGCTCGGCAGGTTGATGTCTCCGAGGGTGCCATCGAGCGTCGTCTGCGCGGCGCTGCGAGCGTCGACGCCTACGAATCCTGCCCTATCGCGAGCGGTATTGACGTGAAGTTCCGGGTACTCGAACTGCACCGACAGCCGGACGTCGCGCACGCCGGCAATCGTCCTCGCGACATCGGCGATCGCGCTCGCCGATTCGTGCAACTGCTGCAGATTGTTGCCGCGAACCTCGATGGCGAGAGGCGCCGTATACCCGTTGGCGAATACGCTTGCGACGAGGCCGCCCGGGTAAACGAGGACCTCCACACCCGGAAACTTCCGCGTCAGAATCTCTCGGGCGCTTGCGCCGAGTTCCTCCTGCGAGAGCTTCCGCTTCTCGGGGTCGTTGAATTGCAGCCGCAGGTACCCGGTGTTCGGTGCCACGTTCGGACTGACGAGGGCGCTGCGCGCATTCTGCGGGGTCCCCAGATTTTCGATGACCATCTCGACGGTGCCCGCGGGAAGACCCGCCTTGAGGGCGTCGCCCATCGCGTTGATCTGGCGCGTCGCATCGTCGAGTGAGGTGCCGGCGGAGAAGCGCACGTAGATCTGGGCCATCGACTCGTCGATCGCCGGGAAGAACGTGCTGGGCAGCCGGCTGGCCGCGATGGCGCTCCCCGCCACGAGAACGAGGGCTGCCGTGAGCACGGTCCAGCGAAACGGGAGGACATGCGACAGTACGACCGAATAGCGTTCAGCCAGACGATCGATGAATGATTCGATCTTCTTCCAGAGGCCTTTGTGCTCCGCGTGCCCCAAGAAATAGCGACAGGCCACTGGCGTGACCGCCATGCTGACGAAGTACGAGGCGATCATCGCCACCGCGACGGTGAGGGCGAGCGGAGCAAAGAGCTTCTTGGCGAGGCCCGCGAGAAGAAGCACGGGAAGAAGGACAGCCATTGTCGTCAGTGTCGACGCGAGCACGGGCAAGGCGACGGCGTTGGTTCCCTCGAGCGCCGCTTGCCGCTCGCCCATGCCGCCGCGTTGATGTCGATGGATCGACTCGAGAACGACGACCGCATCGTCGACGAGCCTCCCCATGGCGAGGGTCAACCCGCCGAGCGTGAAGGCGTTCAACGTCTGCCCCGACGCGTACAGGATGATGAGCGTGATGGCGAACGAGAGCGGGATGGCCGCGGAGACGATGAGCGTGCCCCGGATGCTCTGGAGAAAGAGCAGGATGACGACGCTGATGAGGACGAGCGCCTGGAGGATCTCGCGCTTGAGACCGCTGAACGTGGTCTTCACGAACGTCGATTGATCGAAGGCGGCGGTCACCTTCATGCCGGGTGGCAATCCCGGTAGGTTCTTGACGACCTTGTAGACGGCTTCGACGATGTCGAGGGTGTTGCCGCCGGGGATACGCAGAACGTTCAGATAGACGGCCTCCTTCCCGTCCACGGAGACCGATTGGGTCCGCGGGGTGCCGCCGTCCTCGACCGTTGCGACGTCTTTGATGAGGACGGCCTTGTCCTGCATCATTTTGACCGGGGCCTCACCGATCGTCTTCACGCGCTTGGGTACCGCGTCGGTATAGACGTTGGCGTCGAAGTTCTTGGAGATGAATTCGCCGGACGGAAGGAGCGCGTTCGAGAGGGCGACGGCACTCGACACGTCCTGCGCGGTGACGCGTCGGCCCTGCGCCTTGACGGGATCGACGATGACGTTGATCTGCCGCATGCGTCCGCCGTCGGGCGCTGCGCTCGCCACTCCGGAGATGCCTTCGAGCAGCGGTTCGATGTAGTTGAAGGCGTAGTCGTAGAGCTGTGGACTGGTATAGCCCTCGCCAGTAACCACGACTTGGACGACCGGCGCGTTGGAGGGGTCGTACTGCAGGACGAACGGCGGGAGGACGCCGAGGCTCTTCGGGACGGCGGCCATCGCGAAGCCGACCGACGATTGGACCAGAGTCTGCGACGAGTTGAGGTCGGTTCCCCACTTGAGCCATACGTAGATAATCGAGAAGCCGTTGCGCGAGACGCTCTGTACGTGGTCAACACCCGGCGTCGAGCTCACGTACTTCTCGAGACGCCATGAGATGGTGCTCTCGACGTCTTCCGGTCCAAGGCCAGGGCAAAGGGTCCCGATGACCAGCACCGGGGGCGTCAGCTCGGGGAAGGTGTCGACGCTCATTCGCGGCGTGACGACGCCAGCAAAGACGATGAGCCCGATGCATATCATCAGAATGGCAATGGGATTTCGAAGGGCGAGCCCGGTCATCGGCTCTCCTCCGAGACAACGTGGTCTCCATCCTTCAAGAGGGCCCGACCCTCGACGACAATCAGGGTCCCCGGCTGGAGGGCGTCCTGACGAAAAAAGATATCTGGGCCGACCTCGCCGATCTCGATGAGCGTTCGGTCGTGAGCAATGTCACCGCCGACCGCAAAGAGCGTCGCCTTCCTGTCGTTCACAGTCACCGCCGACAAGGGGACCGCCGTCGCAGCGACCGGCTCGCCCACCGGCACGTGAACCTCTCCCGTCGTGTCGACGGGAATGCGCCGATCCGAGTCGTCGAGGTCGATCTCGAAGTGAATGGTCCGCGTGCCCGGATCGGCGTTGGGGGCTCGGCGCGTGATGCTCGCTGCGATGTCGACGTTGGTCGACACCACGTGCACCGTGACCTTTGCTCCCGGGGGAATGCTGTCGAAGTCGCTTTCCGGAGCATCGGCGGTCATACGGACAGTGTTCCGATCGACGACGCCGATCATCTCCGTGCTGGGGCGGACGAACGATCCGGGGTCGACGAGCCGGACGGAGACCTCTCCGTCGAACGGCGCTCGCAAGATACAGTCGTTCACCTCAAGGGTGCTCTTGGACAGGTCGGCTTCCTGCGCGGCAAGCTCGTTGGCCTCGGCGGCGCCCTTGGCGGTGATTTGCTCGGAATCGTTGGGGGAGACAAATCCGCCCTCGAGGAGCGTCTGCGTGCGCGCGGCCTCATGCGAGATGGCCTGCTGGCGGTCGGCAATTGCTTTCGCCTGCGAAGAGATCGCCGCGGTCTGTGCCGTCGCGTGCCGGCAGTCGAGGGTCGCGAGGACTTGCCCTTTCTTTACGACCGCGCCCGGACGCACGAGCACCGTCTCAACGTACGCCGAGATGAACTGCGGCCCGACCTTCGCGTCGATCCACGGGCGGAGCGTGCCGACGTACGTGTGCACTGCTCGATAGGGCTCCGCTTTCGCCGCCAGGACCGTGACTGGCTTTGGGCTGGAAGCCAGGGCTACCTTGTTCGTCTTCGCCTCCGCATGCCAGACGAGCACGCCACCAAAAAGGAGGATTCCGACGACCCCCGCGGCAATGATGACAGGGATACTGCCGCCTCCGCGTGGGTTCACGTCGGGCCGTAGCTCCTCACCCCGCCTTTCTTCGTCCATGTACTAGAGCCCCTCCGCGATCGTGCGCCCGAAGACCGCTCTGGCGCGCGCGGCCTCGAACAGGCCGAGCGCGAGCTGTACGTTCGCGTCCGTTCGGAGCGCCTCCGCGTCCGCGAGTTCGACGGCGTTGCCGAGCCCGGCCCGGAAACGTGCGTCGGCTTGCGCGTAATTCGCGACCGCTCCCGCCACGGCCGAGTTCAGGGCCGGGAGGGCGGAATTCGCCACCTCGACCTGAACATAGGCCTTCTCGATGGCCGCTATCTCCCGTTCTCTATAGACCGCGACCTCGTCGTTCCGGACCGCCTCCTCAGCCAGGGAGGCCTCACGTTCAGCCAAGGTCACGCCGTCGAAGAGGGTCCAGGTCAGGACCACACCGACGTCCCAGTTAGGCACGTCCGGGACGAGGCCGTTGCCGCCCGGCACTGGCGCGTCGCCCGACGGAGCCGCGCCTCCCGCACGGCCGGATAGTGTGCCCGTCGCGAAAAGGTTGGGCCGAAGCCTGGCGCCGATCGCCACGGTGTTCCTCTCTTGCGCCCTGAGGCGCGATAGCGCGGAGAGGAGGACGGGGTCGCGCGCAGCGGCAGCTTCAATCGACCTCACGAGCGAAGGGAGCGCGACGGGAGACGGTGGGCTCCCACTCACGTCGAGGGAGAGCTCGGGCGCGCCCATCGAGGCCGCGAGCACCGATTGAGCGACGAGCACCGCGCCGCGCGCCCGGATCCGACCAATGTCGTATCGGCTCAAGTCGGCTTCGGCGCGCGTGAGCTCGATGGGCGATCGAAGGCCCGATTCAACTCCTGCTTTGGCCAGATCACGATGAGTCTTGGTGCGTTGGTACGCTTCTTCGGATGCGCTCAACACTCCTTTTGCGGCAAAAACTGCGAAATACGCCTCTTCCACACCGAGTTCGACGTCGAGTCGCTCGGCGTCGGATCCATGTTTTCTGATTTCCACCTTCGCATCCGCTGCGGCCGCAGCCGCGGCGATCCTGCCGAAATCAAACACCTCCTGGAACACGCTCGCGCCGACGACCGTCGACGCATAAGGCTTCCAGGTGGCCTGAGCAGGGGACACGGCGGGGGAGCCACCGATACGAGGAAGCGCCACCTCGTCGGGGACGAGGTACATCGCCGTCGTGTTGTTGGCGCTGGCGCCAAAGATCTGGGCCGTTGCACCGAGGTTCGGCTGCCACTCGGCCCGAGGTACCTTGGCGTTGGCCTCTTCAGTCTGTATGCGTGCAAGGGCCGCTTGAATAGCAGGCTGATGCGCACGCGCGTAGGCGAGCGCGTCATCCAAGGTTATGGCACGCGGCGCGGGCCTCTCGGGCGAGACCGTTGGCGCGGCGGTCTCCTTGGCGGGCTCGGCCGCTGCCGCAGTGAAAGGCAAAAACGTGCAGCCAAGAAGTAAGGCAACGCACGAATACGCTGGCGAACCGATCGCACCACGCATGCCAAGTCTCCTGAACTCTCGAACCATTTTGGCGGCCCGCTGAGCGAGACTCTCTACCACATGGTTTCGGACGTAGTGACCGACGCGAGCCCCGTGCGCATCGCTCTGGTAGTGTCGGGCCCGACATGAGGCCCTCCATTTTCGTCGCGATCCTCGCTCTCGGGTTCTTAGTCCCTAGAGCGGCGAGAGCCACGACCATCGTCAAGATTGGCACGCTCGCTCCGGGGGACTCGCCGTGGGCCAAGGAGTTCAAGAAGCTTGCCGCCGACATCGAGGGCGACACCGGCGGGGAGCTGAAGCTCGATTTCCAGTGGAACGGTCAGGCCGGCGACGAGGCGCTGATGGTCCAGAAACTCCGCATCGGCCAGCTCGACGCTGCGGCCGTCACGGCACTCGGCCTCGCACAGACCGGCGTGATGGACGTCTTGCTCTTCGAGCTACCGGGGCTCTTCACGAGCTGGGACAAGCTCGACACGGTCCGCGAGGCGGTCAAAGACGATCTCGATCGCGAGTTCGCGAGCAAAGGATTCAGTATCCTCGGCTGGGGAGACCTCGGTGCAGCGAAGACGATGACCGTCGGCTTCGAAGTGCACCATCCAACCGACCTGCGTGGCAAAGGCCTCGTGCAGCTCGCCGGCGATCCAATCAGCCCCAGGATCTACTCGGCCATCGGTGGAATCACGCCTCACAGCGCGGGACTCGCGGAGATCTTGCCGGGTCTGCAAAATGGGTCCATCAGCGTACTCGTCGTGCCGCCGCTCGCGGCCGAGCAGCTGCAGTGGGCCTCGCGCATCACGCACATGAGCACGGAGACGCTGGGTTTCGGCGTCGGCGCGGTCATCGCATCATCCGCGCGCATGCAGTCTCTTCCGCAGAAGATAAGGGACATCTTCGCCAACCGTGGACGGGAGTCGACCGAGCGGCTCAACAGGATGGTCCGCAACATGGACGCGCAGGCGTTTGCGCGAATGAAGGCGACCAAGGTGACCTACGCGCCGACCGACGTGGACCGGAGCGAATGGAGAGACGTCTTCATCAAGGTCGGCAAGGAGCTCCGCGGTACGGTCTTCACGCCGGCGCTCTTCGACAAGGTGGTCAAGCTGGCGGGCAATCCCCTCGTGCCGCAATATTGAGAGGCGCCGACATTCACGGATAGTGAAGACCGAAGCCGAACGGAAAGAGCGGATTGGCGCCCGTTTGGAGCGATGAAATAGGCAGGACGGTGGCGTCGCGTGGCCACGACTTGGACAGAGTCCCCACGAAATTCGCATCTCCGTAGAGCACGTCGGCCACTCCCTCGCCCTCGGAGCCGGGCAGCCACGCGGCCACGACCGCCTGGAACTGAGGAAGGTAGGATTCGATCCGCACCGGACGACCCGTCACCAGTACGAGCACGAGCGGGATCTTCGCGCCCGTCATGTTCGACACGATGCCGGCGGCGAGCCCGTCGTAGATGATGTGGCCCGAAGGGTCTTGCGCGGCGGACGTATTGCTGAAGTTCGGGTCGTCCGTGTCGCCCTCGTACTCGGCATATGGATTCTCGTAGAGGACCACGACGCCGACGGACGTGCCTGCGGGGACCGTGCTCCCGTTCCACGAGTAGGTCACCAAGCTTGGGGTGCTTGCCGCCGTCTGCATCCCTGCAAAGATCGTCGTGCCACCGATCGGAGTGGCGTCTGCCTCCGTGACACCCTGCCATCCCAGCGTCCAGCCGCCCGACTGAACGCCGACGTCGTTCGCGCCCGGCCCCGCTACCACGATTTGCGCGGACTTCGAGAGAGGCAGAAGGTCGTTGTCGTTCTGCAGCAGCACGAGCGACTCGCGTACGGCCTGCCGCGCGAGCTGACGATGGGCGGCGCTCCCCACGCCGGACAGCGACCCGCCGTCGGGGGCAGGCGCGTCGAAGAGCCCCGCGATGACCTTCGCGCGCAGGATGCGTGTGACGGCGTCGTCGATACGCGACATGGCAATGGTCCCGCTCGCGACGAGCGTGGTCACGTCGCTGATGAACCCCGTATAACCATCGGACATCATGATCATGTCGAGACCCGCGTTGATTGCCGTAGCCGCCTGCTGCTGGCTGTCCCCGTCGAGCTGGCCGATGGCGTTGTAGTCCGACAGAAGAAAGCCGCCGTATCCGAGTTCGCCCTTGATGACCTGCGTCAGCCACTGAGTGCTCGCCGACATCTTCGTGCCGTTCCACGAGCTATACGAAACCATGATCGCCATCGCACCGGCGTTCACCGCTGCCTGGAACGGAGGCAGGTGCACCGCGCGCATCTCGGCCTCCGAGATCTCCGCGTCGCCCTGGTCGATGCCGCCCATGACGCCCGTGCCCCAGGACGTACCGCCCGCGCCGAGGCAGTGCTTCGGACACGCCATCAGGGACCCGGGCGCGCCGAGCCGGGATCCTTGATAGCCAGTCACGGCGGCGTCGACCATTCGGGATACGAGCGTCGGGTCCTCGCCGAAGCTCTCGTAGGTTCGTCCCCAGCGCTCGTCCTGGCCGACGTCGGAGTCGGGGCTGAAGCTCATCGAGAAGCCCATCGCGAGTACCTCGGCGGCCGTGGCCTGCTCGATCTGCGTCACGAGCGCCGCATCCCCCGTGCAGCCGAGGGCGATGCCGTGGGGGAACACGGTCGCCCCCGCAACCTTCGCGTCTCCGTGGACCGCGTCGATCCCGAGGATGAGGGGGATCGCCAGCCGAGTTGCCAGGGCCTTCGGCAGAAACTGATTGGCAAGGTCGAGCCAGTCCTGGGGAGCGTTCGTGGTCGGAGCTTCGTCGGCGCTCGGCAGGAGGGCGCCGAGGAAGTACGTGGTCAGGTCGTCCGGCGACGCGAGGCCTTCGTAGTCGACCATGACCATCTGGCCGATCTTCTCGCTCAGTGTCATCTGGCCGAGCAGGCCAGCCACGCGCATCTCGACTGCCGGAGTGTCCGCACCCGCGGCGGCTTCAGCCGAGGCCTCGAGAGACGCGACCCCCGCGGCATCGGCCTCCGATAGGTCCGCCGCGCCGGCGTCGGCCGAGCTCGCGTCAGCGCCCGCAGTCCCTCCGTCGACGGGTGGAGGTCCGCTCGACGAGCCGGAGGAGCCCGAGGAGCCGCATGCGGCTATTTCCGCCGCCATGAGAAGCACGAATCCGAGGGGCAGCCTAAGGCCAAGCACGATGTGCTTGTCGCGCGAAGGGCCGCCGACGGCTCACCCGAAGCGCCGAAGCACGAGCCGTCGTGAGCCTGTCGGGGCACCAACCGGTGATGAACAAGCGCCAGCTCGGGCGAACGGGGTTCGCCGTCTCGGAGGTATCCTTCGGCGCCTGGGCCATCGGAGGTACATGGGGTGACGTGCGCGACGACGAGTCGCTGCGTGCGCTCCATGCGGCGGTCGACGCCGGGATGAATTTCATCGACACGGCAGACGTCTACGGCGACGGCCGGAGTGAACGTCTGGTGGCTCGACTGCGCAAGGAACGCAAAGAGACGCTTTACGTCGCGACCAAGGCCGGCCGCAGGCTCCAGCCGCACACGGCAGACGGCTACAACCTCGCGAACCTCAGGAGCTTCGTCGAGCGGAGCCTGAGGAATCTCGAGGTCCCGGCGATCGATTTGTTGCAGCTCCACTGTCCGCCGCCCGAGGTGTATCGGCGGCCGGAGGTCTTCGGTGCGCTTGACGAGCTCGTGCGCGAGGGCAAGATCCGCTTCTACGGGGTGTCTGTCGAGACGGTCGACGAGGCGAGGGCCGCGATCGCGCACGAGAATGTCCAGAGCGTGCAGATCATCTTCAACATGTTCAGGCCCAGGCCCGCCGAGGCCCTCTTCGCCGAGGCGGCACGAGCCAAGGTCGGCGTTATCGCCCGGGTGCCTCTCGCCTCGGGGCTCCTGACGGGCAAGCTCACCGCACGGACGACGTTCGCCGCCGACGACCACCGCAACTTCAACCGTCACGGCGAGGCGTTCGACGTGGGCGAGACCTTCTCGGGGGTCGTTCTCGAGCAGGGACTGCGCGCGGTCGACGAGCTGCGCGGCCTCGTCGGGGGCAGCGCGACGATGGCGCAGGTTGCCCTGCGCTGGATCCTGATGTTCCCGGAGGTCACCTGCGTCATTCCGGGCGCCAAGACTCCGGCGCAGGCGCGAGACAACGCCTCCGCGTCATCGCTCCTACCCCTCGCTCCGGCCGAGATGACGCGCGTCCGGGACGTCTACGACCGCCTTCTCCGCGCGCACGTGCACCCGCGGTGGTAGCGGCTCCGCATTGCTCGGAGCTGCTAGCATCGCGCGGTGGCCCGGGGCCGGTGGTTGGCGATTCTCTTCACCTTCTCCGCGCTGGTGAGCCTTGCCCAGACCACGTACGGCCCATCGTTCGGCTTTAGCGATCACTTCTCCCACATGAATGCCGCGCGCCTGTTCCCGCGCGTGCAAGCGGCGCTCTGGCGAACGCCAATCTCGAAGATGTTCCCTCTACTCAGCGAGTCGCAAGAGTCCGCGGTACCCGCAGACGTGCGGTCACAAGGGGGATTGCTGGACGTTCCTGGCTGGCCGGTAGACAAGCCCCTCGTCGTGGGCTGGACGAGGATCCCGCGTCCCTATCCGCCCGGTGACATGGTTCTCGTCGCGCCCATCGCGATTCTCTACCACTTCACGCCTCTCTCCTTCGCCGCGGCGACTCACCTCCTCATCCTTCTTTTCCTCGCGATGGCTCACGTCGCGTTCTTTTTCGTATGGCAGTCGATCCCGCGCGAGGGCGCAGCGCTCTATATTGCGGCGGCCATCGGGGCGTACCTCTATGTCGACTTCTGGACCCTTCGCGGCTTCTACGACACCACCGCGATGATCCCCCTTCTCCTTTGTGGGCGTTACGTGACGGAGCGCCGGTGGGTCGGGGTCGTCGTTTCCTTCATGACGGCGATCTTCATTCACTTCCGGGCTCTCTTCTACGTGCCGTGGCTGATCGTTGCGGCGATCGGTGCGATCCGGACGCGAGCATGGGTGACGTGGAGAGCACAGGAATGGATCGCTCTCGCCGCGGCGGCGGTGCTCGGTGGTGCGGCGCTCTATACGTTGATGCTGGTGACACCCTCGCTTGGCGCACTACCTCTCGAGAATCCTATCCATCCGAAACACGTCAAGGCGCTCCCGACGATCGCCTTTGTCCTGGCGCTTGGTATGGCCGCGGCCGTTTTCTGGCGCACTCGGGCATGGCTCGATCTCACACTCCTTGTCTGGATTGCGCTCGTGCTGGTCTCGACCCGCCAGGTGCAGGCGTGGCACACGTTTCTGCTTCTGCCGTGGATCTTCGCACCCTCCCTTTCGACCGCCGGGAGGGCGGCGCGCATCCAGTGGGTCGCGACGGTGACGCTCGCGGTCTTTCTCTAGCGCAGCACCTTGAATGCGTGGACCCAGTCATTGCGCAGGAATCCCGGTGAGTCGAGGGTGTGAACGCGCTACCCGCGGATAGGGGTATCATGCCCCCATGGGGATACCCGCCAGCTACCTCTACGGTGATTCTACACCCTCGCCGCTGAAGACGGACTTCGTCGCGTTCCTCCGTGACGCGTTCGATTTCGCCGTGCAAGTGCTTCTCTGCGATGCCCGCCTCACCGAGGCTGCGCAGCGTACGGCGCACCTCTCCGAAGTCACCGAGAGGGAGATCGAGAGGGCCGAGACCTTGGCCACCGACGTGTCGCGCGCGCTCGACGGCGCCGTCGTGGGAGACCCGGATTCGCTTGCCGCCCGTTGCGCCGCGCGAATCCGGCAGGGAGCCAAGGATCTCATTCGCCTCGAGGCCGACGGCGCCCGCGCGGCGGTCGCCGCAGAGAAGGCGCGCGCATCGCAGGCGATGGCCGGCGAGCACGACTCCGCCGTGAAGGCACTCGAGGCGCTTCTCATGCGCCATACGCTCCCGGACTCCGTCTCGGTGATGCGAATCGGCATCGAGGCTGGGCAGTACGCCGCACAGATGTGCGCGCAAACGCCGTACGGGCTCGAGTGGGTGTTGGCGCTGGAGATCCCTCCTGCACATCCTCTCGCCCACGTTCTACGGATCGATCGTGTCATCGAACGTCTCGAGGTCGAGGCGCCCGAAGAGGGCGGATGGCTCCACAAAGAGGTGCGGATCCGCCCCCAACGCTTCGATCGACTGCATCTCGCCGAGCTGATCGCCGATCCGGATGGGACGACGCTCCGACTGCGTGCGGCACCGGACGGCAGCGGCGGTGGCTTCGACATCCTCTTCAAGCCCGCGGCGGCGAACGCGCACCTCGTGCGTGTGGTCGAAGGCGGCACCGCACCTGACGCACCGTACGACGTGGTCGGTGACGACCTTTCGAAGCTGCGATCGCTGCACGACAGCCTCGTCGCGATGGTAAACGAGCTTGCCGAGCACAAGAAAGCACTGCGGAGTGCGACCCTGGACAGGACAACCGTGGGGATGCTCGACACTCCGCGTGTGCTCGTCGAACGGCTCATCGCGAACGTCGCTCCCACGGTGCAGGAGATCGCGAAGCGGTCGCTCGTGCCGGGCGAGCTCGTGCTCAAGCGGCTCCTCGGGGACAATCATCGCGACGAGGTGTTCCTGTCGAAGAGAGAGCTCGAGAGCAAGCTCGAACACTTGCCTCCCGCAGTCCGGCGCGCGTTCGATCCGCTCAAGCTCTGGGAACGTCACGAGGAGCCGCTCAATCTGGTAGCTCCGAAGCCGGTGACACCGGCGGCGAAGGAGAGGAAACCGGGCGACATCTCCGTCGAGGTCACCGACGACGGCTGGGGGCAGCAGCGCCTTCCCGAGACGGTCCAAGCGACGCCCACGGTGATTGTCGCGCCGGAGCCGCCGACGGCTGAAGCCCATCCCACACCTGCAACGACACAGACGACATCGCAGGCGCCGCGCCCATCGGTGCGACCGCCGCGACCCTAAGAAGGGCGTGCTGCGGAGACCTGTGCTGCCGAGGGGCGGACGATCGCTTGCTGGCGAAGGCCGCTTCCCGTGCTTCCCGTCGTCAGGCGAGCTTCACGTGGGGTGAGGATGTCGTTGTAATCATTGAGGCCGATTTCGCTGAGTGCGGCGGACGAGTCTTCATCGTCTGCCAAGGCAGGATGCTGCGCCCACAAGGACGGTCTTCTGAGCGCGATAGTGCGCCCTGCTGACGACGACATACGAGGATGGAGAGCCTGGAAGGTCCTCCTTCAGTGGATGGAACGGTGGACTTCACAGCTGCGAAGTCCATGCTTCTCGATGCGACAGTGTCGATTGCACGGCACGGTAGTTCACCCTTCGATGTGCAGCAGGGGGCGTTGGCCAAGACTGCATCATGGATGACCAAGGTCAGCATCGTGCATTGCAGGGTCGCGTAGCCCGGTCTGCCGTGCGCGGCAGTGCGCTCTTCCATCTTCGACAATGGAGGCTGTCAGGCACGACAACGTGCCCTTCCATGCATGAAAGGGCAGGTTACCCACGAGAGAAGTGTGTGCTGTCAGCGATGGAAGGGCGTCCATTCGCGTTGTGCACTCTGCAGTTCCGGGTCTGGAAGGGCGATGGGGGCAGGATGGGATCGCGTTCGCGAGGAGCGCGAAGTGTTGGTCGTGGTCGTGGTCGAGGTCGATGTCGTGGTCGTCCCTACTGCGGAACCGCCTCCGCAAGCGCGCGGTACTTTGGGCAATGGTGAACGACCGACGGGATCGATTCGTTACCGACAAGTGTCGGCAGGTTGGGCTCGCAGGTCGCCGTGTCTTCGAGCACGCCGATGATCGACCCCCAGTAGCCGTACTGGTAGACGCTTTCCGGCTGCCCTGGGTCGCCCGCGAGGCTGTAGTGCATGAAGAGGGACAGCCCGAAGTCCTGCTTCCAGAGCGCGAGGTAGCTCTTGTACGCCTCGTACATCCGCTCGTCGTGCTGGGCGAGGTGCTTGAAGGATTGATTCGTCGTTCCGGTCAACGACTGTCCGCCCTCATACCCCACGATCCCGATGCCGTACTGCGCGCCCAGCGTCGCGAACTGCTGGTAGGTGGCATCCATGCCGGTGATGTTGGTGTCGAGCGCGGCGAAGAGGGTGTCGAGGGCGCCGGTGCTGGTGTCGTCAGGCGTGTCGAAGTACGGCGCCTGCGCGACGTAAGTCACGTATTGCTTTGGGGTGCCGTAGTTGGCCTGGATGAACTGGAGGCCATCGTCGCTGTAGCCGGGCCCGAGCGCCCATCCTGACAGGACCGGCGCGATCACGCCGGAGTTGGCTCCGAAGGCGGTGCGAAAGGCGTTGCCGATCATCACGAGGCGATCCGCTTCGTACTGCCCCACTTTCATCAAGTCGGACGAGCTGGTCATCCACGACGGTCCGTACGAGCCCGTGTACGTCCCGGCATACCGGGTGGTGTTCATGTTCGCGGCGGCAAGGAAGGTGGCGTACGCGCTGAAGCCCTGGTTCCAGGTCTCGTTGCTGTTCTCGACGATGAGCTGGAAGGGTGTCGTGAAGCCGGCCGCCTGGCGCGCGGCGTCGATGCGAGAGAAGTCCAGATTCTGGGCCATGAAGGCGGCGAACTGCTGGATGAAGTCGCTGGTCGCGAGCTCGGGGATGTTTATCCAGCAATCCTTTCCGGTCTCGTTCGCCAGCTCGGCGATGTGCTCGTAGGGCTGGCCGAAGGTCGATTGACCGAAATGCGCCGCGTTGGGGCGGTCCGCGAAGTTGGCGAGCTTGCTGTTGTTGGTGCTCTCCCAGTCCATGAAGCGCATCGCGCGAAACGGAGCGAGGAGCTGGATGAACTGCGGGAGAAACGTGACGGTCGTGTCGTAGTCGAAGCCCGGATAGAGGAGGTGAATGCTCTGAACGGTCTGCCCCGAGGCGTTCGTGATCGTGAGCGTGAGGAGGTTGCCGAACGAGCCGGGCGTGCCGGTGATCTGCACCGTGTTTCGCTGCGCGCCGTTGACCGATTGCCACGCGCCGCCAAGCTTGCCGATGCCCGAGACGGCGAGCGTGCCGGTCCCCACGTACGAGATGTTGTAGGTTCCCGTCGTCAGCACGAAACCGATGTCCGTCTGGCTCGTTCCCGACGCGCCAGCGACGGGGTAACCGTTGGCGTCGAGCTGCGCAGCAGCCGTGTCGAAGGGATTCAGTTGATATGTGATGTCGACGCGCGGCAGGTCGGCAGCGATGTTCGTCCCGAGCCACGAAGAGACGGTTGGGGTGATCGTGGTAGACGCGTCGCCCTCCGGTGCGGAGTCGGACGCCGATTCGCTCGCATCCGCGGGGTTGGCCCCCGAGTCGGGGCCGTTCGACCCCACCCGCTGGCCCACCGATGCATCCGTCGCGGCACCGTCTCTCGGACCTTCCGCTCCCGTGTTCCCCCCGCCGCCGCAGGCAGAAATCGCGATCAAGAGCGAAAAGATGGCCGGTTCGCGACGCATTCGCACCTCCATATGGGCGTCGGATCGCCCTGTCTCACGACGTGCGAGGGCACGATGCGGGCCAGGAGAGTGCTCTAGTCAGACCAGTACGAACGCATCAACTCGACCATCCACTCGGGCTGCCGAACCTCGCCGCGCGGGCCGAACTCGCGGACCCACGGCTTGATGTCGAGAACGGGCGTCCCTTCGACCGCGTCGAGGCCGGTGAGGTAGACGCGCAGCCCCTCGATCCGATCGACGTGGCAGACGGTCGTCCCGATGCGGTTCGGCCTGTTCTTGCCCCGCTGCGCGAAGATGCCGACCTTCGGCCACGCGGTGTTGTTCCTCGGATGGCGCGCCCCCTTCTCGACCGTTGCGGGGTCGACGCGGTCGAAGAGGTAGACCACCTCGACGTGCGAAAACGTGTCCAGCGCCGCGAGCGCCTCGGGGGTGAACTGGACCGGATCGAGCTCGATCGACGAGACGACCGAGTCCCAGCGGTCGTCCTCCGTCGCCTCGCGCGTCGAGCGGACGGTGCCTATCGGGGTCATGGTCACGCCGGGCATGGCAGGACGAGACTACACCCCCCCTCCCGCGCGTTCATTTCCGATCGTCGAGCATGCCTGACGTTGAGCCAAGTTGCGGCAACGACCCGCCGGGCCTACGGTATTCGCCAGGGTTCGCAGTGCTCATCGCCCCCCGTCACCCCAAGGTCGCCCCTGCCGCTCGGAGCGCAGGGCGTGGGCTGCTCGTGGCGGTGATGGCGGCGATCGTCGTCCTCGGCGTTCTACGCGCGGGCACTCGCTACTTCTATTGCGATGCGATGGGGACCGTCTTCGCGACCCCGTGCTGTGGCGGCTCCCATCACGAGGACGCGGACCGCGCGCAGGTCGATGCGCCAACGGACGACTGCTGTAAAGCACGGTCACTCGGCAGCCTACCCGCCGCCGCGATCCAAATCCGTCCTGCGACGCCACCGGCTCCTTTCATCGGGATCCTCGCAAACGTCGCAGTGGTTCGGCTCGAGTCGTTCGTTGAACGTCGCGCCGTTCGCGCGAACCTCACGGGGCCGCCACTACCGTCGCCATCGGCCCATCGGGCGCGATTGATGGTGTTTCTGATTTGATGCTCTCGCCGGACGTCGGCCGCCCCGGCGGTCGGTGTTCGGTTGCGATGTCTCCACGAGCCTGCCACGCCGGCGCGCTCGTGATCCACCCGTCATCGCGGTGCGTCCAAGCACCCTTCGCGACTGCGAGGGATCATGGTTCACGAATGTCGGCTCGCCCTAGCGTGGCGAGTCATCCGCTTCTTGCTCATTTCCGGCTCCGCGCTCGTCACGCCACTCGTGGCCCGCGCGGAGCCACCGCCAAGCCTTGACGCGAGCCTCGCGGGCCCCCTTGACCGAGCCACTCTCGTACGCTTGGTAGTCGCGCGCAATCCAGCGGTGCGCGCGGCGAGTCAGCGGGCACGGGCGACGGAGACCGCCGCCGATGGGGAGGGCCGCCTGCCACCCCCACAGGTGATGGGGCAGGTCTGGCAGGTTCCCTTGGCGCGCCCGTACGCCTTCGGTGACTCGCAGATGATCATGGTCGGTGTGGGTCAGTCGTTCCCGGCTCCGGGGTCCCTCGGAGCGCGTGAAGCGGCACGACACCAAGAGGCGCGAGTGGACGAGGCGACGGCCGCCGAGCGATCGCGGCAGGTCGCACGCGAGGCTGAGCATGCTTTCGCGGACTATGCCGAGGCTGCGGCTCGCCACGGCATCCACGCCGACCATCAGGACGTGGCTCGCCACGTCCTCTCCGTTGCGCAGGGAAGACAAGCGGTCGGGAGCGTCCTTACGGAGGTCACGTTGGCTGAAGTCGAGCTTGCGCGGGTGCAGGCAGACCTCATGACGGATGCGGCTCTCGTAGAGAGTGCGCGAGCGAGAATCAACGCCTTGCTGGGCCGTAGTCCAGCGGCGCCGTTGGGGCCCCCGGTAGACGGCGAACCGCAGGTTCCCGCGTGGACGCAGGAAGCGATTCTTGCCGCGGCACGCACCTCCCGGCCCGAGCTTCGCGCCGCCGCCGCCCAGCAAGAGGCGAAGAAGCTCGAGCTTCGTGCCGTAGAGCGAGAGGCGACGTGGCCGAGCTTCTCCCTGGGAGTCTCGTACTTCGCGCCGACCACGATTGTGCCCTTCAACGGCTACGGCGTGAACGCGAGCATGTCGCTCCCGTGGTTTTGGGGCGCTGCAGGCCGCCGCCGCGATGCTCAGGAGCAATACGTGACGGCCGCGACGACGGAGATCGAAGGCGTACGCGTCCAGGTTGATGCGGATGTCGTCACCGCCGAGTCCAACGTCCGAGCCGCGGCGCTCCGACTGCAAGTCCAGCGTGAGCGAGTTCTCCCGGCCACGAAGCGTGCCTTCAGTCTCGCCTGGGGCGGCTACGAAAGCGGACGCACCGATCTGCTCACGCTGCTGGCCGCGCGCCGCTCCGTCGTCGACGCCGAGCACGACGTGGTCACGTCGCGCGCGCTCCTCGACCACGCGCTCGCCGACCTCGACGCGGCTGTTGGCCTTCCCGTGCCTCGCCGCTCGCTCGACCCGCTCGCCGCGGACGGAGAGGAGGCACGTCATGGATGAGGGTCACGAGCGCGAGTCTCCCCAAGCGCATGGGCCCCCGATGCCAGAAGGCGAGGAGGCGCCGCCGCGCGGCTCGAAGATAATGGCAGCCGTCCGATGGATCATCTTGGCCGCCTCGATCGGGCTTGCCGTGTTCACGTGGTGGTCCTTCGCGCGCGCCCAGATCAGGTCGACGGAAGACTCTGCGCACGCGCAGCCCAGATACCACTGCCCGATGCACCCACAGATCGTCTCGAACGAGCCTGGAGAGTGTCCGATCTGCCACATGCAGCTCGAACCCATGGACTCCGATCGATCCAGACCGGCATCGCCGTCGAGCGGCGCCGATGGAGCGACCGCCGCACCACCGCCTGGAACGGTGCCGATCAGGCTCGCCCTCGATCGCGTCCAATCCATTGGTGTGCGAACGAGCGTCGCGACGGATAGGGCCGTCGAGCGGACGTTGCGAGTGACGGCCACGGTCGCTGCCCGGGAGCAGGGCGTCGCGGAAGTTCACGTGAGGACGGCGGGCTTTGTCGAGCAAGTCTCGATGGCGCAGACGGGAGTCGCCGTCCAACGCGGACAGATGCTCTTGGAGGTCTACAGCCCGCAATTGTACGAGGCGCAGACGGAACTTCTCACCGCGAGGCAGTGGTCAGGTGGTGACGGCGGCACGCAAACGAGCGAGTCGGCGCGTATGAAGCTCGGACTTCTTGGCATGTCGAACGTCGACATCGACCGCGTCATCGAGAAGGGGAAGCCCTTGCGAGGTGTCCCGATCTACGCGCAGCAGGACGGCGTCGTCACGAAGAAGAACGTGGTGCTCGGCTCGTACGTGACCCCTGAGACCACGCTCTACGAGATTCAGGACTTGTCGCATGTGTACGTCATCGCGGATGTGTTCCAAAAGGACGTCGGAAGCCTTCGCGTGGGCATGGAGGGGCGCTTCGCGTCCGCGGCTCGACCGGCCGCGAGCGTCGCTGCGAAACTCGACCTCATCTACCCGACCTTGAACATTGAAGCTCGAACTATGCGCGTCCGGATGCAGATCAAGAACAAGGACCACCGCTTCCCGCCCGGCGAGTACGGCATCGTCGAGTTCGTTCTCCCAAGGCGCATCGTCCTCGTCGTCCCCCGCGATGCCGTCGTCGATACAGGGACGGCCACGTACGTCTTCGTCGTCGAAGGCGACGGGCGCTTCTCGCCACGGTCGGTGTCGATCGGGCAGTCGCTCGGCGAGGATGCCGAGATCGACGCGGGAATCGCCGCCGGCGATCGCGTGGTATCCGGTGCCACATTCCTCATCGATTCCGAAAGTAGGCTGCAAGCCTCTGCGCAGGCGGCTCCATGATCGCCCGGGTCATCGAGCTCTGCGCGAAGTACCGGGGGCTGGTGTTCCTCGTCTACGGGGCACTGATCGTCCTCTCAGTCACCTTGGCGAAACGGGTCCAGCTCGACGCGATACCGGACCTATCCGACCCCCAGGTGATCATCTTCACGGAGTGGAAGGGTCAGTCGCCCACGTTGATCGAAGATCAGGTGACTTACCCGATAGCAAGTTCGCTTCTGGCCGCCCCGAAAGTAACGGCGGTACGTGGCTACTCGATGTTCGGGATGTCGTTCATCTACGTGCTCTTCGAAGAGGGCACCGACGTGTACTGGGCGCGCTCTCGCGTGCTCGAATACATGAGCGGCATCAGGGGGAGGCTTCCGCCCGAGGTCTCGCCGGCGCTTGGCCCGGACGCCACCGGCATCGGATGGGTCTATGAGTACGCGCTCGTCGATCGAAGCGGCAAACATGACCTCGCGGAGCTCCGGACCATCCAGGACTTCACCCTTCGGTACGGGCTAGAAAGTGTGCCAGGGGTAGCTGAGGTCGCGAGCGTCGGCGGCTACGAGCGGCAGTATCAGGTGACGCTCGATCCCGAGAAGCTCCGCGCGTACGGGTTGGGGGTCGCGGAGATCGCGGACGCGATTCGACGGTCGAACGGAGAGGTCGGTGGCCGTGTCCTCGAAATGAGCGGCCGCGAGTACGTCATTCGCGGCCGGGGCTACCTGGCGAACCTCGGCGATCTGGCCCAGGTCGCCCTCAAAGCGGCACCGGACGGTACCCCGATCCGCGTTGGGGACGTAGCGACGTTGCGGTTCGGAGGGGAGATCCGCCGCGGCATCGCCGAACTCGATGGGCAAGGAGAGACGGTCGGCGCCATCGTCGTCGCGCGCTACGGTGAGAACGCGCTCGACGTGATCCAGCGGGTGAAGGCGAGGCTCAATGAGCTGCGCCCAGCGCTCCCTGCCGGGGTCGACGTCGTGCCGACGTACGACCGATCGTCGCTCATCGAGCGATCCATCGAAACCCTCAAGGGCGCCCTCGTGGAAGAAGGCATCACCGTGGGCCTCGTGATCCTGCTCTTCCTCCTGCACCTCCGTAGCGCGCTCCTTCCCATCGTCACCTTGCCGATCGTCGTCCTCCTCTCGTTCGTCCCGATGTATCTACTTGGCATTCCTGCGACGATCATGAGCCTCGGGGGAATTGCCATCGCGATCGGCGCCACCGTCGATGCCGAGATCGTGATGATCGAGGCATGCCACAAGAAGCTCGAACACGCTCCGAGCGATCTGTCGCTCAAGGGGCGCGCGGCGCTCATGCGCGAGGCCGCGAAGGAGGTAACCCCCGCGATCTTCTTCTCGCTCCTCATCATCGCGGCCTCTTTCGTGCCCATCTTCGGTTTGAACGGACAGGCCGGGAGGCTCTTCCGCCCCCTCGCCTACACGAAGACCTTCGTGATGCTTTCCGCCGCGGTCGTCAGCATAACGCTGGCTCCGGCGCTCCGGGATCTCCTGGTTCGCGGCCGAATCCGAAGCGAAGACACGCATCCAGTGTCGCGGTTCATCCAGGCGCTCTACCGCCCGTTCGTGTTCGTCGCCCTGAGGAGACCGCTGACGACGCTTGCGATCGCGGGGTTCGCCTTACTCTCGGCTATCCCGCCGCTGCTCAGGCTCGGCCACGAGTTCATGCCGCCTCTCAACGAGGGGGACATTCTCTACATGCCGACGACCCTCCCGAACCTGTCCATCGAAGAGGCGAAAAGACAGCTAGAGCGCCAGGACGGTATCATCGCGTCCTTCCCCGAGGTGAAGTCCGTATTCGGGAAGGTGGGCCGAGCGCATTCCGCAACGGACCCGGCGCCGCTGTCGATGGTCGAGACGATCATCCAGTTGAAGCCGCGCGGTGCCTGGCCGCAGGGGGAGACGTACGAGGAGCTGGTCGCGAAGCTCAATCGGAGGCTGCAGCTTCCCGGCTGGACGAACGCCTGGACCATGCCCGTCAAAACGCGCGTGGACATGCTCGCGACGGGGGTGCGCACGCCCGTCGGCATCAAGGTCTTCGGACAAGACCTCGCGAGCATCGACAGGGCCGGACAGCAACTCGAACGAGTTCTCGAGGGGGTGTCAGGAACCCGAAGTGCACTCTACGAGCGATCTCTGGGTGGTACCTACGTGGACGTTACGCCGAAGCGCGAAGCGCTCGCCCGCTACGGGCTGCAGATCGACGACATCAACGCCGTCGTCGAGAGCGCGATTGGTGGTGAGCCCGTCACGACCACGATTGAGGGGCGACAGCGCTACTCCGTCAACGTGCGCTACAAGGAGGACTTCCGGGACAGCCCGGACAAGCTCCGCGACGTGCTCGTGACGCTCCGTGCCGGCGGCACGATACCTCCGACGCCCAACGCCGTGCCTCTGAGCGAAGTTGCCGACGTGAAGGTCGTCTCGGGGCCGCCGATGCTGCGCGACGAAGCGGGTCTCCTGGTCGGCTACGTCTACGTGGACATCGAGCCCTCCCACGATCTCGGAGGGTACGTGGAATCCGCGAAGGCGGTCGTCGCGGCGGCTCAATCGAAGGGGGAAGTCACGCTCGACCCCGGCATGTATCTAAAGTGGGCCGGAGAGTACGAGCTGCTCGAAGGCGTGCGAGACCGGATGAAGATTCTCATTCCGCTCACGCTCGCGATCGTCGCGTTGCTCCTCTACCTCCAGTTCGAGAATATCGTCGAAGTCCTCATCGTATTTCTGTCAATCCCGTTTGCGCTCGTGGGCAGCGTGTGGCTTCTTTACCTGCTCGACTATCGGATCTCGACGGCGGTTCTCGTCGGATCGATCGCCCTCGTCGGCCTCGCGGCGCAAACGGGGGTCGTGATGATCGTCTACGTCGACCACGCCTTCATCCGGCGCCTTCGAGCGGGGAAGGTTCGCGATCTCAACGACATCATCCACGCGCACACGGAAGGCACGGTGCAGCGCGTGCGCCCCAAGCTCATGACCGTGGGAACGATGCTCGTCGGGCTCGTCCCGCTCTTGTGGGCGACGGGCAGCGGCTCGGACGTGATGAAGCGGATCGCGGCGCCAATGGTCGGGGGCCTGCTGTCCAGCGCGTTCCTGACACTCGAAATGATCCCCGTAGTCTACACGTACTGGCGCTACGCGCAGTTGAAGCGCGCTCAACGGACGGGGCGACCTCTCGCGGAGGTGTGTGGCGTCCCGCTCCTCTAGCCGCCACGCTCGTCAGCCTTCGGTCGTCACCCGCAGGACCTCTTCGAAGCTCGTCATACCCTTTGCAAGCTTCTTGATCGCCGCCTCGCGAAGGGTCAGCAGGCCGTCATGGCGTGCCTGCTTGAGGATGTCCTTCGAGCTCGCCTTGCCCACGATGAGTCTTCTTATCTTGTCGTCCACCTCGAGCACCTCGAAGACGCCGGTGCGCCCGAGCAGGCCCGTCGACCGGCACTGAACGCAGCCCTCGCCGAAGGCGACCATCAGCTGCGGTTCGTTACCCTGGCCGCGCAGCTCCTGCACGTCGAGGCCGAGGAGCGACATCTGATCCGACGTGAGAAACGTCTCGACCCGGCACGACGCGCAGATGTTTCGGACGAGCCTCTGCGCGATGACGCCGACGAGCGTCGACGAGAGGACGAAGGGGTCCACGCCGAGCTCGAGGAGCCGCGTGACTGCGCTCGGCGCATCGTTCGTGTGCAACGTCGCAAGCACCATGTGCCCGGTGAGCGCCGCCTGGAGGGCGATCTCGGCCGTCTCCCCGTCGCGCACCTCGCCCACCATGATGACGTCGGGGTCCTGCCGCAGCACGTGACGGAGCGTATCGGCGAAGCCGATGCCTATTTTCGGCTGGACGGCGATCTGGTTGAACGCGTCGAGCACGATCTCGATCGGGTCCTCGATCGTCACCACGTTGACCTCAGGGGTCGCGACGGTGCGCAGCGCGGCGTAGAGCGTCGTAGTCTTGCCGCTCCCTGTCGGGCCCGTGACGAGAACCAGCCCGTGCGGTCGCGCAAGGAACTTCTCGGCGAGGTTCAGCTGCGAATCGAACATCCCGAGCTCGGGCAGATCACGCAGCAGGGCTCCGGGGTCGAAGATGCGGATGACGAGCTTCTCCCCGAACGCGACGGCCACGGTCGAGACGCGCATCTCCACCTCGCGCTCGCCCCGCGCCGTCTTGATGCGCCCGTCCTGGGGGCGGCGCTTCTCGGCGATGTCGAGCCTCGCGAGCGTTTTGATGCGCGAGACGACCGCCGGGTGGACCACCTTGGGGAGGGTATGCACGTTGTGCAGGACGCCGTCGATCCGCATCCTCACGGCCGAATGGTCGCGGTGTGGCTCGACGTGCACGTCGCTCGCACGCTGGTCGAGCGCGTAGTGCAGAAGGTACTCGACCGCCGAGATGACGTGGCTGTCGCTGGCCTCGATCTCCTCGACCCGCTTGAGCTTCACGTAGCGTTCGAGGTTGCCGATGTCGACACCGCTCGTGGCCTGCCGTTCCGCCGCGTCTACGGCGCCGCGGAAGCCGTAGATGTCCGTAATGAGTCTCTGGATGTCGCTCGGCGCCGCTACGACGAGCGTCGGCGCCCGGCGCACGTGCTCCTCGAGCGCTACGACCAGGGCGTGGTCGAGCGGGTCGGCCACGGCAACTGTGACGGTGCGCTCGTCCGCCGCGATGACGAGCGCGCCGTGCCGTCGCGCGAACGGGCGTGACAGGAGCTGCGGGGCTAGCTTTGCGTCGATCTTGAGCGGGTCGAGATCGACGAACGGCTTCTTGACGTGCGCCGCGAGCGCCTGCATCACGGTCCGCTCGGTCAGTGGGAAGCGCACGTCGCCCCCTTGCCCGAGGCCGAGCGCGACGATCACCTCGGCCGGATGCACGTCCCCCGCGTTAGCCGAGCGCTTGCGCACCCCTCCCGAACGCTGCCGCAGCAGGCGCGCGTGGGTGACGTCCCCCCGCGCCACCGCGTCGCGTCGCTGCTCGTTGGTGAGCAGTTTCGCTCGCTCGAGGACGTCGCAGAGGAACTCGAGCGTCAGTGTCGCGCGAGGTTCTATGGCCTTCGCGGGCATCGACCACCGAGACTAGCACCTCGCGATCGCCGTCCTCAATCACTTGCCTCGGACCCGCCCGCCGCGGACTCGGTGGC
>Ga0182018_10001030_pt1 | contig 33531 bp, 35 predicted proteins | sample 812P2MmetaG_FD_120490 | JGI IMG/M metagenome (GOLD analysis project Ga0182018, IMG submission 120490) | Permafrost microbial communities from Stordalen Mire, Sweden - 812P2M metaG | ecosystem: Environmental > Terrestrial > Soil > Wetlands > Permafrost | place: Sweden: Stordalen | collected...
CCTGATTCGGAGTCACGTTCTTTGCCGGTGAAGTGGTGCTCCGTCGGGCCCCCGATTGACTGTGTGCAGTTCTGTATCGTCTCGATGATCTGGAGTACAGCAAGAAGCACTCCCAAGCCGGTCAACAGTAGAGTCATTAAAGACCCTCCTAATAACCGCCCTCGTCGTTTACACAGCGAGGACGCAGTACATCAGCACTCTCTCGGACCCGTGGCGATTAATACCGTGTGAGCGGTCCTTTGATCCCACGGACCCGAACTGCCGGAGTGCCAACCCGAATGTATCAGCAGACTGGACTCCCGTCCTTATATTGACGAGTCCCGAAAGGATGACCCAGCATCCTATGACGAGTGCAGCTATCTGATCGAAGCGATTCGCCCCATAGAGGCTAAAGAGAATGCTAGTTCGGATGACCATCCGAGCGAGGCTGCTATTTACTCCTTTTATGAGACCGAAGGCCACTGTAGAAGCAGGCGAATCTGTTCCAAAAAGGAAAGCGGCCAGCCAAGTGAGTTTCGAGCTACACTATCCGGCATGAATACTACCGAACTTCTCTCCGCCATTGATTCCGAGATTGCCCGTCTTCAGGAAGCCCGCGCACTGTTAGCCGGTCAGGACGGTCACGCGCCACGCGGTAGAAAGCCAGCCAAGAAACACAACATGAGCGCAGACGCCCGCGCACGGATCGGAGCGGCTACCAAAGCGAGATGGGCTGCTGGCAAGATGGGCAAACAAAGCCAATCACGTCTCAAGAAATTGAAAGCAACGCCAGTCAAGAAAAAGCACACGATGAGCGCAGAGGGCCGTGCGCGGATCGCAGCGGCACAGAAAGCACGCTGGGCGAAGCTCAAGGCAGCAAAGAAGACTGCCTAACAAGCCTCGCTCCTCGCTATTTTCTTGCGTATCTCACCTCGCAGGGCTAAACTGCCCAGCACGGAGGGGCTTATGATGGGAAAGATGCGGTCTTTCGCTTCGGCTCTTTTGATCGTTATGGCCATCGCTGTGGTTGGCGTCGAAATGTCCACCTGTACGGGAAGCGATCCCTGCTACGCATGCAAAAACTGCAAGTACTGTAAGCATTGCGCCAAGGATGGAGGAACGTGCGGGGTCTGCAAGAGACAGGCCTAGCTAGGCTCCCGGCTTTTACACCAAATGCAGTCTGTTGTGATCGGGCGCGTTTGCGACCAAATCCCGCATTCTCGCTACCTCCAGTGCCAATAGCCTCAGTGTCGCGTGCATATGGCTTGGATTGCGTTCCAGCATGTCCATCACTCTGTCTACGGGGACGAATCCCAATTGTGACTTCTCGACAGCCCTCGCTGTCGCACTGTACTCGCCATTCAGGGCGGCGGGCAAGCCTATGATTGTTCCCGGCCCGAAGGTGTCCATCGGAAGGACTCCGTTTGAGTCCGGCCAGATTAGGGCGATCTTGCCTGACCGCACCACATATACCGCACGGGCTGGATCGCCGGATGAGAACACGAACGATCCCTTCTCGACAGGTGTGGCGATGGCGATGGCTTCAAGTTCTGTGAATAGGTCTCTCGGCATACGTGACTCCAGTAGAAACCAGAGTGCGCCGATTCGGCTAACGGGAATGTGACGAATATCACACCAAGTCAAAGAGTCTATTGACTTTGTGGTTATCTTTGTTATATAATGAAGTCACTAGTGTGCTGTTTCAGTTTGCCCGCCGCTAGTCGCACAATGGCCCTCCCTGATGCGGGGTAGTCGGGTAATCAAAGCATGATTGGACTCTCTTACAACTGAATCAACGTCCCCGCTCGCATCGGGGATTCTCGCCACTCAGACTACAGATGAACAGCGCTCTACAGCGCTCTTCGCATCGTCCGACGCGAGTGCTATACTCCCGCCTACGACACCGAATCGGAAACGGAAAAGAAGCATGGTTTCACGATCCGGTCAAGGTGGCACAGTAGTTCGTAAGGGCCAGATGTGGCATGGGCGCTATTGGGTTGATCTTCCTGATGGGGAGAGCAGACGCAGGGCATCCGTATCCCTAGGCTCAATCAAAACGATGAAGAAGCCAGAAGCCAAGCGGAAGCTCCGGGCGATTCTTCAAGAGATGGGGTTGAACGACGACACCCATCTTCAGCGCGTGGAAGTCGGGGCCAGAACGTTTGGCACCGAAGCCGCATGGTGGAAGGAAAACCGGCTGCCCATCCTCAAGCCGTCATGTCAGGAGACGATGGGAAGCCATTTGAACAAGTACCTGCTTCCTCGGTTTGGATCACTGCCGATGGTTGCAATAGACGGAAGGCGAGTGCAGGAGTTCATTGTCGATTTGAGCCGTACAGAATACGTGCTGCCAAAGGGCAAACGCAGAAGCCTCAGTCCGAAGAGTATTCGCAACATCGTTGGAGTTCTCAAGCTGATCGTTGGGGAGAAGGTGTGGCGTGAGTGGGACCTTCGATTCCCGGAGATTCCGCACAAAGAGCAACGCTGTTTCAGCCCGGAGGAAATGCGCCTCATCGTCAACGCTGCCACAGGTCAATGGAAAGCGCTGTTTGCGACATTGGCCGGTACAGGAATGCGATGCGGTGAAGCCTTCGGTTTGCATGTTGAGGACCTAGACCTGTCGGCGGGTCGCATCTGCATTCGCCGTAGCGTCTGGAATGGCGAGGAAGGCACCGTGAAAACGAAGAGTGGATATCGGACAGTGAACATCGATCCCTCGTTGGTTGCGATGCTGACCGAACATCTCAACGGAAGGACCAGTGGGCGAGTGTTCGAGACGCGGAACAGTACGCCTCTTGCAAAGGGAAACGTGAGACGCAAGCTGAAGGAGATTTTGAAAACCCTGAAGCTACAAACCGGAGGGCTGCACGCTTTCCGGCATGGCCGCGTGTCTGTGCTCCAAGCGAGCGGAGTTCCGGGCGATCTTGTGAAGGAATGGGTCGGACATTCAAACCTGCAAACCACGTCACGGTATACGCATTTTCAGGACGATTTCCGTCAGAGGATCGCGGCTAACGTGGCGCTGTTTGCACAGGAAAACATGGCAGGGAAATTGCCACTTGGTCCCAATGGTCCCAAATTTGGAGCTTTTGCAGCCTCTGCGTGATTTTCTTTGAGGCTCTGTAAACCGCTGTAGATTAAGGACTAGCCAACGGTTGTAAATGGTCGGGGAGAGAGGATTCGAACCTCCGACCCCCTGGTCCCGAACCAGGTGCTCTACCAGGCTGAGCCACTCCCCGACACGCGGGTTTAGCCCCGACGTTTCTTCAGTTTACTGCACGTCATGCACTGCCGCAAACGCCTGCCGCATACCCGGCCGCAAACGCCCGCCGCAAACGTCCACAGCAACCGGCGGATGTCCCAGGTGTCAAGCTCCGGCAAAAGTGTCGCATCCTTAAGTAAGTGTCGCGTCCTGGGCCGCCGCCCTCGCGTAACCGCCCCGCCCGGCCGTTAAACACCAGAGGACCAGTGGCCCATCGGTCCGGAGGCCACCACAGTCTTATCGAACCTATGCGACACATATTAAGGAGAGCGCAATGAAAACCACGTTGCTCACCAGGCTTCTGAGAGACGAGTCCGGGCAGGACCTGATTGAGTACGCCTTGGTCGCCGCCCTCATCGCCCTCGGGTCAATCGCCGCGATGCAGAGCCTTGCCAGCTATATCGCCAACAGCTTCAACAATGTGGGCAACAGTCTCTGACAATCTTCGCATCGCCGGCGTAAGAATGCGTCGCTCGCCTCACTGTGGTAATAACACTGCCTGACCATTGCAACCGTCTCCGCCGTGGTCCACTGTGACCCTAGCTAACTAGTGTGGTTGGTCCCCGGCTCGCTGCCGCACGACAGTCGTGAGGAGACTGCAATGATCGTCGCATCGCCAACCTTCGTCGACTTCATCAATGACGAATCCGGCCAGGACCTGATCGAGTACGCCATGATCGTTGCCGTCCTTGGTCTCGCGCTCGTCGCTTCCATGAATACCCTTGCCACCAGGATTTCCACCTTCTTCAATACCGTCGGCAACACCCTCTGATCTTTTCCGCTCGGCGAAAATCACCCGTTCCCCGGTCACAACAGATCCAGTCACAATAGAGAATGAAGAGAGAATAAAGGATGAGGACCGCACCTGGCTCCCCTCCCTTTTCTCCCATGCGTGACAGATTCTGTGACCCCGCGTGACTCCATCGCCTTCTCGAACATCCGCGTCCTCGACGGCGGCCTGGCCACCGAGCTCGAGCGCCGAGGCTACGACATCTCCGGCCCGCTCTGGTCGGCGCACGTGCTCGACCACTCGCCCGCGACCATTGCCGCCGTCCATCTCGACTACCTGCGCGTTGGCGCCGACTGCATCTCCACCGCCAGTTATCAGCTCTCGGCGCACGGCTATCGCGAACTCGCCCAGCCTCTCGCTGACGATCCGGCTGACGCCGCGCGCCAGGCTGCCCGCGCCCTTCGTCAGTCCGTCGAAATAGCGGAACAGGCGCGCAACCTCTACGCCATCGAGAATTCCCGCCGCATCTGGATCGCCGCTTCGCTCGGTCCCTACGGCGCGGCTCTGCACAACGGAGCCGAATATCACGGCCGCTACGCGATCAGCTTCGACGACCTAATCGCCTTTCACGCCGAACGTCTCGCGGTGCTGGCCGACACGCACGCCGACATCGTCGCGCTCGAAACCATCCCCTCGCTCGAAGAGGCCCTCGCCATTCTCCTCGCCCTCGAACAGACGCCCGCGCTTACCGCCTGGATATCCTTCACCTGTCGTGACGCCGCCCACGTTGCCCACGGCGAGCCCCTGCGCGCCTGCGCGGAGGCGCTCAGCACATCGCCGCAAATTGCCGCCATCGGTATCAACTGCACTGCGCCGCATCTCGTCGCCGCGCTGATCACAGAAGCGCGCCTCGGATCCGAGGCCCCCAGGCTGGATCACAAGCTGGACCGGAAGCCCATCATCGTCTATCCCAACTCCGGCGAGACCTGGGACGCGGTCACGCGCACCTGGCTCGGCGAGCCGGGCGCCGCTTCGGGCGTCGAGTCGGGAAGGGAATCGGGCGCAGCTCGATTCGGCACGCTCGCCCGCCAGTGGTACGCCGCCGGAGCGCAGGCCGTCGGCGGTTGCTGCCGCACCGGGCCCGCCCACATTGCAGCCGTCGCCGAGGCCGCCCGCCCCGCGATTCCCGCAGCCTCATCGTAGTATCCTGAAACAACGCGCCCGTAGCTCAGCTGGATAGAGCGGATGCCTCCGGAGCATCAGGTCGGGAGTTCGAATCTCTCCGGGCGCACCATACACATTTTTCCCGCCACGAATCCCTCCAACTGATTGAACAGACTATCCTTCTCGGAGTTCAAAATGCCTTTTTCGGGATGAAACTTTAGCCCCGATGGAAAGAGCACATTTTGAACTCGCTGCTTTTGTCTCACATCCGCTCGTTCCCAAGCCGTGGCAATATCCACCAAAAGGGATTTTGAAAAGCTCAACAGGTCCTCGAACGTTGCTCTTTCCATTTCCGTCTCAGCAATCTGCGTCTCGATAGCCGCGATCTGTTCTTCAAAGCGCCGATTCATCCCATCGAAGTAGGGCACGATCTTTGGATCATCCAACAGATACTTGTCGAGCAGCTTTTGTTGGGATTCGCGTCGTTCCCTCAATTCCGACTGGAGTCTCCCCTGCATTGCACCACTATCTTGGGTTCTCTTCGACCACTCTTCCTTCAGAATGGAGGGGAGTTCCATCATCAGCTTTGCATTGGGACGCAGACGCTTCAGCATCTCGGAGAACTCCGCATGGAGTTTGTCCGTCCTCACTGACTTTACGGCGCGGCATTTGTAGCAGAAGTAGTAGCCATAGGGCCTGCCGGTCTCGCTCGTCGATGGTCCTCCAGTCAGAGGAGTATTGCATTCGCTACAACGAAGAAAGCGGCGAAGAGAGTATCCCTCCCGGTTGCGGGCGTATGGAGCGGTGATGGGCTTCTTGCCCTTGAGAACCAATTGGACATTTCGGAAGAGACGCTCGTCCACAAGTGGCTCATGAAGCCCCTTCCTTGTCCCCCACAGCTTCGACTTCATCTGGCCGATGTAAACAGGATTGCGTAGCATCTTGAGGAACGAAGTCAAGTTTAGATTCTTCCCCTTCTTGGAACGCAGCCCCATGAGAGTGACGATCCGAAGAACCTCCGCCGCCTTATGATTGCCTTCAGAGATTAGCTCGAACGACTTCCTAATCAGTCCCGCCTCAGATTCAAGAGGCACGATATTGGGCTGACCCTTTATTTTCGTACCAACGCTCTGATAGCCCAACGGAGATGGTCGGCACCAGCGACCGTCGTCAAAGGCGGCTTTCATTCTGGCTGATGTCTTTTCCGAGTTCTGGTCGCTGAAATCCTCCGCTTTGTTCAGTTCCTCTCGTCTCGCGGTCCTGCCCGCTGCTGTTCTACTGTCGATGGTGGGATGTGTCGCTGCTATCGAGAAGACGCCAAGCCGGTCCAGTTCCTCTAGGGCCTTTAGCGCGGCAAGCGTTCTCCGCCCAAACCGCGAATAGTCGTAGAAGACTAAATTGACAATTGGCCGTTTACGGAGGGCTGCCATCATCTGATCGAATTGGGGCCGGTCGTCATCTGCCCACGCCGATACGCCCGGATCACAGAACTTTCGTTCGACGATCCATCCGCGTTCCCGGCAAAGCTCTAGACATGCTCGTTCTTGTGATTGCAGACCGTGGGCATCGCGGGCTTGTTCGTCGGTGGACACCCGAAGGTAAAGCCACGCGGTCTTCGCTTCCCTGATATTCGTTCTCTTCATATCAGTTCAACCACTCCTGCGACTCATCCGCCACAACGGATCGGGATGCCAAGAATAACTCTATGCAAAGGCATGCAAGCTGTCTTTTTTGCTCTTGTTGTTCGTCAATGTCGCATGGTATTTGTTGCGCGGAGACTCGCGCAGTTCTAGTGTCCTCACTAAACATCTACCTCCTGATTTGAAATGTTTCCCCCGCTCGATGTCCGAAATATGGCCCCTGTTGATGTCCAAATAGACGGCCATGTCCGTTTAAGTCCATCCCTTCCTCTGCCTCAGTGCGCGGACACGTTCCCCAACCGCCACCAGCAGCGCGTGGTTTTCGCTGGACACGTCCTCATGGTGGCCCTATGCTGTGGCCATCTGTGTCTGGCATACCAGACAGGCCAAATCCGGCAACGAGCAGGAGAAAGAGAGGTGCTCACGGTGCTCGAACTTGGCGATTGGGTAAGAATTCCACCAGATGGCGAGGTCCGAAAGATTGTGGCATTCGGTCCCGGCGAATTTGTTACGACCCAGCTTGGGAATGACGCAAGCACGGTGAAGCCAATCAAAATCTCCGATCTGGAACTTGTGGCCAAAGCGACAAAACCCGGTGAGGGAGAGGGATTCGTACCTCCGCACTCAATCATGGAATAGCAATCCCTGTCGTAGCCGATGCGCGGAATGGGCAAATGAGAATCAAGTAGCAGAGTAGACCACCCAAACAGCAAAGGGTACTGATGGCGATAATGACCAGAAGCATTCATGTAGCAGCAGCATTGGGAATGTTACTCCTGCTTCCCGGCACGCGCCTGATGGAGGCGCAACAACAGCAGAGCAAGACATATGTCCATTCCGACGGCAGCAGAGACGTATTTGACACTACGACAGGGTGGACAGAAACAGACAAAAACGGAAAATTGCTGTCACATATGAGCGTTGCCGATTTGACAACGATGTGCAGCAAAAGCCTTGAAACGGCTGTTTTACTTCACCTGCCCCCAAACGATATTGGGTTTGTAAGCATGAGAGTCAGTTGTGACGCATGGGCGCAATTGCAGCCGCGCAGTCAAATCGAAGGGGTGTCCTTCTCTGCCCTGATGACTCGGCTCGTCGCCATCAGTCCACCTCACACTAGCTTTGCAAGGTACTGTGGCCTTGAGTTGAAATCGGAGGCACAGGCTGCTCTTTACGATTCGACCATAGTTCCCGATGATGTGGGCGGCCATGCTTCATGCACCGTCTTGCAGGCGCACGATCCTTCAGGTGGAATGTTGTACAAGTATGCCTGCTCCATCAAGACGGCTTCCTACTCCGATGCCGTTGCATTAGAAACGACACTCGTTCAGCGTTTGAATGGCTTGGAACTGACTGAAGATCAGGTCTCAGAACACGGCTTCACCCTGAAAGACAAGGACGATAACGAATGCGCTCCAACCGGCGAATGCACCCATAGCCACATGTTCATTTCGTCCATTAAGGACGGTAAAGTCGTGGAGATCGAAGCGGAACCTGATTTCATTCGGGATGGCCTCCTCGACTTACAAGTGTTGGCGGCAACCGGGCATCACAATTTTGTTGAGGGGATTGCACCCAATTCCGGCACCGTGGAGTTCGCGGTCTATTCGCATGGGTCCGAACAGAGTCAGTGATTTCGCGAACCTCATCAGGGATCGGACGGGCTGGCGGATCGGATCAGCGCGGACAGGGCGGGCTGGGGATCGGCAAACAGGGGAGTGAAGCAGAGCGAGGCGGGGGGCTATGGTTCCCGGCTCGTGAAGGCGCTACGCCATGCGGTAGAGAGCTTGGCGGGGGAGAACCTTCGACGTTCTGACGGGTCGCAGTGTATGTACGGTACGGTATACGTCACATGAGCCGGTCTCGGCCCAGCACAGCACGTTCTAATATCCTCTGGGGTTTAAGGAATTCGTCTTTATTGGCCGAAATCGAATCCGAGGGAGCAGCGGAGGCGTCGGGGAGCGTACCGATCACCAGTTCGGTCTCACAATCTAAGTAATTGAGAATTAAGCGGCATTCGCTATACAGCGGCTTCGCTTGATGCAGGATTTCCGCGAGGGAGTTCAAACTGGCGGCACTCGGGCGCACCACAATCCCTCCGGTTGTTCCTACCGCTGCCAGGAACGCGCTGCCACTGGAGGCAGGGCCCAGGATCGAGGATCATCGATGGCCACCACTGATTTCACAAGCGTCCTGAAAGATGCTCCCGCCGGAGAATGGATCGCCCTGTCCCAGGGCGGGGAGCGAATTGTCGCGACCGCGAAAAACCTGGAAGACGCCATTGCCTCAGCAAAGGCAAAGGGCGAGAACGACCCCGTACTGATGAAAGTGCCCCCGGTCAGCGCGCTGGTGCTCTAAGGATGGACTTTCGGTATTTCGTCCACCACTTCTCAAGCCCTTCCTCGCCCCTCCCTACAGCACGTAAACCCGCAGCATCCACCACACAAGAAACAACGCGACGATGGCGAGAACAATGTGCCCAATCCACTGGCCTGGTGTCTCCGGCCTTCCGATTCTGAACATCCAGCGATACTAACAAGGAGCCGACGCATCCGCATAGGTACGGGGAACCGGCCGGGACGCCACCAACGCCACTTCCGCGTGCCCTATACTGGCTTCCTGGCGGGCCACTATGATCAGCGTCTCCGGTAAGAGACTTCTCCTCGCTGCGGGCTCTCTTTTCCTGCTCCTTCTCCCCTGCGCCTTTGCCACGGACGCGCAGACCGTCACCGTCTGGCCCGATCCGGCCAACCCGGTCGTGAGTTTCACCCTGGGTAAGCTCCACGCCCTTCAATCGGTTGATCACCAGCAGGCCTACTCGGTCGATACCCAGGTCCAGAACCTCTGGGGCAAGCCCATTCCGCAGGCAATCTTTGCCCTCTATCTCTTCGACAGGAAAAATGTCAGGGTTGGCGAAGGCGTCATCGCCATCAGCAACCTGGCGCCCGGCGACACCGCCCGATTCCCAACCAGCATCATGGCCTCCGGCGAGGCCGTTTCCATGAGGCTCGAGCCGCAATCGCTGCCCGACGAGCTCGAATCCCTGCTGCCCCACAAGTCCATCTTTGTCTTCGTGAATTCCGTCCCGCAGGGCGCCCACTTCACCCTCGACGGTCGCGATGCCGGCACGACGCCCCAGCCCACCGACGTCACCGTCGGCACGCACATACTCGAATTCGACAAGGAAGGATTCAATCGCGGCAAGTATCTCTTCTCCGTTGGTCCCGACGACTCCGGCAGCAGCCTAAGCTACGAACTTACCGCCGCGACCCAAACCCACGACACCATCGAAATGCGCGACGGAACCTCCATCAATGGCGAGCTGCAATGGATCTCCGCCACCGATGTCGTCATCGAGGTCGACGGCAAAACGCGAACCCTCGACCGCGCGCAGGTCCGTCGCATCACCCTCGCCTATCGCAAGCCCGAAAACCAGGAGACCCCATGACCCGTAGCCCGCTCCGGTCCTTCTCCATGCTCGCGCTCTGTGGGCTGGCCCTCATACCGCACGCCGCCTTCCCGCAGAACCTCGGCATCTTCGAAGGCCAGTCCGACGTCGGTGCTGTCACCCCGGCCGGCACAGCTGTTTATGATCCAGCGGCCGATACCTATACCCTCACCTCCGCCGGCGCGAATCTCTGGGGCCCCGTCGACGCCTTCCACTTCGTCTGGAAGAAAATCTCCGGCGACGTCTCCCTAACCGCCGACATCGACTTCCCCAACACTACAGGCGAACACAATCCCCATCGCAAGGCCATCCTCATCGTTCGCCAGACCCTCGACGCCAACTCCGCTTACGCCGACGCCGCCCAGCATGGCTCAGGCGAGGTCGCTCTCCAGGATCGCCGCAACTCCGGCGACATCACCGAGGGCATCGAACTGAACATGGGCCTCAGCGACGCAGCCCCCGACCGCCTCCGCATCGAAAAACGCGGCGACACCTTCACCATGTATCTCGCCTCGGCCGCTGGCGCCCCTCTTCATCCCTCCGGCGCCAGCATCCAGCTCCATCTTGAAGAACCCTTCTACGTCGGCATCGGCCTCTGTTCCCACGACGCAAACAAAGTCGAGAAGGCAGTCTTCTCCCACGTAACCCTCGACAAGCCGGAACCCTTACCCTCCGCCCTCGCCCTCTACAGCACCCTCCAGACCATCGGCCTCGAACAGGATTTCCATATCGCCGGCATCGCTTTCACCACCCAGGGCCGCTTCGAAGCGCCCAACTGGACCCACGACGGCAAAACCCTCATCTTCAATCAGGCTGGCAAGATCATGACCGTCCCCGCCGACGGAAGCACGCCGCCCCAGCCTCTCGATATCGGCGACGCCACCAACTGCAACGGCAGCCACGGCCTCTCGCCCGACGGCAAATCGCTCGCGATCAGTTGCAGCACACCCGGCAAGCCGGAGTCCCGCGTCTACATCGTTCCGCTCACAGGTGGCACGCCGCGTGTGGTCACCGAGCACCCGAATTCCTACTGGCACAGCTGGTCGCCCGACGGCAGGACCATCATCTTCACCCGCCCCGATCACGGCTCCGGCAACATCTTCGCCATCTCCATCGACGGCAGCGGAGAGCACGCGCTCACCACCGGCACCGGCATCAGCGACGACCCCGACTGCTCGCCTGAGGGCCAATGGATCTACTTCAACTCCGACCGCGGCGGCACAATGCAAATTTGGCGGATGCATTCCGACGGCTCGGCGCCCGAGCAAATCACCAACGACAACTACGTGAACTGGACACCCCACGTCTCGCCCGATGGCAAATCGATAGTCTTCATCAGCTACGAGAAGGGAACTACCGGCCACCCCGCCAACAAACCCATCGCGCTCCGAGTGATGTCGCTCGACGACCGCAAAACCCGCGTCCTCTTCAACCTCATCGGCGGCGCAGGCACCATGAACGTGCCCTCTTGGGCCCCCGACAGCCGGCATCTTGCCTTCGTCAGCTACCAGATGTTGCCCGCGCAGTGAGCGGCACCGCCGACTAAACTCGATTCGTCGAGCCGTCGGAAAGCAGTCGCAGAGAACCTACCGCGAGGTACAGCATAGATTCACCAGATAGTTGTAGATCTGGAGCGAGGACTCCTCTGTAAAATTGCGCACGTCTGTTCCTTGTTCAAGGTAGCCGTGACTATTTGACTTGGGGGATTCTTTATGTCGGCGAACGAAATTCGTCAGAAGATCCAGATTGTCGAGGAGGCATTGAGAGATGCCGGCACGGAACAGGCGATTCGCGCGATCATCGATGTCTTGAAGGAGATCGCGGCAACGCTCGAGAACCCTGCTAAAACAACGGGCGGCCCCCCCCAATGATGAGGTGACACAATGTCCGAACAGCCTAAAGCATCACCGTTCGTCTTTCGCGTCCGCGCCAAGAGTGGTGACAAGAGTGGTGACAAGAGTGGTGATCGGCGCGGGGAATGGCTTGGTATGCTGAGTGCCACCAAGGGAGGAGTGCCCACGACGGCCAACTGGCCGAACGTGGTGCGGAACGCGAGTCAGTACGTGTTTACGGCGAACTTCATAGATGAAAAATCGTCTGCGACCTGCGTCACCTGGGAGGTCGCACAGGCATACCTGGCTGCCTTAAAAACCTTGGGCATTGATGCGGAGATCGTTCAGGACTGAGCGCAGCGCTAAAGAGAGCAGCGTGAAACTGCAAGCAGTCGCCCCGGCCCGCGATGCCATGTCGCTCAACGAGCGTATGCGGCATCCACAAGGGCCGGGCACTCCCGTTAGGGGCCCCGCTGCGCACAATGAGCAAGCCACATGCCCCTTAAGCGGCATTCCGTCGTCTTACATCAGCCACTAGCATCTGAGCGCGGGTGGTTCGGAAATCGCGGAGAAGCAATGACAAAATGCAAAAGCCTACTCGGAATAGCGATAATTCTGAGCATTTTACTGTTCAGTGGCGCAGTCAGCGCACAAAATCAATCCAAGAAGACAGAGCGGATAACGGTGGTGGGATTTAGTACCTCTTTTTCGAGAGGGGCCGCGGACGAAAACGCCTGCAGTGTCATTACTTGGGACGCGGACGATCTGCGCCGCTGTTCTAAGGGACCGAAATACGACGATCCGTTGTTGCTGAAAGCAGCCGAAGAGGATGAATCGAACTTCGAGGCGAGCTTTGCGACCGCTTTTCAGTCTGAGCGGATGTGCTCAGGCCTTACCCTCGCGTTCACCACCAGTCTCGGCCAAAAAGACTACATGCTGACCAAGGCAGGATGCACGCTGGGTGGCGAGCACTGCCGGTCCGAGGATATGCTCCATAAATATTGGAGTCTTGTGGTCTTTTTTGTTCCCAATCAGGAAAAGCAGCCATGGAGAATATTCCGCGTCGGAACATCAGTCACATTGGATGATCTTACAGACGGCACAGGTGACGCTCGCTCCATGGCCCACACTGTCTGCTCGATTGTGAAGGGAATCGGAGGATCGGTTATCGAGTAGAGCTTTCACACACAAACAAATACGCTCCCCGGCTCGTCAAGGCCCTGCGCGCGGTAGGACGTTGGGAAGCTAAGCCCCGCCGAATCTGTGTCCGGCCCAAAAACAGCGACCCCCCAGGTTCCAACGCATCCAATCTCTAGAAGCCTTTCCGCTCGCCCTGAGGTACACTCAAAGGGCAGACGTTTTCCCCAGGAGATTGCGATCCATGGCTACCAGCACAGTATCCACGACCCCGACCACCAGCACGCCCACTCCCGAGGCGGTTCCCGCGCCGAAGACCACCCCCGTCCGGCTGACCGACAACGCCGTGAATAAGGTCCGCGAAATTATGGCGACCCAGGATCCGCTCCCCGCCGGTCTGCGTATCGGCGTCGTCGGCGGCGGCTGTTCCGGCTTTCAGTACTCCATGTCGTTCGAGAACCAGTCCGGCATGATGGACAAGGTTTACGACTTCAACGGCCTGAAGGTTTTTGTCGACGCCACCTCGCTCATGTACCTCAACGGCTGCGTCGTCGACTACCTCGAGACCCTCGAAGCCGCTGGCTTCAAGTTCGAGAACCCCGCCGTCAAGAGCACTTGCGGCTGCGGCTCGTCCTTCAACGTCTAAAATTTTGCTTCAGTCAGAAAATGAGGCCCGCCGAATCGGCGGGCCTCTCCTATTGCGGACGTCGTTATTGCGGCGAAGTGGGATCCGTCGGTCCAGTCGGCGGCCCGGTTGGATTCGAACCGGGATTCGAGCCCCCAGTTGAGCCCGGGTCCGTAACCGGAGGAGTCGAAGTCGGGGGCGGCGGAGGAATCGACCCCGGCGTCGTCGTCCCCGGTCCAGTCCCGTTCGTCGGCATACCGCCCGTGGACGCGCCATTCGTCAGCCCAGCCAGCGCCTGCGCCTGGTCTTCGGCCGGATCGTAGTTGAATTCCCACTTGTTGTAGCGCGTCTGCAGCTTGTAGAGGACCAGCGACGGCTTATTGATCGGCAGTGTGAACCCAACGATGGGTCCGCCTCCGCCGAACGTCGTCGCCGACGTGCCGCTCCCAGCAGTCCCGGTCCCTCCCGCGGGCGAACTCGATGAGGGACCTGATCCCGAGCCCGACGAGGGCTGTTGAAACATCGAAGAAATCGAGTTCGACGATCCAGAGCCCGAACTCGTCGAGCTTGTGCCTTGGGTATTCCCTGGAAACGCGTTGCTCCCCGTCGAACTCCCGTCCGTTCCGCCCGTCGAATCAGTACTCGCGATGGGAACGCCGTTTGCATCCGTGGTCGTCGTTGTCGCGACCGCATACATCGCGCCACTCGTCCCGCCCATTCCCGTCGCGACCATCAGCGGCTGGCCAAAGAATCCCAGCGGCCGCACATGAGCCTGTCCAAAGAACACCGGCTTCCAGTCATCCTTACCAGTCATCGGATCGGTGTAGCGCTTGCGCAGGAATCGAATCTGATTGGTCTGCACCAGCTGATCGATCGAGGTCGGATACGATCCGAATTTCTGGTAGTACAGCTTGATCGCCCGCTTGTACTGCTGCCCGCGATGGATCGTCTCCAGCTCCTTGTCCCGCTGGATCGACATCGCCATCTTCGGCGCCGCGATCGCCAGGCTGATCAGCACCAGCATGGTCATAAAGATCACCGCCAACAGCACGTAGCCGCCTTCGTCTTCGAATTCCTGTCGGTGCTTCTTCATTTCCTCAACCATCCCAACTATTATTCCTCTGCGTTCTCTGTGTCCTCTGTGGTGAAAGACTCAGCTCTGCGTCAACGGCAACGTCTGCGTGTTGTTGTAAAGCAGGTCCGTCACCTGAATCGAAAGCGGCGAGATTTTCACCACCTTATAGTGATGGTCCACCACATCGCCCTCCGACGCGATAAACACGTCGTCGCCCTTCAGCAGAAACGCCTTCTTCACCCCGTTATTCGCCTCGTATCCAAAAAACTTCAGATCGATGGCTGGCGGCGGCGGTGGTCCCTGCGCAATCACCGGCTGTGGGACATTCGGCCGCACCTGCGCGATCACCTTCGGAATCTCCACCGGAGTCGACATCATCGAAAAAATGTTCCGCCCGGCACCGCTGTATTCCAGAGCCTCCGCTCCCGCCATCAATTCCGGGTGCAGCGTCGGGTCGAGGCTTGCCAACGACGGAATCTTCTGCGCCGCATGGCCTCCCGGATTGCCCGAAGTCGCCGCCGGCTGCTCAGCCGGCGCGGCCGCTGCCCTTTGCGGCGTCGCCGGCGTAGAACTGCTCCCGCCAAAGGTCGATTCCAGGAAATACCCCAACGCCCCCAGCAGCCCCACGCCCAGCACCACGAGGATCGCCACATTCCGCTTGTTGTCGAGGCCGGTCTTCATTGCGGCTCCTCGCTGGTTCCTGGGCTCGTCCCCGCGCTCGTCCCCGGGCTCGTCCCCGTCTGCGGATTACCCTCCGCATCCGTCGCCAGCGGCAGGTCCGTCGCCCCCGCGCGAATATACGTCGTCAGGCGCAGCCGCAGGTTTACCAGGCCCCCTTGCTGCCCCGTCAGCGTTATGCCGTCGATGATGAAGAACACATGTGCCTGGTCGCGCTCAATTTCGTTGATAAAGTGCATCAGGCTCGAATACTGCCCGCTCAGCCCCGCATCGATCTGCAACTCGGTCAGTCCGGCGATCGCCGGCTTCTGCGCGTACGCCGCCCGCGACAGCTTCACCTGATTCTTCGACGCCACCTCACCCAGTTGCGCCAGCACCGTCGACCAGTTTGGCGAAATCCGCTCGTCATAAAACTTCTGCGCATCCTCGTCCGCCACATCCACCTTATGCGGCAGCCCGTTCAGGTGCTGCATCTGCGACTGGAGCTGCTGATACCGCAGCCCCTCCTGAATAAAACTGCCCGACTCTCCCAGGCGAATCGCGCGCCACGCCAGCGCGTAACGCACACCGATAAAGATGTCTGCCGCCACCACCGCGGCCAGCAGGAACAAATGCACATTCAGCTTCGTGAAAACCCCGCTGCGATTCATGGAGTCGACCGTCCCTCCATAACCACGTGCGGTTTCTTTTTCGAAGTCGTATCGACCTTGACCTTATTGCTCGTATCCAGCGGCAGCGGCCGATAATCGGCCAGAATGTCGAAGTTCACATCGCCCGTGCTCACGTTCTGCGGACCCTGGCCGCTCGCCAGCGTCTCCGATGCCAGCCGCGGCGACGCAAAATGCCTCGACTTCTCGAGGTTCCGGATCAGATCGAGCGCCCGCCCGCGTTCCCCTGTCACCCGCAGCCGAATCGTCACGTGCCCATCCGGCGCCACGATGGGATCGATGGCCATCACCTGCACCCCAGTCGGCAACACCGTCTCCAGATCGGTCATCGTCGCCGTCCACGAGAACGCCTTGTGCTGAAACAGCCCATTCAAAAATGCCGACTGCGTCAGGATCGCCGCGTCCTTCGGCTCCTGCATCATCGCCTGATACTTCTGCTGCTGGTTTTCCAGGTCCCGCACATGATTCTCGACAGCCGCCACCTGCCCCTCGGTCGCCTCTGCCTGTACTCGTTCGTTGCGATACAGATACCAGAGCGCACCGCCCACCAGCGCAAGGATCAGAATCCACGTGCGCAGCCGGCTGTAGACAGGCCGCAGCTCGACATAAGGATGACTCGCTAGATTGACCGCGATCTTCATGCCAGTGCCCCAGTCACGCCCGCGGTCACGCCTTCCGGCATACTCGTCGTCGCCGACCCCTCCGTCGATCCCAGATCCACGATCCGCGGCGCCGGATCGACCAGCGAAATCCACCGCGACTGCGCCGCCGCTCGCGCGCCCCCCGGCCCCGCATAGTAGACCGTGTCCGGCATCCGTTTCAGCGTGTCTTCATACCACGCCAGCGCCGTGATTAACGACTGCGCCATCTCCTCTTCGCGGGCCAGCGGCTCGTCCGGCAGGTCCATGGACCGGTGCAGCAGCATCTCTTCGTCTTGTGTAATCGCCGTGGTTACAGATGCGCCCGTGTAATTCACCATCAGCGTGGCGCCCCGGTCGTCCACCGCCGCGGCGGCGGCCAGCGTGCTCGGCAGCACCACTCCCGGATCGAACCCGGCATCGCGCACCGCGCTCTCATATTCCGCCAGCACCTCGCCTGGCATCACCGTCACCAGCACGTTCAGCTGTCCATCCTGTTCGCCCATCACCTGGTAGCTGACCGACGAGTCTTCCACATCGAACGGCACCATCTTCCGCAGCCGGAACCGCACCACGGAGAGAGCCTCCTGCCGTTTGCCCGGCAGTGTATCGAAATCCAGCAGCAGCACGCGTGCCGCCGCGTCCGGAACCACCACCGTCACCGCTCCGCTGCGCACGTTGATGTCTCCCAGCGCCGACTCCACCGCGGACCGCACCGCGCGCCCGTCCCCCAGATTCGGCACCTTCAGTCCCGGAAGCACGGCTCCTTCCGGCAACGACGCAAATGCCACGGTCATCTCGCCGCGCAGCCGGGAGGCCTTCGCCGCCACTACGCCCTCCGGCCGGATTTCACACGCCACCTTCGGGCGCATTCCCGGCACGGGTTTGAAGATGTCCTGGAGAGCCACTAGCGAAAAGCCTCATTCCTGCTAACCAATTCCGTCACCGTACCGTGTTTCCTATTCCCTATTGCCTATTGCCTGTTGCCTGCCTTTAGCGCGATGCCTCGATGAATGTCACCTTGTTAATTTCCTTCAGCGTCGTCAGCCCGCGCCGCACCCGGTCCAGCGCGCTCTCACGCAGGAAATGCATGCCTTCCTGCTGCGCCAGCTTCCGCACCTCGGAACTCGGCTTCTTCTCCAGAATGATTTCACGGATCGGGTCCGTCAAATCCAGCAATTCGTGGATTGCCGTTCGCCCGCGGAAACCCGTCCCGCCGCATTCGATGCAGCCGCGTCCCTCGCGAAACGGGAAGCTTCGCCACTGCGCCAGATCGAGCCCGCTCAACTGCAGCATCTCCGCGTCGTACCGCACCTCCTGCACACAGTACTCGCAGATGGTGCGCACCAGCCGCTGCGCCAGAATACAATTCAGCGCCGACACAAAGTTGTACGCCTCCACGCCCATGTTCAGGAACCGCCCCAGCACATCGACCACGTTGTTGGCGTGTACGGTCGTAAACACCAGGTGCCCGGTGAGCGCGGAGTTGATCGCGATCTGCGCCGTCTCCTGGTCGCGGATCTCGCCCACCAGAATCTTGTCCGGATCGTGACGCAGAATCGACCGCAGGCCGCGCGCGAACGTCAGCCCCTTTTTCTCGTTCACCGGAATCTGCGTGATCCCGCGAATCTGATACTCCACCGGATCCTCGATCGTGATGATCTTGTCCTCGTCGCTCTTGATCTCGTTCAGCGCCGCATAGAGCGTCGTCGTCTTGCCCGAGCCGGTCGGTCCCGTCACCAGCACCATGCCGTACGGCTCGCGAATATACCGCCGGAACCGCTTCAAATCCTCATCCGCGAAGCCCACCACATCCAGCGTCAGCTTGCGAAACTTCTCGCTCATCGACTCTTTGTCGAGTACGCGCAGCACAGCGTTCTCGCCGTGCACCGTCGGCATAATCGACACGCGAAAGTCGATCAAACGCCCCTTGTAGCGCACCCGGAACCGCCCGTCCTGCGGCACGCGACGCTCGGCGATATCCAGCTCGCTCATGATCTTGATGCGCGACAGAATCGTCGTGTGATGCTCGCGCGCAATCGGCGCCATCGCCGGCTGCAGTACGCCGTCGATGCGGTACCTTATCAGCACCGAATCGTCAAACGACTCAATGTGAATGTCCGACGCCCGACGTTCCAGCGCCGTAAAGATCGTCGTATCCACCAGGCGGATGATCGGGCTGATGTCCTCTTCCGACGTCAGCTTCTCAATCGAAATATTTTCGTCCGAATTGTCGTCCGCTGAGAGCACGTCGAAGGTCAGCCCCTCCGATGCCTCGTCCAGCACGCGTTGCGACTGCTCCGTCTTCTTCAGCAGATCGGTAATCTGCGACAGCGTCGCCACCCGCGTCACGATCCGCTGCCCCAGCAGCCCGGCGATCTCGTCCAGCATCATCAGCTTGCTCGGATCGCTCACCGCGATCACCAGACGATCCTCCTGTTGCTCCAGCGGCACAAAGTTGTAGCGGAACATCATGTCTACCGGAACGCTGCGCAGCACCTCGTGCTGGATGCGGAAGTTCCGCAGATCGACGTATTCCGAGCGATATCGCCGCGCCAGCGCCTGGGCCTGCGCGGTCTCGTCCTGCTCGGTCGGTAATATTAATGGGGGAGCCTGAGCCATACTCAATACCTCGGTTTCCTGCGATGACGCGCCCTCAGCGCATCACCTGAAATTCGTCGCGTTGCTCATCGAGAAGATCGGCAGATACAGCGCGATCAGAATCGTCACTACCACCACTCCCATCACGATCAGGATCGCCGGCTCGATCAGCGCCATCGCCGCCGTCAGCGCTGTCTGCACGTCTTCCTCAAAAAATTCCGCCACCGAATTCAGCATCTGCGGCAGCGCCCCCGTCGATTCGCCCACCTCGACCATCTCCGTCGAAAGCTCGGGAAATACCTTCGTCTCTTCAAGACTTTTTGCCAGGCCTTTGCCCTCGCGAACAGTGACCACCGCGGCCGTCACGGCCTTGCTGATCCGCTTGCTCGTAATCGACCGCGCCGCCGTCTCCAGCGACGGCACCAGCGGAATACCCCCGCTCAGCAGCGTCGACAGCGTGCGCGCGAACATCGCCACTTGATACTTCAGCCAGATCTTCCCAAACAGCGGCAGCGCAATCCGGATCCGGTCGATGCGATCCGCCCCGGCCTCGCTCCGCGCCCATCGCCATATCAAAAAAACCGCCAGCGCCACCACCGGCAATACATAGAGGATGTAGTGCTGCGCCCCCGTGCCCAGATCCAGCATCATCAGCGTCAGCGCCGGCAGCTTCGTACCGATCTGCTCGTACAGCTTTGCGAACTGCGGCACCACAAACGTGATCAGGAAAATGAACATCCCGAACACCAGCGTGATCAGCACCCCTGGATAGATCAGCGAAGCCACCAGCTTCTTCCTGAACGTCAGCGAAATCCGTTGGAACGACAGATACCGCCCCAGCACTTCCTCCAGATTCCCCGAGCGCTCGCCCGCCAGCAGCGTGGTCGTGTACATCACCGGAAATCCGCCCTGCGCCTCGAACGCCGACGAAATCGCTTCGCCCGTCCGCACACGCGCCGCCACATTCTGCAGCTGTCCCGCAAAATTCGGGTTCTTCTGGCTCTTCGCCAGCATCTCCAGCGAACCCAGAATCGGCAACCCGGCTTTGATCAGTGTCAGAAATTGCTGGTTGAAGATCAGGAACTGCTCGAGCTTCGCCTTCCGCGGGCCGCCCGTCAGACCCCGCTGCTTCACCGAGTAGACGTAGTACCCCGCCTGCGAGAAGCGCGCGCGCAACTCGTCGGCCGTCGCCGCCGACTGCACCTGCTCCTGCACATGGCCCCGCTCGTCGGCGAGTCTGATGACAAATTCAGCCATGAAAATGCCTGCCGGAAGACCCGAAAGACGGATCAGGGGCAGGGTAAACCTCTCTTCAAGCCTAGCAGTTTGTGAACCTGGAAGCGTGTCGGACTTGGTTCCTCGACTAGACGCGCCCGAAGCCCATTTTGCTCACTTCTTCAGCTGATCCGGGTTGATTTTCCCGATCCTCCCCTCCGGACCCACCACCCACGGCAGGCTCAGAGCATTCCAGTTGCCCCCTGTTTCGGGCCCATCCAGCGGAACCCACGTCTTCCCATCGTCCCAGCTGATATCCGACCCATTGGTCCCCACCGCAATCCACGCCTGCGCGTCCGCATCCCACGCCACCGCCGACCGATACCCATGCGGAGGCCTCTCCGCCGCCGTCCAGGTCTTTCCGCCATCCTTCGACCATGCCGCCGTCCCGGCGGATTCGTTGGGTTTCGTGTAATCCCCGCCGACCGCGACCAGCGTGTATCCGTATCCGGGGATTGATCCTTCATGCCAGCCGACGGAGAAGATTCCCGACGCGTCGTTTCCTCGCGCCAGGGGCACGGCCTCGCGGCTCCATTGCTCGGTCATTTTGATCGGTGTGCCTGGTTTGGCGGCGAAATCAACGTTGCCCGAGAAAGACTGCCGATAAATGTATGCGCCTCCGGTACCGAAGAGAACCGGCTCGCGTTCGCCCCCCAATAGTGCGGAATTGCTGGCCGCGAAGGCGCCCTTCGCATCCGGCGCAGCATCGAGCCCGTTTGCCTCAGAACGCTTCCAGTTCAGTCCGCCATCTTCGGTCGTCGAGAAGAAAAAGCGCCCGTTGACGGGATCGCCAAGAAGATACCCTTTCATCCGGGACTTGAACACCACCGCATCCCAAAACCCATCCTTATCCGAATTCACCAGCACCGGCGTCCAGTGCGAGCACCCATCCGTCGTCTGATACAGCCGCGACGCATCTCCCGGCCCGCTCGACATTGCGATCGCAGTGTTGGCGTCCCACGCCCAGATCCCCCGAAAATCCAGCTTGGCCGAATCAGGAGGAGCCGCGCAGCTCTGCCACTCGTACCCGCCGTCCTCTGTCCGCAAAACCGTCCCATTCGTCCCGCTGGCCCACGCCACGCCGCCGCCCACCGCATGAATCCCGCGCAAACCCGCAGTCGTCCCGCTCCGCTCCAGCACCCATGGGCCGGACTTCTGGCTCGTGTCCTGGCCCCACAGCCAGGCGCTCACCAGCAACCCGACGATCGTAATCCAGCCAGCCCAACGTTGCATTCCCCCATCGTACTGATGAGAAAGCAGATAGCCAATCCCCCGATCAGGTTGATCTCGCCCCCGAAGGGTCACTGATCGATGTTCCTGCAATTCGATCCTCATGACCCATCGGCCGGATTGTATGACAATCCATTACGCTGTAATATTCAGCGATGCCCACAAAATCGTCCGCAAAATCGCCCAGGAAAACGCCGACCAAGCCGCGCAAATCGAAGGTCTATACCATCAGCCTCCCACCCGATATGGCCAGGTACGCGGAATCAGTCGCCAAAGAGGAAAGCCGCACCATGAGTGAGGTGTTTCGCAACGCGATGCGGTCCTACCAGTCCCGCCGGGAACAAACCCGCAAGTGGCTCGACGAAGTTGCCGAATTCGTGAAGACCCTGCCTCCAACGCCCTATACCAAAGAAGATGTGCCCCGTCTCGTGAAGGAAGTTCGAGCAGAAATGCGCGCTGAACGAGAACGCCAGGCGCGTATCGCAGAATGATCGTCGTTCTGGATACGAATGTCGTTGTCTCCGCCTTACAGTTCGCTGGCGGACGCGGAACTCCGGTGCACGCGCTGGAGAAGGCTGTCAATTCCGACTTCCTCACCACCTGCGACGAAATCGACGCCGAGATTTCGCGAATTTTGATGGAGAAGTTCCGATGGCCTCTTCAGCGGGTAGAGGCCGAGTTGCAAACTACGGTCCGACGCGCCATCCGCGTCACCCTCCGCAACACCGTCCACCTCTGCCGCGACCCCGACGACAACAAAATCCTCGAATGCGCCGAGCGCGCCAACGCCGCCCTCATCGTTACCGGCGACAAAGACCTGCTCTCCCTCCGCACCCATCGTCGAACCCGCATCGTAACCCCAGCCGCCTACCTGCGAGTCTAAGCGCCCCGACACCGGCCCCAATCCGAGCACCCGCACGCCCGGCATTGGCATGATGAAGCAGCTACACCGGCGGATCCCCCTCCACCACATGCACCCCCGCCGGCGGCAAAAACACAAACGCCGTATTCGGAGCAGGCACATTCCCCGCCTCTCCGCTGAAGGTGAATTGATTCGTCACCCCGTCCGTCTCTTCAATTGTCATCAAGCGAATCGTCCCATCGGCGGCCGCCGTAATCTTCAGCGCGCTCACCCGCTGCTCCAGCCCCTTCGGCACCCCCGACAGCTCGCACGTCCCGCCCCCATCGCAGCTCACATGCAGTCCCGTCAGCTCCTTCTCCAGCTCCGTATGCCCCAGCAAAAACCGCAGCGGCGAGCGCAGGTCGTCCAGCTTCTTCTCGTCTACCTTCTGCGCCTCCGTCTCCCCCGGCGAGTAGAAATACCCATCGTGTCCATCCAGCACAAACAGCTTTCCGTCAGGATCGGTATACGTCCACCGCATCTTCCCCGGCTTCTTCAGCAGCAGCACGCCTGACTCCTTGCGGGTCATTCCCAAGCCCGTATACGTCTGCACGAAATGCACCTCTAGCGAATGCAGCGCGTTATAGTGCCGATCCACGCGCGCCGCCACCTGTGCCGCACTCATCCCAGCCTGCGCCCGCAACTCTCCAACCGCGCCGAACGCCAGCACCGCGGCAATCAAAAACCGCCAGCGGATTAACTCACGCTGGCGGTTCACAGTTTTTTCCAAATTTGAAGTCAATCCCCACTCACCTCGCCATCCAACTGGCAGCTAAGAGCTAGAAGCTAGCAGCTAAAAGCTAGCGGCTACCTCACTGAATCGGCACAGTGCAGTTCGTCCCGCCCGCGGGATCCTTCCTGATCTCCCCGCTCATGTCCAGGCAATATCCGTTGTTCCCCGTCTTGCCCGGCGCCTGCGGCACCGCCGTCGCCTCCCAGCTGGTGATCATGTCCTGATTGTTCACCGTCGTCTTCGTGCAGTTCACGATATTGAACGTGTACCCAGCCTTCTGCCCCGTCGTCAGGTCCGACTGCAGCAGTTGCGCCGCCTGCGCGTTCGGCGCGCCCGCCGATGAACTTCCCCCCAGCGCCGCCAGCGAACACGCGAACCCGTTCGAAGGATACGACGTGTCGTACTGGATCTGGGCCTCATGAATCGCCCGCAGCGACTGGATCGCCGACGTCTCGTTGGCCGTCGCCTTCAGGTGCAGCATGTTGGGAATCGCAATCAGCATCAGGATCAGCATGATCGAAATCACGATCAGCAGCTCCATCAGAGTGAAGCCCGCGTCGCATCGCTGCGAACGCCTGGTTTCAGGAGTACGTTCAGAAATACATTCAGAAATACGTTCAGCCAGAGCCTTCATAGTCATTTACCTGCGTGGGTTATCGTACCGCAAACCGGGTGCGACCGCATCGCTGACCCTTTCCTCGCCTGCGCGCGCATCGCCGCAGAACACACTGCTCCGCTTCGCCAGCAATCTATATATAGACGCGCGTCTCCCTTCTTTCGCTCGCCTTTCGCTAGTGGCCTGTCGCAAGGATTTCGTTAGCACCGCCATGAAAATGGCTGCCCCACGTCTCGCCGTTGAGACGTGGGTTGGCGAAACTCCGATCGGTAACGAAGTCTGTGCGACAAGCAACTAGCCGCTTTCGCGCCAAACGTATTTCGCTAATCGCTTCACGCTCCCAGTCCCTCGCTCGCAGTTCCCTCGCATCCCCTTTGCTCCCGGCCAGTCCCCGGTTTTATCATGGAAGTGCGATGTCGTTTCCGATCCGCACCTGTGCCCTCTGCGGCGAAAAATTCGAACTGAAGCCAGACAAGCCCGGCTTCGCCAACCGCTGTCCCGCTTGCAGCGAACCCGAAGACGATTCCGCCACCAAGCCCGCTGCCGGTTTTGCGAATGACCGCGAAGCCAATGCTGCCCGCCGCGCCGCCATCCGCGATCTCCTCTACCGCAAAGACAGCTAGCGCCGACAGCTTGGTGCCCGCACGGCACCACAGTAACCTTGCGTCTTCTCGATAACCGCGAGACATGTGGCTTCTCGCGCCGCGCTGCAGGTTAGAGCAAAATGCTGACAGAGAAATACTTGTTGTAACTCGCGACCCCTCCAGCAAGCACGCAGGAACTAGATACTGCCAGGAAAAGCGAAAATCTTACCCGCGCGCCGAGTAACTACGAAACTCCACTTTAGTTGCAGGTGCTCAGCATCGATTATCCCCCAAAAGGGGAATCTCTGGTGTTACGCTGGGCGCACTCTTTAGCCCTGCCACAGTTACCTGGCCAACATTTTGGAATACCTCGCCCCCGGAGGATCCATGCGGTATCGTATCGAAGATCGCCAGGCCGGCACGCTCGTGCTGGCTCTCGCATCCCTGGTCTGTGCCGTCTCGCTGACGACGGGTTGCGGTTCTACCCTTGCTCCCCTGGGCGACTTGACCTCCCTCTCAGCCTCTGCCGCCACCGTCCGGGTCAATCAGCAACTTCAGATTCAAAACCGCATGAATGCTACTGCCGTCCCGCTGACCTTCTATGTCAACGGAGTGCAGGGCGGCAACGCCGAATTCGGCACCATCAATTTCAACGGACTCTACACAGCACCGGCCATCGTCCCCACTCCCAATACCGTAACCATCACCGCTGTCCCCACCAGCAATCCCGGCTACCCGGCGGGCTCGGTGACCGTAGGCGTTCTCAACCCCATTCCTGTATTGACAGGCGTAGCCCCCACCGGCATCACGGAAGGAACAACGACCATCGCTGTGAACGGCTCGCAGTTTGTCTACGGCGCGCAAATTCTCTGGAACGGCGTCGCCGTTCCCACCACTTTTGTCTCGAACACCCAGCTCGCAGCGGCCGTCGCCGCCCCTACTCCAGGGACCTATCCCCTGATGGTCAGTAATCCCAACCCAGGTGCAGCCAACTCCAATAACCTGTCGGTCCCCGTCGGCCCCGGCCAGGTCGTCCTCACCATTCAGCCAGGCCAGAATACCGATGTCCGCGTCACGAATTCCATCAACCTCGCCCTAACCGTCACCGGGACGATGAACACCGGTGTCACATTACAGGTCAACGGAGTTGGCGGTGGCAATGCCCAGGTCGGCACCGCGGTTTCCAATCCCGACGGATCGATCACCTATACCGCGCCCGCCGTCGTTCCCACTCCGAGTAACATCGTCCAGCTCACCGTTACCAGTACCGATAACCCGAAGGTATCGACTAATCAGAACGTCTCAGTCCTCAACCCAATCCCGATTCTAACTTCGGCCAATCCGATGTCGTTCAATCTCGGAACAAATACCGTCGTCGTCACCGGCCAGCAATTCATCTCCGGCGCCCAGGTTCTGATGAACGGCTCGCCCATGCCGACCACCTTCAACAACGGCGGCCAACTAACCGCGACCCTCAACCCCACCGAAGCCGGCAACCTCGATCTTCAGGTGTTGAACCCCAGCCCCGGACCCGCAACTTCGACCGATCTCATCGCCCTCGTGCAAGGCACGCCGCCGCAACCCGTCGTCACCCCCGAGGACGCCTCGCGCTTTCTCGAGCAGGCCACCTTCGGCGCCACCGACGCCGACATCCACACCGTCTCCATGAACGGCTATCAGGCCTGGCTCAACCAGCAATTCGCCCTGCCGCCAACTCCGCAGGAACCGTTCGTCGAACAGTCCCTCATCATTAACAATCCCCCCTGCGCCGCCAGCGATATCACCTGCAATGCCGCGCTGTTTGTGCAAAACAGTACGGGTGAGGAGTACGTTCAGGATGCCTTCTGGCAGCAAGCCCTTGCCGCGCCCGACCAGCTCCGCCAGCGTGTCAAGTACGCCCTCGAAGAGATCATGGTTGTGTCATCGACTAACTCCGCCGTGCAGAATATGCCGCGCGGTGAAGCCGGTTACTACGACTTACTCGGCAACGATGCCTTCGGCAATTTTCGAACCCTCCTGAACGACGTGACCCTCAATCCCATGATGGGCAATTTCCTCTCCATGCTGGGCAACGACAAGGGCAACGCGACCACCGACCCCGACGAGAATTACGCCCGCGAAGTCATGCAGCTCTTTACCATCGGCCTCTACCAGCTCAACAACGATGGCACGCAGCAGCTGAATTCCGCAGGACAGCCCATCCCCACTTACTCCAACACCGACGTAATGGGGTTAGCCGCCGTCTTCACTGGCTTCAGCTGGAACATCCCTGGCAACAGCACGGACACCGCCTGGTCGAGTTGCTGCATCTACGAGGGCCAGGGCTTTGGCGAAGACATTTTGCCCATGCAAAGTTACCCCAGCCACCACTCGACCGAAGAAAAAGACTTCCTCGGCGTCACTATCCCCGCCTCGGGAAATCCGGACCCTGTGGGCGATCTGAACACCGCTCTCAACACATTATTCAACCATCCCAACCTACCGCCGTTCTTCTGCAGGCAACTTATCCAGCACTTAGTCACGAGCAATCCGAGCCCCGCCTATGTCAGCCGCGTGGCTGCCGTATTTCAGAATGACGGCACCGGCGTTCGCGGCAACATGCAGGCCGTCGTCAGCGCTATCCTTCTCGATCCGGAAGCTCGCGACTCCGCCACCGACTTCGCCAACCCGCAATACGGCAAGGTTCGCGAGCCGCTCCTCCGCTACACGGAGTGGGCCCGAGCCTTCACCGCCCAGTCGCGTACCGGCTCCTACGGCATTGGCAGCACGGAAGACCCCATCTGGGGACTCGGCCAGATGACCCTGCGTTCGCCCACCGTCTTTAACTGGTTTGCTCCCGGCTACGTTCCTCCCGGCACCAGCATCGAGGCCGCCAACTTAGTAGCTCCCGAGATGGAAATGACCAATGTCTCCACGGTGGTCGGCTATCTCAACTACTTGCAGAACGCCATCGGCGGCGGCGCCACCAGCGGTTCCGACATCTTCTCCAGCTATGGAACCGAAAGCGGCCTGGCCTCAACCCCCGATCAGTTAGTCGACCGCCTCAATCTCCTGCTCATGGCGGGTGAGATGGACAGCACCCTCCAAAGTCAGATTGTCAGCGCGGTCAGTGCAATCCCCATCCCCTCCGGCGATCAGAACGCAATCAATGCCGCGCTGACCGCCCGAGTGCAAACGGCAATTTACCTAACCATGGCGTCGCCAGCTTTCGCCGCGCAGTTCTAGGAGACCAATATGTGCAAGTGCCCGAGCAAATTCGAGCAGTCCCGTCGTCAGTTTCTTAGAACTGCGTCCCTGGCCTCGATGTCCGGCCTCTACGCCAGCCCCTTCATTCTCGGCCTCAACTCGCTCGCCGCCATGGCGCAAGGCACAACTACCTCGGACTACCGCGCGCTGGTCTGCGTATTCCTGCAGGGCGGTAACGACGGTCACGGCACAGTGATCGCCACCGACTCCGAGTCCTTCGCCGCCTTTACCCAGGCGCGCTCCGGAGCTCCCGGCCTCGCCTATCCTCTCGCCGAGTTACTCCCCATTGTTCCGAATACCTCGCAGAGCGGCCGCACCTTCGCACTCAATCCGTACCTAACCGGCGTGCAGAACCTGTTCAACGCCGGTCGCGCCGCCATCGTCGCCAACACCGGCACGCTCATCGCTCCGGCCACCAAAACTCAGGTCAACGCTAACTCCGTTCCTCTCCCCGCCTCCCTGTTCTCGCACTTCGATCAGACCGCGGCCTGGCAGGCCATCGCCTCCAACGGCGGCAGCGCCGAACACGTCGGATGGGGCGGCGCGGTGGCCGACCTCATCGAAAGCATGAACATGAATTCAAACTCCATGTTCACCTGTATCTCGACTGCGGGCATCGCCCTGTTCCTCGCAGGCCAGACCTCGTTTCAGTTGAACGTAACCTCGGCAGGCCCGATCCCCATCTCCGGACTAGCCCAGCCACTCTTCGGTTCGCAGGCCGGATCCACCGCCCTCGCATCGATCCTCAGCGCCGACGAAACCAACCTCTTCGCCAAAGAATATGAAGTCGTTGTCAATCGCTCCATCCAGGCGCAGGCGCTGCTGGCTTCGTCCATGCTTACCGCGGGTGTCGGCGGCGTTCCCAACCCGCCGCAGTATCTCGATCCGGTCACCAATATGCTCACCGACAACCCGCTCGCTACCTCGCTCCAGACCGTCGCCCGCATTATAGGAGGACGAGGGAGCCTCGGGGTCAATCGCCAGATCTTCTATGTACAACTCGGCAGCTTCGACACGCACGACGGTCAGGCTCCCACTCACGCCCGGCTGCTGACCCAGTTAGGTGAGGCGCTTGAGTACTTCGACGGGTTAATGGTCTCCGCCGGCGTCGGCAACCAGGTTACAACCTTCACCGCCTCCGACTTCGGCCGTACCCTCACCTGCAACAGCGACGGCACCGACCACGGCTGGGGCAGTCACCACTTTGTCGTTGGCGGCGCAGTCCAGGGACACGATATGTACGGCCAGTACCCGGTGATCGGCGACAACCAGGCCAACGACGTCGGCGCGGGCCGGCTTATCCCAACCACCGCAGTCGATCAATACGCGGGAACCCTCGCGCGCTGGTTCGGCCTCTCCAATGGCCAGATCCAGCAGGTATTCCCCAACTTCGCTAACTTCGGCTCCAACCCCTATCTGGGCTTTATGGGGAGCTAGAAATGAAACATCCCCCATCCTCAATGGACTAATAGCCGATTCATTCCGATAGGCAAAGCGTCCAGTTCGCCGCACGCTCACGGATGCTTCAGATTAGCCACAGAAGAACACCCACCACGCTGACAGCGGCAGCAGTTAGCCTCTAAATATCCAGGTTCTTCACATCCAGCGCGTTATCCTCAATGAACTTCCGCCGCGCCTCCACATCTTCGCCCATCAGCGTCGTGAAGATCGTCTCCGTCTCCGCAATATCTTCGAGCCGCACCGCCAGCAGTGTCCTCCGCTCCGGATCCATCGTCGTCTCCCATAGCTGCTGCGCCGTCATCTCACCCAGACCCTTGTACCTCTGCACCTGGTAGTCACGCCGCCCCTGCTCCACCACGTAATCGAACAGCTCCTTCGGCGTCTGCTTCTCCACCGGATCGAGCGATGCCTTCCCGGTCCGCTTTGGAGCAGGTTTACCCGCCTCCGCCTCGCCCGTCGTCTCGCCTTCGGTTTCTTCCGCGTCAGCCGTCCCCACGCCCGCGGCCGCCGCCTTCGCTGCATACTCCACCACAAACGGAGGCTCCAGCAGATCCTTTATCTGCCCATGCTTAGACATCATCTGTCGATACTCCGGTGACGACGCCAGAGTCCAGTCAATCTTCCGTTCCGCTCCCTGCGCATCCACATAACTCAACGACCAGGTCTGATGCTCCTCGTCCTTCACCGGCTTTGTCAGCCGCTTGAACTGATACTTCTTCTCAATCTTCTCCAGCTGCTTGTACAGCTTCTCCAGCTTCGTCTCCGACTCAAAGTCCACCCGCTTCGTCAGCTCCGCCTTCGCCAGCAGATTCGTTACTTCCTCATTGCGCAGCCGCTTGTCCACCTTATCGAAGAACCCGAGATACTCATTCAGCTGCCCCATGAACTTCGTCAGCGCCGCGCCTTCCAGCTTCGCCGCGCCTTCACCATAACGAATCACCATCCCCTCGGCGGCCCGTTTCACCATCACCCGCACAAAGTCGCGATCGTCCTTTATGTACTGCTCAAACTTCCCCTTCTTAATCTTGTAAAGCGGCGGCTGCGCGATATACACGTTGTTCCGCTTGATCAGCTCCTGCATGTGCCGGAAGAAAAACGTCAGCAGCAGCGTCCGGATATGCGACCCGTCCACATCGGCGTCGGTCATCAAAATAATCTTCCCGTAGCGCAGCTTCGTCGCGTCGAAGTCGTCCTTGCCGATGCCCGTCCCCAGCGCCGTAATCATCGCGCGGATTTCCTCGTGCCCCAGCATCTTGTCGTAGCGCGCCTTCTCCACGTTCAGAATCTTGCCCTTCAGCGGCAGAATCGCCTGGAACTTCCGATCCCGCCCCTGCTTCGCTGTCCCACCGGCCGACTCGCCCTCCACCAGATACAGCTCGCACCGCTCCGGATCACGCTCCGAGCAATCCGCCAGCTTCCCCGGCAAGCCGCCGCCATCAAGCGCGCCCTTACGCCGTGTCAGGTCCCGCGCCTTACGCGCCGCCTCACGCGCACGCGCCGCCTCAATCGCCTTATTAATAATCTTGCGAGCCACCGGCGGATTCTGCTCCAGATACCCTCCCAGCCGCTCGTTCACCAGCGCCTGCACCGTCCCCGCGATATCCGAATTCAGTTTGCCCTTCGTCTGCCCCTCGAACTGCGGCTGCGGCAGCTTCACGCTGATTACCGCCACCAGCCCCTCGCGCACATCGTCGCCGGTCAGGTTCTCCTTCACGTCCTTGAACAGCCCCAGCGCCTGCCCCACCGCATTAATCGTCCGCGTCAGCGCCGTCTTAAATCCCGACAGGTGCGTCCCGCCATCCACCGTATTAATGTTGTTCGCAAAGCAGAACACCGTCTCCGAGTACCCATCGTTGTACTGCAGCGCGATCTCCATATCCACGTCGTCCCGCAAGCCCTCCATCACAATCGGCTTGTCGTGCAGCACCTGCTTACCCTTGTTCAGGTGCTTGATGAACTCCGCAATCCCGCCCGCATACTTAAACTCCGTCCGCTTCGATTCGCCCGTCTTGGGATCGGTCACCCGCTCGTCGGTCAGCGTAATCGTCAGCCCCTTGTTCAGGAAGGCCAGCTCCCGCAGCCGCTGCGCCAGCGTGTCGTAGTTGTACTCGGTCGTCGCAAAAATCGACTTATCCGGCAGAAAGTGGACCTTTGTCCCCCGCCGCTTCGACGTCCCCGTCTGCTTCAGCTTGGTCGTCGGAGCGCCCTTCGCGTAGCTCTGCTCGAAAGTGTGGCTCGTCTCGCCCGGCCTTTCCGGCCGCCAGATCTCCACCTCGAACTCCTCGCTCAGCGCGTTCACCACGCTCACGCCTACCCCGTGCAGCCCGCCCGACACCTTGTAATTCGAGTTATCGAACTTGCCCCCCGCATGCAGCTTCGTCAGCACCACCTGCACCGCGGCCATCTTCTCCCCGGTGTCCAGCGTCATTTCATCCACCGGAATCCCGCGCCCGTCGTCGACCACCGTGATCGAGTTATCGTCGTGGATCGTCACCTCGATCTTCGTCGCGTACCCCGCCAGCGCCTCGTCCACCGAGTTATCCACCACCTCGTACACCAGGTGATGCAGCCCCATCTCTCCCGTCGACCCGATATACATCGCCGGCCGCAGCCTCACCGCCTCAAGCCCCTCCAGCACCTTGATGTTCTCTCCGGTGTAGGACTTCTCGACCGGGCTCTTCACCGCCGCCAGACGCTGCTGGCCGTCAATCACTGCCGGGATCGCGTTTTCCGCAGGTGTCACTTCTTTAGTCGCCATGAAACTCCAAAATCAAAAGCTGTCATCCTGAGCGAAGCGCCGTAAGGCGCGTGTAGTCGAAGAGCCCGTCCTGAGCCTGCCGAAGCAACCTGCATTTCGGCCCTCGAAAGCAGCGTCCAAAGCGGGCATTTTGGCCTGAGAAATTGCCTGAAAACTAAGGCCTTTGGGGATCGCCGTTACACCCTTATTTTACCACGCAAACGCACCATTCACCCCGCCCCACAACCAGTGCAAAACCCGCCAAAAATGCCCTCAAAACGCACGCTCGATGGCCTCTGCCAGTCCAATGCGATGTTTGACTCCCCGCGCCCCCAGGCGTAGCCTCAAGCCTCCCCTGAAAAAATCCAAAACCGGAGGTTTCTCTTCATGAGAAATGCAATCCTCTTCGCCAGCGCCCTCTTCGTCACGTCCCTGGCCGCCATCCCCGCCGCCCACGCCCAGATCCCTTACAACGAAGGCAACGTCGAGCGCATCGTCCGCGTCCACATCTTTCCCGGCCACAGCGACGCCTTCTACGCCGACTTCAAGGCCAATAGCATCCCCCTCTTTGAAGCCGAAAAGAGCGCCGGCCTCATCGTCAGCTATCGCACCTTCCTCAACCTGACCGCCAGCGGCCCCGAAGACTGGGACTTCGGTTACGTCATCGTCTACCAGAACATGGCTGCCCTCGACGGCATCGGCGACAAGATTTATCCCCTGCGCATGAAGCACTACGGAGACCAGACCGCCGAGCAAAAGGTCCTCGACAAACGCTACGAGAATGCCCACCTCGTCTCCAGCTACCTCGTCCGCGACATCACCCTCCGCTAACTCCGAAGCCCGCTGCAGTGAATTAGCAAAAGAAGCCGAGAGGGAAGTGCTGCAGCTCATTGAAGGACCGGCTGGCCTGGGTCTCGCCTTTGAGACCCGGGATCCACAGAGCCTTGTCCTCCCGACCGAAGCGCCGCCAGGCGCATAGCGGAGGGACCCACTTTTGAAACCCCTCGCCGAGTGCCCCATCCTGACGCGCCCGCTGTTGGCGCACCAGGGTTGGATTCCACGGCGCCAACCCGGCAACAGCCAACATACCCCCCGAAGCTAACGGTCGAACGAGGCGAAGGACGTGAATTTCCAAGATTCAGATGAACTCCGACGCCGCACCAGCCCCGCGCCGCCTAACCGACAAGGTCTACTCCCCGCGCATGAACCAGTACGGAGACCAGACCGCCGAACAAAAGGTCCCTGACAAACGCTACGAGAACGCCCACCTC
>Ga0182018_10001032_pt1 | contig 33509 bp, 23 predicted proteins | sample 812P2MmetaG_FD_120490 | JGI IMG/M metagenome (GOLD analysis project Ga0182018, IMG submission 120490) | Permafrost microbial communities from Stordalen Mire, Sweden - 812P2M metaG | ecosystem: Environmental > Terrestrial > Soil > Wetlands > Permafrost | place: Sweden: Stordalen | collected...
CGCAGCCGTTGGCGCGGCAGGCGTCGGAGATGCCGGAGACGACCTTCTCGGCGATTTCGGCGTCGAGGCTGCCGGTGGCGAGGTAGTCGAGGAAGAAGAGCGGAGTTGCACCCTGGACGGCGATGTCGTTGACGCAGTGGTTGACGAGGTCAGCGCCGACGGTATGGTGGATGCCGAGCTGGAAGGCGAGCTTGAGCTTGGTGCCGACACCGTCGGCGCTCGAGACGAGGACGGGCTCCTGATATTTGCCGTCGAGCTTGAAAAGCCCGCCGAAGCCGCCGATTTCACCGAGCACGTTGCGGGTGAAGGTGCGCTGGGCGAGGTACTTGATGCGCTGTTTGGCACGATTGCCGGCGGAGATATCGACGCCGGAGCCGGCGTATGTGGCGGGAGGAGCGGCGGGCTTCCGCTGCTGGGTGGTGTTGGAATCAGGAGTGGGCATTGCCGGAACGAAATTCTTGAGGAGCCTAGTGTACGCGGGATTGGGCTGAGTGTGACGGGGAATAACCAGCGTTCAGCGTACAGCGATCAGCGTTCAGGGATTACTGTTCAGGGAAATGCCCATCCTCCCAGGGGTGCAGGGTGGCCAGGGGCGCAGGATGGGCATTCGATGGGGTCGGCGGTCCTATGCGGCGGCGGTGTTGAGGGCGGCTTTCGCCTGACCAACGAGCGCGGCAAACGCGGCTGCGTCGTTGACGGCAATGTCGGCCAGGACCTTGCGGTCGAGTTCGATGCCGGCCTTCTTCAGACCGTGGACCAGCTGCGAGTACGAGATATTATTGATCTTGGCGGCAGCGTTGATGCGCACGATCCAGATAGAGCGAAACTGGCGCTTCTTCTGCTTGCGGCCGCTGTAGGCGAACTTGAGGCCGCGCTCGACGGCTTCCTGGGCTGCCTGGTAAAGCTTGGATTTGGTGAGAAAGTAGCCGCTGGCGCGCTTCAGGATTTTCTTGCGGCGGTCGGTGCGTTTGGTTCCACGTTTAACGCGGGGCATCGTAGTTCTCCTTTATGGGTCGGTTGAGCGGCTGGAGGTGGAATGACCTCTTCACTCGCTGTGTTTGCCTGTCCTCTCCTCTCGCTTTCGCTCGAGGGGAGCCCTCTCGATGAGGGCCCGGAAGGATCGAACAGGGCTGGCTAACTCTGACCTCGGTGAGGCATCGTATGAGACCCGCCATCGAAGCGGGGCTCATGCTGCTGACCGGAGCCCGGAGCCTGCCGCCAGGCCTGTTCTCAGGCGTAGGGAATCATGCGGGCAACCTTCTTGTGGTCGGCGTCCGAAACCAGGCAGCTATGAGCCAGCTTGCGCTTGGTTTTGGTCTCCTTCGACGTGAGGATGTGCCGCATTTTGGACTGGCCGCGCATAAATTTGCCCGTGCCGGTCTTTTTGAAGCGCTTGGCGGCGCCCCTGTGCGTCTTGAGTTTGGGCATGGTGATCCTGCTTACTGAATGCGTTCGAACAACAAATTTAAGTATATGGGATGGGGGGAGATGCGTCCAGACCGGTCAATCAGTGATCTGGACCTGCGGCTGGCCGGTGGCTGCGCCGAGAGCGCGGAGGTATTTGTCCATGGTGCTGGTGTAGCCGAGGACGAAGCGCGACATGAAGCGGAAGACGGGATTGTAGATGTTGGCGTCTTCGGTGATGCGGACGGTGGTTCCGCTGGAAGAGGGATCGAGGGAGTAGGTCCAGGAGCCGTCGAAGGGCAGGTTTTTGCCGATGATGCGGCGTGTGAGGGATTTGGGGAAGTCGCAGGCGGAGATTTCGTAGGTCATGTTGCTGCCGTCGCGCAGGGATTCGCGCAGGATGCGCTGGCCGTTGGGGCCGTTGTCGAGTTCGCTGTGGAGGACTTCGGGGCGCCAGTTCTGCGGGCCGGCAATGTAGGCGTAGAGTTGGTCGGGCGTGGCGTGGAAGACCGCGGCACGGGTGGCGACGTGGTGTTTTGGCAGCAGGTAGCCGGTGCCGACGACTAGCACAATGATGAGGATGAGTGCGCCGACCAGGATGAGCAGGATCTTCATGCGTCGTGCCTTCTTTCTTTTTTCTGGTGCGTTCGGCTTCTTTGGCGTTGGAGGATTCTGGCGTATTTGGCGAGGGATTCGATGCCGCGTAGCGAGGATTCGAGTTCCGCCGCGGGCATTTGCGCGAACATCTTTCGGAGTAACTGAGGATCGAGCACGGAGTTGTCGGCCTTCACGCGGGTCCCGGCGGCGGTAAGGGTGAGGCCGACACGGCGGCCATCGATGGATCGCGGCGCTGGGCGATGTAACCGCCGCGGACGAGTCGAGCGACCAGGATGCTCATGGAAGAACGGCTGACGCCCATGTGGTCGGCAAGCTTCGAAAGCGTGGTTGGTCGAGTCATGTCGAGGTGATCGAGGACGCTGGCCTGGCGCTCGGTGACGCTGTTGCCGGCGGCGTCGGCGCGGAGATGCCGCCGATGGCAGGCGAGGAAGATGGCGGGATAGGCATCGAGAAGGCGTCTCACTTCGGAGTCCAGCATAGGCAGCAGGGTGGCGGAAATGGTTTGATTCGTCAAACGAATTTTTGAAGGCTGTCAGTTCTGGGCGGACACGCCCGACACAGGCGACGGCGTTGGGCGCTGGTTATGCGCTATAGAGGTTGGTGCTGAGGAACTGATTGCGGAATTTGGCGTGCGGGTCGTATTGCGCGGCCAGCGATTTGAAGTCGGAGAGGCGCGGATAGAGCGAGTCGAGATGAGCGGGCTCGACGGTGAAGAGCTTGGCCCAGTGCGGGCGAGCGCCGAAGGGCTTCAGCCTGGCTTCGATCTGAGGCAGGATGGTCCGGACCGCGGGCCACTCCGGTTTCCAGGTGAAATGGATGGCGAGGGAGCGGCGCCGATACGCCATGCTCATCCATAGTTCATCGCTGTCGATGGTGCGAAGCTCGGTAACGAAGAGATGAGGAGTGATCTGGTCGCGGAGGGTCTCGACGGCGCGGATGGCTTGGTAGCCCTGCTCGATGGGGACAAAATATTCGGTCTGCAGCTCCTGGCCGCTGGAGGGGGTGAAGTTCATGCGGAAATGGGGGAGGCGCTCGTACCAGGGACCGGGTATGCCGAGTTGCTCGGTGCAGGCCTCGGCGCTGTGGCCAAGAATAGGGTGCATTTTGACGGTGGCGCGGTACGCGCCGAAGAAGTCAGGACCGAGTGGGGCGTCGTAGGTGCGGTCGGTACGACGTTTGATCCAGACCTGTGTGACGCGGCTGTTCTGCCAATCGGTGAAGAGGCTCACGCTGTAGCCGCTTGAAAAGATCTCTTCGAGGTGGCGCTCAAGTTGTGCGAAGGGCAGATCGAGATAAACGGTTTGTGCGACCGGATAGGTGGGCTGGACGTCGAGGGTGATGCGGGTGAGGATGCCGAGCGCACCGAGATGAACGGGAGCACCGTGGAATCTGTCGGAATCTTTGTCTCTCGACAGGTGCAGAAGGTCGCCGCTGGCCGCTACGAACTCGAGAGCCGAGACGGCGGTCGCGAGGTTGCCGTTGTGGAGCCCTGAGCCATGCGTGGCGGTGGCGATGGCTCCGGCGACAGAGATGTGTGGGAGCGAGGCGAGATTGTGCAGGGCAAAGCCCTTAGCATCGATGACGGGCGCGAGATCGCCGTAACGGATGCCGGCGCCGACGGTGACGATGCTGGCAGCGGAATCGAGATCGATGGAGCGGAGAGCGGCGACGGAAACTTGGTTCTCTGTGCTGTCGGCAATGCCGTTGAAGGAGTGGCGGGAGCCGAGAGCTCTGAGGCGGCTGCACTCTCTGACGATGGACTGCACCTCTTCAATGGTGGAGGGCTGGCGCAGGTTGCCGGTGGAATAGGTATAGTTGCCGGCCCAGTTGGTTCGGGGCGCGGGCTGTGCCTGGGCGTGCAGCATACGCGACAGCATACAGCCGGTGAGGGCTGCGCCCGAGGTCCTGAGAAATTCTCGCTTATCCATTCGAGGCCTTCGTGGTCGTGACCCTGCATGTATAGCTGGTGGAGCGGCGGTTCTGCAAGCCACTGGTGGCAGAACCCGAGCCGGATGAATGGCTTCTGAACTTAATGGGGTCTGAGAGATTTCGGCGTTGTCGTTGGTCGGCGGCGGGTTAACCTATACCGCGCTTAAGCCGCTTTTATGACTACGGATTTCTTATGGAGGCCTTGTGCGAGGACTATGCATTCCAGGTTTTGCTGAGAGGTGACCGGTGTGTTTCCGGGGAGGCAAGAACTGTGGTCACTTCTGGAAAAGCGTTTTATTCGACTTCGTACATTACAGCCCATACAGCGATGTGCATGCAGCTGGAAAGCCTGGTGCTGCGCGGAGAGCCAACTGCGCAGCCGGCGTTGCCGGGCTTTGTGTCCCTCGCCAAGCGCTGCATGCGCGCAGTGGGTTTGCTGTTGCTGGTAATCCTGGCGGCGGCTTGGAGTGCGCGGGCACAGTCGACTTTTGGGAGCATTCGCGGAGCAGTAGCCGATGTGTCAGGGGCCGTGATTCCTGGCGCGACGGTGAGGGTGCATTCGCTCGAACAGAATTTCGATCGGCAGGCGACGACGAACGATGCGGGCGAGTTTGTGGTGGAGAACCTGCAGCCTGGGCATTACTCCATTACGGTGGAGCACGCGGGTTTTGCGAAGGCGGTAGTGTCGAACGCGCAGCTGGATGCGCGGCAGGACCTGCGGGTTCCGGTGACGCTGAGCATTGCCACGAACGCGACGACGGTGCAGGTGAATGCAGAGGCTGCGGCGCTGAATACCGAGAACGGAACGGTGAGCAACACGTTGGCACAGCAGGAGGTAACGGAGCTGCCGATGAATTCGCGGGCTGTGTCGAGCAGTCCGCTGGCGTCACTGGCGATTTCGCCGAGTGTGGTTACGGACAGCCAGGGAAACATTGCTGTGGGCGGGGCGACTGCGGCTCAGGTGGGGTTTTCGGTGGACGGGATTTCGACGGCGAACGTGCGGTCGAATGGGGCGCTGCATGATGCTTATCCATCTTCGGAGGGAATTTCGGAGACGAAGGTGACGGCGTTCAACAATAACGCTGAGTTTGCGCAGATTGGCGATGTGACGTTCACGACGAAGAGCGGGACGAACCAGTGGCACGGCAGCGCATTCGAGTATTTCCAGAATGATGCGCTGGATGCGACGGTGTACGACTTCTCGTTCAAGGCGCCGAAGAACTTTAACGCATTCGGCGGGAGTGTGGGTGGTCCGGTACTCCTTCCGAAGCTCGGTGCGCTGAAGGACAAGACTTTTTTCTTCCTGGATTATGAGGGGAACCGCAAGACCCAGTCTTATCCGGAACAGCTGCTGGTTCCGACAGCTGCCGAGCGCGCGGGCGATCTGAGTGCGCTGGTGAACGCGCCAGGACAGGGTGCGCCGGTGAATAACCCGTTCACGGGAATGGCGTACGCGAACAACACGATTCCGACCATCAGCCCCGTGGCTACAGCGTTGTTGTCGTACTATCCTCTGCCGAACGCAAACGGAAATGGATATAACTACCAGGCGCTGGTGCCAACGCCGTCGAGCACCAATGGATTTGATCTGCGCCTGGATGAAACGCTTACGTCGAAGCAGAGTGTCTACGCCCGTTTCAGCTGGAAGAATTTGCAGGTGAGTGAAGGTGGGAGCGGGCTGACGGCGAACCAGTTTCTGCCGAACGTGACGGCGCACGACCAGAATCGCAGTCTGCTGGCTTCATATAACTACGTGTTACGCAACGATCTCGTGAATGAATTTCGGTTTGGATTTACTAACTTCACGGAGAACGATGGATTCCCGATTGAAGGAAGCTCGGCGATCACAGGGCTGGGCTTGCAGGGGGTCAACATTAGTTCTCATCCGACGGGCGATGCGTTTCCGACGTTCAACTTCAGCGACGGGACGTTTTCGAACATCGGGCAGGATCGGGTTGGAACGACGATTTCTGAGACCACGGAGTTCACGGACAATTTGACATGGATGCGCGGTAAGCACTCGCTGAAGTTTGGCGCGGATGCGCGGCGGGTGCGCTATAACGCGCTGATGTTCTTTCAGCCTTCGGACGATTATGGCGATTTTATCTTCTATCCTGGGTTGTTCACGAACTATGCTCTCGGCGATTTGTTACTGGGGCTTCCGCAGGAATCGTTTTTTGCGATCACGAGCCCACAGATCAATGCTATGTCGACGCAATGGGGCGTTTATGGGCAGGATGAATGGCAGCTAAGCAGCCGCCTTACTGTGAATTACGGAATGCGCTGGGAGTTACTGCCGCCGTTCGATGAGAGCCAGGGAGATTTGGGGAGCTTCGATCCTAAGACGAACAGCGTGTTGGTGCCGGATAAGTTTTTGAAGGCGGGGAGCACGACGACCACGGCCAATCCGGCGTTGCAGGGCGTTTACACGGGATTTATGGATACGTTCAATGCTTGCGCGCTGAATAACACGGCGCTGCAGTGCTCGAATGTGGAGACAGCGAGCCAGGATCATGTAACGCAGGGGTTGCGGCAGCTTTACAAGCTGGATCTCGATCCGCGGGTCAGCATTGCTTATCGGCCGTTCAACGATGACAAGACGGTGATTCGGGCAGGCGTGGGGATTTTCACGCAGACCACGCTGGGCCCGATGTCGTTTAACAATGCGGGGAATCCGACTTCTAACTTGTTGACGAACGTCAATGCCGTTTCGGGGGCGAATGGCGGGCTGGTTGTGGTGCAGCCGGCGTTTCAGTTTCCGCAGACGGCGCCGGCGACGACCTCGGTGACGTTGGGCGGTGGAAGTCTGGAGCAGGCGAATGATCCGCGCTTCCGCGATCCGCAGGCGACGCAGTGGAATCTGACGATCGAGCGGCAGGTGACGCAGCACGATGTTGCTCGGCTGAGTTACGTGGGTATGTCGAATTATCGGCTGCCGGTGACCATCGATCTGAACCAGATTGCTCCGAGCACGACGCCTTGGGACACGGGCGCGACAGCGGGCGTGTTTGTCGACAATCGCGCGCCTTACCAGAACTGGACGCTGCTGATGACATCGGAGAACCTGGGTCAGGCGAGTTATCAGGCGGGGATCGCCGAGGTGGATCACCGGATGAGCAACGGTTTGTCGCTGCATGCTAACTACACGTGGGCGAAGGACCTGAGCGATGCGCAGGGCAGCGACGCGCCGACGGTGTTTGCCAGCGAAGAGGCGTATGCGGTTGAGATTGCGAACCGGTTCAATCTGAAATCGGACCGGGGCAATGTGGTGGCGACGCCGCGGCATCGGGCGCTGATCAGCGGGACGTATCAGCTGCCTTACGGCGCGGGGCGCGCGTGGAGCGGGCCGCGGGCTGCGAACGCGGTGCTGGGCGGATGGGACATCAGCACGGTGACGACGATGCAGTCGGGGCAGTGGGTGACTCCGACGACGAGCCCGGCTTTCGACCAGTCGAACACGGGGATGGCGGTGCGGTCGGGCGGCGGAGCGATTCTGCGGCCGGACTGCGGTTTCGGCTCTCCTTATAAGAGCGCAACGCCGGGCGTGTTTTTCAACCTCGGCGCGTTTGCGGAGACGCCGGCGGGTGCGGGGCGATTCGGCAACTGCGGCGTCGGGATTCTTGAGGGGCCGGGGCTGCTGAATGTTAATTCCGGGCTGGCCAAAAATGTGAGCCTGCACGATAACTACAAGCTGCGGTTCGAGGCGACGTTTACGAATGTGCTGAACCGGTCGAATTTTGCGCCGCCGCAGACGAACATCTCGAACACGGCGACGTTTGGGGCGCTGACCCAGGTTTTGCCGCAGGGTTTGGGCGGCAATCGGACGGGGCAGGTGGCGCTGCGGCTCGATTTCTAGCGAGTTAGCTGAAACGGTACCCCATGAGACACTTTTCGGCACTCTGCACAATTAGTAGTGCGACCGCTTTTCTGAGAAATTTGGCCCCCAGGGGGTGGTTCGCGTTGTGCCTTGTTTTGTTGGGGTTGGACAGTAACCCTTTTTTTGCGGTACCTGCCGGCTCTGAAAACAGGTGAGTTGGGCTGGGGCCCCTGAATCCAGTTAGTGCCTCCGCGGTGCTGTTTTTGACCTTGTTCGCGAGTGTGATTGATTCATTGGCACTCGCGATGGGGCGATCCTGCTGCGCAGGATTGAGGTTGACTGACGGGACTGTCGCAGGGAGATGCAAAAAGCAACCGCAGGCCCTTCGGCTGCGGTTTTTCGCTGGTGCGAACAACCTTCGCTCAGGATGACATTTGTGTTTTGATCTGGCGGGGGTTGATACGCCGGGTTTTTTTCGCGCGCTTGTGTTGTTGCGATTCTCGTCCAGCGAGGAGCCCTTCCCGCTTGAGATTCTTATCGGCCGCTTCGCGACCGACTCCCCTTCCCACCCCATCGCGCCAACAGCAGGCGCGACGGGGACCCCGGCTTCGGGGGGTCCTTCGACTGCGCGCCGGGAGGCTCATTTCTCGCTGGAGGCTTTTGTGGCGGCGCTTCGCTCAGGATGACACATTTGGTTTTTGATCTGGCGGCGGCGCTCTCGCGCCTGTGGCGCTGCTGCCACCTTCCCTCGGCGAACGGCCCTTCCCGCTTGAGATTCTTATCGGCCGCTTCGCGACCGAATCCCCTTCGGGGGGTCCTTCGACTGCGCGCCGGGAGGCTCATTTCTCGCTGGAGGCTTTTGTGGCGGCGCTTCGCTCAGGATGACAGATTTGTTTATTGATCTGGCGGCGGTTGACGCGAGGAGGGCGCTCTCGCACTTGAGTCGCTGTTGCCACTTTCGCTCGGCGAACGGCCCTTCCCGCTTGAGATTGTTACCGGCCGCTTCGCGAAGGACTCCCCTTCCCACCCCATCGCGCCAACAGCAGGCGCGACGGGGACCCCGGCTTCGGGGAGTCCTTCGACTGCGCGCCGGGGAGCTAAGTTCTCGCCGGAAGGCTTTGTGGCGGCGCTTCGCTCAGGATGACACGGTTGTTTATTGATCTGGCGGCGGTTGAGATGAGAGCTCTCTCACACTGCGTGAGCCTCGCTGTCGGTGCGCGCTTTTGCGGCTTTACCTTCTCATTTCTTCGGTGTTGGAGCAGGTTCTTTGTAGAGCGCAATGGGTTTGCCCCATTCTTCGCTGAGGTCGAGCCAGGGGGGGTTGGTTTGTTCGATGAGGGCGATCTTTCTGGCTCGGGTCCAGCCCTTGAGCTGCTTTTCTCGGGCGATGGCTGCTGAGGGTGAGTGGTAGATCTCGTACCACACGAGACGCGTACAGCGGTGCTCCGCTGTGAAGCTGTCGCAGGTGCGGGCTTTGTGTTGGCCGTTGCGGCGGACCATGCTGTTGGTCATGCCGATGTAGAGGACGCGGGAGCGGCTGGCCATCATGTAGGTGAAGTAGCGGCGGTCGCGCATTTGCTTTGATCCTAGAGCGGGTGAAGCCCCCTAGTGAGATCGCGGTGGTCACGGTTCCGGTACTTTGGTGGCCCGAATCCGTTCACAAGACCGTCAACGCTTTGGATTTGTATCGGCCGCTTCGCGACCGAATCCCCTTCCCACCCCAGCGAGCAAAACCGGCTCGCCGGGGACCCCGGCTTCGGGGGGTCCTTCGACTGCGCGCCGGGAAATGTTCTACAACGCTGGAAAGATTTGTGGCGGCGCTTCGCTCAGGATGACATTTGATGTTTTTGATAGGCTTTGCGCTAGTACCCGCATGAGCGCTAATCCTCTGACAGTTGAGAAGAAGAACTCGCCGCGGCAGGTGCTGCTGGCTTCGTTGATTGGGACGACGATTGAGTTCTTTGACTTCTACATCTACGCTACGGCTGCGGTGCTGGTCTTTCCTGCTCTCTTTTTTCCGAAGTCGGACCCGGTGTCGGCTCGGTTGGCTTCGCTGGCTACGTTTGGGATTGCTTTTCTGGCTCGGCCTGTGGGGTCGGCGCTCTTCGGTCATTTTGGAGATCGGATCGGGCGCAAAACTACTCTGGTGATCGCTCTGCTGACGATGGGCGTTTCGACGGTGGCGATCGGGGCGCTGCCTACTTACAAGTCGATTGGCGTGGCGGCGCCGGTGATGCTTGCCGCTTGCCGGTTCGGGCAGGGGATTGGGCTCGGCGGCGAGTGGGGCGGGGCGCTGCTGCTGGCGGTCGAAAATGCGACGGCGAAGACGCGGGCGTGGTACGGGATGTTTCCGCAGCTGGGGGCGCCGGTGGGGCTGTTCACGTCGGGGGCGGTGTTTCTGGTGCTGTCGCACTGGACGACGGAGGCGCAGTTTTTGGCGTGGGGATGGCGGCTGCCGTTTCTGGCGAGCGCGGCGCTGGTGCTGGTGGGTCTATATGTGCGGCTGACGATTACAGAAACGCCGGTGTTCCAGGAGGCGCGGGCGCGGCGGGAGATGGTGCGGGTTCCGCTGGTGACGGTGGTGCGGCGGCACACGCGGGCGCTGGTGGCGGGGGTGCTGTCGAGCCTGGCTACGTTTGTGATTGTGTATCTGGTGACGACGTTTGCGCTGTTGTGGGGGACGACGGTGCTGGGGTACACGCGAAATCATTTTCTGTTGATGGAGCTGGTGGGGGTGGTGTTTTTTGGGGCGGGGGTGCCGTGGTCGGCGCGGCTGGCGGCGTTGGGGCGGAAGCGGGTAATGGTAACAGTGACGGTGGCAATTGGAGTGTTCGGGGCGGCGATGGGTCCGCTGTTTGGGGCAGGAGTGTGGGGGGCGATGACCATGCTGGTGGTGGGCATGGCGCTGATGGGGGTGACGTACGGGACGCTGGGGGTGCTATTGTCGGAGCTTTTTCCGACGGCGGTGCGGTATACGGGATGCTCGCTGGCGTTTAATCTGGCGGCGATACTGGGGGCGTCGATGGCTCCTTATGTGGCGACGTGGCTGGCGGAGCGGTATGGGTTGTGGAGTGTGGGGGTTTATTTGCTGGGGTCGGCGGTGGTGACTTTGGCGGGGTTGGGGATGGTGGGGGAGACTCGGGGGGTGGAGTGGGATTGAGGGCTTGCTGGCTGGCGGATGCGCGTATGCGCATCCGTCGGCCTGCGCGGGAGTCGGGACGCGCGGAGCGCGTCCCGAGATGGAGGCCCGGTTCGCGTAGCGAATCGGGCCTGGGGTTTTTGGGGTTCGGCGAGCGAAGCTCGGCGGACCCCTGGGGCTGCGGGGGCTGGGGTCAGCGGGTGGTCGCTAATTCCTCGTGGCAGGTTGGGGCGGCGGACTGCTGCTGGCGGGATTCAATCAGACGCACCAGTGTGTAGAGCATTGCGGTATTGGGGACGGGGATCGAGTGCAGGGCGGCGGCGCGGACTACGGCTCCGTTGATGGAGTCGATCTCGGTGCGGCGGTGGGCGAGGATGTCCTGCAGCATGGAGGGTTGGTGGCCGGCGTGTTTTTTGAAGGAGTCGAGGACCATGGCTTGGGTGTGGCCGAGGTCGGCGGGGATGCCGGCGGCATGGGCGACGGCGATGACTTCGGCGACGACGGCAAGGGCTGTAGTGGGGCCGGAGGGGACGAGCTCAATCTGCTCGACGGTGCAGCCGGTGACGGCGCAGAGGGCGTTGAAGGCTGCGTTGAAGGCGACTTTTTCCCAGATGGCGGCCCAGACGTTGGGGTCGGCTGAGCAGCGAAGGCCGGCGCGTGTGAAGAGGTCGACGACGGTAGAGAGCATGCACCCGTCGCAAATGACCTGGGCGGTGGGGTCGGCGGCGGCCATGCGGATCTGGCCTCCGCCGTGGGAGCTGACAACTCCGGGCGAGAGGAAGTCGGCGGGGAGGGTGGTGACGCCGACGAGGATGCGATCGCGGGGGACGAAGCCGGAGATGGCTTCGACGTTGCCGAGGCCGTTCTGGAGGGTGAGGACCCAGGTTTTGGGACCGAGGAGATGGCGGGCGGAGGTGAGGGCGGCGTGGGTCTGATGGGTCTTGGTGAAGATCATCAGGAGGTCGGGGATTTGGGTTGCTGCTTCGGGGCGGCAGGCTAGGAGCTGGGTGATGCGGCGGATGCGGGGGCCGGTGGCGGGGTCGTCGGTTTCGAGGCGGAGGCCGTCGCGGCGGATGGCGTCGAGGTGCTGCTGGTTGATGTCGAGGAGGGTGACGGAGGCGCCGGTTTCGGCGAGGAGTCCGCCGAAGAGCGAACCCATGGCTCCGGCACCGAGGATGGCGATGTTCATGGCGGTTCCCCCCTGGGATCAGGGTATGGGGGTTGGGGGGGTGGGGGATGTGAACGCCGTCACAGGGGTTTTTGGGGTGGGGGGTGCGGGCGCTCAGGGTGCCTCCCCGTGTTGGCGTTCCTCTCTGAAGTAGACCTTCCCGCTCTGGGAGATGGATGCTACAAACGGCCCATTGTGCTTCTTGCAGAGATTTCGCATCTGGCGATTGGCCTTCACGAGCAGATCGCCAGGATCGCCAATCCTGCTCGATGTGAAGACAAATTCGCGGATTTTGAATTGGTCTATGAGCTTCCTCTCGAGGAATCTCGTGCGCTGCTTCTTGTCAAATGTGACCAGAATCCATTTTCTTTCGCCGACTTTTCTGAGCAGCACGGTATCGTCGGTTGAGCTGCTAAAGAACTCTCGATGCCGCTTGTACCTGATTCCGGCGCGATCCAGCTTTTCGACTAACTCGTCGTAGTCGAGGTTGTGGTCCAGGTAGAGGGTGAAGCCTTTAGGCGGCGGCTTTCGCCTCTTCGAGCGAGATCGCCTCTTCGATTTCGACTTCGGATCGACCATAGTCTCGTGCCAGTTTGGAGATCGAGGCCCCTCCGTTCTTTCTGCTCATCAGGAAAGCGGTAGAGATTCTGGAATTGACCAACACCGGCATCCCAAAGGCGATCCGCGGATCGATTACGACCACGCGGGGCGCCTGATCCGGGTTCTGCTGGTGCTGCCTGCTGGTGAACGGGAACAGCCTTTCAGCGATCCCCTGTGCATTCCGCTCGACCCGCCGTAGAAATGGATCGAGAATCGCCTTGAAGGCGTGTTGACCGCTTGCCGTGAGGTTAATCAGCTCGTTCTCTTCTCCTTCGAGGTATATCTTTCTTCCCCTGGTGGCCAGTTGGTAATCCGCGAGGGGGTACTTGGAACGCTTTTCGATCCGCAACTCTTCGACGGAACGCCGTATCCGAGGAAGTCCAATGTCGTGGATTTCTCTGAGGCTTTCAAGAACGTACAACTCAACGAGATTCTTAAAGGACAAAAGCAGGGGGCGGCGGCTGTAGACCGTCGTGAGGGGCGCGGCAGCCGGTTCGCCGATTGTCCAGTACCTGACTGTGCTCGCGGGCACGAGTAAATAGCGGGCGGCCTCATCGACCGTGTAATTGGGGATCTCCAGCGGGTTGAATTTCGCGTTGGACATCGTCGCAAAAGTGTACCGGAATCCGCCTTCGGGGGCGATGGCGGAGTTTTTCGTTTGCATTTCGATCCCCCTTCGGGCACACCTAATTCGCTTACTGGATGGGGAGCTGGAGGTCTTCGGTGGGGGGGTGGGCGGGTTGGGAGGCGAATTCGCGTTCGAGGCGGTCGTTGACGCCGGCCTGGGCGAATTCGGCGGCTACGCGGATGCCGTTCATGATGGCGCGGTCGTTGGAGGAGCCGTGGCCGATGATGCAGACTCCGCGGACGCCGAGCAGCGGTGCTCCGCCGTATTCGGAGGGGTCGAGGCGGCGGCGGAAGGCGTTGAAGGCGCGGCGGGAGAGGAGCGCGCCGACCTGGGCGGTGACGGTCTGGGTTAGAGAGACTTTCAGCATTTCGCGGACTAAGCGGCTGAGGCCTTCGGAGGTTTTGAGGGCTACGTTGCCGACGAATCCGTCGCAGACGATTACGTCACAGTTACCGTTATAAATATCGCGGCCCTCGACGTTGCCGATGAAATTGACGGGCAGCTTGCGGACGAGGATTGAGGCTTCGCGGGTGAGATCGTTGCCCTTGCCTTCTTCTTCGCCGACGGAGAGGATGCCGACGCGTGGACGCGGGACGCGGAGGACGGAGCGCGCGTAGAGTTCGCCCATGACGGCGAACTGCTCGAGGTTTTGCGGCTTGCAGTCGACGTTAGCGCCTACGTCGAGGAGGACGCAGGGGGAGCCGGAGAGCGTGGGGACGACGATGGCGAGCGCGGGGCGATCGACGCCGGGAAGCGCTCCCAGAGCCATTTTGGCGGTAGCCATGCCTGCGCCGGTATTGCCTGCGGTGAAGAAGCCGGCGGCGCGCTTCTCCTTGACCATTTTGAGGCCGATGCGCATGGAGCTGTTGCGCTTGGTGCGGACGGCCTGGGCGGCTTTCTCGTCCATGCCGATGAATTCTTCGGCGTGCACGATGGAGATGGGCAGGCGAGAGAAGCCGAGGGCGTTGGCGAGACGCGGGCGGAGCAGGGGCTCGGGTCCGACGAGGTGAACGCGGACGGGGAGGTTACGACAGGCGAGAATCGCGCCTCGAATCTCGGGCTCAGGAGCTTTGTCCGAACCCATGGCGTCGAGAGCGATGTCTGTGAGCATCGATGAGTGGGGCTAGCTGGCTTCCTTCACTTCGAGAACTTCGCGCCCCTTATAGGTGCCGCATTTGGGGCAGACGTGGTGGGGGAGCTTGCGCTCGTGACAATTGGGACACTCGGAGAGGCCGGTGGGTGTGAGGAAGTCGTGGGCGCGGCGCTTGGAGGTGCGGGCCTTGGAGTGGCGCCGCTTTGGGTTCGGCATTGCTGATTCCTTTCGTTCCTTCTCGCCCCGGGACTCGGCTGAGGCAGTGCAGAAGTCCGGGGAAAAATACTTCAGTGATCGACCTTATCGGTCTCGTTCGTTTCCGGGCTCAACTGGCTGCGGAGGCCTGAGAGTGCCGACCACCGCAGGTCGGCCGGTTTGACCTCGCAGGTGCACGGTTCGGAGTTCAGGTTGCGTCCGCAGCGCGGGCAGAGTCCCTTGCAGTCCGGTTGGCAAAGCGTTCTCACGGGGAGGGTTAAGAGCACCTGCTCGCGGAGGACGTCTTCGAGAACCAGACCACCTTCCTGATAATAACCGATTTCGGTTTCGGGCGGGATGAGGGCGCGCTCGGGAGGGCCTGCGTCGATACCCAGGGGGCGGAAGAGGAGGTCGAAGTCGCCGGAGAGGGAGTGACGGACGGGGTCGAGGCAGCGGGCGCATGGAGCTTCGAAGTCGCCCGACCAGGCGGCGCGAGTGCGGATGTCGGGAACGATTTCTTTGGGGCCGCGATGCTCGCGGAGAAGCTCGGCGAGACCCTTGACGGCGAGCGGGGAGATTTGGGTGGCTTCTTCTCCGTAGTCGATGACGCCGGGGGGAATGGTGAGGTCGAAGTTTACCGGCTCCCGTTCGAGGTCGAGCAGGGTGATGAGCATGACGGGTCCTTCGCGTGGATGGGGGATGGATTTAGGTTACGGGGTGAAGCAGGCGGGGTCAATATTGTGTCTGGTACGCGGCGCTCAATGATGCTTCAGGGCTGGCGTTTGAGGGCGAGGGCGGCGTAGGCGGTTGCGGCGTCGGTCATGAAGAGGGCTGGGTCGCTCGAGGGGTCGCGCTGTTTGTTGAGGGAGGCCGCGGTCCAGGCTCCGTCGGATTGCTGATGCTGGGCCAGCCACGCGAGGCTGCGGCTGAGAGTTGGGTCGCGGCGGGGCGTGCGTTGTGCTTCAAGGGCGAGGACGGCGAGGCCTGTGGCGTAGCCGTCGCTGGTGGTCGGCTGGGTGGAGTGGTCGATGCGGTCTCGGTGGTCGATGGAGGCGGTGCGGAATCCTCCGTCGGGTTGTTGCTGGGAGCGGATTGCGGCGATGAGGGCTTTGCGCTCGGCGCGGGTTAAGAGTTTTGGTTCCTTCGCGGAGGCCCAGAGTACGTAGAGCTGGTTCATGAGCGGCTGCGCGGCGTAGTTGCGGCGGAGATAGTCGCGGAGGCGGTCAAGGTGGGCGCGGGCATTGGGTTCGCGGGAGAAATTGTTGGGGAGGTTGACGGCTTCGAGCATGAGGAGCGTGGCGCCCTGATAGCCGGACTCGGAGGATTCCCAGGGGCCGAGGTGGAAGTCCTGCCACTTCCATGCACCGGCGAGGGGTCCGGTGGATTCCTGGAGAGCCCAGGCGTTATCGAATGCGGTGCGGGTGATGGGGCGGAGCTGGCCCTGGGCTGAGTCGTAACTGGCAGAGTCGTAACTAGCAAGGATGACGGCGTTGAGGACGGCTTCGGTTGCGTGCGATTCAGCGGTCTTGCCGGGGCCTGATTTTTCGTCGGAGTAGAAGGGGATCATGTCAGGCCAGTTGGCGACGCGCTTTTCGACGCTGGCGAGCATGATTTGTTGGGGCGGAGTGGTCGCGGACTCGCCGAGGTCGCGCTGAAGCCCGGGGCGGACCATGGCGTAGGGGACGACGGTGTGGCAGGAGATGCAGAGGGTGCCGTGATCTTTTTGAGCGCGGGGCCAGGCTTGCCACCAGACTTCGCGGTCGTCGAGATAGTGGGCGGCGGCTTGTTTGTTCCAGGTGGGGGCGGGTGCGTTGGCGGCGCCGTGGACGGTTGCGGTGCGGAAGAAGGGGATGGACGCGAGGAGGCCGATGAGGAGGAGGGATGTCGCGAGGCGGCTTCTCATGGAGCTCCTTTGTGCGGATGGGTTTTATCGTACCGCAGAAGTGGAAGGCGGTCGGGTTTGTTCTGCTCTTGGAGAATATGCGCGCTGAGTGACGCGGCGATAACGCACTCGTTGAGACGCGCAGAGGCTCAGCGCCTTAGCAGGTTGGATCTCTCGGGTCGAGCTGATGGAGCACAAGCGGAGGAATTTTCAGGATGCCAGGGAAATTGCTTTGAGGGGAACAGAAACATGGGTTATGATCGTTCTCAATTTTCGGGTGCTTTGCAGATTAACTCTGAACTGCAGAGCCCCGAACTCGCGGCAGAGCAAGTTCGGTCTTGCGACCCGCTGCAAGATCTCCTCTTCAGCACGGCATAAAAATTGCGGTCCACCGAGAAGCCTGGCGCCACTCAGCGTGGACCCGTGAACGCAACGCTCTTACAGATCGCCACATGAGCGTGCTCGACAAGGCTTTCCTGGAGGACGTGATGAAAAGTTCCCTGCGGACCTGCATATTCGGCTGTATCTTTGCTTCCACCCTGGCCGCCTTCGCGCAAACTGCGACCACTTCGCTGCGTGGTGTAATCGCCGATCCCAGCGGCTCCGTGGTTCCGGGAGCGAAGGTGACTCTGACGGATCAGGCGACGGGCGTCAGCTATGACGCAGTCTCCAGTGATTCCGGCTACTACATCTTCCCCGTCGTTCAGCCCGCGCAATATCGGATCGCGGTGACCGCGCCCGGCTTCGCCACCGAGCAAAGCTTAATTACGCTGCTGGTGAGCCAGCCGGTCACGCTGAACTTTTCGCTTAAGGTCAGTAGCACAACCGTGACCGTGAATGTCAACTCAGCAGCCCAGGATCTGAACCTCACAGACGCGACGGAAGGGAACTCAGTGGGCACCTCGGTTATCGAGGCGCTGCCCATGGACGAGCGCAATCCCATCTCCCTGCTGACCCTGCAGCCCGGCGTGTTGTATATCGGGGACAACACCGACAGCCGCCAGGGAGCCGTGGCCGGCGGGCGCTCCGACCAGGGCAACGTCACCCTGGACGGCCTGGACGACAACGATGAGGTCTTCGGTACCGCGTTTACTGGGATTCTGCGCTCCACCCTCGACTCCACCGAAGAGTTTCGCGTGGTCACCTCCAACGGCACCGCCGAAGCAGGCCGCTCATCGGGCGCGCAGATCGAGCTGATCACCAAAAGCGGCACGAATAAATACCATGGCGCGCTTTATGAGTACTACCGGCCGGACAACGTGGTCGCGAACAGTTACTTCAACAAGTACAGCGAGCTGTCGAGCGGCACGCCTAACCTCCCGCAGTTCTATCTGGTAAATACGTTTGGCGGCGCGTTCGGCGGACCGATTAAGAAAGATAAGCTCTTCTATTTTTTCAATTACGAAGGCAACCGCGTCGGCACACATCAGGTAGTCGGAGCCACCGTGCCCACCACCACCTTCATGGCAGGCCAGCTTGCCTATCAGGATGTCAACGGCAACAACGATACGTTGACCGCCGCCCAGGTAGCATCGTTAGACAAGCCCTGCGAGTCCAACACCTTCAACGGCCAGCCGGTCTGTCCCAATGGACCGGGCGCCAACGCCGCGGTGCTGAAATACCTTGCTGGTGTACCGACGGTAGCGCAAACCTCAAGCCCGATACTCGGCGACGGCCTCAACAGCGGCGCTTATTTCTTTACCTCGCCGGCGCCGTCCACGCTGAACACCAGCATTCTTAAGATCGACTACGACCTGAATAGCCAGAACCGCTACTTCGTGCGCGGCAACCTGCAAAAGGACACTACATCCGCGGCGGAACCGCTCCCCGGGCTGCCCGCGGGCAGTTTCACCGACGATAACTCCAAAGGTCTTGCCGCCGGATATACATGGATACCCAATAGCCGCATCGTCAACGAGCTGCGCTACGGACTTATCCGTCAGGGCTACCAGGTCAACGGCCCGGGCCAGAGCAGTTACGTCAGCCTCTATGGCCTCACACAGCCGATTGAATACTGCAACTGCGGGACCCTGCGCCACGTTCCCGTCAACGAGATTACCGATACCCTGAACTGGACCAAAGGAACCCACACCCTGGCCTTCGGCGGTAACTGGCGCCTCATCACTAACCACTTCGGCACGGACTCAGACTCTTACGACACAGCCTCCACCAATCCCCTCTATGCCAATGAGGGCGATCTGCCGGCGCCGGGGCCGGCCAATGGCAATCCGGCGATTGACAACAGCTTCTACACCACCTCCTGGGCGAATGCCTGGGGCAATCTGATGGGCGTCGTTCCCGAGCTGACCAACGTCTATAACTACCAGATCACCTCCACCACCACCGGCACCGCGCTGCCCGATGGGGCGTTCGTCGTCCGTAACTACCGCTCCAACGAGTTCGAAGGCTTCGCGCAGGATACCTGGCATGCCCGGAAGAATCTCAACCTGATCCTCGGTCTGCGTTACACCAATCTGCAGATACCCTACGAGACCAACGGCCAGCAGATTTCGCCTACCATCAATATGGATAAATGGTACAAAGAGCGGGAAATCGCTGCGCAGCAGAGCCAGATTTACGAGCCACTCATCTCCCTCGCGCCCTCTGGCAAAGCCAATAACCAACCCGGCTACTGGCCCAAGCAGAAAGACAATTTCGCGCCCCGCGTCGGCGTAGTCTGGGCGCCTCGTCCCGATACCTCCATGCGCGCCAGTTTCGGCATGTACTACGACCACTACGGCGAGGCGCTGGTCAACGACTTCGACCAGTTCGGCTCCGCCGGCTTGGCCACGGCTCTTACCAACGCCCCTGACGTTCTGGGTTTTGAAAACGCGCCACGCTTCACTGGCCCGACCACTCTGCCCGATATTCCCCTGCCCGCGTCGCCCTCCAGCCAAACCTTCCCCTACACGCCGCCGCCCGACGGCTTTGAGATTTACTGGGGCATCGACAACGTGATGAAGACCCCCTATTCCGAGGCATTCAACGTCTCGTTCCAGCACCAGTTTGCCGGCGGCTTTGTCTTCGAGCAGGCCTATGTCGGCCGTCTGGCGCGGCACCTGCTCCAGCAAAACGACCTCGCGGAACCCGTGGACTATGTCGATCCTGGCGGCGGCGGCGACTACTTCGGCGCGGCGAGGATTCTCTCCAAAGACGTTGACGCATCTCCCTTCGGCACCGAGCAGTATGGAATCTTTGCGGGAGCCTATCAAAAGGTGAACAACAGCGTTGCCGCCATCCCCTACTTCGAGCACGTCTTCCCCTATATGAAGAACCAGGACTATGCCGGGGAAAGCGCTACCCAGGCAATCTTCAACAACGCATGGTCTCCCACGCGCTATTACGGCGGCGAAACTCTCGGGCTCGCTTATCTCGATGCCTTCGGCATCTTCCCGGGGAGTCCGTTCAACGGAGGCGCTTCGCAGTCCACCTTCTGGGCCGATCAGTTCTCCTCGCTTTATGCGCTATCCACCATCGGCAACAGCTCCTATAACGCTCTGCAGTTCACGCTCCGGCATCCCTCTTCCCACGGCCTCACGCTCGATTTCGGATACACCTTCTCCAAGTCGCTCGACCTGGAATCGGAGACGGAACGTGGCGACGTCTTCACCAACGCCGATGACGGGTACGTCGATTTCGGCATCCAAAACACCTGGAATCCCAAACTCAACAAAGCTGTTTCGGACTTCGACACCCACAGCCTGTTTACCTCCGACTGGATTTACGCCTTGCCGTTTGGCCGCGGCAAAGCATGGCTCAGCGACGACAACCAAATCACCGACGTTTTTCTCGGCGGATGGCAATTCGCCGGCCTCGCCCGCGTCACCAGCGGGCTGCCCTTCACTCTGCTGTCGCAGGGCTACCCCACCAACTACGAGAACCCCGGCTGGGGTATTGCAACCCAGCACATCCCGATGAAGAAAACCTTTGTCGGCGGCGTGCCCTACGTGACGCCTCCATCCACCGTGGCCAACATCAACAGTGGCATCTTCACCGGCGACGGCCCCATCCGCTATCCCTACGCCGGCGAGGCCGGAGAGCGCAACTACTTCCGTGGAGACGGCTACTTCGATATCGATTCTTCGCTGACCAAATCCTGGAACCTGGCGGAAAAAGCCCAACTGAAGTTCGCCGCCGAGGCCTACAACATCACCAACTCCAATCGCTTCGACGTCAGTCCCGCCGGGCTGAATCCGCAGTTGACCGGCAGCGCTCTCGGCGCCTACAGCGCAGCACTTAGCACCTACCGTCGCATGCAATTCGGCCTGCGCCTGGACTTCTAGATCGCATTACAAACCGGGCTCTCAGCTCAGTCGACGACATCAGGGCAACGCGCTCATTGAGGCGCAGGCTGGTTTCTGCGACGCGAGGTGCGAGGTTGACCCCGCCCTGGTCTAGTAAATGCGGGGCTTACTCCGTTCTTAGCGCGACTGCGGGGTCGATGGAGGCCGCGCGGCGGGCGGGGATGAGTCCTGCGAAGAAAGCTGCGAGGACGAGGGTGGCGATGGCGACGGTGAGGATAACGGGGCTGACTCCTTTGGTCTCGTAGAGCTGGGCTTCGACGTAGCGGATGCAGAAGAGCGCTGCGGGGATGCCGATGGCCAGACCGAGGACGGTCTGGATCATGGCGCCGCGCATAACCATGACGATGACACGGAGGCGTTCTGCGCCGAGCGCCATGCGGATGCCGATTTCGCTGGTCTGGCGGGCGACTGTCCATGCGGTAACGCCGTAGAGGCCGATGGTGGCGAGCAGAAGGGCGAGCGCGCCGAAGAGAGTGGTGAGGCGGGCAATCATGCGCTCTTCCGTGAATTGATCGGCGATCTGCTGATCGAAGGTCTGGAATTTCACGATGGCTAAATTCGGATTGATGCTGGCCAGGGTTTGGCGGGCGATGGATTCCATGTCGGGCACGGGGTGCGCGGTCTGGATGACAATGGCGCCGGCGTAGAGGGACATATCTGTGTCGATGGGACCGTGATTGCTGGCGGGTCGCTGGAGCATCGGGAAAAAGACCATGGTGTGATCTTTCCAGCGGACGCTCTGGTAGGGAGTGTCGTCGACGACTCCAACGATCTGGAATTCGAGTGGAGCTTTGGGGCCGCCGTAGCCGATGAGCTTGCCGATGGGGTTGGTGCCCCTGGGGAAGACATCGTTCACCAGCGTCTTGTTCACGATGACGACGGTGGGCGATGTGGGCGTGTCCTGGCGAGTGAAAACGCGTCCGTTGAGCAGCCGGGTTCCGACGGAGTCGAAGTATTCCGGCGAGACATAGACGGTAGAAGCTCCGAACCCGCGTTCGGTGTTTCCTTCCGCTTTGAATCCAGAGCCCCAGTTGTTGTCCTCCATTGGGGTGTACGTGGCCCAGGAGACGTGGACGACGCCAGGGACGGCGTGGAAGCGATCGTCAAAGGCCTGGTAGAGCGGGCCGAGCTGGGAGCCGCGATAACCGGCCGCCTGGGGATTGATATGGACGATATAGCGATTTTTGGAATCAAGCTTGAGGTCGGTGCTCTGGAGTTTATTGAGGGTCTGTGCAAAGAGGCCTGCGCCGATGAGAAGCACGAGCGAAAGCGCGGCCTGGAGGACGACGAGCAAGCGCTGGAGGATGGAGGCGCGGGTGCCGGTACTGCGAGCACCGGTGCGGAGTGCGTCGGCGGGTTGAGTCTGGGCGGCTATCCATGCGGGCGCGACGCCGAAGAGGATGCCGGTGACGAGGCAGAGCGCGCAGGCGAAGAGCAACACAGGAATCGATGGACTGGCGTTGATGGGGACGTTTTGGTCTCCAGGGAAGGCCATGGCGAGGAGCGCGTGCGTGCCCGCGTAAGCGACTATGAGGCCGGCGATGCCGCTGATTACGGCGAGGACGAGGCTTTCGGTAAGGAGCTGGCGGATGATGCGGGAGCGCGCTGCGCCGAGCGCCGTGCGGAGGGACATTTCGGCTCTGCGGCCCATGCCGCGGACGAGGAGGAGATTAGCGATGTTGGCGCAGGCGATGAGGAGGACGAGGCCGGAGATCCACATGAGCATGTGGAGGTTTGACTTGTATTGGTCCTGCAGGCTCTGGATGCCGGCTCCGGCGGGGGCAAGCACGATGTGGGCGCGACCGAGGGAAGCCTTGCCTTTATCGCCCGCGTAGACGGGATCGGAGGCGACGATCTCGCGGAAGAGGCTGCTGATCTTTTGCTGGAGAGGAGGGCGAGCGACGCCAGGGCGGAGACGGCCGACGATATAGAGCCATTGCGTCTTCGGGTCCGGCACGTAGTCCACGCCGAGGATGGCATCCATGGACTGGATCGTCAGATAGTAATCGGGCGGGGTTGAGGTCAGGCGGTCGCCATAGAAGCCCTCGGGGGCGACGCCGGCGATGAGGACGGGTTTGGTATTCACCCAGAAGGTGCTGCCGATGACGGAGGAGTCGGCGGCGTAGTTATGCTGCCAGTTTTCGTAGCTGATGACGGCGACCACGGGCGCGCCGGCGTTGTCGTCAGCATCGGCAATGAGGCGGCCGGCAGCAGGGCGGAGGCCAAAGGTGCGGAAGTAGTTGCCGGAAACGAACTCGCCCATGACGGAGCGCGGAGCATCCTGGCCGCCATTGCGGCGGACGGTGATCGGGCGGTACGTAAAGCCGGATTCCATGGCGGCAAGGTCCTGAAATTCAGGAAGGTCCTTGCGCAGCTGCTGCCAGGTGTCGGTGGAGAAGAGGGAGTAAGCATCGTTGTCGGGAATGTAACCGCCGCCGACGCAGCACTGGTCCGTGTTACCGAGGCGGACGAGGGTTGCGGGATCGGCAACCGGAAGGTTGCGCATGAGGACCGCATTGACGAGGGTAAAGATGGCGGCGTTGGCGCCGATGCCGAGGGCCAGGGTGAGGATGGCGGTTGCGGTGAAGCCAGGGGTCTTCTTCAACTGCCGCACGGCATAGCGAATGTCCTGGGTCACGATCACTGGCTCTCTCCTGAACGCGGTTGGAATCGGCGGGGGTTGGGGGGACAGGTTTGAAGGGCACGTGTGCTTCCACAGTTTGCCGAGGTTTGCTGCTGAATCGGTAGCAGATAGAGGCGGCGGGAGCGGGGACTGGTGTTCGGTGGTGGAGCGAGGTGTCCGGAACGGGACAGTCGTGAACGGACAGTCTGGCGGCGAGTTGAGCGCGGAGGCCTGGGTCTACCGGGCAGGCCAATTCCATTTCGGCGTATTGAACAGCGTCGAGCCATCGAGCTTTGTTTCTCCAAAGTCCTTCAGCAGGTGGAGGCGCGTGCAGAGGGGCGAAGCGGTCAGTTCGTTGATGAGCAGAGCTGCGTGGGAGACCACGATGACCTGCGTGTTTTTCGCCGCGGCGAGGATCAGCCTGGCGAGCGCTGGAAGCAGATCCGGATGCAGGCTGGTTTCGGGCTCGTTCAGCACCATCAGTTCCGGTGGGCGCGGCGTGAGCAGAGCGGCAACCCATAAGAGGTAGCGCAGCGTTCCGTCCGATAGCTCGGCAGCGGAAAGTGGCCGCAGCAATCCGTGCTGCTGCAGCTGGAGTTCGAAGCGTCCGTTCTGGACTTCCACGAAAAGGCGGCTGCCCGGGAAGGCGTCTTCAAGCGTTGTCGCGAGCGCTTCGTCAGACCGAATCTCGATGATTGTCTCGAGCGCAGCGGCGAGATTACTGCCATCGTGGTGGAGCATGGGCGTGAAGGTGCCGAGCTGCGCAACGCGCGCAGGCGAATCGGAATCGGTGCGGAAATGGTCGTAGAAGCGCCAGCCGCGAACGGCTTCGCGAACGGCGAGCATCTCAGGAGCGCGCTGGGGATCGGCGACGCTGGCCAGCATACTGTCGGTGTCAGAGAGGTGCTGGGTCAGCATCACCGGCTCCTCGTCGCGCGTGGTGGAGAGCCAGACGAAGTTGTTTCTGCGATCGACAAGGGCAGAGGCTTTGCGATAGAGGGGTCCATGCCAGATGCACTCGCGCTTGACGTGCGGGTCGAGCCCAAACAGGGTCGCTGGTGGACGCTGCGGAGGGAAGCCCAGATCGATGCTGTAGCCGTAGGCGTCGCCGCCGAAGCCGAGCTTGAGGCTGGCGGCCTTTCTTTTCGCGAGGGGTTCAATGGGGTTCGTTCCCTGACGGACGCTGCGTGCGATGGTTTCCGGACCCGCCCAGAAGGTCGACGTGAGGCCACCTTCGCGGGCGAGCGAGGCGACAACAGAATTCAGCGCGGCGTCGGCGAGTAAATGCAGCGAGCGATAGACGCTGGATTTGCCGCTTCCATTCGCGCCGGTGATTACACTGAGTTGTCCAAGCGGCAGGGATAGATCGCGGAGCGATCGATAGCCCTGGACGGCGACGGTGCGGATCATGAGAACAAGCGTAACGCGGGTTGGGCTCCGGGCATTCGAGAGCACGGGTGCGGGTCAGCGTCGTCGTCGTTTACCCTCAAGGGTGGTTCAGACCGCTGGTGAACCCGCGAGGAACATTGCGCAGTCGCCTGTTGGCGGCGCGGGGGCAGCGGACCTAACCTCAGGTTAGGCCGGGGAGGGACCGCCTTGATGAGGAGAAGTGAAATCGTATGTCCGCTGAAATGCAGCGGTGGATATTCCGACAGGGCGAGGCGAGTGGCTCCAAAACGGGCGGGCATTACACCGTTGATTGCCCGTGCTGCAAAGCTGGCGGAGGATGACGAACTGTACACCTGCAACTACTGCAGCTGCGTCTGGCGCGGAAAGATGGACACGCATTTTCTGCATTATCGAACGGAGATTTTGGGGGAGTACGGCGGTCCTAATTCAGCGACGGCCTTTCGGCCCGTACCGTGGTTAAAGAGAGCTATTGGAAAATTGCAGGAGGAAGAAGGTCAGCGAGCGTCGTAGCAGCGAATCGCAGGTCAATCAGAGTGAAAGTCTGTGATTGGCCCAAATCATAAAACAGATTCGGCCGGCGTAACGCGGGTGCCGCTCCACATGCTTGGGTTACAGGTGTCGTCGTTTGCCTTCAAGGGTAGCTCGGACCGCCGATGAAGCGTGAGGAACTTATTCCGTAGTCGCCTGTTGGCGTTTTGGGGGGCAGCGGGTTAACTTCTCAGGGAATGCAGCAAGAGAGGCGCCCAATGGCAGGGAAAAAGTCCGCATTCAGCGAGGCCAGACCAAGGACGGCAAAGGCGAGGCGCGCAAACGTGAAAGCTCTGTAGTTAGTGACATGCGAACTCTCCTCGCCATTGCTGGCGAGGATAAATTCAAGGAGGCCTTGACGACAGTTTACGGGCTTAAGCCGACGCAGCCAGCTTTTGAGGCGGCTTTGGCCGCCTGGCGCGAGGCTCAATCTTTGCGATGACAGCGGCTTCAACAAATCTCGATAACTCGGCCGTCTTCGTGTTCTTTTCTTTTTCACTTAGCCCCAGATCTGTCATATGGGCTTCGAGGATTGCGGCAATTTTACGGAGAGCCGTATCTCTTTTTTCTTCAACCGAGGGCGCCTCGGAGGTTTTCCCCGACCATCTGGCTCTTGCTGCCAGGGATGCAGCCCGATGCCGGGCTTCCTGTGACATGTTGGCGGCTCTGCGCTTTCCGCCGATCCTGCCACCTTTTCTGCCCATTTCGGCCATTACGGACTTCATTTCACCAGGTTTAGCCGTCGTTGTGGACTTTGCAGCGGGCTTGCTCGCAGTTCGCTTCGGGTTTCTGATGCGTGAGCGCTTTTGCATATGCTTCAATAATTGCCCACATCCATATTTATTGTCAATGGCGTGTCAGAGGTGAACCGATGGTGAGGCATCCAATCTGGAATCGATAATTCGTGATCCCAAAACGCAATCTCTTCAGTAAATGCGGAAGTTGACTTCGATATTGACTTCGACGGCGACGTTCTTACCTTTGAACTGGGCGGGCTTGAATTTGTATTCGCGGACGGCTGTGAGGGCTTTCTCGTCGAGTCCCATGCCGAGGGGGCGGACGATGTGGACGCGCTGCGGGTTGCCGAAAGCGTCGACGACGAGGCCGACGACGCAGACGCCCTGGTACTTGGCGCGGCGGGCTTCGTCGGAGAATTCGGGGTCGGGCGCATATATAAGGATGGGGTTGGAGACGCCGCCACCGACGTGGTAGATGCCTCCGCCGTAGCCGCCGCCGGTGCCGGGACCGATGCCGTTACCGTTGCCCGAGCCGACGCCGCCGCCGGAGCCCGAGCCGAATCCTGAACCGGAGCCGGAACCCTGGGAGGAGAAGGCGACCTGCGGCGATTGCGGGATGCCGAGGTCGGGCATGTTGGCGTCGGGCAGCTTGATGGGCGGCATGACGACGGTGGGCTCAACGGCGAGCTTCGGGTTATCGAGACGAAGAATTTGCGGCGGGGCGATCTGGGTCTTGGCGAATTTCGGGAGCTTGCCTTTCGAGGCTTCGAGGATTTCGTGATTGCCTCCGCCTCCGCCGCCACCCATCGTGTCCTTGAGGGGCGAGGCGGGGATGAAGGGGGCGACGTCGACGGCGGTGGCGATTAGTTTCTTCTGGAGTTGGCGTTCGTGCCAGCGGTCGAGGGCGAAGAGGACGATGATCGCGCAGATGAGGGCGTGTGCGCCGAGGGAGAGGATGCTGGTCCAGCGGGACTGGGTTTGGATTTCGAGGCCGGCGAAGGTGGGGACGTACTCCTTGAAGGAGGGGCGAACTTTTTGGGGTGAGGAGTCGAGGGTGGCTTCGACTGCGGCGAGCAGCGTGGTGGGAGCGGCTTCGCGGGCAAAGGCGGCGTAGAGGGCCTGTTCGAGTTCGGCGTCCGTTTCGATCATGGTGAACCTCACTTCAGGCCAGGCCTTCTAGTGCAGGACTAGTACAGGACCCGGGTCATTTTTTCGCGCAGCAGGAGCAGCGTGCGCCGGAGGTGACTCTTGACGGTGGCGACGGGCATGCTGAGCGCGTCCGCAATTTCATCTACTGACATATCTTCCTGGTAACGGAGCGCGATGACGGTGCGCTGCATCACCGGGAGCGAGGCCACCAGTTGCCGGAGCTGGCGGCTGAGTAAAGGATCGCCCGGCGAGGCGTCGACGGCCAGGTCGGGCAGGTTGAGATCCCGAAAATCGGCGGGATCGGTGACGACTTCGTGCCGCCGGTCGCGCTGGCGGATCCGATCGATGGAGCGGTGCACGGTGGCGCGGCGGAGCCAGTGAAGGACGTGGTCGTCCGATGCGAGCTCGTCGAGCTTGGCGTGCAGCTCCAGAAAGACATCCTGCGCGGTCTCTTCGGCGAGGAAGCGGTCGCCCAGGATGCGGAGGGCGATGCTGAAGACCATGGACTGGTGCTCCAGCATGGTGGTGCGGAAGGAATGCTCGCGAGCTTTCAGATGTACATCCTGCCTTCACTTGTGTATACGCCTGGGAGGGGTGGGGAGGGTGCAGAAAGTTTTGGATGGGCGCGCTGGGGGTACCGAGGGAGGGGGTACTTTGGGAGTCGATGTGGCGGAGCTGCGGGCAGCGGGTTGGCGAGGGAGACTTTCCGCCTCTCCTCGGTCAGGCTGCGAATTCCGTTTCCCGATTGAGGTCCGAATCGCGTTGCTCCTCGTCGCATTGCAAGAAGGCGCAGGCCGTGGCGGGCCCGCGCCGCGATTGTCAATAGCGTTCGAATTCCCCGTCGAGCTGGTCGTGCTTGTCATCCAGGTGGAGATTGACGCCGGCTTTGGTGAGGAGCTTGCCACGGAGCTTGTTGCCGTTTCTCCCGGCGTGCGCGGCGACGGTGTCGTTGTCAGCAGGCCTTGTGAATTCGGCGCGCGGCTTTGCGGGTGGAGCTTGATCCTGTGTGGTACGGAAGAACCCAAGCGCACTGACCAGCTGCTCAGACTGGCCGGTGAGCTCTTCGGTGGTCGAAGCCATTTCTTCGGCTGCCGAGGCGTTCTGCTGGATGACCTGCTCGAGTTGCTGGAGCGCTTTGTTGATCTGCTCGGCGCCGGTGTCCTGTTCCTTGCTGGCGGCGCTGATTTCCTGCACTAACTCGGCGGTGCGCTGGATATCGGGCACCAGCTTGTTGAGCATCTCTCCGGATTTTTCAGAGACGGTGAGGGTGTGCGCCGAGAGGTGGTTGATTTCGGCGGCTGCTTTCTGGCTGCGCTCGGCCAGCTTGCGCACCTCGGCGGCGACCACGGCGAAACCTTTGCCATGTTCGCCGGCGCGCGCGGCTTCGATGGCCGCGTTGAGCGCGAGGAGGTTGGTCTGGCGGGCGATTTCCTCGATGATGGAAATTTTGTTGACGATCTCCTTCATCGCGGAGACGGCTTCGAGCACGCTCTTGCCGCTCTCCATCGCGTCGTGGGAGGACTTGTTCGCGATTTTGTCGGTTTGCTGTGCGTTGTCGGCGTTCTGCTTGATGTTGGAGACCATTTCCTCCATGGAGGAGGAAGCCTCTTCGGCCGCAGCGGCCTGGGAACTGGCGCCTTTCGACACCTGCACCGAGGCTGTGGAGATGGACTGGCTTGCGGAGGCGACTTCGCCGGCGATGGTGCGAATCTCGCCCACAGTTTGGGTGAGGCCCAGCACCATGGCCGCGAGGGCCTGCATGAGTTTGTCCTCGGGCGAGCGCTCTTTGAGATTGACGGTGAGGTCGCCCTTCGCGATCTGTTCGGCGGCGGTGGTGATTTCGTTCATCGCCTGGATCAGGGTGTTGAGGTTGTTCTTAATGGTGTTGAAGTCGCCGTTGTAGCTGTCGGTGATGCGGGGCGGGATTTCGCCTTTGCTGATCTGTTCGACGTAGTGGGCGGAAACCTGGAGGGGACCGATAACGGCGTCGAGGGTTTGGTTGACGCCCTCGACGACCTTGCGGAAATCGCCCTGATGGACGCCGGCGTCGGCGCGGGTATTGAGTTTGCCATCGACGGCGGCCTGCGAAAGCGCGCTCGCGTCGCGAACCAGCGCCTTGACCGCGTCGGCGGTGCGTTGGTAACTGCGGCTGAGGACGTCGCGATCGGATTTGGCCTCGAGGGTAGTGCTGAGGTTGCCGGCGGCCATTTTCTCGAGTACGGCGGCAACGCCGCGAATGTAGTCGATGAGAGCGCGGAAGGATTCGGCGAGAGAGCCGACCTCGTCGCCCGCGTGATAGTCGACGGCCTGATTCATGTCGCCGAGGGAGATTTGCTTCGCGGTTTCGGCGAGCTGGCCGAGGGGGCGCGAGATGCTGCGCGCGATGACAAGACCGAATCCTATCCCCAGCAGTACTGCGATCGCGACGAGGACAAGCATAAGCACACGGTTGTTATGGTAAGAGGCAACCATGGCGTCGGCATCCCGTTTCGCATGTTCCTCCTTAAACTGGATAAGCTGACTTAGCACGCTTTCGGCGGCGTCCGCTTTCTGCTGACCCGAGCCGAGGAGAGTTCGAGGGCTGCCCGCTTCTGCGCGGTTCGATCCTGGGTGGCGAGTGCCAGAATCTGCTCCTCAATTGCCTAGCGTTCTTTCCATGCATTGTCGAACTTCGCGAGCAGAGTATTTCCCGCATCGGAGTGAAACAGAGGACGAGCCTTCTCGACGTTCTCCGTTACGCCGGCCGCGTAGAGCGGGATGCGGGCCCTGTATTTATCACGTTCCGCCGGTGAGGAAGCAAGAAGCAGATTCTTCTCCGCCCTTGTCATGTGGATCAGGGCTGCGTTGGCCTCATCGAGATACCCGATCGAGACCGTTTCGTTGGCATACGAAGCCGCCGAGACCCCGGCGATCTCTCCCAGTTTGGCGACGCCCACGAACCCCACGACAGCGGTGATCACGCCGGTGGCGATAAAAGCGCCAAGCAGCTTCCTGCCGATCTTCATGTCATAGAACCATTTCATTTGGCTTTTCTCCCTGCGGGTGTTTACGGCGGGAATCGGACTCGAATCCTGAGACCTCCGGACCGATGCGCGAACTATGTCTCGTGGTTTGTTATCGACCTTGGGGGACAATACTTCAGCAAAGTATTCCCATAAGGTGATCTCAAATTACGGCTCGTCGTGGATTCCCATGCTGGGTCTTCTAACTCGCCTTTAACCAATTCAGGAACTTAGAAGAACTCTCTGGCTAACCCCTTCAGGCGCTCCGCCGATAAAGCCACAAGTGTCACGTTCAATCAGGCATAACTGCTGACTCCGCTTAACAGGAGAGCGGGGGATGTTGTAAGCCGCGGCGTTCGGATGACACAGGTCCAGCTGACGAGAGGAATTGTTATGAAGGTTGATTTATATCTGCTTTCGGGAGCATTGGCCCTGGGAGTTCTATGCGTGGGACAGGCAGCCCTGGGACAGACCGGTGACGCGATGAAGGGTCCGGCCAACAAGGCGGAGGCCCGAGCGCATCAGAAGAGCAAGCCCGCACAGACCGCGGCAACGACGGTATCCAGGGAAGACCTGGAGCAGGTGAAGCAGAACATTGCGGACGAGCGCAGGGATGAGCAACAGCGCTTCGATGCGCTGCAGCAGCACAATCAGGAGCTCGAGCAGCAGCTGAAATCCACCGAGGACAGGCTCAGCGCTGCTCAGGAGCAGCTTGGGCGGCTGAGCACGAAAGAGGATCCGGAGATCACGAGCCTCGAGTCCGCGGTGGTTGCGCTCAAGTCCTCCGAGGGGGCGACGAGCGCCTATGTTGAACAGGAGAAGAAGCTGCTGCCGCAGCGTGAGCATCCGCTCGCACTGCAATACAAGAGCATCAGAATTACTCCTGGAGGCTTCTTTGCCGCGGAGGCACTTTACCGGAGCCACGCAGAGAATGCGGACATCAACACAACGTGGAACAGTATCCCGTACGATTCGCAGGTCATGGCGCATCTGGGCGAGTTCCGCGCGACGGCGCGGCAGACTCGTCTTTCGCTGCGCACCGACAGCACGGCGGGGAATGCGGCCATTACCGGCTACTTTGAAACAGACTTTCTGGGCAGCGGCTCGGGCGCCAGCGAAGTGCAGAGCAATGGATACAGCAACCGCATCCGGCAGTTATGGGGCCGGGTACAGTTTCCGACAGGGTGGACGTTTGCGGGCGGGCAGATGTGGTCTCTGTTCACCACCAGCCGCACGGGGATAGAAAATCTGGGGGAATTTGCCACACCGCTGATCGATGGCAGCCAGATGATCGGGAACGATTACGCGCGGCAGACGGCGTTCCGGGTTACGAAGGCTCTCGACAGGAGCAAGGTCACCGCTGCATTTGCGGCTGAGAATGCGGCAACGGTGGGAGTAACTCCCGCGAATGTGCCGTCCAGTGTTACTAATCTGCTTGCCGGCTTATCGACTACGGGGACTGGCGCGCTGAGTAACACGACCTATTCCACGAACGTGGCGCCGGATCTAATTGCAAAGGTGGCCTTCGATCCCGGCTTCGGGCACTACGAGATCAAGGCGATCGGACGCACCTTCCGCGACCGGATCGACTCGACGGCGACCACGAAGGGATACAACAACACTGTTCTGGGGGGCGGGATCGGCGGGGCGGCGCTTGTTCCCGTGTTCACCAAAAAGGTCACCTACATTGCGGAAGGCACGTGGGGCGAGGTTGGCCGCTATGGGGCGACATCGACCGATGTTGTGGTGACGCCGAGCGGCGCTCTCGCTCCGGAGAAAAGTCTGCACGCGATCACGGGTTTTGAGACTCATCCTTCGACGAGGCTGGACTGGTACGGGTATGCCTCGGATGAGTTCCTGCCCCGCAACTTTGGATACGGACTGAAGACGATCAACAACTCAGGGTGCTTTATTGAGGCAAGCGCGACCTCGTCGACGGCGCCAGCCTGTTCTCCGAGCACGAGAAACCTCGAAGGGGCAACGACGGGGTTCTGGTACCGGTTCTACACGGGTACCGCTGGCACGGTGCAATACGGGGCGAATTACGTCTATATCGTCAAGAACACCTGGGTGGGTGAGGGCGGGGCTCCGCGCGCGGTCGAGAATGTCATTGAATCCTCGTTCCGGTACTATCTGCCCTGAAGAATTGCGGTCGGCCAGGAAGAGGCGGGACCCTCGGTAACGGGGGTCCCGCTTTTTTGCTGGGCGCTCGCTAGAGAATATGCCGGGACATTGGGACCTGGCCAACAGAATGCAGGACTCTTTCGGCTGCCAGTACCGGACGTGTCCGATTCCAGGACAGTTTTAGAGCGATGACCCACCTATGGGTCTGGCGGGAGAGACCATTTCGGTCTTACTATCGTCAAAGCTTAGAGAAACATTAATGATGATCCCTGAAGTTTATAAAAAAATTGGGTCGCATTTGTATAGGCGCCGGGTCTCGTTTTGTTCTTCATTCGAACTGGGGACGGGAGTGTTTCAATGGTTTCTTCTGTTAAGTTAACTTCGTCTATTGCTTTGGCTGGTCTTCTCGGACTGGGTTGCCTCGCCATGGGAGGCAATTTTGGCGAGGCAGAGACGATTCCTCCTTCCACCGCGATTCCCGTGATCTTCACGCAGACGCTGGAGGCGGGCAAGGCCGGGCCCGGTGCGGCCGTCATCGCAAAGACCACAGAGACTGTCTATCTCCCGGGCGGCCAGGTTCTTCCCAGAGGGACGACTCTGATCGGGCATGTCGTCGAATCGGCGCCATTCCGTTTCAATCCCGCTCCGTACGCGGTACAGACGCCGTCAACCCTTTCGGTCCACTTCGACAGGATCGCGGAGGGCGGTTCGACCATTCCCGTTAGCCTTGAGGTGCGGGCGATATCGGGTCCGGTGGCTGCTCATGAGGCCAGCATTCTGCACTATCGGGACGAGACCGATACAACGGGCACGCGCATCCTGATTGGAGGAAGCGAGTTTTCCCCTCTGGAGAGCGAGGTGTTATCTTCCAGTGGCGACATCGTGGGATATGACCGCGCACAAGGTGTGTTTGCACGGTTACTGGCGAGGGATTATGTCGTGGGAGACTCCACGCTGCACTGCGAGGCGACAAACACGGAACAGGCGGTCGGAATCTTCTCCGCAGACGCCTGCGGTGTGTATGGTCTGGACGAGGCTTCGATGCCGCAAAACGGCGGCAGTGGAAATGGAGCCTTCGTTCTGGAATCACGGCACGAGACGGTGAAGCTATATGCCGGGAGCGCAGCCCTGCTGCAGGTTACAGGGGCAGAGTAAGGAC